>SDBU01010955.1_pt1 | contig 9998 bp, 6 predicted proteins | sample 2277071 | NCBI WGS metagenome assembly SDBU01 (sample SAMN10397929, study PRJNA504765) | marine sediment metagenome | isolation source: marine sediment core GS08_GC12, 126 cmbsf | place: Arctic Ocean: Gakkel Ridge, Loki's castle | collected 2008 | reverse complement strand
TATTTTTAAAACAATAAAATTTTCAATTATATAGATTTTGCATTTTTAAGTAAATACTTTTCAGCTTCTGTCGACCACAAACCATTATTCTTTTCTACTATCTTCGCCAATTGAGCAAATAAGGGGTCGGTCTTTCCTTTTTTCTTAAAATCTGAAATTGCAGTAAGCCCCATCTCAATATTAGTATAGATTAGCTTTTTACTTCCTGATATTTTAGGAAGATTTAAAGTAGTATTAACCACACAGTTTAATCCACCAATATGAGTAATCATGGCAGCTGGATTAATAAGACCTTTCTCCATCATCTGCAAGGATTCAATCATATCCTGAGTATTCCCACCACTCGTTCCTACAATATGAGTTGACATATAATGTACATTGTAAAAATTAAACCTTGCCGAAAACTTTGGGTCAGTTGGACCGGCAAAAAAGTTCAAACAGCCATCTTTAGCTAAAATTCTATCACCCTGTTCTACAACTTCTTTTACCGGTGCAAAAACAAATACATCATTGTATTTTTTACCTCGAGTTATTGAAATAAGATATTCTTCCGGATTTTCTATATTTTTAGTATTTATATATTTTAACTCAATCCCTTTCTTTATAGCTTCTTCTGGAGTGTGGATTGAGGATGCCCTTTTTAATCTTAACTCATCAATATCAGTAACTACTAATAATTTAGGTCTTCTATCACTGTGTACTGCATAATCTATTGCTCCAAGACCCATGGGGCCTGCTCCGGCTAAAATTACCATATTTCCATTTTCTACTATTCCCATATTATGAACATATTTTCCGGGAATTGTATGATAAGCAGCGTGAAAAGCTCCTATTATGCAAGACATTGGTTCTGCTAAAGACCCACCATAAAAAGCTTCTCCCTTATATTCTAATAAACAATCCATCTCCATCACTTCATTGGGAATAATAATATAAGTGGCATCACCACCTATATAGGTAAAAGAATAACCGGGAGCATGAAGACTCCCTTGATAATTTAGAGCAGGCTGGATAGCAAACTTCTGACCTGATTTAAATTTATACTGCCATTTTTTACCAACTTCTATAATTTCACCACAAAATTCATGACCGATTATCACCGGATTATCTGCTATATTAGTCGGTACTCTCTTATGATTAGCTCCCTGAACTGCCGCTTTATAAGAAGACATACAGAGACTGTCAGAAATAATATGGGCAAGAATTTCATCATCCTTAATTGCAGGTAGTTCAAATTCTTCCAATCTCAAATCATTTTTACCATATAATCTTACTACATTAGTCTTCATTGCAATACTTCCCACACTCAAAATAATTTATTTCAGCATTACCTGGCCGCCGGTTACCGGAATAGCCTGACCAGTTTCATATTTTTGATCAATTAAATAATAAATTGCTTTTATCACATCTTCACCGGTACAGCCCCTCTTCATCGGGACCTTTGACTCATAAAATCTCTTCACGTTTTCAATGGTTTTTGCACCCGGAACTTTCCCAGTCCGAAGATATTGAACAAAAAGTCCTTTGCCCGGATCAGACCATAAAGGACCTTCAAAAAAGTTTCCCGGACAAATAGAATTTACTTTGATGTTATCATCAATAAGCTCTAAAGCAAAGCTCTGAGTAAGGCCCAAACCTCCAAACTTACTTCCTGCGTAAGCACTGTTTTTATCGGAACCTTTAAGCCCGGATTTTGAGTTAATCTGAATAATATCGGTAAAATACTTTCCACTGGGTATATTTTGAAGCGCCATAACTTTGGAGGCATGTTTTACGCACAGAAAATAACCAAAGTAATTAACTTTATTAACAAAGGCAAATTCACTGAATTCCATCTCTTTTACACTGCTAGCCTTTAATACCCCTGCATTACTTATAAAAATATCGATGCCACCAGCTTTTTTAACTATCTTATATATCATTTTTCTAACAGAATCTTCATTCGTCACATCTACCTTTATAGGTAAAGCTATTGTTTTTTTATATTTAATATTAAATTCCTCTGCCAGCTTGCGTGCTCCTTTAATATTAATATCGGCAATAAATACCAAGCATTCTGATTTTGTCAACTCTCGCACTATACTCTCTCCAAAACCCTGAGCACCTCCGGTCACTACTGCTATTTTATTTTTCACTATATTATTCCTGTCTGATCTTCCATCATTACGACACTCTTCCGAACTTCGATTGCAGTAATTATTTGCTATTATCTTTGAATTTTTTTTCTCTATGCAATCTTGAGGTTCAGAGGGTTTAGAGTTAATTTTTATATTTTTTAAGATATCTTTAAAATTATTTTTTACGTTTATCGAATCATCATAAGATTTCCCTAAGTAAAAGATGCCAACATTTTCAAAAATTACAATCTTTGGTTTTTGTTTGTATTTCTTAATATAATATTTGAACTTATCAATTGTATAAGAAATTATTTTTTCTACGAGTTGTTCCTTATTTAGTAAATTTTGGTTTTTTATTCCTTTCAAATAAAGGGGCAAGGTCTCTTCTGAGAGAGTGTGGTTCCTAGAATCAATAGCAAAGACCACTTTCTTTGGATCATCTTCACATATACTAATATTACCCTTTTCACCATCAAAGGTTAACCCGCGTAAAAGTGGGGCGATTGTTTCTATATAGATATTTTTCATCTTTCTCCTCCGAGAAATAATATCAAAAAATTATTTAAAAGTTTATTTTTTGGTGAGCAAGTTCAGGGTGCCGACTATCTATTCTCCTGCCAATTTCGCTATATGTTATAATCCGCTCCTTAAGTGATTTACCTTTTAACGGATTTATATTATTAAACAAAGCATATTTTTCATTATAATTCGCCAGTTTTTCATGAGCGATAAGAGCCCAAGTTGCTTCAATTAGATGAGCAAACTCTGGTCTTAGAATTATGGGGTAATTAAAAAATTGTCGTGGACTGTTTATATCCACACCACTTATTTCCATAAGTTCATATTTTTTACAGAGTCTTTGCAAGCGTAAAAGTTGGCTTAGAGTATTACGTGGTGGCATATAGGTAATCGCCTTAAAACCTATCCTCTTTAACTCAGGAATCAGTTCTTCTAAAAAATCATCCTCAAACTTTTCAGCTCTCTTGTCACCTGTGGGTGAATCGGTCACATCTCCTAAATAAGCATAAGCAGGAATGGCATTTATAGAATTACTGAACTTTACAGCCTCATAAACAGATATGCACTCCTCATAATCAGGTTGAATAAAAATTTTATCTAAAAAGGAGCTTTTTAATATTCCTAAAAGATCATATAAATAAAATTGATTATTTTCATCTAAGAGAAATTTTTTAATCTTTTCGGAAAGCACTATATCAAGATTATCTTTTAAAAATGAAATAAGTTTTTCCCCTTTTCCCGCTTTTTGAATAATTTTTCTAGCGAAGGTACAAAGAATATGACGTTCGGTAATACTCCCGCCTTCTTTTGCCTGGGAAATATTGTAAATCTCTTTATTAAAATCAATCTCTTCCATTCCGTAATTTTTAATTAAATTAGTTAGTTTAGCCAGTATTTTTTTATTTCTTTTATTCCGAGCTACCTTTATTGGATTTAAAAATTTTTTTGCTTCTGGTAACTTTGATTCAGGAATACCATGAATAGCAATATAACCTATATTTTTAGAATCCGGATTATTCAGTTTTCTTCCTTTAACTATAGTTCCGGAAAAATTTACTCGTAACTCAAATCCTACAGTTGAAGCAATACCAATTATTTTACAAGCTTCTATCAGTTCCTTACAACCGGAAACAGAATCATGATCCATAATCCCCACAGCCTGAAGACCAGCTTTCCAGGCTAAATAAGCAGCCATTGATGGTGAATAAGGACTAAAAGAATAAATAGTATGCACATGATTATTCACTTCTTCTGTTTTTTTTAACTGTTCCTTCCCTATTTCTATTAATTTATAGATTTTCTCTAATCCAAAAAGCCTGGATCTTTTATTACTGCTATTTAGTTCCCGAATAATTTTATCCTTCATTTTTTTATCTCGAACTGATTTTAATCTTCAATAACAATCTTATACTCCAAATTTATTTCTCCTTATCTGCTCAGTTGTAGACTGATCAGTTATAACTTGATGCCCGTCTAAAGGATAAAGACGTTCATGAATTGCATCAATAATCCACTCTTTTTGGGGGAAGAAAACAGATTCCATCTCTGCCGCCGGAGTAATCCAGTTACGGGAGCCCACCACCACCACAGGGCCATCAAGATAGTCAAATACAAATTGGCTAATATTGGAAGCAACGGTATGGAGAAAAGAACCACGTTCACAGGCATCAGAGACAAGTACTAATTTTCCGGTCTTCTTTACAGATTTAATAATCAAATCATAGTTTAGGGGATTAATAAATCTCAAGTCGATTACCTCTACTGAAACCTTATATTTTTTTTCAAGTTCTTCTGCAGTCTCCATTACCTTATAGAGAGCTGCACCTACCGTAAGAATGGTAATATCCTTTCCTTCTACCCTAATTATTGGTTCACCTTCCGTCACTTGGTAATAATCTTCGGGAACTCCGGTGGAAACAAATAATTCTCCCATATCATAGAGTCTTTGGCTTTCAAAAAACACTACCGGGTCTGTACCGTGTAAAGCGAGATTTAGCATCCCCTTGGCATCATAAGGAGTGGCTGGAAACATTACTTTAAGACCGGGGATATGAGCAAGCAGGCTAGTCCAGTCTTGAGAATGCTGGGCACCATATTTATTCCCCACTGATACGCGAATAGTAAGGGGTATAGTAAGAATACCTGCTGACATTGACTGCCATTTGGAGACTTGATTAAAAAGTTCATCCCCTGCCCGTCCGATAAAATCATTATACATAAGCTCTACCACAGCACGTCCACCACACAAAGCATACCCTGCACCTGATCCCACAATGGCTCCTTCAGAAATAGGTGTATTGAATAATCGATGATAGGGAAGAGCCTCGGTCAAACCTCGATATACGGCAAAGGCCCCACTCCAGTCACGGTTTTCTTCTCCGTAGGCCACCATAGTCGGATCTTCATAAAAACGATAAAGCATGGCTTCAAAGAGGGCATCACGATAGGTAAAGACTTTTGCCTTGGGGTGAGATTTACCATTTTCATCTATGGCAAAACGATATTTACGGGTAAGTGATCTTACCCGAGGGTTATCTTCTTTGGGGATAAGGACTTCTGGTGTTCGTTGTTCCATTCTATCTTTGTATTGGTTGGAAAACATTACTGTTTCAATAAAATCAGGATTGATCCTGGGTGAGGTTTCAAGAGAGGCTGCTAACCTCAGGGCTTTAGCAATTCTCAAGGTTACTTCCTGTTTTAAGATGTCCACTTTATCAGAGGTTATAATTCTGTTTTTCCTGAGGTAATCCTCATATCCCCTGATACAATCAGCCTCTTGCCAGGCAGAAATCTCTTCTTTGGACCTATATGAGGATGCATCTGAGGGTGAATGACCTGAAATACGATAGGTGATGGTATCCAGAAGAACAGGACCATTCCCTTTGAGAAGAATTTTTTTCTTTTTTTCAATAGCCTCGGCCATTGCCAAAGGATTATAACCATCAACCCGTTCAGCATGCAAGTTTTCAGGATTTACCCCGGCTCCTACCCGAGCAAGGATTTTGTAGCCCATAGTTTCACCTGAGGTTTGACCCCCCATACCGTAGAAATTATTAAAGAAATTAAATAAAATAGGAGGAGCTCCACCAATTTCTTTATCCCAAAGTGTGTGGTATTGATCCATTGCGGCCAGCATCATTGCTTCCCAGACCGGGCCACAGCCCATAGAACCATCACCGATATTACAGATTACCATACCGGGTTTTCGATTAATCCTTTTAAAAAGAGCAGCACCTACCGAAATATCTGCTGCCCCTCCTACAATAGCATTATTGGGCATACTACCAAAGGGGGCAAAAAAAACATGCATCGAACCACCCAAGCCCTTGTTAAAACCGTTAGCCCGTCCAAATATTTCAGTAAGAATTCCATATAATGTGAAATCTTCAGCAAGTGATTTAATATCACCTTTATGTTCCTTTTCTACTACTTTTAAGCAGGCTCCATTCATATAAGATTTCATTATCTTAAAAAGCTTATTCTCCTCTAATTCGTCTATGGCGGAAAAACATTTGGCTAAAACTTCTCCATGGCTGCGATGAGAACCGAAAATAAAATCTTCAATAGCCAAAGGTATACACTGACCTACGGCGGCTGCCTCCTGGCCGATAGAAAGATGGGCAGGGCCTTTATGATCATATTCGATACCCTCATAAGCTCCCTGGGTTTTTATAGAATTAAGCATGGATTCAAATTCTCGAATTATAAGCATATCATAGTAAGTCTTAAGGAGTTTTTCTTCTCCATACTTCTTTTTCTCTTTTTTGATATCGGATTTATATTGGTTTACCGGAATGTCTTTTATTTTAAGAATCTGGGGCTTTCGAACCTCATTAGGATTAATAAATATAGATTTAGGCACAATCTTCTCCTTTCTTTAAAAAATATTTTTCTATTTTTTATAATGATCAAATCACATATCTTTCTCTATTATTGTAATTTTACCTGTTTCAAATCAAAATTAGCTATTACCATATTAAGTTCCTGCAGGAATTTAGCTGCCGGAACACCATCTATCGCTCGATGATCAAAGGTAAGAGACAAACCCATATGTGGAATAAATTGTATTTTATTGTCTTTCATAATTGGTTTAAGAGAAATACTGCATACGCCAAGAATTGCCACCTGAGGAATATTTAAAATAGGTGTAAAACTTTCAATCCCCATTGTCCCAAGATTAGATACTGTAAAAGTCCCTCCACTAAGTTCATCCGGCAAGATGGTTTCTTCTTGACAGGCAGTACTTAATCGTCTTACTTCTTTAGAAATTTCCTTTAATGATAAGAGGTGGGCATTATGGATTATAGGCACCATAAGCCCTCTTGGTGAATCTACAGCAAATCCCAGATGTACATGTTCAAATTCAAGTATCTTATCTTTAAGGAAATGAGCATTCAAAGTTGTATACCTGGGAAGTGTTTTAGCCACTGCATAAATTACCAGATCATTAATGGTAATTCTATCAAATCCCAATTCTGTAGGGCTTGATTTTAACCATTTTCGGTATGACAATAAGCTGGAAGCATCGGCAGAAGTGTTCAGAGTAAGCTGAGCAGTACTCTGTAGGGATTTAAGCATTCGTTCTGTGATAAGCTGCCGTACTCCTTTCACTGGAATTTCCTTTATTTGCTCCGGAAAAGATATGTCCCGTTCTTTGGTGAGTGCTGCCACGCCAGAAATTGTTTTTGCAGTATCTGCAACAGTAGCAAGTTGCTCCTGTTCAGATATCGCCTTTTCTACATCCCTTTTAATAATCCTCCCCCCTGGGCCTGAACCGATAAGTTCGGAAAAATCAATTCCTTTTTTTTCTGCAAAACTTCGGGCAACTGGAGATATAGATATTAAGCCGGCTTCAAAAGAAGGTCCTGTTTTTTTAACAGATTCATCTGGAGTTATGGCTTTCTGACTTTCTACATATTCATCTTTAGAAACAGAGACAGTTTTTTTGGGGATAAGGTGGTCAATTTTTTCTCCCGGCTGTCCGATTATGGTAATAGTATTAAGAACCGGAACATCGTCTCCCTCTTTATAAAAGATTTTTAGTATTGTTCCTGCTTCAGGAGCTTCCACTTCAAAGACTGCCTTATCGGTTTCCACTTCACAGATAGGCTCTTCCGCTTTTACTTTATCTCCCTCTTTTTTATTCCATTTAATAATAAAACAGGATTCAACAGATTGTCCTTGTTTGGGCATAAGTACTGCTATAGCCATTTTTAAATCCTCCTTACTAGACTTTCTAATTTTTTTCTAAAACCTACAAATAAGATAAATATTTTATGTTTAATTACTCTTTGTCCTCATTCTTCAGGTAAGTACTTTTTGTTATCAAAGGATTTTCTGATTATCTTCCTACCCTCAACAATTGATTTAATTTGACCCATAGATTTCGCCTGAACCATTAAATTCCCAATGGCAGCTGCTTCAACTGGTCCTGCATATACTGGCAAACCAGTGGCATTTGCAAGAAGTTGACACAGAAGACCGTTTCGACATCCTCCTCCTATAATGTATATTTCCTTAAGAGTCCTGTCGGTAATCTCTTCTATTATCTTAATAGTCTCTGTATATTTATCTGCCAAACTTTCGATAACTCCTCTTACAATTTCTGCAGGTGTTTCAGGAACTTTTTGCCCTGTTTCCTTGCAATAAGCTTTTACTCTAACTGGCATATTGTCATCGATTAAACCGGGCTTTAAGAATCTTGAGTCATCAGGGTCAATCCTAAAATTAGCTGGCCCATATTTTAAGGCCATTTCAGTCAGTTCATCATACGAATATGACTTTACATTCTCATCCCAGAATTTTCTACACTCCTGAATAATCCAGAACCCAGTAACATTCTTTAAAAATCTGAAACCACCATCGACGGAACCCTCATTAGTAAAATTATATTTAAAACTCATCTCGTTAATAATTGCTTCAGGAGATTCTATCCCTATTAAGGACCAAGTACCTGAACTGATATAGGCATAATTAGTATCATCTTCAACCGGAATAGCTGCAACCGCGGATCCGGTATCATGACAGGCGGGAACAACAACCACTACTTCTGAATCAGCGCCAATCTCCCGCGCAATAGCAGGTAATAGCGTCCCAATTTTTGTCCCGGGCATAATTATTTCTCCAAATATCTCCCTTTTAAGTCCAAGTTTACTCATTATCTTTATTGACCAGTCCCTTTCTATAGGATTATATAGCTGTGTAGTAGTAGCAATTGAAAATTCATTTTTTATAATTCCAGTTAACCAGTAGTTTAAAAGATCGGGAGTGTTCAGGAAATATCTTGCATTTCCAAAAACTTTAGGTTTGTTCTTTGCAAATGAGTACAATTGATAAATAGTATTAATCTGCATAAATTGAATGCCAGTCTCTGTAAAAATTTCTTCTTTGGGTATAATTTTAAATACTTCTTCCATTATATTATCTGTTCTCTTGTCCCGGTAGTGATAGGGATTCCCTAGAATATCACCATCACTATCTAAAAGAGCATAATCAACTCCCCAGGTATCTATGCCAATACTTACTATCTGATGGGAATATTTTTTGAAAGCCTCTTTTAAACCTTTTTTTATCTCATTGAATATTCCCAAAATGTCCCAGAAAATACTGCCTTTAACCCTTACTAAACTATTAGGGAAACGATATATTATCTCCATCTTTGATACATCACCAACAATCACTCTCCCAGTTTCCGCCCCAATATCAACAGCAATGAATTTTTGCATTATATTACTCCTTTTATCTCTGTTCTTCAAATAGCTTTTGTCTGTATTTTTCGTCTGTTCTTTCAGCTATATAGTTAACTATATCTTCAGAAAAAGTATTTATCCCTCCTGCAAGTAATGCTCCAAAACGAATTTCCGCTGCCTTATCTGCCATTAAAGTAATATTCTCTACTTCTATAGGAGTAGATCCTAAAGCAACAAATCCATGGTTTTGAAAATAAATAGATTTAGGCCTCTCTCCATGTTTATCTAAAAATATTTCAATTTCTTTTTTTACTTTTTGAGCAAGTTTAACCCCTGGATCTGTATAAGGAATAAAGACCGATTCTTTTCCCAGTAGAACAATTTCATCAGGATAAATTCTCCCTTTAAGATTCTCCGGAAAACTCTTTGAACAGGTCAATCTATTCACTGCAGTGGGATGAGTATGACCAATAAAGTTTACTCCCTCCAGATTGAGGCAAATAGCATGTAATAGGGTTTCTACAGAGGGGGTAGCCTCACATTTTTTATCCACTTTAGCTTTTTTAAAGATGTTATTAATATCTTCAGTATCAGGATTATCCATATTTACAAGCTGCATAATCGGTTCAAAATACACTTGAATAAAATCTTTTTCATTTACTTTAGCAAGCTG
>SDBU01010953.1_pt1 | contig 9999 bp, 14 predicted proteins | sample 2277071 | NCBI WGS metagenome assembly SDBU01 (sample SAMN10397929, study PRJNA504765) | marine sediment metagenome | isolation source: marine sediment core GS08_GC12, 126 cmbsf | place: Arctic Ocean: Gakkel Ridge, Loki's castle | collected 2008 | reverse complement strand
CTCCTTCTTTTTGTTTAATGATTTAAAAAGCCACCACATTTCTTCTGTGATCACCAGTGTTGATAAATGACCACACTTTATCGATGTATCGACAAAGATTTTATGTCCCGCATTTTTCATATCAGAGCAAAATCCCATATCCTCACCTACTATACCGGGGTGATCTGGATCAGGATTTGCTCTAAATTTAAACCACGTCCCTGGAACATTTTCAGGGATATGTGATTTTTCAAGCGCGGTTATATATTTCCTCATATTATCAGGCATAATGGCTATTTGTTCTGATGTTGGTTTCAACTTATTAAACGCTTCAATTTCCGCCAGAGCCTTTTTATCCATTTCATGAAATAACCGCATATCAAACAATAGGCAGCCTGTCCCAGTTGCATCGACTTCCTGAAGCGTAGACTCTTCCCAATCCTCTATAAGTTGATAGGAATTTATATCTCCTTTCAGCATTAATGGATCGAATGGTGGATATCTCCGGTGTACCTTACATCCAACTAAAGGAAGTTTATGTTTTAATAATTTTGTTATCGTTTCTACAGGATAAATCTGATCTAAATCCATCATAATCAAATGCGAAGCACCTAAAGCCATAGCATCTGCAATTATTTTGTTTCTCAATCCATCAATAGGTCCATTAGTTGCAAAGACAGGTATAAACTCTGGCCGCTCCATTTGGATAAACGAATGAAAGAATGGAAAGGGAATGAACGGCCATGAACACGGAAACCCAATCGCCAGCTTGAGATTACTTATTTTCATATATCAAAACATCCTCCAAAATTCATTCTCTCTGCAAGTTAGACATAGGGGCGTTTTCAACTTCGCTTCCCTTAATATTTTATTACGAGGAAAAGGAAATATGGTGATCTCATCATCAAGAGAATATCCTATTTTGACATTGTGAGAAGCACAGCATAAAAGATAGTTTCCGTCCACATCGACAATGCCCCAATGCTGTATACGGCAAGAAGGGCCTCCATATGGGTATTTTGGAATCCTGAGCAGCTCGTGATTGAAACCATTTACGAGTTCCTCAACGCAACAGTTTAATTGTTGTTCTATAAATGCAAAGTCCAGGCTGTTCGCAAATTCTCGCGCCATAGATGTTTGAAATGCATTATATTTATGAGTTAGCCATATCAATACTATCCGGTTTAATTTCAATTGTGCCAGCCTTTTCAGGTTTTCCATAACCAAATCGAAATCACCATTCGTATGATAAATTTTATAGACATCCGGTGTCATCCCAGATAAAGAAACATTTACACAATCAAAGTTGCTCAGGGATTCCAGCCTTTCATCAGTTAAGAGAAGAGACATGCTTGAACTCATTGTGTTTTGAGCCTTTGATTTTCCAGCCATGGACGCAAAGCTTTCAAAATCTTTGTGCAATAATGGCTCGCCCCAGTTATACCAAACTATTTCATATATAGGATTGTCATATCGTTTTAATATCTTATCTGCGGTCTCCAATGACATTTGTTTATTAGGACCTTTTCTATCCCTATTCCAGCATAACGCGCACCGCAGATTACATCCATCCACGAGTTCTGCTATGATATTTTTAGGTCCCATTGATTTACATACTCTCCATTACGGTTGAATATATTTCTCGTGTAGGAAATCGCTTTTCCAGCCATTCCCATCCTTTTATAAAATCATCATCCGGCTTCCAATCAAAAGGCCGCTTTGCATAATGCTCTGGCGGACAATCAATAACCCATGCCGTCCCCATTTCTTGCGCCCGCATAGCTGCATAAGTGCCGTACAAGTCAAATCCTTTAAATCCTTCATCAAACCTAAATCCGCTTTTCATATTAACTATAATGCAACATTCATCAAGGGTGATGGCCTCAACAGGAAATTCATGTCTTGTTGTGCTTATACCTGGGGTTCGTCGGTCATAGATTGAGCCGCAATATATTCCATTATTATCAATTCCCCATACCCCTGCCACAACCCAAGAATCGGGAAGTGCTGAAATCTTTTCTATGAGTTGTTTCTGCCATCCAACGGGAAGGAAGAGATCTTGATGTGCAAGAATCGCTATATCACCATTCCCTTTTTCGATATTATCCAAAACTTCATTTAATCCCTTTGTAGCTGATTCAGAATTATGTTTCGCAAATATAGTCATGCCCCCTAAATCTGACCGATTTAAAACCCTCGCCAATATATCCACATCATTGTAAATACATCCAAGCATGATCTTTAATTCTTTGATCGGTTGCTTAAGTGCTTCGTAAATACAATGGGTGTGAACTACTTTATCACCCGTCCAAATATCTTCCAGGTATGCAATGTTAAAATTAGCCTTTGTCCCGTAAAGCTCCCTGTATGCCGGATCTGAAAAATAGTATTTCCATGTGTTTATGTTCCAGAATGATTTATGATAAGGGTCCTGAAAGGCCCCCCGTCCATCACTACTCGGCGTCCTATGCTTGAAGATTCCCCCCTGCTTTAATACCCGCCATATCTCATCCATCAGATCTAAGACTTCCATCCGCTCAAGGTGCTCAAGAAGGTCAACCGCTATGATTTCATCAATCTCATTATCCTTATATGGGAGGCCCTGCGTTATATCGCAAACCAGACCCGGCTTGACTTCAGCCCTATTATCAATATTAATAAAGCCTTCTTGATGCCGAAATCCACATCCCAAATTCAATTTAACCATTATGTTTCTTCACCAATTCCTTATATTTATCGCCCCATTTGTCATTGAATATCTTCTGATTTTTAGCAAGCAATTCCCGATAATCCAAATCCATAGCCTTATGAGTGATGCTTCTAAAATGGTGAATATAGCAATCCTTAGCAATCCCCAATTTAAATCCCGCCTCAATCACCCTCATACAGAAATCGTCATCCTCACAATTTCCCGGTGTGTAAATCTCATCCAGCAAACCTACCTTATCAATGACCTCTCTCTTAATCGCCACGCAGAAGAAAACCAGCCGATGATAAGGATAGCTCTGCCCCTCGTTTTTCTTTTTGTTGCCCTCAGCAGCTTTGTATAGGGTCGTTAAATCCTCATATTGATCAATTAAGACTTGCTGAGGGCCGGAGATTGAGTTAGTTACAGGGCCTACCATATCAAGGCCGTTAGATAGGTGTCCTTGCAATATCTCAAGCCATTGGGGGGTAAGCACCAAATCATTATTTAAAATCGCTATAACGTCCCCTTTTGCCGCCTCGATGCCCTGGTTCACTGCTTTTGGGAAGCCGAGGTTTTCTTCGTTTCTGATATACAAATCGTACCCAAAATCACCCGCCTTGGAAATCAACTGGGTTCCATCCGTAGATCCATTATCAATCACGATAATCTCATAATCCATTGTATTTGCCTGAATGCTCTCAATACAGGCCTGTGTATATTCCATTTGATTGTGAACCGGTATAATAATACTAAGCATTTTCATATCCATTCTTTTTAGCCCATATTTGAGTACGTTCATCAATTCTCGCAATCATTATACTCTGCTTTTTAAGGTCTCTTCGGATTTCTTGAAATGAAGCATCCCCTCTATCTAAATCCTGTTGAATGGCTTCACGGTTCTCTGCACATTGTTCAGAGGAAATGCCTTTGCCTTTGTCATTATTGCCAAATATTTTCAAACTTATACCTCCTGCCGTGATTGTCCCCACTGCTATAGTAATCGCTGTTGGTAAATCCATTTTTTAATCCTTATCATTCTTTCTCAAAATTCCAATATCAGTACCTGGTTCAAAGACAAATACTTTCGTAGTTTTTTTAATATTATCAGGCAGATTATCTTTTACATTTTTAGTAATTAGGCTATTTATATTCGTAGAAACCTCTCTATCCAATTTGACAATCAAAATATCATTTTCTCTAATTTCCAATGTCTGCATATTTTTGACAAATTCTATTTTATTCATAATGTCTCCTCATAAAATTCTCGTTTAAAATATACCATACCATTATCGACAGCTATCAATTCCCACCCCTCTTTGCCTAAAAAATCAAAATCGGTACTCTTTCTCTGACAGATCTTATATTCAAAGCACCGTTTGGGCGACTTCTCCGCTTCGGCCTGCTCATCAAGGACTTTCGTTTCACAATCGGGACACAAAATAGAATCTCCATCCTTCATGATCTGCTCAAAATCTGCAATCAATATCTTGAAAGGTTTCTTACATCGGTCACATATCTCGTCAGTTTTTAAATCATTCATACAGGCACCACAAAAGTAACTTCATAAAATACGTTATAATCCACAGCAAAGTGCCAAACTCCTACCGTTCCCGCCTTTGTTGTTATTTCATCCCTCATAGTAGTCAGGGTATTTCGCCACATCCAAATGAATTGCTTACCTGCGATAATGGCTCCAAGTGACTTTTTATGATATAAAGCATCAAGGAGAGTATAAATATCCTTGGCCTCCCCCGAACTCGAAAGCCTTGAAAAGATTGAAAATTGGATTAGTACATCCTCAAAATCCTCGCTCCAAGTCCATTCAGGAGTATTCGTTACAACCAAATAATTACAATACGGAAAGGTTGCGCCTTGCGGGGCCTCAGTATCATAAAACCTATTACCGATTTTGGCCATGAAAGCAACGCCAGCAGCCCCGGCGGCCCTATCATATAAGGCTGTAGTTAAAGCACGCATTTACACGACCTCCTCAGCCATGATCTCCAATTTCCTATTGAGTTCCCAGACGTTAATCACACTGACTATGTTGAAATACCGCTCTCTCTTCTCCCAGTAAAGCCGTTTCACCACCGGGGAGGGTCCTATCAAAGAATAGAGCTGCCTCCGGTAGCGCATCTCTATCTTGTGCGTGACCAGGCCCCCTAACTTCATAGCCTCCATAAGTTCCGTGCCACGTAGCGGGACAACAGAGGCCCATACCTCTGCCCAATCCTTTTTCGGATAAGTATCGATTTTTCCCCCCATGCCGTCATCGGTCTCTGTCTTCAATTGTATAGTTATCCGATGTCTAAGATTCCCCGCTCTCATATTTTAAATGTCCAATCAGTATATTTGTCTAAAATTCTGTCAAGTGTTTTCAAAGTCTGTGCGGATACCCCGATAAGGGTAGGTTCCCGATTCTCATACATATCTGAAGTTACAAGTAATATGGCCGCTTTTAACATCGCTGGTACCTTTTCTGGATCTGTCCAGCCGCAATCATAATAAATATGAATAGGATTTTTTGGATACAAGGAGACAGATGGCCACGGTTCCCCGTATGCCAATACGATTCTGCCAGGCTTCCGATCCGTATCAATTATATAATCCGTTGTAGGCATTGTTGTCTCTGTGCCGTCACTGTCCGTATATTTGATATAGGAATCCGCTACAGTCCAGATAAGAGGCGGGTATGGTAGTACTATCTCATTCCCATCCGGCCATTTATCCAGATAGTAGCTCCATGTCTGATCGAGGAAAGCACGGCCCGTTATACCTTCCACATATTCACGCGCCGCTTTTATCAGGATGCCATCAATATACTCATCCTCTATCGTCTCTCCCTCTTCCATACTCATATGGACTTTGGCTTCCCGAAGTTCCACAGGCTCTTCCGTCGGAGCAAGCTCAAGTGTCGTTATCAGTGCTTTCTCAAATGCCATTATAAGTCCCTCACAAAGACCCTGTTGAAATCGAATTCCTTGTCCGCAAGTCCATCAAAATGGCAGACAAGACGTATATGATAAGACCCCCTCACTATCCTGGGAATGTAAACATTATTATTTATGGCAGCCGTCTTGCCTGCCGGTATCTCATCGGTAAGCTCTAGCGTATCTTCATCCGTGATCGGATCTACTATAGTAGTCCAATGGATCTCACCGTGGGTGCCACCGTCATCTAATCGTACGCCGATCCTATCGCCAGCCTCCATCCCGACGGTGCTGTCAACTTCCATCGTAATGTCAGTCGCTACGGCAGCGACCCGCATCTGCGTCGTATAAGGGTAACTCATCGCTACATTAACTATTGGAGCAGTAGCGCTCATCGTATTGGTAACCGTCCCTATAATCTCAGTGCTATAGTTCACACCCTGCGGGTGATTATATATAGTAACAGAGCAACCATCCGGCGAGGTCTTGAGGGTTTGCCCAACTGGTATGGCGCCATCATTGGCCCCCGCAACCGATTCCACATCGAATGTGAATGTATAGTCAACATCCTTGTCATAGGGCTGAAGGAGAATGGTCCCCAATCCTTGAAATCTGGCCGCCCTGGTAGTCATGTCAATTCACCCCCTGAAAGCTGTCCATTATATTTCTCTCCGTTCCCGTTGGTTTTCCACTTCTGATAGCTTTAATTTCCCCTCGCAAAAGCTGAAAAATTGACTCTGGATCAGATCGAGATATTTCAATCTTCTGTTGATAAAGTCTTCTCTATACTCATCTCCGTTTTCGTTTCCAGTCAAGTCTTTCCATCTTTCGTTAAAGACCTTTCCTATACGATTGCGTATGGCTCTTTCTATCTCTGGATTATACCACCATTTACTATGTATACTTCGTACCAATAAATAGTCAGATACCGCAATACAATGTCCATTTTTAAATCTAGTATCAAAGCGATCTGGAGGTACTAATTTATATTCCATCTCTTTAAACCAGGACATTTCTGTACCAACCCAAAGTGAATTTCTCATTGGAATTACATACTTGGACTTTTTCAGCTGATGAATTGCTACATTCATCATCGTATAATCGTCTCTCGATGTGTACTTAGTAAGCTGGGTAGTTTTCTTTAGTATATCTCCATGCTCCCTAACATTAAGAAACAAAGGGATAGCGCAAATATTATTCCAATACATACCCTCATGTTCTATCTGGGTGTTACCATCAAAATCTTTGACATCACCATCGATTTTAAAACTCCTGCTACCACTATTTTTAACTCCAAAAATGTTCATGCCTTCTGAAGCTTCTAAGATGTCCTCTATATTTGAAAGTAGAATCATATCGACGTCGAGTAAAACACAAGCATCATATTTAAGACCTAATTCTGCCATCTGTCTGAATCGATAATTAGCCATGCAATATCGAATGTTGCTTATTCTTGGATCATTCTCATTAATCTCCAAAGGAACAAAACTTAGGTTAAATTTCCAGTCTTTTGATTTTACGAGCTTGATTATATCCTCAGAGAGATATTTGTGCATCACTATCACATCAAATTGGTGGTCAAAATAATCCACACTATTGATGAAAGGCACAAATACCTTTATCATATCTTCTGAAAGAGAACAGAATATGGCGTAATTATTCATTTCGTTTTTCTTTTAATGTCTTCAAAAAAATCTCAGCATTCTCCCTACTATCTGGACCATGAAAGTCAGCTAACACCACAAAACCCAACTCTGGATTTCGACAGCGTTGCCGAACCTTATGCTCATATTCTGTTACCTCACTAATCTGATACTTATTGCTCATACGACCTCCGATGGAGCAGAACTAATGATAGTCGTAGGAATAGATATAGATGTAGTAGATCCCTTATCAAACTCCTTCAATACTTGTAGCCAATCCCTGTCTTTCAGCACTGCATCACAAACAGCATAATGTCTATTAAGCTTTGTCCCTACACCACCGCCATTGTGTCCTATGATAGTATTCTCATCGGTGGTGCAAATCCCATTCCAGCGTTTGTCCAGATAGGCAATCCTATCGGGAAAGCAATGACAGAGGGCATAATTGATGATGGTCTGATCATGAAAAGGCCCCAACGAAAAGCCAGGCTGCCGGGAAAGCTCCACGAATTTCTCGAAGATATCTACCGTTTTCCGGGTGGCCATAATAACTCCTGAGTTCACATAGGTAAGCCGCTTGTCTTCAGGGATGTAGTCCGGCCTATTGGCATTGCCGTGAAGAGATTCATATCTATTCCAAGGCTCGGGAACCATCATAATCTTTCCTTTGGAAAGTTCATCTATGATCGGATAAGACAACCCAAAAGACTTAACGCAGTAAGTGTCGCTATCTACAAAAATGACAATCTCATCCTTACGCAATTCCTTGATAACATGGAGAAAACCCTGGGGCTTTAGTTGCGTTGTGAGGCGCAATTTACTATTATATTCAAAAGAAAATTCCCGCTTAGGTCGACAAACTCTCGCTTCAAAGTCTGTATATTTCCAAAATGTTCTAATTGCCAAATCAGCGGCTTTTTCATACTTGTCGCCACTAGCTATCATTTCGATTCGGACATCGAAATCATCCTTTATATGAAACCAGATATCTCCAAATCCCCGGGCCATCACGGAATGTCTTTTGCCGAAAACTTCTTTGACTGCTTTGCTAACGCCAGGATGATCCATACTATAATCATGGCCACATAGGATACCCCCATTCCTAACCAGCAGATACCATGATTCTATATCTTTTATTACCTCCTCGTATTTGTGATCTCCATCTATAAACACCATATCAAACTGCTTCCCTTTACAGAGAAAGTCCCGGGCTGCGTCAATGGAATACTTCTTGATGATTTCTATCTTTTCATCCTTCTCGAACTTATCCAGCGTTATCTTATAATATTCGTCCTGTTTCGGCTGTCTCTGTAAATAATATGCAAGCCACGGATCTACCAGATACATCCTGATATCTGGCCATTGTCGGCGCAGGCGCTCCACATTCGCTCCATAAGCAACCCCGACCTCTACATAGCCGTCTGGTGTTCCCTCCCTGAAGTAGTCCCATACAAATCTAATGGCGCCGGAAGAATGGCAGCCCTTGAGAGTTACCATATCAAAGAAAGTCCGATAATTCTTTTTCCCTCTGTTGCCGTTATCGGTTGACATTATTTTAGCTAATACATGAGTATGTCTTAATCTTTTTGCTGCTTCTATCCTGTTATATCCATCCGCCAATTTATATTCGGCACCTACCCTTATAGGCGATAACTGCCTGCCTTCCGTCATCAATTTCTGGAATATCCCAATCTTATTTTCGTGATAAGGAGAATTAGAGTTTCTATGTATCTTATCAATAGGTATTCTTAGCATAGATTATTTACCTCTATCCCATCCAAGCGCACCCCCCTCGTAATACATCTTCACCGCATCGGCTATCATATAGGGCTCAATCAGCCTGAAACAATGAGGCACACCGTCAATCAAGTCCTTACACTTACCTCTCTCGCCACCCAGCCAGCATCCGTCTTCCTTGCAACATTTCAAGGCCCCGTTGGTATAGATATAACGCCCATAGGGATAAATGTGCCATCGGACGCCCTCTTTTCCGCCAGCGACAACTACATGAGGTTGCCCGAAAGCTGCTGCCATAACGAATTGAAACGATAGCGGCCCGATAGTCCCATGCGCCCACCAACAAAGGCGAATGAGCTGCCTCAAATCCGTCTTGCCTAAAAGACTGTAAACTCCTTTTAAATCAGGATGGATATGGGGTTTAGCCGCTCCTATCTGAACGAGCTTTATCCTTCCCTGGAAATAGTCGTTTAGGAGATCAACGACCTCCTGCCATCTATGATACTGCTTCAGCTCGTTATCATCCTTGCGGCCTGCGTTTATTAGCCAGAATCCCCCAGGCCACCCAAATTCTACCTCAACTTGATTAATCCAATACTGCTCCTCGTGAGAAAGATATAGCTCTGGGATAATACCTGTTTCGATAATATCGGCACCAATCTGTTGCTCTACATCTTCCCGATAACTCGTTGTCCAATGCTGTCCTCGCCAGCCTGAAATATGAAGTCCTTCTCTCTCATTTCTACCATATTCAATTCCGTAGATTTCGATTCCAGGTTCATTCTCCTTCAACGGCGTCAGGTGTGGATTATGCTCCCAAATTGCAGGGCAGGGGCTCCTAACATCAATCAGCCAATCAGGATAGCTTTGCTTTAAATCCGCAATAGCCCTTGTCAATGTGAGAATATCGCCCGGGCTCTGGTGTTGCTTAAGGATTAGCTTTCTGGGCATCTGTCTCCTCATCAAGCTGCTCTGCCAGTGCCTCAAGTGAAGGCATTATATCGGATCTGGGGAACTGAAC
>SDBU01010952.1_pt1 | contig 9999 bp, 8 predicted proteins | sample 2277071 | NCBI WGS metagenome assembly SDBU01 (sample SAMN10397929, study PRJNA504765) | marine sediment metagenome | isolation source: marine sediment core GS08_GC12, 126 cmbsf | place: Arctic Ocean: Gakkel Ridge, Loki's castle | collected 2008 | reverse complement strand
GGCCGATGGTGGGCTCGGGAAGTATGCTCAGACCTGAGTTTATTTCAATGTCCCGCTTGATGGTTTCGGTATTGTCAAATTCCATGACGACACGTACGGAGACATTGTGCTGTTTGAGGATGCCGTCGATGAGTGTGCGGCTGGGTACTTCTTTGTCAAAGGCAATGAAGTCGCTGCCCTGGAGTTGATGAATGTCGACAGTTGTTTCTGCGGCCAGCCGATGTTGCGGGTTGCATACCAGAAGCAGGCGTTCGTTCTTAAAAGGGAACACATTGATATTTCTGTCCATGCGGGGGACCGCCACCACGCCGATATCAATGTCGCCTCTCAGGATGCCGTCGTAGATTTGGCGAGCGCTGCAGTACTCCACCGACAGATTGACCTTAGGGTACATCTCCATGAATCTCCTGACATAGGGCTGGAGCGTATGCATGCCGATGCTGAAGATTGCCGCAAGATTTATTCGCGCCGAAGGCCTTTGCAGCACGGTCAACTCGCTGGTGAGTCTGTCATATCTTTCGAGGATCTCCTTGCAGGCCTGGTAGAACAACTCGCCGGCTTGAGTAAGTGTCAGGGGCCTCTTTTTCCGGCTGACGAGTTGGCAGCGGTGTGTCATCTCGAGCTGCGCGATTTGCTGCGACACCGCCGATTGGCTTATCCCGTGCCGTTCGGCGGTGCGGCTGAAGTTCTGCAAATCCACTAAGTCGCAAAATATCCTGGCAGTTTCAATGTTCATTTATAAGCAGGAGTAATAGTATATATTAGCATAAACAGCTTTCATATCGAGCTAACGTTTATTATACTCATAGTCTGGTGGGGGTCCAAAAGAAAAAATTATAGTTAGTGAACAAGATGCGAAACTTTTAGTGAAAAGGGGTACGGAATGAATTTACAGCAACCTAATGCAAATGAGGTTAATCAGACCTCCAATCGTTCGCGCAGTGTTGCGCCTGTTTCGGGCATTTGTACTCGGTGTATAGATGGTTGTCGCGGCAACTGTGAGATATTCAAGGCGTCTTTTCGGAGTCGGGAAGTGATATATCCGGGTCCGTTCGGCACGCTTACGGCCGGCGGCGACAAAGAATATCCAATCGACTATTCCCATCTTAATATATTGGGCTATGCCTTAGGCGCCAAAGGCCTGCCGGACGATGCCGAAGGTAATCCCGATAACACGCTGTTTCCAATGGTCAACACGGAAACCGCATACGGGCGCGGTACTAAAGTCAAGATGAAAGTGCCTGTGTTCACCGGTGCGCTCGGGTCAACGGACATTGCCCGCAAGAACTGGGAGCATTTTGCCGTGGGTGCGGCGATCTCCGGCATCACGATTGTGTGTGGCGAAAATGTGTGCGGAATTGATCCGGAACTGGAATTGGACAGTGACGGAAAAGTGAAACGCGCCCCTGATATGGACAAGCGGGTCGAACAGTATCGAAAGTATCATGAGGGATATGGCGACATGATCGTCCAGATGAACGTCGAGGATACGCGATTAGGCGTTGCTGAGTATGTGCTTGACAAATTAGGCATTGAATGCGTTGAGTTGAAATGGGGCCAGGGAGCCAAATGTATCGGCGGAGAGATCCAGGTCGACTCCCTGGAGCGTGCACTGGAACTGCAGAACAGAGGGTATCTCGTTACGCCCGATCCTTCCGATTCGGCTACCAAGGCTGCCTACCGTGATCGCTCGTTGAAACACTTTGAAAGGCATTCGCGATTGGGATTTATCGATCAAGAGGGTTTCATGAACGAGGTTGAGCGTCTTCGCAAACTCGGCGCAAAGCGTGTCTCGCTGAAGACCGGAGCCTATGCGATGCGTGAACTGGCGATGGCGATAAAGTGGTCTTCGGATGCAAAGCTGGACCTTTTGACGATCGATGGCGCCCCCGGCGGCACGGGAATGAGTCCGTGGCGCATGATGGAAGAATGGGGAATTCCTACGTTCTATCTGCAGTCGATGACCCAGGAATTGTGCGACAAGCTCGCCGCCAGGGGAGCGTTCATACCGGATATCGCTATTGCCGGCGGGTTCAGCACGGAAGACCATATCTTCAAGGTGCTGGCTATGGGCGCTCCGTACACCCGTGCCGTGTGCATGGGAAGGGCCTTGATGATACCGGGGATGGTAGGAAAGAACATTGCACTGTGGCTGCAGGAAGGCACCAACGCGCTTCCCAAGAGTGTGGGCCAGTTCGGCTCGACCGTTGAAGAGATATTTGTCTGCTACGAGCATCTGGTCGAGAAGTACGGCAAGGAAACGCTCAAGGAATTGCCGCTTGGGGCATTAGGTGTCTATTCATTCGCGGAGAAGCTGAAAGTGGGTCTGCAGCAGATTATGGCCGGCAGCCGCAACTTCAAGGTGCCGACCATCAGCAGGAACGATATCACCGCGCTGACCACCGAGGCCGCCAAGGTTTCGGGTATTCCGTATGTGATGGACGCTTATCGCGAAGAAGCCGAGCAGATTATCAATAGCTAAGTGATTCCATAAGAACAGGAAAAAAGCTCCCTGGATGCCTCCAGGAAGCTTTTTTTTTACGCTGCTCATCCGCCAAGAAACCAAGAAACCAGTAAGCATGCAGGCTACATAATTGACCTGAGATAACTGGTCAGGTTGGTGTCTGTGTTGGCGATGCCGAGTTTTTTGCGGATTCGCTCGCGATGACGACTTATCGTAGCCGGGGCAACAGCTCGCAATTGCGCGATCTCCTTGCTTCTCATTCCCTCTCGAATCATGTTGCAAATGCCGATCTCAGTGGGGGTCAATCCAGCACATCTGTCCGTGATCTGGCTGATGAAGGGCGAGGCGATATCCATGAGATTGTCCCGGAGCAATTCAACGTATTTCCTCTGAGGCTGGGGGATTTCCACGAGGAGAGTAAAGATGATGGGCATTACAACCTTTTCGACATTAGCGCGAATATCCTTGTAGATCGTCTGCTTTTCTTCTTCGATCCGGGCCAGCACCGTCCGCAGCGCCGTATTTGTCTCCTGAAGTGCCTGGCGTTCGACCATAAGCTGCTTGTTTGTTTCCTGCAACTGCTTCTCGGAGGAAATGCGCATTCCCACGGTGCCGATCCTCTCGGCGACGGCGTCAAGCAACGTGCGTTCTTCCTTAAGAAAAGGCCCCTCATAGAGTGGGGGGCATTGCTTTGTGTAGAAGATTTCGACTTCGCCGGCCATTTCGCCAAAAACCAGTATTCTGGCGCTCTGACGCCATTTGGTGGCCTTGAATTTTGGACTCCTGTAGGTCTTGCTATCGAAGACAATCCGTGCACAGGTGATCTCAGGGTACTGCCAGGACGGTGGCAGGATGTTAACGACGCGTTTGAGAAAGATTTCCATAGACTCAGGACCCTCTTCGGCAAACTGTGTGATCCCGTAGAGGCAATTCAGTTCCTTGATACGTTCACGAAGCGCTAATTCCACTCTTGAAGGGTCCGACTCGAAACTCGGTGGAATTCGCCAGCGCTGTTTGGTTTTGCGGGACAGTTCGTCCAGGACCTTCTCAGCAGTCTTTTGAGTCGAAACTTTTTTTGCGTTCATGGTAGATTCCTTTTAAAAGTGCACTGTAAGCAGGTGCATAATATAGGCAATAAATACGCACATAAATGCATATAATAGCACTGCATTAGCAGTGCAATATTATTGTATTTACCATGTCGGTATTTTGCAAGACAATTTTCTGCAGCCCGAATCGGCCTGATGAATGGCAGGCACGAAAGAGACAAGATAATAATGGAGGTATTAATGATTCAGCAAACGCTTGACGGGATTCTGGAAGAACGCCGCAGCCAACCCGAGCAGCTCATTGAAGTGCTGCAGGATGTGCAGGAGGCTTTGGGGTACATTTCAGCCCAGACAATGACGAGGGTTTCAGAGGAACTTGGTGTTCCGGTTATTGAGGTTTGTCGCGTCGCCAACTTCTACAAGGCGTTCTCGTTGAAGCCGCGAGGCAGGCATGTGATCACGGTGTGTACGGGAACGGCCTGCCATGTCCGCGGCGCGCCCCGAATGCTGGATGAGGTACGAGGGCAACTGGGCATTGAGGCGGGTGAGACCACCGAAGACGGCGAGTTCACTCTTGAATGTGTCAACTGCCTTGGTGCGTGTGCCCTGGGTCCTGTTGTCGTGCTGGACGGCGAATACCACGGACAAATGACGCCGAACAAGCTGCGAAAACTCGTTCAGTCGGTCAGGAACAGCGAGAAGGAGGTGGTTCCCAATGACTAAACTTAGAGACTTGAAAGATTTAAATAAACTTCGCGAATCATTTCTCGCCCAAAGGGCAAAGATAACTACTACAGTAACGATTTCCGGCGGTACGTGCAGCTTGGCCTCCGGCAGCCGGAAGGTAGTCGAGGCGATGCAAGCGGAGTTAGCTTCCAGTAAGTTGACTGATACGGTACATCTTCGCGTGACAGGTTGTCACGGGTTTTGTGAACAGGAGCCGGTAGTCATCATCGAGCCTGCTAACATACTGTACTGCCAGGTGTCGGGTGAGGATGTCGGTGAAATCGTCAACAAAACAATCCAGGCAGGCGAGGTTATTGAGCATCTGCTCTACACAGATCCTGCATCGGGCAAAAAGATTACCAGGGAGGCGGACATCCCCTTCTATCGTGCGCAGGACCGGGTGTTACTGAGCCAGAACCGCAAAATAGACCCATGCAACATCGAGGACTACATTGCTATAGGCGGGTACTCAGCATTGGCTAAGGTGCTGGAAGGGATGAGACCCACTGAAGTAATAGAGGAGATCAAGGCCTCCGGCCTGCGGGGCCGAGGCGGAGGAGGATATCCAACGGGTCGCAAGTGGGAGCACTGCCGGGCCGCTGCTGGCGACGAGAAATTTGTTATTTGCAATGCCGACGAGGGCGACCCCGGTGCTTACATGGACCGGAGCATCCTGGAAGGCAATCCTCATGTTGTTCTCGAGGGGATGCTAATCGGAGCCTGCGCCATCGGTTCGAGCTGCGGGTATATATATGTTCGCAATGAGTATCCATTGGCTGTTGAGCATGCCCGCAAGGCGTTGAAGGAGGCTCGCGAATTCGGCCTGCTGGGTGATAATATCTTGGGCAGCGGCCATTCTTTTGACGTCCGGATTGTCCGTGGTGCGGGGGCATTCGTCTGCGGCGAATCCACCGCGCTGATGAGTTCACTGGAAGGCAAGGTCGGCGAGCCTCGGCCCAAGGACGTGCACACCGTTGTCGAGGGCTTTCGGTACAAACCGACCACTCTGAACAATGTGGAAACATGGGCCAACATTCCGCTCATTATTAACAACGGCGCCGACTGGTTCGCCTCGTTGGGCACCGACGGCAGCACAGGAACAAAGATATTCGCCCTGACCGGCCAGGTTCGAAACACGGGGCTGGTGGAAGTACCGTTCGGCACGACCCTGCGGACGCTTGTGTATGATATAGGCGGCGGTCCCGTAGACGGCAGGGCCATCAAGGCGGTTCAAACCGGCGGACCTTCAGGCGGCTGCCTGCCCGTCGATAAGTTCGATTTGCCCGTTGATTTCGATACTCTCACCGAAGCCGGCTCCATGGTCGGCTCGGGCGGAATGGTTGTCATGGACGAACGGACGTGCATGGTGGATGTGGCCAGGTATTTCCTGGCGTTTCTGCAGGATGAATCCTGCGGCAAGTGCGTGCCGTGTCGCATAGGGATCGACCGCATGTTGGAGATCGTAACCGACATTGCCGAAGGACATGGGACACACGAGCAACTTGCGCTCCTGGAGGAATTGGCTGAGACGGTAGCCGAGACATCACTGTGTGCATTAGGCAAGACCGCACCCAACCCCGTGCTGTCGGCGCTGAAGTATTTCCGCAGTGAGTACGAGCAGCATATCGACAATAAGAAATGTTCTGCCGGTGTGTGTCGAGCCCTGATCCAATACAATGTTGACTCACAAGTGTGCACGGGATGCGGAGTGTGCCTGAAGGCATGTCCCACCGAGGCGATAACCGGCGAAAAGAAACAGCCGCACAGCATCAACCAGGACATCTGCAGCAAGTGCGGTATCTGTAAAGATGTCTGCAAGTTTGAAGCAGTGGGCGTTTGTTAAGGAGATTGCAATGCACCAATACGTCACATTAACGATTGACGGGGCTAAGATTCGCACGGTGAAGGGAACATCCGTTCTCGAGGTGGCGATGGAATACGGAATCTGCATTCCACATCTGTGTCATGTTCCCAACCTTTCAGACATTGGCGCGTGTCGTTTGTGTATTGTTGAGCACGTCCGGAATGGACGATCGAAGATCACGACTTCCTGTACGCTCAACGTTCAGGAGGGGATGGTCATCCGAAGCAATAGCAAGAGAATAGCAAAGTTGCGGCGGGGCATCGCCGAACTGCTTGTCGCCGAGGCGCCCAATTCACGTGCGGTTCAGGACATTGCTGTTCGTTGTGGTGTTAGAGAGGTCAGGTACCCGTTTAGAAACAAGAACTGTACTTTGTGCGGGCGCTGTGTACGGATTTGCAGCGAAATGTGGCAGGCTAATGCGATCGGGTTCATCGGTCGGGGCAAGGACCGACATGTCGATTTCCCATTTGGGTCAAAACCGGATTCCTGCAAGGACTGCAACACGTGCATCGATCTGTGTCCGATGACGATAACTCCGTGTCCGGGTCCGATGAAGACCGGTGAGGAATTTCTCTGCGCCCAGTGCGAGGGACAGTTGCTGACTACGCAGGCAATTCCTGATACATGTGTATGGTGCGATCTGGGCAAGGGCTTCCAGTGCACACGTCAGGCACAAATGCACTAAGCGAGGCTCAGGGCACTGTCGTCGCCTTGCGTAGATGAGTCGGCGTTTTGGGGCGAGGGGAAGGGTTTGAGGGCGAGGGGCAGGGTTTGAGGGCGACCGCAAGGGTCGCCCCTACGATGCAAATAAGGTTTGTCCGCGAAATGCGGGGGTACGCAGCAATCGACAGGTCAAATGATGTCTTATCGCAGGATTACCCATTCACGTGGCTGTTTGGCGGATAAGTCGAAAAATTTGGAAAAAGTTAAAAAAACTGTTGACGCATTGCTGTTTGGGGCGTATATTAGTATTCCGATTGATTTACTGAGGATGGCTTCGGTTATGCGATTGTCGAAGAAATGCCAATATGCTTTGAAGGCGGTTTTTGAACTGGCGCTGCGAAACAACGCTGTGGCGGTCAAGACACGGGATATTGCTCGGGCGCAGGGGATTTCTCCGCGATTCCTTGAGGTGATCCTGAATGAACTGAGGCATGGCGGATTTGTGGAATCTCGGCGCGGGAGTGAAGGCGGGTATCTGCTCACGAGGCCTGCTAAGGACATAACTGTTGGCCAGATAATAACTTATATTCACGGCCCCATCGCTGTTGCCGGTCGTCAATCGCATGGTAATCGGCTGGAGGCGAGTTGGCCAGGGCAGGAAGCCTTTGACGGGCTGTGGGATGAGATAAACCATGCTGTGTCAGGGGTTTGTGATGGCAAGACGTTTGGTGATCTTGTAGAATTGGAACTTGCCAGAAGACAGGCCCAGGTTCCTAATTACGTTATTTAAGGCGAACTGATGGATTTTTTCGGCTTGGAATCCCTTGGAGCGGCATAGCCGCAAGCGAAAGGGTTTTAGCCACGAATTTTCACTAATGGACACGAATTATTACTGATTTTAAGGGCCGCAAAAGGCACAAGAAAGGTTGGCCGCAAAAAGGCACAAAAGTCACAAAGAACAAAAGTTCCTTATATTGGGATTGAGACTTAACTTTTTGCATTTCAAGCAGTTATGTCGTTGCTGATAAAAAAACGTGCACAAAAAACAAGAAGATGACGGATAGTATGAACGAATTGATTAACGAAATACAAAGGGAAACCAGACAATACTCGGCTGAGCAACTTGTCGAGTATGTTGTGGAGCGATTCGAGGGGCGTATTGGGTTTGCGTCCAGTTTCGGCGCTGAGGACCAGGTTCTCACGGACATGCTGTGCAAGATCCATTCGGCGCCGACTGTGTTTACGTTGGATACGGGTCGGCTGCCGGAAGAAACATACCGGCTCATGGAGCAGACGCGTCAGAAGTATGGCGTGAGGATAGAGATTCTGTTTCCCGATTGTGCGAAGGTCGAGGAGATGGTAAACGAGCACGGCCCGAATCTCTTCTACGAGAGCATTGAAAATCGAAAACTTTGCTGCAGGGTTCGCAAGATCGAGCCTTTGAAGCGACGGTTGGCCGCGCTGGATGCCTGGATTTGCGGGCTGCGAGCCGAGCAGTCGACTACGCGGACGGGTTTGCTGCGTGTCGATGCCGACGAGACGTTCGGACTTATCAAGGTGTGTCCGTTAGCCGACTGGACAACCGAGCAGGTGTGGGAGTACATTCGCAGCAATGACGTCCCTTACAATGAACTGCATGACAAGGGATATCCCAGTATCGGTTGTGCTCCGTGCACGCGGGCTGTCAAGCCGGGCGAGGACATCCGCGCGGGCCGATGGTGGTGGGAAGCGCCCGAGCATAAGGAATGCGGCCTGCATTTGCATGCCGAAGATGATAAAGGCAAACGGGAGACTGAGAAGTAATGGACCAGCTTGATACAATTGAGGCGCAGAGCATTTTTATCCTGCGCGAGGCGTACCGCAGCTTCAAGAACCTTGTGATGCTCTGGTCGATCGGCAAGGACAGCACGGTCATGCTGTGGCTGACGAGGAAAGCGTTTTTCGGCCATGTGCCGATTCCACTGATGCACGTCGACACGGCGTTTAAGGTTCCGGCGATGATCGAATATCGCGATCGTTTTGCACGCGAGTGGAAGCTCAATATGATCGTGGGCAAGAACGAAAAAGCGCTTGAGGCGAAAGAGACCTTTCCCGACGGCAAGCTGACGCGTCTGGAGTGCTGTGCGGCGCTTAAGAGTGAGGCGTTGAAGCACACGCTGAGCGGCGAATGGCCGCGATGGGTGCTCGACCACACGACAGGTGAATATGTCAAGCAGGAAGGCGGCGAGCCGTTTACCGGTGTTATCGTGGGGGCACGGGCCGACGAAGAGGGCAGCCGGAGCAAGGAAAGATATTTCTCTCCGAGGGACCGGCACAATGACTGGGATGTGGGCGATCAGCCGCCGGAGTTGTGGAACCAGTTCAAGACCGATTTTGCCCCGGGCACCCACGTGCGAATTCATCCGCTGTTGGACTGGACGGAGTTGAGTATCTGGGAGTATATCGAGCGGGAGAACATTCCCATTATCGACCTTTACTTCGATCACGGCGACGGCAAGCGCTATCGTTCGTTGGGGTGCTGGCCGTGTACGTCGCCGGTGGACTCGACGGCAAAGAATGTTGCAGAGGTCATCGAGGAACTGCGCAGCGGCAAGTTTTCTAATATTGCAGAACGCTCCGGCAGGGAGCAGGACAAGGAAGACGGCGCAGGCCTGGAGACGCTGCGGCGCGATGGGTATATGTAACTCAAACTGACCGGTCGGTCAGCTTGAGAAGGCAAAATGTAGAATGCAGAATGCAAAATTGAGGATGCGGCCCGTTCGGCTTCGCTCAGGGCAGGCTCTGACGGCCGAGGGCTTTATACTTTATTTTTAAATTCATGTAACATTGTATTGTACAAGAGGTTATGATTGTGCTGAAAGTGGAATAAGGATGGTTCAGAGACAAATGACAACCGATGAGATGAGACCTGCCGCCGAGCAGATGAATATTGTGGTGATCGGTCATGTCGATCACGGCAAGAGCACGGTGATCGGCAGGCTGTTGGCCGATACGGGTTCGCTGCCGGAGGGCAGGCTGGAGGCGGTCAAGGCCAATTGCGATTATAACTCGCGGCCTTTCGAATACGCCTTTCTGCTGGATGCTCTCAAGGACGAGCAGGCGCAGGGTATTACCATCGATTCTGCGCGTTGTTTTTTCCGTTCGTCAAAACGAGAGTATATTATCATCGATGCGCCGGGGCATATCGAGTTCCTCAAGAACATGATATCCGGCGCGGCCCGCGCCGAAGCGGG
>SDBU01010951.1_pt1 | contig 10000 bp, 19 predicted proteins | sample 2277071 | NCBI WGS metagenome assembly SDBU01 (sample SAMN10397929, study PRJNA504765) | marine sediment metagenome | isolation source: marine sediment core GS08_GC12, 126 cmbsf | place: Arctic Ocean: Gakkel Ridge, Loki's castle | collected 2008 | reverse complement strand
AAATGGAAAGAACTCGAAAGGACAGTAAAAAAAGAGGAAAAAGCAGTATGGATATTAGCCCCTTATTTTAGAAAAGAAGTAGTGGAAAATAGAGAAGGAAAAGAGGAAGAGGTAAAGGGACTAAAGGGATTCTTCAGTGTGCCAGTATTCGATATTGCTCAGACAGAAGGCAAAGAGATTGAACGGGGAATGACAGAGAAAACAGATATTAGCTTTGAAGAGGTCAGAAAATTTGTAAAAGAACTCGGTTGCAGTATGGGATTCAAACCCTTAGAAATCAGACAAGGGGGATACCTTCAAGATAAAAAAATAGTTCTTAATAGTAACCTGCAGGAAAAAGATTGGGCATCAACTACGATTCACGAATTGGCTCATTTCCTACTAGGACACACGCAAGGGAATGAACGATTGACTCGGAATTTAGAAGAGCAACAAGCAGAGACAGCAACTTATTTAACTTGCAGGGAGTTAGGGATTAAGAGGAAGAGTAAATTTTATCTGAAAAGCTGGGGGTTAAGTAAGAATATTTTGAAGGATTGGCAGGAGATTGAGCGTGTGAGAAAAAAAATAATAAGGGGCCTCACCCCTGGAAGAGAAGAGGCCCCAAATAAGGAGCACCGAAAATGGACACCCCTCAAGGGAAATATAGCAAAAAACGAGGAAAAGACAAGAATAATAATCTAGTTAGGGCAGGGAAATGGTATATGACCTGCATAACTTATAAGCTCATAGGTGAGCCTAAGCCTTTAGGGGTTATAAATGGTGTTGTGGTTAAAAACAAAGAAGAGCAAGGGAAAGTTGAGAAATATCTAAAGGAGCTTTACGAATTTGAGTCTGAGAAAGATTATCACAATTTTCTGGATGGGTTTATTATTCAAGGCAAGTAACGAGGAACAGATGCAGGAACAAAAGGCAGACCTTGTCAGATTGGACTTGATAAAAAGGGCTTGTAAAAAGCAGGAGAAGGAAAATCTAAAATTGAAAGGTAAGAGCCTTACTTGGACTTCTGTGTTTGACCATGTCTTGAAAGTATTTGCTGAGGAAGTCTATGCTGACTCTCCAGAGGCGCTGATGAAAATTGGATGGAGAGATTTTATTAAAACTCTTTGAGAGGGGAAGGCCAAAAAAGAAGCTATTCGGCAAAACAAAGAAAAAGAATTAAAATGGAAAAAATATCAAAAGAAGACCTTAATCAGACTGTCTACGAAAAACTTAGAAAAGTAGCACGAGCAAAGACAGCAATTACCTATGGTGACTTAGGGACAATAATAGGGATTGGTGGACACGACCCAAAATTATGGCGGATGCTCGATGACATTAACAGATATGAACATCAACAAGGTCATCCAATGCTTTCAGCAGTGGTAAATATTCGTGAGAAAAATGCACCGGGTGAGGGATTCTTTAATTTAGCACGTGATTTAGGCGTTTATCAAGGAAGTAATGAAGATGAGTTTTTTATTAGCGAATTACGTAAAGTTCATAACTATTGGTCTTCTCATTAATTCTTTGAAAGAGAAAAAAGATAAAGTTTTTAGCTGTTTTAAGGATTTATCCTGATTGGCAGGGGAAAATACGCAGATAGAGGCCCATACGAGCATTTTCTTAAGCCTGTTGATGTATTGAGGTGTCCAAATGCTAAGGAATAATTTTTTTTGGTCTCGGTATATGCGAGAAATTTTCATTAAAGAAACAAGAACACTTGGTCAGGCTCTGAAGGACCGTGTGTTAAAAGGCTTTTACAACGTTGAGCAAGAAGCAGAAAAGTTAGCGGAGGAAGAATATAGACGGTTACTGCAAGTTCCAGTAGGCGAAGACGGAGGTCCTGGTATGGATGTACTTGCTGAAAGAGCTGAGGAAGAAGGAATAAATTTTTATCTCACCGTGAGGTCTGTGCGACAGGGGCTGATTAATCTGTTTGCAGTAGCCCTGTATGGATTGTTCCTACAGCATCTAATGGTATTGCACCGTCAGGAGTTATTGGGAATCCATGAAGAAAATGACAAGAAACTGTATAGAGCAGATGAAGCTTGGGAGAGGCTTCATGAAAGCGGAATTGATGTAGAAAAATTTAGGTCGTACAGAAAGGTCGGTGAACTGAGGCTGGTAGACAACACTGTGAAGCACGCTGAGGGGCCATCTGCTGAAAAATTGCGAAAGATTCGACCGGACTTGTTTATTCTACCCAGTAGAACTCTGTTTAAACCCTTACTTGGTGAAGATTTCTTAGTAAGGCCAGAAGACATAACCTCATACGCAGACGCAATAGCAGAATTCTGGGAAGAATTGGCGATTGCTCTGGAAAGGAATACTAGGGCAACGCAGAAAGATTGAATTTCCAATTTGCAGAAGAACCACGACAACAACTACTGGAATTGACCTAATAAAATCCTGTGCTGATTCACAAGAAAAAAGACGCATATAGAAGCTAATATAGGCACTTTCTCAAGGTAAGATGACCTATATGGAGAGAAATCTGCTTTATCAAGAGAATTTAATCAATCTAGTTGCGGGATAAGGGGGTTTTAGCCAAAGGAAACTGTCATAAAAAAAAGAGGAATCCGATGCCAAGATACAGAATAGAAAATAGAGTAACCAAGGAAGTAATAGAGGTAGAAGCACCTTTTGCTCAGACTGCTTGTGAAATGGTAAACTGGCTTATAGGTAATTGTTATGTGAAGTTACTTAGAGAAGGACCTTTCACTAATATTGAAGAGAAACCAAAAACTCTAAACCTAAAAGGAAATTGAGGATGTAGAATTTAACACACGGGTCGGTGTGTGAATCCAGGAGGAGACAAAAAATGAAGGGGAGACAATCATTACTTGCTTTCTTGTTGGCAGTAGGTCTTTGTTTTGTTTCTGTTTTTCAAGTATCAGCCCAAAAAGCAGAAACCCAGGGATGTGGCGAATTTAAATGGGGAATGTCTCCAGAAGAAGTTAAAGAGATTTCTTCTGATTATGAGAATATGACTGGCGAAAAAATATGGGAAGAGGAAATACACACTGATAGATTTTGTGTATTAAAAACAAATGATTTTGATATATCCATTGCTGAGAGTTGGTTTTCTCCCGAGATAACATTACGTTTCTTTGACAATAAGTTATTCGACATATTTATATTTCAGGAAGAGTCTCTCCATAGGTTAATATGGATTGAGGAGATAGAAGATTTATCAATTTTAGCAGAAAAATTAATAGATAAATATGGAACTCCGAGTTTTCTCGGAAGTTTTCTAGATTGGCAAGGAAGAATAAGAAAGCCTTTAGCCGAACTAAAGCAATTTATATCACCTTTTGATTCGTTAGGAAAAGAACGAGAAGAGAACTATCTTAAACAATTACATGCGGGAGACGGGTTTACTCTGCTTTGGGAAGAAGAAGAGAGAAAGAATGAACTTCGGTTTTATGTGAGCCATTGGACTTTACCGCCAGACGAGGATTCTTCAGACGAGCCTCTTCTATTCCTTGTTCCTCGTTGGACATTTAAGATTAGACTTATAATAAAATATACCAACGGTTTGTTAAAAAGCGAATATGAGCAAGAGAAACAAAAAGCTGGAGATAAACTAGAAGTAAATTTGGAAGCTTTTTAGTTAATAAAGGAGAGAAAGAGTAGAAGAGGCTTAGATTAAACGAAGAGATTGATTTTTGAGGAAGACTGATTGATATTTTGGAGAGCAAAGACCGAGTAGAAGAAGACTAGAGCTAAGGAATTAGTTTTGTGTGAGATATCACAGCAAACATTATAAGGCAAAAGAATTAATAGAAAAGGTTTATAATATTTTGAAGAGCTGAAAAGCGAGGGGTTAAAATAAGAATTCTAATGGATAAAGGCCAATTCCAGGGTAAATACTCAAAATATGAATTCCTTTTAGATAATGACATAGTAGTCATACAAGATAGACACGCAGGGATAATGCATAATAAAATAGCTATTATAGATGGAAGGATATTGTTTGCTGGTTCTTATAACTGGAGTAAATCGGCCGAAGAAAGAAACGAGGAAAATCTTTTGGAATTTATAGATGAGGAAGGAATAATTGAAATTTATCAGGAGAGACAAGATTATTCTTGGGAGTTCAACGAGGGCAAATAGTGGTCAAGGAATAGAAATTATATGTTTTTAGCTAATATAGAGGCTACAGGATATGTGCATTTTAAAATATTTACGGAATATCTAAGTAAACAAAGTGACTTGTCAAAACCTATTGACAAATACAAGAATAGCAAGGGAGGAACACAACATGAGCTTTTTGGAAATCTTGGACAAGCTTGATTCTCTAGTCTTTCTTGGCGTGGCTCTGCCACTCATATACTTCATGTATAAGGGACATATTGCGATAGTGAAAGAGGAGAACAAAGTTCTCAAAGAACAAAACGAAAATCTGAAGCTTTTCAGAGTATCAGAGGTAACTGAAGATTTTAGAGCACTAAAAGAATATTTTCAAGAGTTGAAAAAGCAAACAAGAGGAAAAGACGCTGTTATTGACAAGTCCTCTCGGCAACTGTTGTACGTCTTAGATTATCTGATGGAACTCGCATCTGACAAGATTGATTACAGCCACGGACACTCCGCACCTGAACATCTCTCACAAATGCTCGTGCGAATAGAGGGACCAGTGGGCGATTTCTGGAGAAAACAATATACCAAAGAAGAATGGCTAGACGTAGATGACGATATGGCAAAGGACCCCCTTTGGAAGGATTAAACAGGTAGTTCTTGTGGGAAAAAGTCGAAATTAGTATGACTAATTTGTGCGTATAATTAATCAACTTAATTGTTATCGACAAGGATAAATATTATTCTACGGCTGATAAGAAAGAAATTTAGGTCTCTGAAAGAGAGGGAGTGTCATACCAAAACTAAGTATTATAATTATAGCAATTACTGTAGACTATCTAATTATGAATACTAAAGAGGGCATATCTCACAGAAAAGAGAGAATATGTGAGAGGTGCATAAAGAAGGATTTTAAGATGATGTAACAAAATCAAAGAGAACGAGGAGGTGAAGGATTGTGAGTAAATTTAACTTAAGGCTTTTTCAATGTGGTAAATGTAAAAGATTTTTTCCTATACTAGTCGGAGAGGATTTAGAACCAACAAGTAATTATTGTTGGAACTGCGAAAAGAAAGCTTGGGAAGGATATCGGAAGAATCCCGAGAATTTAGAGAAAGAATTGCAACAAGAATCTCGGTATGACGAATATCTACAGGAGGAAGAGGGAAACAAAAGACAGAAGATAATGAAAGAAAAGGGGTTACAAAACAAAAATGAGTATAGAGCTTATATCAATGGTTATTGGAATGGTTATTTCATGGGTATCACCAGGGGCAGGGCAACATAACCTGTTCTTAGTGAGAAGGGCATTGTAGATTAGAAAATAAGAAAGTCTTTATATGGTAGGAATTTGGCCTGATTTAATGGAGGCTTTTTCTTGCCTTAAGGTAACCTATAAGACTTATGAAAGTAGAGGGGCTGGATGAGACGATTGTGTTGTAGGTTAGTTTTGGGTTAGAGCGATTTTAGAGGTGTAAAGAGAATGAGAAAAGGGAAAGATATAGTCATTCCAAAAATTCGCAAAAGCTGAGATTAAGGGAAGATAGCTAAAATCAAATTCAATTCTAGATTTAAGAGAATTGTTATGGAGATAGGACAAATTTAAAATGCCAATAGAATTAATCCTTAGGGTATTAGAAAGAATAGCTCCGTTTGTATCGGCTGCAAGTGCACTTATAGCTATTGTTTTTGCCATAGTTATCCATCTAAAGACACGTAATTTAATGCGTCGTTTAGAAAGGCCAGTTATTTCATTGGTTAAGACTAATGTGAAGCCGTCTCTCAAGACATTACATTTATTTTTGGAGTTTAAAAATATTGGCAAGAATCCTGCTATGAAAGTGAAAATACATGTGTATGGTTGTGATACATACGGTTCTCTAAAATTGGAAAAAATAAGCAGTATACATGTAGTAAATCAAAAAGACCCAGGAATATCTTTTTCTTGGAGAGTAGATGTATCACCTTATGAACAGGGAAGAAATTTTGTATTTTATATAGAAGTGACCTATCAAGATATATTTACTACTAGGCATTATCCTAGTAAACTATGGTTGATGTATAGGACAGGAGAATCTGAGCTTAAAGATATGGATATTAAGGAATACCGCAAAATGAAACAAGCAATAGAAAAGAACGGAGATTACCGGGCTAGGGGAAAATTCTATGAGATATTAAAGAGAAAAAAGAAAACATAGGATACAGAGGATTTGAGGGAGTATACAGAATTGTCTAATCTTATAAAAGGACTAAACTGGAAAGGGGTAAATCGATATTAAAGGAGCAATAAAGAGATGCAAGGGGTAGCTTTCTCTATTTATCTTAGGAAGAGAAGTTACATTTTGTTGAAAGGAGAATTAAAGATGGGTATGTTTGGTAAAATGCGGCGTGGAGCAACACTCAAGTGCAGACACTGTGGCCAGAGGTCACCCATAAAATCTGACAACTGGGAAGCTTTAGGTAAATCTCAAGGCTGGGTCATTATGGCTTGTCACAAATGTGGCCATGGTGTGCGGATGGGTATTCTTGCTGAACGTCATGTTGATAAGGAGTTTATTGATAAAATGAGAGCGGCTAGGGAAAGAGATTTAAGGGAATATGAGGAGCAAATCAAGGGTAAGTTTGATGACCAGCCAAAGGAATAAGATAGGGTATGAAAAACGAATGGTTTTTATACAGAGGATAAATAAGGCATATTTTGTAAGAACCCTTAATGAGTATTTATCCTTTATAAGGAAATTTAACATTAAAGAAAGAAAAGAGAAGAAGATGGGAAGTAAAAAGTTAGTAGTCGCTATCTTTTTGGCAGTGAGTTTTTGTTTTGTGTCTGGGGCGGGGTATGGAAAAGTTCCAAGAAGCCTCAAAAAAATAGATGAACGATAAATGAAGAAAAAGCGGTAGTGTCAAGAATTGTATGATAAATAAGGAGGAAAGGATGAACAAAAGAGAACTGATAGATGAGGTAAGCACTAAGACAGGACTAACAAAGAGGGTGTCTAGGGAAACAGTTGATGCAGTAATTTCAGCTATAACCGACTCTCTGGCCAGAGAAGAAAAAGTCACTTTAGTTGGTTTCGGTATACTTCAGGTTAGGAAAAGAAAGGCAAGAGAAGGGAGGAATCCGCAAACAGGGAAAGCGATACAGATACCAGCTAAAAAAGTGCCTAAGTTTAGAGCAGGGAAAAACTTAAGAGAAGCAGTAGAGTAAAAATAGAAGTTTTAGATGGTGTGGAGCTGGAGGAATTAAAATTCGTATTTTGATGGATAAAGAACAATCTCGAGGTAACTCCTCAAGATATGAATTCCTTTTGAATAATGACATAGCTATTATGCAAAATAGACACGCAGGAATGATGCACAATAAAATGGCTATTATAGATGGGAGAGTATTATTCACGGGTTCTTATAACTGGAGTAAATCAGCGGAGGAAAAAAATCAAGAGAATCTTTTGGAATTTATAGATGAGGAAGAGATAATTGAAATTTATCAGAAGAGATTAGATTATCTTTGGGAATTTAACAAACCTTTAGAGTGAGAACAGCAAATATACTTTATTTTTTAGAATTCCTGGGGAGGAGATAAGGGAACAATGAGTTGGCATTGCACAGAGATTCATGAACTTTGCAACAGAAAGAATCTATTTTATCCTGTGTCTTACTTGAAAAGCTTAGATTGGATAAACCGGAAAGTTGAGTATCATGCACGACAAGCCCGCAAAGCCTGGGATGACTTCAAGTCTGCTCACCCTGGCGGCGAGGTGGGAGGGAGCAACGAGGAATGGTGGGAAACGTTTGATGCCTCAGCGGCTGAAACCGAAGCGGTTGTGCAATCTCTGAATTCTCAAGCTGATATTGTTGCGCAAGTGCTCAATAAGTTAGTATTAAGGGAATCTTTACCTCAAAGACAGGTTACTTTCAGTAAAGTGCTAGAACAACTAGAAGAAATGCACGAATTAGCTTCTAATATTACAGTTAGGATGTGTGCCCTTAAAGACAGCAGAGAGTTCAAGTATATTAAGGCGTTTTGCAACACAATAAAGCATGAAAGGCTTATAGACAGACAGTGGCATATTGAAGGGGGAGAAGGAACGAGAAACGAAGAAGATGTTAGGTTTCTAGAATTTTCATATAAAGGAGAAAGTTGGCCAATAACTTGGGCATCTGACATTAATGTCGATTATAGAAAAATATTACAGAAATATTTGAAAGAAATCGGAGTTGCTATTATTGATTATTTGTCCCTCTGAATAATAAATAATCCAGAAATTTCTAAAGAATCAATCCTGAAAAGATTCAATTTTACATAAGTTGAGTTATATTACATTAGAAAGGAAAGGAGTGAGCGTAAACAAAGATATTAAAGAAAGATGGTTAAGATTGACAGAAGAGATAAATGCACTTGATTACCTCGAGAGAACATATTATTACATTTGTCAGATTGAAAAAGATGTTCTTGCATGGAAATGGATAATTATTGCGTTGTATGGTGCATTATATGGATTTGCTATTAGTGCGTGCAGACAGACCAGTGGAGAAAATGTAACCTATAAAACAAAGAAGGGCGAGGATAGGCTTATTGGCTTTGATAAAGCATTGGAGCTTTGCCAAACACCTAATCGGATGCATACAACAACTCTAGGCAGACATCTTGAATTATCTGATACACAAAAAAAATCTATAGACAAACTCAAAAACCACTTTAGGAATCGTTTTGAGCATTACATACCTATGGCATGGTCTATTGAAGTCCACGGCATGCCTCAAATAGCAATAGATGCTTTAGATGTTATTCACTTTCTTGCACTTGATGCAAGTCCCTTCGTTCATCTCACAAAAGCTCGAAGAAAAAAATTAAAGTATATAGTTTTCCGTAGCAAACGAATTTTAAGCCAAAGTCAACTCTACAAAGAAACTAAGTTATTACAGGAGGTGACCCAGAATGGGTAAAAACCAGCATGTTGTTCCGTATAAGAACAAATGGGCCGTGAGAGGAGAAGGCAATCAAAAAGTAACTTCTATTCATGACACACAAGCAGAAGCTATTGACGCGGGGAGAGGAATTGCTATAAATCAACATTCCGAATTAGTAATCCATCGACCAGATGGGACTATTAGAGATAAAGATAGCTACGGGAAGGACCCTTGTCCACCAAGAGATAAAAAGTTCTAGCTTCAACTTTAAAGTGTCGTCTTCTGTATAAAAGTAAGACATTGACTACCTTCTCCTAAGCTAAAATCCCCATTTTATCTATATTTCTATTTACAAATTGAGGACATTTTGTCTTTTTTTTACTTAATATTGACGAATCTTATAGAAAAGAAAAGGGTAAAGTCAATAAATGACTAACTATCAGATAAACTCGAAGGGAGAAACATATATCAGTAATCCATCAAGAAATCAACATGGTCGGATACGCACAAATTACTTTAAAAACCTGATTCTAATCTATATGATAGTCAAGAATGAAAGATATAAGCCATCTAAGTTTAAAGAATACGTTGAGTCACTAGATATTTTAAGCGATGAAGACCGAGAACTTATGCCTAAACCAAGAAACTACTACCCGATTTGGATGCACTACATCGATGCAGCTAAACAAGGATTATTAGAAAGACAAGGAATATTGGCAAGAAATCCACATGGAACCTTCTCTATTTCAGATAAAAAATTTAATGACGCTTATATCGAAATATCTGATTATATTGAAGTTATAAAACAATCTAACCTTTCCCCCCTCCCGAATTAATTCTATATAAAGAATCCTTTTCAAAAATATAATTTTTGTCAAGTCTAAGCTCTTACACTTGACAAAAAACAAAGATATGCTATAATTATAACAGAGAACAACAAAATGAACACCGTAGCATACCTAAGAGTCTCAAGCGAAGAACAAGCCCGAAATGGTCTGGGAATTGATTCCCAAAAAACAAAAATCAT
>SDBU01010950.1_pt1 | contig 10000 bp, 6 predicted proteins | sample 2277071 | NCBI WGS metagenome assembly SDBU01 (sample SAMN10397929, study PRJNA504765) | marine sediment metagenome | isolation source: marine sediment core GS08_GC12, 126 cmbsf | place: Arctic Ocean: Gakkel Ridge, Loki's castle | collected 2008 | reverse complement strand
CTATTCATGTATTCAGGAGCCTGACTGAACCCGGCGCTATTAACCTGAATTCCGAACCCGGGCAACTGGATTAAAAGCATCTTATTATAGATCATATTTTTCTGTGTTCGCTTAGTAGGTAATTTTTAGAGAGTTGCTTGCGCTGGAAGCCCAATCGAACCTTGGCGCCCGTCGTTTTAGGCCACTTCCGCTAATGGCTTGATTTAGACCGGCGGCAGCTATCGGAAATAATAATGTGGCGTCTCCATCTACTTCTACTCGCCGGACCTGCTCGTTCATTTTTCCCCAAGCAACACCCTCGTCGATAGTTGAGCCTGAAAGTCCCCCCAAACTGGTTTTGTCTCCCGAAAATTTTAATGCATAACTGAAATCTTTACTCTTGCTTTCAGGGTTTAACAGGTTATACATAAACGCAACTTGCTGGGAGAAATTCCTGGGTACTCCACCCCCAAATATGATTAATCCAAGTTTATTTGATAGTTCACCGATAAAGGCGTTTTCTTCATTGTCCTTTAGTGCGTCATAGATGACGTTCAGACCGGGTTTTCTATCTTTTTTCAGTTCCCCATTTTCAAACCGCTCAAAATGCCCTGAGCGAATTGCCGCCAGCTCGCACCCAAGCCAACTATCGTGCAAAGTCGGAGTTATTAAAGGAACTCCAGCTTTATAGGCATCCAGAACAAATGAGACCCCGGGCCGGTATCCTTTTTTCGCGATAATTTCCTTTGCTAAAACATTAACCAGTTCCCGTGAAGAATATTGCCGGCCTTCTGCTATTTTCCGGTACCATATATCCCGTGCGAAATATCCGGTTTTCGCTTCCTGTTCAAAAGAGGCAATCACGTTATGGTAACGAGTTGCTCCAGCCTTGTGAAGTTCAACATCAGCGAATCGGCCATTCACCGGATCGTGATGATAATATCCGTCTCCGAGATACCAGTGAAGGTCATGAAACACCTGAGAGCCAACGGAAATAATGACATCGATATATCTTTCCTGGATCAAATGGGAAAGCAGGCTTCCCATTCCTGAAGGTACGGGAGCACCGGCCAGTGTTAACCAGATGGTTATTTCCTTTTCCTTAAGCATTCTGCCCCATACCTCCCCGGCTTGAAGTGCTGTCCTTCCGGAGAATGAACATTCAGCCATTTTAACGATCGAATCAATCGTTTGTGGTGCAATTTTGCTAAAATCGAGAGAGTCGATTCCCATATTCTTGTATAATTCCTGATGGTCTCTCATGTTTCTTATTTACCTCATTTTTAAAATGGTTTGGCTGCTTGCTCAATAGCTAAGACTATTTCCACAATCTAAATCAAAATGTGATTTGTAATAGGCGAGGAGATCAGGGGCTGAAACAGGACAACGATTCAAACGGATGAATACTCCAACATACAAATATCAGTTATAAGTTCAGTATAATGTGATAGTTCAAACATTTCGACTAATTCTAATTCCAATTTTCTATCCATAAGAATATCATTCATTAATAATATTTTTCACATAATTAGGCAGCGAAAATGCCGAATGATGCATATCATAATTATAATAATGCAATGTATTGTTCTTTTCAAATTGAGCAATATCTTCGGGATCTACACTTTCCGGATTTACACTCCCTTTCGAGGCAATTTGGAAACTCCAAATACCGGTAGGATATGTCGGGGTATTAAACAGAAGTGTTTTTACTTTAGATTTCCCAAAGATATTTTTTAAGCATTCATTTAATTCAATAAAAATATCGCGATTGAACATTGGCGACCCACTCTGAGTTACCAATAATCCATTCGTTTTTAATGCTCTAATACAGTTTTGATAGAACGCCGTTGAGAAAAGTCCCTCGGCCGGGCCAACCGGATCTGATCCATCAACAAGAATTAAATCATATATTTCATCTGGGGAATTTTTTAAATAATCTATTCCATCATCGATTATCAATTCTACTTTCGGATTATTAAAGCTCGCTGATAAACTTGGCATATATTGCTTAGATGCCTCAATGACATTCTCGTCAATCTCAACTAAAACGATTTTTTCAATATTTTTATGTTTCAGAACTTCCCGAACTGTTCCTCCATCACCTCCACCAACTACTAAAACGTTACTAACCTGCTTGTGCGCTAAAATGACAGGGTGACTTATCATTTCATGGTAATGTGCTTCATCTTTTTCGGTACACATTATCATATTATCAATTGTCAGGGCTTTTCCGTAACCATAAGTATCAATCACTCTCACCCTTTGATATTTAGAAGATTTATCATACAGAGATTTAGCGGAACACCTGAGAGATAAAGCCTGGTTTTCATCTTTGTCAGTAAACCAGACACTCCGTGGTGTTACATCTTGTTTATTATGTTTTTGAGCAGATTTACGCATATCTTCAACATTAAATGGTATATTTTCAAATAAACTTATGCTGCCTCTTCGCAATTCAATGACTGAATAATTTTTGGATTGAAATATTTTTTTTAAATGATTGAAAGATGTCCAGGGATCTACAATCAAACCGCATGTAAAAAGATCTACTGCTGTATACTGGTACTCTGGCCAGGTATGAATTGCTAAATGACTTTCCTCGATTATAACCACTCCAGAGACACCGAATGGAGAAAAATGGTGAAAACAAGAATTAATCACTGTTGCCCCGGATATTGTGGCCGCTCGAACCATTTCATTTTCAATAATCACAAGATCATTTAAAATATCCGCATTGCAACCCGAAAACTCCACCAGAATGTGTCTTCCTAAAGAATCCATTTTATTCTTTCAGTTAGAAAATTAGGTAATGATCCAAAGGGTAATATTGGAAGTTTATTCCTGCCAACCCTTACTTTGGTATATAGCCGCTATAATAGCGCATACCGGCTTTTGAACACATTTAATTCCAATTGTCTCCGTATAAATTTTTCCAAATGGAATCTTTCTAATCAGTTTCATTTCATTTATAGAATTATAAATTTCTTCTTCAACCTCTTTTTTACTATTACCGCCGATTTCTACAAATAACCCCTGGCCATTAACGCGACTTGTCGTCCAACCCAAACCTACCCAGGCTTCTTTTTCTGGTTCTTCGACAGTTTTACTTGACATGACAACATACAAACGATGCCCATATTCGTTAGTTGGCTGCCTGAATTGCTTTTTTTCAATTCTGGAGCCGATTGGTATAATTGATGATAGTTTTATTAAATTATAGTTGCCGATTCCGGCTTCAAACAAAGCTGCATCAAAAGCTGAAATCGTCGTAACAGATTCTCCGGTGCCTTTTGAAATAATAATCTTCATCTTCCTTAATATTCCTGCAGTATCGTCTTCAGTGAAATCCATTTATTGTGATGCGAGCAGCATCGCAATTTGGACTGCCGTATGGCGCTTGTGTCCGATTCACCAAATCTATGCTGTAAACATTCGCCAGCTTCCCGGTAAAATCGCTATTTCGGATAGTTATAAAGTGTGAAATTACAGGGGGTATCCGTGTAAATAGATTTCACGAATCTACATTGTTATATTGACATTTCACAAGAGATTTAATCCCAATATCTATCTCATATATCGTTGTTGTTTTCGTAAAATTAGAATAGACATAAATGTCGAATCAACTGAAAAGGTCTGTTTTCAGGGAAAAGTTTCAGGGAAAACACTTGATGTGATTGGAATATATTGCATACCTTACTACGATAAAAATAAAGAAGTAGATAGAACTTTAATCAAGGAAAAAAAATGCTGCGGAACCGTATTATTATTTTGTTATTACTGTTGTTTACTAATTTTTTAACCGCTTCCAATCAAATCTATTATCTAGGAGTTTCATTACCCCTATCAGGGAAAAATGAACAGCAGGGCAAATCCATGTTGTATGGGATACAACTCTATATTGATGAATTAAATAAAAAGGGAGGAATAAACAATAATAAAATCGAATTGATAGTAAAGGACGATAAAAACGATAAAGCAATCGTACGGGAAATTGCCAGGGAATTGGCACAGGATGAACGGATTCTGGGAGTTATCGGTCATCAATACTCATCTGTAGCCTTACAGGCCAGTGTTGTATACGATGAAGAAGGGCTTGTCTGTATCTCGCCATCCGCAACTAATCCAGAAGTTTCGCGGAACAGCAAATGGTTTTTTTCCATGAATTACCAGGATAATAAACAGGGTGAATTCATGGCAATTTACTTCAAGAAAATCATGAAATCCAAAACGGTTCTGATCATACACTCCGACGACGCATATGGAATGGGGTTGCTCACAAGTTTTCAGGAAAAAGCTTCCCGTATCGGCTTGTTGACGCACTCGATCAGCTACATTGAAGAACAAAAACTTGGGGATGATTTTATTGCAAATATTTTGACCGATAAAACGTCGAATTTTGACGGAATCGCCCTATTTGCACACACTGACGAGGGTACGGAGCTAGTTCGGCAGATCAGGCAGAACGATATTACATCCCCGATAATTGGTCCGGATGCGTTTTCTAAAAAAATATTTATAGACAAAATTGGCGACTTTACCGATAATGTTTTCGTCACTAGTCCCTTTCTGTTTGAACTTGCATCAATCAAGACAATTTCATTCATAGATTCGTATAAAGAACGATATTGGGAGACCTATAGTGCGGAGCCCACGTTATTGTCGGCTTTTTGTTACGACGCCGCATTTTTGATAACCGATGCCATCAAAACCGGAGGAGCGTCGCGGGAGGCGGTTAGAAAATATCTATCAGAATTAACCTCGTCCGAGCATTCACAAGAGGGAATCAGTGGCAAACTATTTTTCGATGAATATGGCGCTATGGAACGACAAGTACTCATTAACATGATAAGTAAGGATAGTTTTAAACCGGCATTTACTCAACTAAAACATGTTACAGAAAAATATGTTCTCAACAATCTGGATAAAAAAATCGCCGAAGGAGAGGTGATTGTCGTTGACGAGATTCCCTATTACATTACAAAAGTTGTGTATGCCGGGATTGATTTTTACAGGATCAACAATGTTGATATTGCCGGTCAAAATTTTGACATAGAATTCTTTTTGTGGTTCAGATGGACCGGTAATGTTGATGTGGAGAATATTGATTTTCTCAATGGCATTTATGGTATCGAAGATAGGACGGAAGTGCTGCGAAAAGATATTTCACGCCCGATCAAATACATATGTTACAAAATTAAAGGTACTTACCTTTATCCGTATGATTTGAGACAATTCCCCTTTGACACCCAATCTCTTCCAATGAAACTTTCCCATAAAAGTAAGAATGCGAATCAGATTATGATAGCGCTTGACAAGGAGAACCTGAGCCGGGCCTATCTTAAAACCATCTATCCGGAAGAATGGGAATATCTCGACCGGAAAGATTATTCCGGAACCCATGCCCAATTTTCGACGTTCGGCGATCCATACTATACCGGCGGCGCCAGCAAAGTTGATTTCTCAGTTTATGAAACCAATATTATCATTCAGCGAAAAATTCTTCCCTATGTTATTAACCTGTTTTTACCTCTTTTCATAATGATTATTATCAGTCTCCTCATTTTTCTTGTTCCAATATCTCAATTTGACGCTCGATTGACACTTGTGATGACAGCGCTACTGAGTATTCTGGTGTTCCACATGGCACAGGGAGAATCTCTTCCGAATGTAGGCTATATAGTGAAAGCCGATTATTATTTTATTGTCTCATATCTTTTGATATTTATTCTGATTATATCAACAATAGCCACAAACCTGCTGAATGATAAAGGAAAAACCCAGATAGCTACAAATTTAAATCGGATATTAACTATTCTTTTTATACCTCTGGTAATCAGTACGTACGGACTACTGTTTATTTTTTCCCTGAACTGATACAGATGATTTCTTGAGATGTATATAATCAATTCATTGAAAAAAGAGAGGGTTTTATGAGACTAATTTCGTCTTTGTTTGTTTTGATATTCACCTTTTTTTCTGTCTTTCAGTCAGCTTTTGCAAAGAGTTATGATGATATTCATATTGCAGTTGCTGGTGATATGTCTGGAAAAGATGCCCACGCGGGCGAGTCTCTCATTAATGGAGTTAAGTTATATATCAATTCCATTAATGAAAAAGGCGGAATCAACGGACGAAATATTGTTCTTGATATCTTTGACGACCAGAATAATAAGAATGTGGCGAAGGAGAAAGCATTAGAGATAGTAGAACAGAATAAAGCAATAGCAGTAATAGGGCATCATTATAGTTCTTGTTCCATTAGCGCAGGGGAAGTCTACAGGGGGAATGGAATACCGGCTATTACTCCTTTTTCTACGAATGTAGGTGTTACAAAAGATAACATATGGTATTTCCGCAATATATTTAACGACAATCTTCAAGGATGTTTTCTTGCCAATTATGTTGATAAAGTTTTCCAGACAAATTCTGTATGTATCATTCATGAAGATCTTGCTTATGGTTTGTATCTTGCAGATGTATTTGAAAAAAAAGCTCGAGAATTGGGGATAGAAATAAAGTACAAGTTTGGGTTTAAGGTCGATGATGAAACACAAGACAATATATTCAATAATTATATTCAAGAACTAAAGTCTGCAAATTTCACTGGGGTTATTTTTCTTGCTACTCATGTTTCAGAAGGCGTCAAACTTGTAAAACTGATAAAAGACGCCGAGTTACAAAATCCGGTTGTTGTCCCGGATGCATTTGCCTCAAAATCATTTAATCAGGGATTTAGTACATATCCGGAAGAAAAGATGAATCCGGGTTACTATTCTAACGGGCTATATGTGACAAGTCCTCTACTTTTTGACAGCGCCGACGAGGAAGCGCAGCGGTTCAAAGAGATTTATCAGTCTGAGTATAAAACAGAGCCAGATTGGCGGGCTGTATTAGCTTATGAAGCTGCTATGATAGTTGTCCATGCGCTAAAAAATAGCGGTATTACAGGTGATGCAAATATGCTTACGGAGGATCGGAAAAAGATAAGAGATTTTCTTGCCGGAATGAATAATATTAAAAATTCTTTGAAAAGTGTGACCGGTTATAATTATTTTGACAAAAATGGCGACTCTCAAAAACCCATTTCCATTGGTTTGTATAGAAACAACAATACGATATCAGCATTACATCAACTTCGCGCAATTGGAAATATCAAAGAGATTTTTAATCTGAATACAGCTATAGAAAATAAGAAAATATTGTTTATCGATGATAATTACATGTACAAAACCAATGTAATATACACCGGTATCAAAATCATTGAAATCACTGAGCTTGACATGCAGGATTTATCTTGTATTATTGATTTTTATCTCTGGTTTCGGTATAAAGGCAATCTTGACATTAAGAACATCGAATTTCTCAATGTCGTTGAACCTGTGGAGTTAAGCGACCCACTCGAGAAAATAGAAACTAATGAATACTCATATTCACTTTTTCAGGTGAAAGGTAAATTTAAACAGGATTTTCTGTTGTCGCGCCCTTCTTTCGGTCAGCATGTCTTAGGAATTAGTTTTCGTAATCGTGATTTAAGCAGAAACTATTTAATCTATGTAGCTGATTTGATTGGGATGGGAATGACCGAAGGAAAAGATCCGGTTAAAGAATTAAAAAATACTCAAGTCCTTGCTCCAATCTATAATTGGAAACTAGACCGAATTCGGAGTTTTCAAGATAACATTCAAGTAAATTCTCTAGGAAACCCCAAATATGTCAATTTGCCAGAGGAAACAGTAACTTATTCGAGGTTTAATTATGGTATTATAGTCAAAGAGGATGTGATAAGTTTTATTGGAATTATTCCGAGTGAATATAGATTGTATATTTTATTGGCATGTTTCATTGGACTTATTGCTATCCTTCTTATTAATAAGAAGAATCTTTCAAATTTTTATCGACAGTTGGTTTGGTTGTGCGGTACAATTCTGACATGTCTTTTTCTTCTTTCCGGAGAAGGTGTGTGTATTAATAGTCTGGTTGACAAGATAGATTTGAAATATCTAAAAATACTTTTAACTACTTTTGATGTTCTTTGGTGGGTTGTACCGGCTTTTTTGATCGTTTTTGCCGTAGAGCGTTTTATCTGGAAGCCATTAGAAGATCGGACAAACCAGGTCATTCCAAATTTAGTGCGAAGAATAGTTGGCCTGTTAATTTTTGTTTTAGCATTTTTTGGAATTGTTGCCTTTGTTTTAGATCAGAAACTTACCGGTTTACTTGCGACTTCAGGTGTAATTGCTATGGTCATCGGTTTAGCTCTCCAAATGAATTTAACACATGTTTTTTCCGGTATTGCTTTGAACATGGAAAGACCTTTTCGAGTTGGGGACTGGATACAGGTGGGCGAATATGAAGGCAAAGTGATCGATATTACCTGGCGGGCGACTCGAATAGAGACAATAATGGAAAATATCGTGAGTATTCCGAACAGTATGGCAACAGAATCTATAATTGAGAATTTCCATTTTCCAACAAGTACCTACTGGGTTGGTTTTACTGTTCATATAGCGCCAAATCACGAACCTGAAAAAGTAATGGAAATATTAGAGGAGGCTGTAAATGCTACTGAGGGCAAGGTCGATGACCCGTGGGTAGAATATGTAGGAATCACCGAGTGGTCAGCAGATTATTGGGTTTATATGAGCGCTGAAGATTATGAAACAAAATGGGAGATGTATGGTGCACTCTGGAGAAATGTGTATAAATACTTAAAAAAGGCGGGAATCAGCCCAGTAATACAACGATATGAAGTCAAAATGCTCAGTGAAAAACCTATGAAAAAATCTAAATGATTAAGAACGAACCGGGTTCTATTGAAAAATACCGACAAAGTTAATATTGTTTGCCAGCTTAAACCCGGGAGGTAATAATGCGTTTAGAATTCAATCACTCTATATTATTGGTTTTTATTTTATTGGTTTTGTCATTTGAGCCTCTCTTGGCTCAAGTAAACACCGAAGCGATGCGGAAATCTGGTGTTACCAAAGGGATTGTATACTCCGGTGCCCTCGATGCCAGTATCGCTCAAGGGAACACGGAATTCATTATTTTTGATACACAGATTAGATTTGATTACAGGAAGAATAAATACCATTCTTTCATCATCGGTAACCTCTCATATGGTAAGCAGAAAGGAGAAAAATTCGTTAATAAGGGTTTTCTTCATGCACGTCTGGTACGCACCCTGAATCCGCGACTTGTAGTAGAAACTTTCGCTCAAAATGAATTCGATGATTTCCTGAATTTAAAACGGCGCCAATTATTTGGCGGCGGATTGAGAATTCTTGCGTTAACGAGCGGAGATCAATCAACTTTCCACCTTGGTATTGCTATTATGGGTGAAAGCGAATATTATATTGATCCTGCAGAAAAAGATAAAAAACTAATACGTTCTACTAATTATCTCACGGGAAAGTGGTTGATCAATGAAAATATAAATTTTTCAATGACTACATACTTTCAGCCGGATATTAACTCGCTGTCTGATTACCGTATTCTTCTTAATAGTACTTTGAATATTAAACTAACGGACATTTTCTCTTTTAATGTGAAGATTGCCTATCGCAGAGACAGCGAACCGCCGGGGGATTTGAAAAAAGACGATCTTAAGCTAACAAATGGAATCAGTTTTACTTTATGATGGTAAGCAGTGGAAAACCATGAAAAAATTTTAGCTTTATGAGAAAACATTCGGTAATCCTAATCAAATCTGGTGGTTGTTTCAAAGAAGGTAGGAAGGAAAACGATCCAGGTAAAATTTTATGCAACAAAAGTAAAAACTAGAGTGAGCAAAAAACAAAATTCACCAGCGGCTATCATGGCTAGGGAATACTACAACAATGAAAGCGCTGATAACTTCTACTTCCACATCTGGGGAGGTGAAGACATTCATATTGGCATTTACGAGTTAGATGATGAAGACATTTTCACTGCCAGTCGTCGGACGACTAAACGCATGGCAGCACTCGCTACCGGCTTGAACGAAGATACTCGTTTGTTAGATATTGGAGCAGGTTTTGGT
>SDBU01010949.1_pt1 | contig 10001 bp, 9 predicted proteins | sample 2277071 | NCBI WGS metagenome assembly SDBU01 (sample SAMN10397929, study PRJNA504765) | marine sediment metagenome | isolation source: marine sediment core GS08_GC12, 126 cmbsf | place: Arctic Ocean: Gakkel Ridge, Loki's castle | collected 2008 | reverse complement strand
ATTTCTGGAGATGGATATTAGAAATGCATTTCGAATGTCGATCTGGCAGCAGTGTCTGTAATTATCCTTTGGATATACATTTGGTCGCACAAAGAGTGGAACACTTCTTAACTCAACCATCGCCTATCTAGCGAAAGCCGGATAGGTTTTTTTTTAAGTTCTTTTTAAATTATTCACTAATTAAATTTTCTGGGTTATTTTTTGCTTGATTTTGCTACTGTTTCGATTAAAAATAATTTCTTTTTGAAACTGCCGCATTTTTTATTTTTTGTAAATTTTTAAGTTTTTGCAGACTGATTTTGTGCTCTTTCCGCAAAAAATCGCCAGGACCAAGTAGCGCACTCGCCAGCATAATTAATGCCAATCCGTGTCCCTTTAGCAATTTTAAGGTTAATATCCCTATCTTCAACCCATAAATTACCATTAATTAAATCCATGCCATTATGAGTTGCTTTTCTAATTTGAAATTCCCGACACAATTTTCCTGGACCATTAGCATTTGGATAATTTAATGCCCTTACTAAAACCGCTGAGGGGTAATTTTCCTTCTCAGTGACCAGATTTAAACAATGATGTATCCCGTAAATAATATAAACATAAGCATAACCTGACGGGCCAAACATAACTCTATTTCTTTCTGTTATTCCCCTTGATCCGTGACAAGCTAAATCATTAAAACCTGCATAAGCTTCGGTTTCAATAATCTGCCCTTCATGTAGTTTATCTCCAGCCTTATGAATTAAAAATTTACCAATTAAATCTTTGGCAACCTCAAGTGTTGGGCGTGAGTAAAATTTTCTATTGATTTTCATTCTTTTTTACCCATAATTTTGTTTCTCAATTAAATTTTCAACTTTCTTGTCCTTCGTAGCCTTGTGCGTAGAAGGATCTTTTTGTTTGATTTTTACTAATTCCGTGATTACTTGAGGACCATCCTTTTTTATTCTTTTTTACCAAACAAAGAAAAACACAAAGGACTAACCGTTTTAAATTACATCCCATCAATGAATGTTTCTATAAATTTATTAACCTTACCTGATAATCGTTTAATGATACTATCTCGTTCTAAGATTTTAGGCTTTTGAATTAAAGTATTAGCCAAATCGTCTCTTCTGGGCTTAAGCCCGGAATACAAATATTTATCTATAATACTTTGCAGCTTTTCAGACATTAATCCTTCTCCTTTGCATATTCGTTCAAACTCTTTTACTTGCTCTCCTTGCCAAAACGTTCCAAACTTGCTTTCAACTTCCGTCGAATCTTTAATTTCCGGCATATTATTAACGATAAATTTCTCAATTAATTCTCGTTTGCTCCTCAAAGACAAATCACCCGCCATAATATCGGAAATATTCTCGATTAATCTTATGCGTTCTGCTTCATTTGCATCAATATATCTAGCTAAAAGCCTCAGAATATAATCAATATTAATTTCATCTCTGCGAATCAGTTCTAACTCAAAATCTACATCATCGAGAATCGAAACTTTTTCCATCTCATTATCGTTTCGAACTTTGTCATAAATATCTAAGTACTTGCTCTTGTAATCCTCAAATTCCTGCTCGGTCATGCGAGTATCTGTAAAAGTAAAATCAGCAAAGGTTGCCAAAATATTTTTAATCCTCATCAACTCGCGAAAATTTGAGACAAAGGCAAGTTGATCTGTTTCACTTATAAGCTTATCTATATAATCAGGATTAGGAGCAAATTTTCTCAATCCAAGCAAAACTCCATTAAACTGCTTTATATATTCCTCATAAGGCTGCAGGAAAATTAATTCCTTAGCCTCTTTATTACTAAAAAGTGCCACCGCTTCATCAGTTGCCTTTTTCAGATTTCTAAAGACAACAATGTTACCATGAGATTTTTGTTCGTTCAGAATTCTGTTAGTTCTCGAATATGATTGTATCAACCCGTGATATTTTAAATTTTTATCAACATATAAAGTATTTAAAGTCTTGCTATCAAACCCGGTCAAAAACATATTTACCACAAGCAGAATATCAATATCTCGCTCTTTAACCCTTTGCGCAATATTTTTATAGTAGTTATAAAAACTCTTGTTGTTCTTGGTTGTAAAATTAGTGCCAAATAATTTATTGTAATCCTGCATGTAGTCCTCTAGTTTATCTCGAGAATGCTTGTTCACCGGCTGATCCGCTTTGACTTCCACATCCGCTTCACCAATCATACCATCAGCATCGATATCTTCTTCATTGGCGGTATAGCTAAAAATGGTCGCGATTTTAAGGTTGTGTTTTCCTTGTTCACGCCTCCGCTTAAAAGCTTCATAATATTTTGTTAAAACATTAATACTGCTCACACAAAACATTGCGGTAAATTCTTTTGCGTGAGTTTTTCTGTCATTATTGGCAATAATATAATCGACAATCTTTTCAATTCTTGCCGGCGATTCCATCAACTCTCTAGTATCAATTCCTTCAACTTCAATATCAACATCGTTCCTACCTTCATCTTTCTTTTGATATCGCCCAACATATTCTACCAAAAACCGCAAAACATTTTCATCGGCAATCGCATCTGTAATGACATATTTATGCAAACAGTCATCAAAAAGTTGGGCTGTGGTTTTTTTATCTGGGCCACTACCTACCGCGTTTTCTGCAAAGATCGGTGTTCCCGTAAAACCAAACATTTGATAATTTTTAAAATACTGAATAATTCTTTTGTGGGTTTCACCAAATTGACTTCTGTGGCACTCATCAAAGATAAAAACAATCTTTTTATCTTTAAGTTTGTCCATTACTTTCAAGTGTCGCTCATAACTTACCGCATTATTTAACTTTTGAATCGTAGTCACAATCAATTTTGCATCATCCTTAAATTGCCTCACCAACATTTTAGTGTCATCGGTGCTATCAACACTACCTTCTTTGAATTTGTTAAATTCCTTAATTGTTTGATAGTCCAAATCGTTTCGGTCAACGACAAAAACTACTTTGTAAATTTCCGGTATATCAATTAAAATCTGGCTGGACTTAAAGGCTGTCAAAGTTTTTCCGCTTCCAGTCGTGTGCCAAATATAGCCATTTTTTTTAGAATTCTTGACCCGATCGATAATTGTTTCCACGGCATAATACTGATATGACCGAAGCACCATTAAGATTTTATCTACTTCCGAAAGAACGGTATATTTTGTAATCATTTTTGTCAAATGGCATCTTTCCAAAAATATTCGGGCAAATTCATCTAGCTTTTTAATATTTTTATTATCTTTATCTGCCCAGAAAAATGTCTGTTTAAAGGATTGCTTTTTGTCAGTTGAATAGCTAACTGTATTGGCGTAATATTTAGTATTTACACCGTTTGAGATAACAAAAATTTGAATGTATTGGAAAAGTCCGCGAGCAGCAGGATATGAGTGCCGGCGATAACGATTCACCTGATTAAATGCCTCCTTAAGCTCCAACCCCCTTCTTTTTAATTCTATTTGTGCCAATGGGATGCCGTTTATTAAAATTGTTACATCGTAACGATTTTTGTATTCGCCTTTGTTAGTTATTTGATTAGCAACCTGAAATTCGTTTTGACACCAATCTTCTTGGTTTAGAAACTCAATGTAGGCGCTACTGCCATCATCACGAACAAGATGCATTTTGTCGCGTAATATTTTCGCCCGATCAAAAACATTTCCTTTATCTAAATGGTTTAAAACTTTTTTAAATTCTTTTTCGCTCAAAGTAATGCTGTTATGCTTTTCGAGTTGTTTTTTTAAATTTGCAAATAAAGCAAATTCATCGGGGATATTTACCCGCTCGTACTTCATTTGCTGAAGTTGTTTGATTAAATTATTTTCTAATGTTTGTTCTGATTGTGTTGTCATTGTTTTCAATTTAATGAGGTATTTTTGTATTAAGTTTATAAAGTTTTTTTAGCTTTAATTCATCCTTCTCTTTTAAAATTTCTTCTATGATCATCTTTGGAAGGATTGGTAGCAATTTATCTTTTAACATTTGATGAAAAAATGCCACTATCTGAACAGTTTTTTTATCAGTTTGGAGTGGAGGCAAAATAGCTACAGCTTTATAATTATGATATTTACTCCATTCATCCGTAACGGCTTCGGTCCATTTATTTGAAGAGTTTAAGCTTACGTTAGTAGGCAAACTATTAAAATTATAGTAACTATAAAAGGCATTTACTTGACCAATGTGCATTATTGGATTTCTTCCAGATTTCCAGAATAATTTCCCTAATTCAATTTCCCATCCCCAGTATTTTTTGAGTTGTGGTGCTACATCTTTTGTTTCTAAGTGATCTTTCCCAGTTTCGTATAAACTAAACAATAAAAGCCATTCAATATATGAAAAAGTTGTAGCCCAAAGAGATGCCTCACGAAATAAATAAAAAAGAAAACTTTTTTGTGAATTTAATTTTTTAGAGAGATTATTAATATATGATAACCATGATTTTGCCTTATTTCTAATTGCTTCAGCTTGATTTTTTGCAATATTTTTATCCATAATAAATACTCATACAAACATCCTTTGGAGGAGGGGTTTTTTGAAAAGTTTTGCTTGCTCCAACTGCTTATTTATCTAATCGACCTATTTTTAATTAAATTTATAATATTTGTTTTGCTTTCAGATATGTTTTTGTCAATCTGTTTCAAAACTTCGATTTGTTTCTGCCCACTATTATTGTAATGACTTTTTATGGCAATATATAAATTAAAAATCGTCAAAATTATTACTAATAATGTCATCCAAGTAGTGATTCTATATTGCTTTTTACTCTCTTTACTAAATTCATTTAAAGTTTTATCTATTTTACATGAAGCCAGTATTATCCCTGCCTCAGATGGTTCACAAAAATTTACTGGATTATATATCGTTAAATCTCCGGTTTTTGACAATTCTGATTTACGTAAACATTTTCCTCTTAGATTGTCTATTTCTTCGCATCGAAAGTAGGCGGCACACCTTGAATATTCAACTAATTTGTATTCGTTTTTTATTTTTCTCTTGGAAAATTTTTTTAAGCAATTAAGATCACAAACGGTGAAACCTTTGCCATTAGATTCATCTGTTAAAACAAACCAATTGTAGCTGTCTTCAATATTTTTTTTACAAACAACACAATCTTTGGGGTAGTTATTACTCTCTTTATCGTGGAATGATTCTAATTCTTCTATTGCCTCACTGACTTTTTTCATTGTATTTACACAAACATCTGTTGGAGTAATGCTTTTTTGAAAAGTTTTGCCTGCTCCAGTTCCTTATTTATTAAATCGACCTTATTGTCTAATGATGTCAAAAAAGTCGCAATTTTTCCCTGCTCTTCTAGGCCTGGCATTAATAACTGAAATTTGCTCAGGTCGTTCTTTTGGATATTAGGCAAGCCAGACCCGACTCTAAGTCTCTTAATAGACAATTCGTTAAATTTTAGAATTTGATATAAAAATAGCTTAATGATCTTTGATTTAATTTCTTGAATCGCATAACAATGTCCACCACACCAAAATCTTTCTGTCATAAAACCAACATAGCCACAGGAATTACCGCCCTCGCTAATAATTATTGTTTCAGCTTCAACATTCCAATCACTCGTGTATCCAGAAGGTTCTATGCCCCCGCTGACTGCCGGGTATTTTGCTGTTACAATTAATTCTGATTTGTTTAGCTGTTCACCTTTCGTTATTGCCGCAACCTCCCCCAATTTATTTTCTTCCCAATCCGGATAGTGGGTTCCGTCAGATTTTTTGAAACGGATTTTTTGGGAAAAAATCGCCTGCATTACACCTTTTTTATATTTTTCAAATGCTTTTTTCTTTGCGTCCAATTTATTTATTTTTTCATCCACCGCCGTCAAAAACCCAGCAATTTTTGTTTGTTCTTTGAAAATAGGAATAGAAATTTTAACTTTCATTAATTCGTTTTTCGATAAATTAAATCTTGTACTGCCTTGCGCAAGTCTATTTAATATTTTTCTAAATGATTGATTTCGAAATAAATATCGAAAAAAATCCGGCACGGTCTCGGCTTGATCATTTAATCTATACCCAAAGCAAAAACTATTCAAGTACAGGTTTTTATCAACTTTATCGAGAATTGCGGACGAAAAACCAACTTCTTCTGGTGTTTCTGACGATGTTGTAAAAAATATATCTCCTTGCTTCACGGTGTTCTGATTTTCTGACGAGCTAATTTTTACTTGAGCGAATTTACTAATATCTATTTTCGAATTTCCAAATATTTGCATGTATGTGATAAAGGGCGAACCTTCACCAAAATCATCAGCACATTTTCCGGTCAGGCCATTATAACAAGAACCAACATTGCCAAGCTTTTTTTCTTGCCACTCATCACTAAATTCTTTAAATCTAAGTTTTGGGATATTAGTTTTATTCATTTTATACTTTCCCAATTCAATTGAACAAATTTAATAATTCCACTTGGTTGATAGTTAGGATATACATCCATGAATTTATTCAATGCTTTTTCAAAATTATTTTCTAAATAATCCGTTCTTTTTGCTAAATAAACAAGACCCAAAGTTGGACCACGCGATTGTCCTTGATCGCAATAAATAAAAATGTTCCTATTGCTTATATATTCATCGATAAAATCAAGTGCTGTCTTGAATGTTTCCACCTGGAAATATTCGCCAGTTGTCTCATCTATCCAGTTTAGATAAAGATGATTTCCATCTCTGAATTCAATATAATACGGTTTATCCTTGGGCGGTTTGGTATATCCAAGTCTCGACTGGTGACTTGTTTTGCAGGCATGAACAAAAGCCCAACTATCGTCAAACATTTGTAAATCATTTTTATTACCAATATGTATATTATGTATTTTAATCATTTTTTAATTAGTTATTGTTATATTTATTAAACACCGATGGATAAACTACTTAAATCCAAACTTCGGCATATATTGTTTATTTTTCATTTATTTCCGATTTTGATTTTTTAAATGTCGCTTCGACCTTAGAAAATATTTGACTGGGGTGTTCATTATTTTGATCAAAGCCTAAACGTTCATGCTTTGGATCAAGAAATAATTGAGTTTTATGTTTGTCTTTTTTACTACCAGCCAAAACCATAAGCTGTAATTCGTTCTTTTTATTCTTTGAGATTTTAACATCAGCCCAATAATCAATGTCTTTAGCTTCTTTTCTCTGAACTCTAATCAAATCACCATCGAGATTGATTATTTCGGCATCTTTATAATCCTCAGCATCTAAAATATCAAGAAAATCGCTTGTTTTTTCTTCAAGAAGTTTATCTAAGATTATAGTTTTATGACATCTTGGACATGTATATTTATATTCTCCTAAACCATATGGTACTTTTGATTTTTTCAATTTACAACGGCAATTTAAACAACGAGCATTTGCACGTTTTAAACGATAATAATCAAGGTAAACTTCCCAGTTAACCCCATCCCATTGAAATAAATTCATTTATCCTCTTGAAACGGCGAATTAATACCAAGTTCCTTACAATATTTTTTTATTTTTTTATCGGTTTCGACTATTTTTTTATCTATATTTTTAATCTCTTTCGATACTACCGGAAGATCAATTGGTTCTTCCTCTTCAAAAGTATCCACATAACGTGGAATGTTTAAGTTGTATTCATTTTCAGCTACTTCTTTTAAGCTAGCAACATAACTATATTTGTCTTCAGTTTTTCTTTTCTGATATGTTTCAATAATTTTATCAATATCTTCGGCGCGAAGTTTATTTTGATTCTTAACTTTTTCAAAATGTTGACTCGCATCGATAAACAAAATGTTCTTGGGATTTTCACGGCATTTTTTGAAAACCAAAATACAGGCTGGGATACTAGTACCAAAAAATAAATTTGATGGCAAACCAATCACTGCATCAAGATAATTTTTTTCTTTGATTAAGTATTTGCGAATATGACCTTCGGCAGCGCCACGGAAAAGTACACCATGTGGCATAACTGTGGCCATAGTGCCATTTTCATCAAGCTGATAAATCATATGAGTAATAAAAGCGTAATCTGCTTTGCTTTTTGGTGCTAATCTGCCGTATTGGCTAAAACGATCATCATTATTAAATAATTGATTAGCTGACCATTTAGCGCTAAAAGGAGGATTGGCAACAACCGCTTCAAATTTTTCTTCTAAATGCTGTGGATGTTCCAAAGTATCTTCTTGCCTTAAATCAAACCGGTCATATCGAACATCATGCAAAATCATATTCATTCGAGCAAGATTATAGGTGGTATTAATTGATTCTTGGCCATAGAAAAAGCCGACATCATCAACATATTTTGCAACTTTTAGAAGTAAAGAGCCCGAACCGCAAGTTGGATCATAGACATTCTTAAGATGCTTTTTGCCTAAAGTTACAAGACGCGCCAATACTTCTGATACTTCTTGGGGAGTATAAAATTCACCAGCCTTTTTACCGGCTCCGCTTGCAAATTGTCCAATAAGATACTCGTAAGCATCACCGAGAACATCAATTTTTGAATCTTCCAAATGAAAATCAATTTTATCTAAATGCGCTAAAACTTTACCAATAATCTCATTGCGATCATGAACTGTTTTGCCAAGTTTTGAAGAATTAAGATCTAATTCAGAAAAAAGTTTATCAAAATCATCTTCGCTATCAGTACCCATTGTACTTCTTTCAATATCGTTGAGTATTTTTTCGAGCTCCTCGATTGTGTTGTTGTTTGAATTTGTGCTTCGCCCAACTAATGAATGAAAAAGTTCTGAAGGTTTTAGAAAATAACCGAGTTTATCAAGAGCTTCTTTTTCTATCGCTTTAATGATTTTTTTACCTTCTTTTGTATCTTCTTTAACATTTTTATAATCTATTTTATCAGCCTCGAGGATTTCATTGGCATAAAGATGAATTTTTTCTGAAAGATATTTATAGAAAATAAAACCAAGAATGTAATCACGAAATTCATCAGCATCCATTTTACCGCGGAGTTCATTAGCAATATTCCAAAGCTGAGCTTGTAATTGTTTCTTTTGTTCTTCCGACATTAAAGCTCCTTTAAAATGATAGATTCTGCTTCAATTTTATCTCAAAATAAGCCGAAAAGCAATTTTTTTATTGATATTCCATAAATTTTATATTACAATATTATAAGTTCCGAGAATCTCTGAAACGGAGGTACTGATAAAATGTCATCGAGCCTCGACCCGAATCTTTATAAGGATAAACCTATACCTATAAGATATGATCTTGTTTTTCAACTGGAAGACGACAAACCGGTATTTGTTCTTTCGGCTTCTCGAGAATTAATCAGAGAAATTTCTGAAATTCCTGCAGACGCTGCCTATATCAAGGGATTGCAAGAAGATTTTCATGAAATCGGGGAATTTTCCAATTCTGATGAAATGCTTGGTTTTGGAGGGGTCTTTGCCCCCTGCGAACCACTTTTACCCCTCGAAGGATTTTCAATATGGAAAGCAGATGTTTGCGAAGAAGTTCTCGGGGATATAGGGGAATCAAATTGGGCACCTGCCTATCAACTATCTTGTAGCCTCTCCGTGATTTTGAGAATGATGGAATTTGCTGAATCTAGTCCAAATTCTTTGGGGCTAAATCAACTAGCCATACTTATCAGTATTTGTAGAGGAGATATGGGTGGTTTTGGACTCGCCGCCACGCTTTCTCCAATAGCTCGTAACTGGATTGCAGCTAATCGGTCAAAAAGTAAAGAAGTCGCACAATTAGCAATGATTGCTACGTACCGGCACATGTGGCCAGATTATTTTGAAGAAGATGAAGATTTTCGTTTGCACAGTTTCCAAGTTTATGACAATAGTCAGGGTGGGACTGGATTGGTAATGGATGTACCAGGGAATGCCTGCGGTATTTACGTAGATGGTTCTGATCTTAATAAGGGTCCTGGCTGGGATATTCATAGCCATAATGTTGATTCACCTATACAGCAACTTTCTCTTCTTTCCGGACTTTGCGCGATTTTACGATTAGTACGTGAATCGCAATTAATTAATTTGAAGTGATCACCTAATAGCTAA
>SDBU01010948.1_pt1 | contig 10001 bp, 9 predicted proteins | sample 2277071 | NCBI WGS metagenome assembly SDBU01 (sample SAMN10397929, study PRJNA504765) | marine sediment metagenome | isolation source: marine sediment core GS08_GC12, 126 cmbsf | place: Arctic Ocean: Gakkel Ridge, Loki's castle | collected 2008 | reverse complement strand
CTTGTGAACATTGGTAATTGAGCCTTCAGTGCAGTTGGGTTGTTCCAGATCTTGCGGTTTCAGTTACATTATGTGAGTCGCGTCCTCCGAACCGAAAGCGCCCTCACGGGAATGCTAGGCAACTCTTGATAGAGAGTTTGAGATGAGTTAGGGATTTTCTCACATCGGGATACCCAAATTACGATGCTGGGGCCATGAAGTTGGAAACTATGAAGGGTAAGCTATGGACACCTGAGGATTATAATGCTGAAGTCAGGGACAGGCGGCAACAGTCAGCTGCCAGAACCAATAAGATGCGTCGTGAGTCCACCAGACAGAAGATAATTGACGCCATAGGTCAGTGTCATGCTGAGGGTACTAAGCTAACTGTGACAGCCATAAGTAGAATAGCTGGAATAGATAGAAGTACAGTCTACAAGTATCACAGCGACCTACTACCGCGGAAGAATTGACGACACATCAAAAGTGTTGACTACGGTCTATCAGGAATACAGGTACTGCTGTCCTGTGGGGTAGAATGTAACTACGATGATCTGGAATAATGGTGCGCCCCAATCCAGATGATTACCCAGCCACAGTGACATCAGTCCAGAATCATTATGCCGCCCACAATTTCCACAATCACACTGTATTCAGTTCAGGACGATATTGGCCGGGATCCGCCCCGTCACAGGGACGATATCCAGAATATACATAGTGAAATTGGATTATGGCGGCGGTGGAATATTGGGCCCCAACCACAAAGGAGTTACCAGAATCAGGACCCAATTGAACTATGAAAATCCGTATCATTATGCCATTTTACCATATCCCAGCCCGGGAGTATAGTATGTTTTTGACCACGCCGCCCAGGTAGGCATTGACACCACCTATATATCCTGTTACCATCTACCGGTTATCCAATCATTTACCGTACATATGACCAGTCATCCAATATGGAGTATCAGTCACATGAACGTTCAAGAAGCAGCCAAACGATTGGGGAAGAGTGAACCAACCATACGACGGTGGATACGTGACGGTAAGCTTACAGCCACTATGATTGATGGTGTATATGACATACCAGAATCAGCAGTCAATGAACAGTCAATAAACAGTCAAATGACCGAAGATGAACAACCAGGCGAAGTAGCAGCTATGAGCGCGCACATACAGTCACTTGAGCGTCAACTTGAGGAGAAGGACAGGCAGATAGAATATCTACAGACACAGCTGGGTGAGACCAGCCATCGACATGACACCGTAGTCATGCAGATGTCGAGACTCGTAGAAGTCCATCAGCAACCATTTTGGAAAAGATGGTTCAAACAGAAGGCCCTACCTGAGCCAGATGCGGAAGTTATGGACGCAACTGCAGCCGATGTGGATGAATCCAGCGAACAATAAGTACAGCATTTCCCCTGGTACCACCGGTAACCCCAACGCCGGGGAAGCCCGGATAATCGTTGACAATTTGGGTCACCAGCGCGATAATGGGGCGGCATCAAGGTAAGAGGCGAGGAGGAAATACGGCAAAATAATCAAAATATAGTAGTGTAAATAAGCAAGGGCAACCAAGCGCAAACTCGGTTGCCCCAATATTAACATTGCATATCCTGGATTGCATTAACCATTATACCATTCCAGAATATGTTAGTCAAGGCATTTATTGCACAAGGAGTGTTATGATGGCATCATCAGCGGCGTCCCACCAAGAACCTTACACCAAGTATCCAAATATGTACACTGATATTCATAAGCCCAAATTGACCAGCGTACAGCGTGATGTCTGTGATGTAGTCATTAGACTTACATATGGTTGGCATAAGACCAGTGCGCCCATATCCATTAGTACATTCACGAAAAAGACCGGACGTAGTAGACGTGCCATCATAAGCGCCAAACAACAATTACTTGGTAGTGGACTATTGGTTGAATTGGAACATGGCGGAGGCACTATTACCTCTGAGTATGTCCTGGATTTATATTACAACACTGATAAGTCTATACAACATGAACAATTAACTATAGAAGATGTGGTCCAACAATCACATGATGAATTAAGTATTCAGGCATATGACGATAGTCCGATTTCTGACGCTACCAACAATGTATGTGTTGTTGCTGATGTACATACTGAACCAACTATTGACCATTCCGATGTATCACCAACTACCACAGACGTATCTACAAGTGAACCTAATGTGGATACAGTTACTGATGCACTTGATGATGAATGCAATATGAATATGGCGCCCCAAACTACTTCCACAATTCCAGACACAACTACACCCAAATGTGATAACCCCAATATCAATACACATTCAGATGATGAATACAATTTGGATGTAGACACTCCGACCATTACTCCAGATTCACCTTCAGTTGAATCCGATAAGTCCGATTCGACTATGCCCCTGGAGCCAGGTACTATCGAAGTTGATGAGCAATTGGGGGGTGCAAATAATGCACTACCTCCTAATAAGGATCTAAGAAGTATTATTAGTATAAAAAAAACAAACAGTAGTAGTGCCACATCCAATGTAGCTAGTGAAGTTGGGGGCGGCACCAATACCATCCGCTGTTTGTTCTACAAATTATTTCCTACGGATTCAGATAGGAACGATTGGAGTTACTTTGGATACCTGATTACCACTTATGGTATGGAAGCATGTACAGATAAAATTAACTACATGGCTGAACATCGCAAGTTACATACTCTCACAAACCCGAAGGGATTTCTGAGACGTGCACTGGAACATAACTATCAAATACCCAAGTCCATAATACTGAAGCTACGTGCGGAGGAATCAGCGAAGTTGGCGGGGGAATGTACACGAAGTAAGTCACAGGAATGGCGGGCAACGGTATCTAACTTCGATTATGGTAATGCATCTGTTGCGTTGGCAAAGTTGATGGAGTCGTTGAATTGATTTAGTATCTACAGGGAGCTAACAAGACTATGAAAGGTAACAGACTATACTACGGTGATAACCTGGATATACTCAGGGAACATATCCCTGACGATAGTGTTGACCTGATATATCTTGACCCACCATTCAGCAGTGATAGGAACTATAATGTCCTGTTCAGGGAGGAGAATGGCACTGCATCCGCAGCACAGGTACATGCCTTCGAGGATACGTGGCACTGGAATCAGGCATCTGAGAATACACTCACTGATATGATGCTTAATGCACCACCGAATCTTGTTGAATTGATGAAGGGATTATTATCATTCCTGGGCTGTAATCAGTTCACTGCATACCTCGTTATGATGGCTCCCAGGTTACTGGAGTTACATAGGGTTCTCAAGTCTACTGGTTCACTATACCTACACTGTGACCCTACTGCCAGCCATTACCTGAAGATTATACTAGACCAGATATTCGATGTAAGGAACTTCCGTAGCGAGATAACATGGAAGCGTACCAGTGCCCATAGTGATACTAGACAGGGAAGGAAGGCTTATGGGAATGTAACAGATATAATATTATATTATACAAAGACCGGAGGATATACGTTCAACACACAGTATACATCGTATAGTCAGGAGTATGTAGAGAGTTTCTACAGACATGTTGATCTTGACGGACGACGATATCAACTGGATAACATTACAGGTCCTGGTGGCGCAGCTAAGGGCAATCCCTACTATGAAGTTATGGGAGTATCGCGCTATTGGCGCTACAGTGAAGAAAATATGAAGCAACTAATCGATGAGGGACGAATCATCCAAACGAATCCTGGTACTGTTCCACGGTACAAACGTTATCTGGACGAGATGCCTGGTGTGCCACTTCAGAACCTGTGGGATGATGTAAATGCAGTTGGTTCCAAATCATCGGAGAGACTGGGATACCCAACTCAGAAACCAGAAGCCCTATTGGAACGGATAATCACTGCCAGCAGCAATGAAGGTGATATAGTATTAGACCCGTTCTGTGGATGTGGTACCGCCATAGCAGTGGCTGAACGACTGAACCGACAATGGATGGGCATAGATATAACTCACCTGGCTATTGCCTTGATGCGTAGTAGGCTTGAAGATACCTTCGGTGATACTGTCAACTATGAAGTGGTAGGGGAACCTCTGGACGTATCAAGTGCCCATGCACTGGCCCAACATGATAGATACCAGTTCGAGTGGTGGGCATTGAGCCTGGTAAGGGCCAGACCAGTAGACAACAAGAAGAAGGGTGCCGATAAGGGCATTGATGGAGTCAAATTCATCAATACCACACCATCATCTCGGAAGGCCACCATGGTCAAGATGATAGTCCAGGTCAAGTCTGGTAAGGTAGGAGTGAAGGATATAAGGGAATTCAGGACAGTAGTGGACAATGCTAAGGCACAGATGGGCGCATTCATCACACTTAACAATCCCACAGGCCCGATGGTGAAGGAGGCACTAACTGCTGGATACTATACTCCAGAGGTAGTTGGTGCGGTCCAGTCGCCCAAGGTTCAGATACTGACCATCGAGGAACTATTGAGTGGTAAGACACTACAGGCACCATTACACGTGGATATGACCTATAGGAGGGCCAGGAAGGTAGAGGTAGAACAGAAGGTAGACCAACCTGAATTCTTCAAGCAATAGGGGGCAACTATGAACATACCTGATGGTCTACAGTCACAGGTGAAGGACTACGTAAGTGAAGCACAGCAGACAGTGATCGGCCATGGTAACACAAGACGGAACGTGAGACTGAGGCCTGGCTTGTAGAACCCATGCTGGAGTTACTACAGTGGAATAAGGGGCCTGATGTCAGGATAGCCTATCCAATCAAGACGAAGAAGGGAAGATACATAGCAGACTATGCCCTACGTCCTGAGTCGAAGACAAGGATACTTGTGGAAGTAAAGCGGGTAGCGAATAATCTGAACGACGAAAATGTCATGCAGTTGATGGAGTATGCATTCCATGAGAAGGCTGATGTATCCATATTGACTAATGGTAACGAGTGGAGGGTGTATGAACCATACCATCTGAGGGATATGGTCTTCCAGTTTAGCCTGGAAGATATGGAGAACAACCTCGATAACCTGTGGCTTCTATCCAGGGATAGTATAAGGTCGGGGCTACTTAAACAAGAGATAAACAGAAGATACACGATTGACAGAGTATACGAGTATATCCAGAAGAACCGGGATGGATGGATTAGAGATATCGTAAATACATCCACAGGGCTTACCCCGGACGGTGTAGATAGGATGCTGGATAAGGCAATAATAGATAAGGCTATGGTACTAGGTGAACTCCCTCCAAAGCCACCAGTCGTTGACCCACCACCTGACGTGGAATGGGCATCAATTGCTTCTAAGCACACAGGTAAATCCATATCATCATTCTGGTTCAACGACTCAGCGTATCCGGTGGGCTCCTGGCGTGGACTGCTGGTGAAGTTATCCAGCGTCATATACTCCATCCATACAGATGACTTCGATAAGGTTCTGGAATTCAAGGGGAAGAAGCGTCCGTATTATGCCCGTAACAAGGATGAACTGGCATCACCACTATCTGTACCTGGCACTGATGTCTTCGTGGAGGGGAATGTAAGTGCATCTAGGTCGACCAAGATATGTCGCCAACTGATTGCAGCATTCGGCTACTCGGATGATGACCTGAAGGTAGAGGTACATGGTGATGACGTGATAGATGATTCCGATGAACCATGGATTAATGATGGAAGAACATGGCACTTGGTTAATGTGATGCATTCCAAGAACATAGAAGAACTAACGGATCTATCTAAGCTATTACTCAGGATCTCTGACATTGTAACGTCCAGATTGAATGACGTATCTGGTCCACACTGGGGGCAGAAGTATTACGTATCGTTCAAGGCGGGTGGTAATAATTGGTTGACGATCAGTACGGGACAGAGTGTCATAGATGTACATATTAGGTGTGATACCAGTCAATTCTCACTGGAGGATCTATCCAATAAGCTGGACTTATCCATATTTGACACTGAAGCGTCATATGGGGAGAAGCTGCACTTACCATCATCAATACAGCTCCAAGAAGATAAAAACCGCATAATTGTGAAGCTTAAGCCAGACTATAATATGGATGATGAAGTATTCTGGGGAGTCTTGGGAGATGCTTATAATTCATTCATAAGCCGCAAAGAATGACTGAGTCTATTGGATGAGTCAGACAATGGAACACGTCTGAAATCAGACCAGTCAATGGGGGAGACATGGGCATACCAGAAGACCTACGATCACTGGTAAGAATATATGCAGACTTAGCACAGCAGATGATACAAGATCATGGGCACACCATGTCAGAACAGGAGACGGAGACCAGACTCATAGAACCTATGCTGGAGATCCTACAGTGGAATCCCAGAGGCATTAACGTCAGGAAGGGATACCAGGTTAAGACGGAGAAGAACAACTATGAGGCTGACTATGTCCTAATGATCGATCAGAAGCCGCGTGTGCTGATCGAGGTTAAGAAGGTAGCGCATAATCTGAATAGCGACAATGTTATACAGTTGATGAAGTATGCATTCTATGTAAAGGCCGATATATCTGTGCTAACCAATGGGAACGAATGGCGGGTATATGAGCCATACCACCTGAGGAGTATGATTTTCCAGTTCAGCCTGGAAGATATTGGGAACAACCTCGATAGCCTGTGGCTTCTATCCCGGAATAGTGTCGGGTCAGGGTTACTCAAGGAGGAAGTAAACAGAAGATACACGATTGACAGAGTAAACGAATATATCCAGAAGAACCGGGCTGACTGGGTTAGGGAGATCGCAGATACCTCCACAGGACTCAGTGTATACGGATATATCCAGAAGAACCAGGATGACTGGATTAAGGATATTGTAAGCACCTCCATAGGACTCACTCAAGATGGCGTCAGTAGAATTCTGGATAAGACAGCGTTACTTGATGAACTGTCCCCGACAACCCCTGATGTAGAATTAGCACCAATTACTGATGACCTGAAGGTACATGATACTGATGAGCGTACATGGTGGGATGATAGACTCACCGGTCACTATGCCTCTCTAAGGCCGGTCTCCGATGTAATAAAGGCCAGAGTTATGGACTTAGGGGAGGATATTAGGTTCGATTCTGAGAGAACGTGTACTTCCTTCAAGCGACAAAATGGGTACTGTTTTATTGCTTTAATTGTAGATAAGTGTGGAATACGCATAGGACTGTTGCTAGATAAACATGTAGAACATAAAAGTCTGCAGAAGGAGACTAATTTCGGTGGATGGCAGAATAGAGTCAATAGGAGTCTGGAAGTATCAAGTGTCGAAGATATTGATGACCAATTGGTGCGATGGATGCGGGAGTCCTATGATAGGGGATGTGATAGGGTATATCTGTAGACTAAGAATTAGGATACCACCATGCCTATTTGGCAGCCCACACACATAATATAATCTTGACCACCATATTCCAGGTATTAAGCCGATTATTGTAACTATACACCTTTAGCAATTTGCGTGAGGAAAACAGGTTGATCTTGATTTGGCAGTCATGTGCTGTAAACTCGTATGTTATCTATATTCTCTGGGTTAAGAGACGCCGTCATGAAGCCCAAACCGGGGTGGCTTTTTTCGATCTTGAGTTCTCTTGTTATCACAACACAAATATTTGGTGTAACCCCGCATAAACACTGGGTTAATTTTTCTTAGACGTTATGTTTAAAAGCGGGTGATAAAAGAGGTGAGCCTCAACCTTGTATGTTGTATACTATAGATGGTACAAACCAGTATTACAACAAAGAAAAGGAGAGGCCCATCATGCAGAAGAATAATACCAAAGTTGATTTCAGTGGTCAAGATATTTATGTTGGTCTGGATACAGGGAAGAAGAGCTGGAAGGTCACCATTCTGACAAAGGAGTTTGAGCATAAGACTTTTACTCAACCGCCCCAGCCAGCGACGTTAGTCAAGTATCTGCGCAATAATTTTCCTGGAGCCAGATACCTGTGCGTGTATGAAGCGGGATATTTCGGTTTCTGGATTCATGACGCCTTGAGACAACAAGGAGTGGATTGTCTGGTAACGCATCCAGCCGATGTGCCAACCAAAGACAAAGAGAGGCGTAATCGCAACGATACAGTAGATGCTCGAAAATTGGCTCGTAGTCTGCGAAATGGAGAGTTAACTGCATTGTATGTACCTGAACGAAAAGCTCTGGAAGACCGCTCTCTGGTTCGGATGCGCACATCTATGGTTAGGAAACAGACCCGGTGCAAGAACCAGATCAAAGGCGCCCTGAGTTTCTATGGATATATCATTCCAGATGAACTGGCAAAAAGCCATTGGTCGCGAAACTTCATCAACTGGTTGGAGAGTCTTGAGTTTCAGCGGGAAAGTGGCAAGCAAGCACTACAGGCATTACTGGATGAGTTGAAGCATCTGCGTCAGAGCATTGCCCAACTGACTCGACAGATCCGAGCTTTGGCTCAGCAGGAGCCATACCGGACAAACGTGCAATATCTGAAGTCGATCCCTGGCATCAGCGTCTTCTCAGCTATGGTCCTTTTAACCGAGATAGTAGACATCAATCGCTTCAAGAAACTGGATCATCTTGCCAGTTACGTAGGCTTAGTTCCAGGTGAGGATTCCAGCGGAGAGCAAGAGAGAAACACTGGCATCTCTCGCCGTCGCAACGCATACTTACGGGCTTTGCTCATAGAGAGCAGTTGGATAGCGGTCAGGAAAGACCCAGCTTTGCTCATGGCTTTCGACAAACTAACACAACGAATGCCCAAGAATCGTGCTATTGTTCGCATAGCGCACAAGCTGCTCAACCGAATACGTTATGTCTTGAAGAATCAACAACTTTATGAAACCTGTATAGTGGCATAGGAAGCTCTGGCAGCGATAGTAATCGTATTTGTGGGCAAGCGCTACGTACACAGTGCAGCGTTCTGATAGAACTGTCTGCTTTTCTTAGACTGCGTGCCCACTGGATAGGACCTAATCAAGGGTTTGCAGCGGCTTTTGTAGGCTGTAGTTTTACATGGCTTCATGGCCTGTCTGCTGATAAGAGATTGATTCTATCTTGTTGCCGAACTACGCTACTTCCCAGGACAAGAAGGTGGTATATGAGAAACTAAAAAAAGCGTCCACGACGTATACAACATCATTTTTCTGTCAACTTTTTAACATAAGAGGGTGTACGGTTACAGTAATCGGCTTAATACCTGTACTTCTGACCCGATGTACGTTTTTTCTCTTTTAGCAATTTCATTGCCTGATCAGCCTCCCGTGCTCCTGGATAAAATCATACATCAATAGCGCGATGGTCTGGGCATCCGCTCCAGGGAGCATCCGCTGATAAACTGCCTCCAGATCGTAATACGTCCCTCTCATCGTTATTCTTTGAGGGAGGCAGGACAGATTCGCCTTCCCATTGTTTACGCGGCGGTATAGCGTGGCCCTATTCAGGCCCATGATGCGCGCGACGCCGGTAAGTGTTGTCAACGGGCGCGAAGCGAGTGCCTCGTCTGGTATCTTTTTAGACTTACGCATGGCCTTCTAGGTCCTACTTGAATAATGAGTGCAGTAGTCGCATCCTGTTGAGTGCCAGGCGCATCCTGCTTGCCGCTCTATACGGCTCTAAAGCCGCTTATAATGGGCTTCTATGGGTAATATATCACGGCGGAGAGGGAAACCCTGCACTATCACACGACCTCTTGGACACTTTTGGGCATCCTGATGTTAGAATCACTGTAAAGCCTTGTAAAAAGATAGATAACGATTACTATGCGCGGTCAAAATAGAGACGATTTACACAGAAGAGGCAAAAGACCTTAACTGCTTTGAAAGCATATTTGCCGCGTTTTAATCAGCAATTTCATTAGTGTTTTGCGGAACACTCATTTTCTAACATCAGGATGCCCAAAAGTGTCCAAGAGGTCGGTTGATAGAGCAGACATGGAACCCATAACTCGGATGCGATTGAACTCAGAATTGGTAGGACTCGATTCTAAGATCGGGATGCGCAACTCTCTCCAAGAGGTCGGCTGATAG
>SDBU01010946.1_pt1 | contig 10005 bp, 7 predicted proteins | sample 2277071 | NCBI WGS metagenome assembly SDBU01 (sample SAMN10397929, study PRJNA504765) | marine sediment metagenome | isolation source: marine sediment core GS08_GC12, 126 cmbsf | place: Arctic Ocean: Gakkel Ridge, Loki's castle | collected 2008 | reverse complement strand
AACGGATTCCGGGAACGAATTGAACGGATTGGAGTTCCGCACGTGACATTTTCCGTTCAATCCGTTCAAAAAATCCGTTGACAGCGATCCGTGCTTTCTATCCCCCTACTTTGGGGTGCTATGAGCAAGTTCAGAGGAGTTATAGTTAGGGGGGGCTGAAGAAATGACTATTCCATCATTGAGCGAGGCCGCCATTCGCCAGCAGGCCACTGCCGAGTCGTTTCGCCGGGGGGAGAGCTATTACCGGCAGGGGGCAGTGGTCTCGCTGGTGCAGCGCGGCAGCGTGCTGCAGGCTGAGGTTGAGGGGAGCCAGTACGAGCCCTATCGAGTTCACGTCACTTATGACGAAGGCGGCATCACCAGTGCGGCCTGCAGTTGCCCCTACGATTGGGGCGGCTGGTGCAAGCACATCATCGCCACCTTGCTGGCCTGCCTTGACGATCCAGACGAGATCGAGGTGCGCCCTGCCCTCGATGAGTTGCAGAGCCTTCTGCTGCACCTGGCGACGCGCGACCCCTACGTGGCCGACGAAATCGAAGGCCGGATCGTTCTGCTCCGACCCGCGCCAGCCGACTCTCAGGCCGAAGAAACGGGCGCGTCTCCTGCCCGCCGCACGCCGATAGACCCGCAGCCTGTCCGGCGTCAAGTCAGTGGTATTTTGCACTCGCTGGATCGTATGCGTCCTTCCGAAGCCTACTGGCACGTCGGCGGCGTGGTGGACCAGGTGAGCCAGTTGTTGGACCAGGTGCAGGGCTTTATCGAGGCAGGGGACGGAAGAAACGCGCTCCTACTCCTGGAGGCCATCACCGATGAATACGTGGCCGGCTGGTTCTACCTGGATGGTTCGGACGGGACTACAGGCGAGTTCTTTTCGGAACTGGGCGCCATCTGGCCCGAAGCCATTCTGACAACTGACCTGACGTCTGCAGAGCGCCGGGAGTGGGTGCAGAAGCTGGAGCGGTGGCAGGGGGAGGTCAGCGACTACGGGATAGAGGACGTGTTTGAAGTAGCTCAAGCCGCCGCTGAACACGGCTGGGACTACCCTCCGTTGCAGCAGGTGCTCCAGGGCGAGATCACCAGACAGGGAGCCTGGGAGGACGAAGCGCCCTGGTTCGCCGATGAACTGGCCGTCGCCCGGCTCAAGGTGCTGGAGCGACAGGGGCGGCGCCAGGAATACCTCTACCTGGCGGAGGCCGAAGGGCAGATGGAGCAGCACGTTACCATGTTGGCGCGCCTGGGACGCGTGGAAGAGGCGGTGGACGAGGGACTGCAACACCTGTCCACACCAGCCGAAGTCCTGGCGCTGGCCAAAGTCCTGCGCGAGCAGGGTGAACTGGCGGCGGCCTTGCGCGTCGCCGAACACGGCCTGACCCTCGAGGGCTCCAAGGGACCGCTGGCGGCCTGGCTGTGCGATCTGGCCGATGGGATGGGGGAGCCTGAACGCGCACTGGAGGCGGCGACAGTCGCGTTTCGGGCCGCTCCCAGCATGGTCGCTTATCAGAGGGTGCAGGAACTGGCGGGCCAGCGCTGGCCGGGGCTTCGAGAAGACCTGTTGGCTCACCTACGCCAGCCCTCGTATTACCCCGAGGCTCAGGTGGACATCTTCCTGCATGAGGGTCTTCTGGACGATGCCATCACCGCCGTCGAAGAGGGCGGGAGCTACGGTCTCATCGAGCGGGTGATGGATGCCGTCGTCGAGCACCGGCCCGACTGGGTCATCAAGGCTGCCCGACGGCAGGCGGAGCGCATAATAGATGCGGGGAAGGCCAAGCATTATCACCACGCGGTGGGCTGGCTGGAGAAAGCGCGCGCAGCCTACCGTGCAGCGGGTCGCGAGGCCGAATGGCGGGCGTACCTTGGTGAGATTCGCACGCGCCACGGGCGCAAATACAAACTGATGGGTATGCTGGAGAGATTCAAATGAGTCAAATGCACCAACGACCAACCTTTCAGGATGTCTTGAAAGCCAAAGCTGTCATCGCCGGCTATCTGGCCCGCACGCCGCTGTACCGCTATTCCTCGCTGTGCCAACTGCTGGGCTGCGAGGTCTACGTCAAGCACGAGAATCACCAACCGGTGGGAGCCTTCAAGGTGCGCGGCGGCATCAACCTGGTGTCGCAGCTCTCGGACGACGAACGACGGCGGGGGGTCATCGCCGCCTCTACCGGCAACCACGGGCAGTCGGTGGCCTACGCGGCCCGGCTCTTTGGGGTGGAGGCCACCATCGTCGTGCCGGAGGACGCCAACCCGGGCAAGGTGGAGGCCATGCGTGGCCTGGGGGCGCACGTTGTATTCCACGGGCGGGACTTCGACCAGGCCCGTGAGCACTGCGAAGCTCTGGCCGCCGAACGAGGCTATCGCTACGTCCACTCCGGCGATGAGCCGCTGCTCATCGCTGGGGTGGCCACCGGGACTCTGGAAGTCCTGGAGGATCAGCCAGACGTCGAGGTCATCATCGTGCCCATCGGTGGGGGCAGCGGGGCAGCGGGAGCCTGCATCGCGGCCAAGGCCATCAGCCCGACCATCCAGGTCATCGGCGTGCAGTCGGAGCAGGCTCCAGCGGCCTACCGCTCGTGGAAGGAGCGGCGGCTGGTGGAGGACAAGATGGAGACGACGGCTGAGGGCTTGGCCACTCGCACCGCCTTCGCCCTGCCGCAGAGCATCCTCTGGGACCTGCTGGACGACTTCGTGCTGGTGAGCGAGGAGGAGATCTACCGAGCCATCGTCCTCTATCTGCAGAAGACGCACAACCTGGCCGAGGGAGCTGGGGCGGCGCCTCTGGCGGCGGCGGTGAAGATGCAGGAACGGTTACGGGGACGTAAGGTGGCTCTCGTGCTCAGTGGGGGCAATCTGAGTCTGGAGCAACTGAGGGTGGCGCTGGAGGGCCAGAGCCGCCGAATGGAATTCGCCGTCTGAAGTTGAAAAGGCCCCTCAGGGCCTTGGTCTAGCACCTGAGGGCGCTTCTCAGCTTAAGCCGGGGATTTTCAATCTCTGGTGCATTGGCCTGCCGTCGAATGGAATTCACTGTCTGAAGCCGAAAAGGCCCCTCAGGGCCTCGGTCTAGCGCCTGAGGGCGCTTCTCAGCTTCAGCCAGATTTGCAATCTCTGGCTACTACTGGCTACTACAGAAAGTTACAATAATTGAGGAGGATCCAAGTGGCCTATTGGCGTCTGTTCTATCATTTCGTCTGGACAACTAAGAATCGTGAGCCCCTGCTGACACCCGACATCGAACCTAACGTCTATCGTTTTCTGCATGCCGAAGCGAACAAAATGTACGTGCCACTGTTCGTAATCGGCGGCACGGTGGACCATGTACATGTGCTGGCAGCAGTGCGGCCTGCCGTTTCACTAGCGGACTTTATGAAACAACTCAAGGGAAGTAGCTCTCGCTTCGTCTCTTTGGAGTTCAAACGCCCGTTTGAGTGGCAAGAGGGCTATGGTGTCTTTTCCGTCTCGGAAAAGGACGTGCCGATTGTTATTGCCTACGTCGAAAATCAAAAACGGCATCATGCTGAAGGCACTCTGATTGACGAATGGGAGCAGACACATCGCTGGAACATTGGGCCGCAGGCCGACGAATAGCCGCCGGGTAGGCCGCCGAATGAAATTCGTCGTCTGAAACTGAAAAGGCCCCTCAGGGCCTTGTCTTAGCGCCTGAGGGCGCTTCTCAGCTTCAGCCAGGGATTTGCAATCCCTGGCCCTCACATACGAAAAGGTGACCCATTGACCAAACGAGAATTCAGACTCGAAAACGAATACCATTACAATCGCTCCGGGCCGGTGCGCTGGATCATCTCCCACGTCCTGCGCTACCCACTCTTCCCGCTGGCGATGTTCCTGGCGGCTACCCTGAACAACGGGTTTTACAGCTTCATTCAGATCTTCGTCGGCCGGGCGTTCGATCTGATCACCACCCCCGGCTGGCAGACGGCCGCGCTGCTGGGACTGGCGGCGAGCGTGCTGGGATCGGCCATCGGGCAGGGCCTGACGGGGCTGGTGCGGAACTTCAGCATCGAGTTCGCAGCCCAACGGGTGGAACGGGATGCCCGCGACGAGCTGTACGTCAGCCTGTTGGGCAAGAGCCAGACCTTTCACGGCCGGCAGCGGATCGGCGACATCATGGCCCGCGCCACCAACGACATGCGCATGCTCAATCTGATGTTCAGCCCCGGTGTGATGCTGATCACCGATTCGGCCATGGCCGTTGTCGTCCCCGTCATCCTCATCAGCCGGCTCAAGTTCGAGCTGCTGCTGGTCCCCTTCATCTTCCTCATCCTGCTGGCCATCACCCTGATTGATTACAATCGGCGACTCAGCCCGGTCAGCACTGCCAGGCGCGAGCAATTTGGGACGATGAACGCGGGGCTGGCAGAAGCCATCGCCGGGATCGAGGTCGTCAAAGCCAACGTCCAGGAGCGGTACGAGTGGGGCAAGTTCACCCAGGATGCCCGCCTGTTCCGCGATTATTTCGTGAAGCAGGGGGAGATCCAGGCCCGCTACCTGCCGATGTTGATGTTCAGCCTGGCCTGGGCCGGCGGCTTTTTGCACGCCCTGCTGCTCTGGCGGGGGGGCACGATCAGCCTGGGCGAGGTGATCGCCTTCATGGGGCTGCTGGGTACGCTCCGCTTTCCCACCTTTATCTCCCTCTTCTCTTTCGATTTGGTCCAACTGGGGATTGCCAGCGCCAGGCGGATACTGGAATTGATTAACACGGAGACGGAGCTGGACGAGAACCCGGCCGGCGTCGCCCGACCGATCCGGGGGGAAGTGGTCTTTGAGAGAGTCAGCTTTGGCTACGACGGGACGCCGGTGCTGAAGGACATCAGCTTTGCCGCCCGGCCGGGCGAGACCATTGCCATCGTGGGGCAAACCGGTTCGGGCAAAACCACCTTCACCCAGCTCATCAACCGCATATTCGACGTAGACAGCGGGCAGGTGCTGATTGACGGCCTGGACGTGCGCGACTGGAGCCTGGAATCGCTGCGTTCGCAGATCTCCACCATCGAGCAGGACGTGTTCCTCTTCTCCCGCACCCTGGCCGAGAACATCGCCTTTGGCTATGCCGACGCCAGCCAGGAAGCCATTGAGCAGGCAGCCCACGAGGCCCAGGCGCACGAGTTTATCACCAGCTTCAGCGACGGCTACGACACCGAGGTCGGCGAGCGCGGCGTGACGCTCTCTGGCGGAGAGCGGCAGCGCATCGCCATCGCCCGCGCCTTCCTCACCGATCCGCGCATCCTGATCCTGGACGACAGCACCAGCGCCATTGACAGCGCGACCGAGGATCAGATTCAGCGAGCCATGCGGCGCATCAGCCGCCAGCGGACCACCTTCCTCATCACCCACCGCCTCAGCCAGATCCGCTGGGCCGACCGCATCCTCGTCCTGCGCCGGGGCGAACTGGTGGATCAGGGGACGCATGAGGAGTTGATGGGGCGGTGTGAGGCGTATCGAAGGATATTCGCGAGGTATGATTGACGTATTGCGTATTGCGTGGCAGACACGGAATACGAAATACGCAATACGGAATACGAGGGAATATGGGTTTTATACTCGACGGCCTCGACACCGAGGCCTACGACCGCAATTACAGCGACCGGGAGCTACTGAGCCGGATCATCGGCTATTTTCGGCCGCACACCCGGCGGATGATCCTGGTGGCCGTGATGATCACGCTGAGCTCGGTGGCTGGGACGGGCAGCCCTATCCTCATCTCCAAAGCCATTGACCTGGTGGCGCAAGACCCAGCCATCGAGAAGATGCTGCTGTTGGCCGGGGGCGTGCTCCTGCTGGGGGTGGCAGGCTGGGTCTTTAACTACATCCGGCAGATGTTCTCCGCCCGAGTGGTGGGGGACGTGGTTCTCCAGTTGCGGGATGATGTCTTCGATGCCACCGTCGGCCACGACCTCTCCTTTTTCGACGAGCATCCATCTGGCAAAATCGTCAGCCGGGTCACGTCCGACACGCAGGACTTTTCCGCAACCATCACCCTGGTCATGGACCTGCTCAGCCAGGTGCTGCTGGTCGTCATCCTCTCCATCTGGCTGTTCAAAATCAACGTCTGGTTGACTCTGTTGCTGCTGGGAATGGCGCCGGTTGCCGCTGCCATCGCCCTCAGCTTCCGCCGCGTCGCCCGCACGGTCACTCAGCGCGCCCGCCGGGTGACGGCCAAGATCAACGCCCAGATTCAGGAGTCGGTCAGCGGCATCATGGTGGCCAAAAGCTTTCGGCAGGAGCACGCCGTTTACGCCAGCTTCGATGCCAACAACCAGCAGGCATATCAGGTGGGGCTGCGGCGCGGACTTACGTTCATGATGATCTTCCCGCTCATGAGCCTGGCCTCCGGCCTGGGGGTGGCCACGCTGGTCTACGCCGGTGCGCTGGCGACCCGCGGTGGGACGGTCAGCCCCGGCGATTGGTATCTGTTCATGCAGGCCGTGGGGTTTTTCTGGTGGCCGCTGATGAACATCGCTTCTTTTTGGAGTCAGTTCCAGGATGGGCTGTCCGCATCGGAACGAGTATTTGCGCTGATTGACGCCGAGCCGAAGGTGGTACAGGCAGCGGCCGAATCAGTGGAAAAGCTGGATGGCCGGATAGAATTCCGCCACCTCGCCTTCGCCTACACCGGCGAAGAGATCGTACTGCCCGACTTCACGCTGGAAATCCATCCCCAAGAGACGCTGGCGCTGGTGGGCCACACCGGCGCGGGCAAAACCAGCGTGGCCCGGCTGGTAGCGCGCTTTTACGAGTTCCAGGGGGGGAAGCTTTTGATTGACGGGCGGGACATCCGCCGCCTGCACCTGGGCCAGTATCGCCAGCACATCGGGCTGGTGCCACAGGAGCCGTTCCTCTTTTCCGGCACCGTGCGGGACAACATCCGCTACAGTCGGCCGGAAGCGACCGACGCGGCGGTGCGCGAGGCGGCCATGCACATCAGTCAGGGGGACTGGTTGGCCGGCTTGGCCGACGGGCTGGACACCGACGTGGGCGAGCGCGGAGCCAACCTCTCCATGGGACAGCGGCAACTGGTCGCCCTGGCGCGCGTGCTGCTCAAAGACCCCGCCATCTTCATCTTGGACGAAGCCACCGCCAGCGTGGACCCGTTCACCGAGACGCAAATCCAGGAGGGGCTGGAAACCATCATGCGCGACCGCACGGCCATCGTCATCGCCCACCGCCTGTCCACCGTCAAGCACGCCGACCGCATCATCGTCATGGATCACGGCCGCATCATCGAAGAGGGCACGCACGACCAGTTGATGGCCCAGGGCGGCCATTACGCCGAACTGTACAACACCTATTTTCGGCATCAATCGTTGGAGTACATCGAAAGCTTTGTCGGTTGACCTATGAATTATGGAGTGGAAAAGCCACCTGTGCAGTTCGCGCAGGTGGCTTTTCGCTTTTGCCAAACGAGCCGAAATCTGCTATACTATAGGCTACCCCGGCTTGGCCCTGGCCGGCGCGGGCGGCCTGGCGGTGCTGGCGTGGAGGGTGAGAAGAAACAAGCTCAAGTTAAGAAAGGAGAAAAGCAAATGAAAAAGCTCGGATTACTGCTAAGTGTCTTGGCGCTCGTATCTTGTGCGCCATTGCCTACACCTACCCCCTTGCCTACGCCTGTAGTGCCAGAAGGTTGGCAGGTCTACGAGAACTTGAGTGGTGAATTCACTGTCGCCCTTCCCGGCTCGTGGCTAATCCTGCAGGAAGAAGCAGATCGTGTTTTCTTCAGCTCTAGTCCGTCCGGACCGGTGTTCGGTGAAGTAGGTTTCATAAGGGAAGGAGCCTCCACGATGTTCGGTGAAGACAACGAGGAAAACGTTCAGACGTTCGTGGGTCAGGCTGCGGAACTTTGGGGCAGCGCAACAGGCTGGAGGGGTTTTAGGGTCATGGATAAAGGCGTGTGGAAAGGCAGCGTTTACAAAGGCTATTTCTGCGAATACGTCCTCTACAACGAGGAGCTCTTGGAGGAAGATTGGCCGGCATATAATCGCAAGACGATGATTGTAGCCGGTGATAGTGCCGTAATGGTGGGTTACGGGCGTATGTACTCTGAGGAGTTCACGGAAGGAGATTATGACGTTATGGAAGCTATACTCAGAACTGTAAGGGTTAGGCGATGACCGCTGAACGCTTGGGCTGGCCCTGGCTGGCGGCGGTGCGCTGGCGGTGCTGTGGTGAAGGTTGAGAAGAAACAAACTAAAGTTAAGAAGGGGGAAAAACAAATGAAAAAGCTCGGATTATTGCTAAGCGTCTTGGTGCTCGTATCTTGTGCGCCACAGCCTACGCCTGACCTCAAAGCAACTGAAACGGCGATAGCGCACAACGTCCTGGCGACGCTTACAGCACAAGCGCCCACCCCGACCCTTACGCCGAAAGCAACTAACACGCCAGAGCCCACTAACACGCCAGAGCCCACCAGCACGCCAGAGCCCACCAGCACGCCGAAACCTACATCTACACCTGTGGCTACCAGCACCCCGACTGCTACAAGTACGCCTACTGCTACGCCGAAGCCCACCGCTACACCCACACCAACGGCTACGGCCACGCCGGAGCCGACAGCCACACCAGAGGCAACGGCCACGCCAGAGGAATGGCAGGTCTATGAGAGCTTGGATGGCAATTTCACCCTCGCCTACCCTAGCTCCTTGGAGATTCAGGAGGAGGGGGTAAATTCCGTCACCCTTCAACCCCTGGGCCCTAACATGGAAATGGCGACTTTGCGTGTGAGCTTCTTGAAAGGCGGGGCAATACTATTTGGCAAGGATGATGAGGAGAATGTCCGAATAACCGCAATCGAACTTGCCGAAACTATCGAATCAATGGGCTTGGAGGGTTTCAAGGTCATGGACAAAGGTGTGTGGAAAGGCAGCGTTTACAAAGGCTATTTCTGTGAGTACGCTATCTATATAGCCGACTCGCCAGTGTACGCGCGAGTTGTGATGATTCCGGTTGCAGACAATGTTGTTATGTTCAGCTATAGCCGTGTCTTGTCTGAAGACCTCACGGCAGAGGACTACGAAACCATCGAAACTATGCTTGAGTCCATAAGGGTCAAGTGAACTTACCCTAGGCCAAAAGCTGGCGAGGGCCTGGCCGTGGCTGGCGCGGGTTCGTGGTGCTGTGGTGGAGGGTGAAAAGAGAATGAAAACGACTCAGTTGAAATGCCCATCGTGCGGTAGCACCGATCTCAATCAACTCCAGCGGAATGAGTACCAATGTGCCCACTGCAAGAGCACGCTTAAGCTGGACAGTGAGGGAAGGCGCCTCGAACTGACGGGCTGGGTTTGCCCTCAGTGCAGCTTCAATAACCTGGTAGGACAGCGGTTCTGCGGCGAGTGTGGGACCAACCTGGTAAGGGCCTGTCCCAGGTGCAAAGCCGAGAATCCCCTTGGTATGCAATTCTGCGGCTCCTGTGGTTTCGATTATGCACTTCAGGTAGAGTGGGAGGAGCTACAGCGGGAGCTTGCACCCTTGCAACAAGAGCTTGGTAAACTAACGGCAAAGCGAGATTCACTAACGCGGGCAGGAGCCAATCGAGCAACTCAGTTGGGCCTAAAGATAAGCGAGCTGGAGAAAATAGGTGCAACCCCTGCTTCCCTCAGAGAATGGGCAAAGAAGCGTGAAGAGACAAGACCTCAACTGGTAGCTAAAAGGCAATGGTTTAAGAGGCAGTCAAGGCTTCGCAAGGTGGCGATCCTGGCGAGTGTACCGCTTCTTTTCCTCTGCCTTTGCGCTGGCCTTGCCAGTTTGGTCAGCCCGACCCCAGAGGAGACACCGACAATGGTGGCAACAGGTCTCACTGAGAAGCCGACGACAGAAACGCAAGCACCAACCAGCATACCAGTGCTAACAGCCGACGATGCGAAAGGCGTGGTAGTTTACGTCACTAAGCCTGGGGATACCTTAGAGGGTGTTTTAAAAGTATCCGATGTGGTGGATTATCCGACGTCAAGGGTCGATCAGCGGCCATTTGTGGGGATTTATAGCCACAAAATAGCC
>SDBU01010945.1_pt1 | contig 10005 bp, 10 predicted proteins | sample 2277071 | NCBI WGS metagenome assembly SDBU01 (sample SAMN10397929, study PRJNA504765) | marine sediment metagenome | isolation source: marine sediment core GS08_GC12, 126 cmbsf | place: Arctic Ocean: Gakkel Ridge, Loki's castle | collected 2008 | reverse complement strand
GTCCAAGATTCTATCTTGGTTCCAGGCGATGATTTCCCAAATTGCCAACTTAGAAAGTTGGGCTACGGCTGGGTTCGATTTCTATTTACCAAAGTCAAATTAATGGTTCTTCAGAGTTAAGTGGGGGAACGAAAATTGCTTATGAAGGAAGCGTCTGTGAATTTACCACAGAGGCACAGAGAACACAGAGACGCCGTTGCGAGGAGTTGCGAACGCAGTGAAGCAAACTAATCTCACAGAGAACTCTCCGCAAACTCTGTGCTTTATGTGCTCACTTGGTTTCGATACGCTACGCTACTCAACCTAAAGCTCAATAGTTTACTGCGTAAACTACAAAAGACGGCAAAATTCTGCTTCGCAAAAATCATTCCCACACTAATTCCTGAAGAACCAAAAAGAGTAGCGAAAATTCGCGCAGACGCCGTTGCGAGGCGTCTGTTCAGTCTCATGTGAAACACTACACTTAATCTTGTGGAAAAATCTTATCAGGATTGCACAAAGTTTCCGGGTCGAAAACTGTCTTCATTTTCTTCATGGCATTTAGGTCATCATCGGAATAAATCAATCGCATTGCCTCCCGTTTCTCCAATCCGATACCGTGTTCACCGCTGATAGTGCCTCCTTTTTCTGCGCAAACTTTAAGCATCTCCAAACCAGCTTGCATGACCGTTTCAACCTTGTCTTTCCGTTCATTGAATAAGATTAGCGGGTGAAGGTTGCCATCGCCTGCATGAAAGACATTTGCAACTCGGAGTCCATACTTCTCTCCGATTTTTACGACCTCTCGCAAAGTTTCCGGCAGTTTGCTGCAAGGCACCACGCCGTCGCAAATAAAGATGTTGGGGGTCAGTTGCGCGAGCGCGGCGAATGCGCTTCTTCGTCCAATCCAAAGGCGTTCGCGTTCTGCTTCATCCCTTGCGGTTTTTACATCTCGGGCACCATTTTTCTGGCAGATTTCGACAATTCGCTTTTCTATACGCTCCATGCCGTTTTCTAGTCCATCCAATTCAATAATTAAGACAGCCTCTGCGTCCAGCGGATAGCCTCCTTTTGCGAAATTTTCGACAGCCTCAATTGTGAGCTTGTCCATCATCTCCAGAGTTGCTGGCAATATACCTGCGGCGATGATTTCTGAGACAGCTTGAGCTGCAGATTCAAGGGTGTTGAAAATCACAAGCATTGTTTGGACTTTTTCTGGTAATTTCATAATCCGCACGATGATTTTTGTCACGATTCCCAGAGTACCTTCTGACCCCACAATCAAACCCGTCAGGTCATATCCAGGCGTATCCAGCGTTTTACCACCCGTTTCGATAATCTCGCCGTTGGGCAACACCATTTCCAATCCAAGCACATGATTTGTCGTCACGCCGTACTTTAAGCAATGAGGGCCGCCGGCGTCTTCACCTACAGTGCCACCCATCGTGGCAACCTGTCCGCTCGACGGGTCAGGCGCATAGCAATATCCCATCGCCGCTAAAGCATTATATAAGTCGAGATTAAAAACCCCTGGCTGGACAACCGCCCGCAAATTCTCTAAATCGATTTTTAAAATCTCGTTCATCTTCGATAATTGGATGACAATACCACCGCGCGCTGCTAGAGAACCACCGCTGATATTTGTACCCGAACCACGAGCTACAAAGGGAATTTTCTCCCGATTAGCTATCTTCAGCACTTCTACGACTTGCTCTGCCATCGTGGGGAATACTATTAAATCGGGCATTGCTTTGTAAACACTCGCGTCGTATTCGTATATCATTAATTCCAATTTAGAGGAGAGAACATTATCTTCGCCGACGATGTTTTTAAATTCTTTGATAATGTTTGCTGAAAGCATCCTATTTTTTTCCTTTTATCCTGTCGTCAACTGGCAAAATATGGCTTTTTAGGGTTAAGTATGTTCCTTTCGGTCAGCAGGGATTACTTTGCTACTTATGGTTCATAATCCGTAGTGGCTGCTCTCCGGGGTGGGATGTTATAATGTTGCACAAAAGGGACGAGACAGAGGGCGTCCACTACGATGCTTGCGATAAGCTAACAATCCGTGAACCGATTCACTTAGCTCGCCGACGACGGCATCTGATAGTCTCGTTTTCCCCTCCCCTCCTCGGAGGGGCCGGGGGTGGGTTCTATCACGAAAGAAAGCGTTACGTTTTCTTTCTTTTTTAACTCTTTTCATCGCAGAAGTCCTGTTTGCTTCGCAAGGCTTGCAACGGCGCCTTCGGTTTTTCCGTTTTCCGTTTTCCGTTTTTAATCCGGCCCGCCCAAGAAACCCTCGTGGAAAAAGACCGGCTTGTATCCATGCTCAGTGACCCAGCGGATAGCTGCGTCGAGCCTTTGGGCGTGGTCGGGAATGTAGTTGGAGTAGAACGGCCAGAAGTATTGTTCGTGGGTGAAGAGGTCCATAATCTCCGCGCGGTTTGGGTCCTTAGCAAGCGGTTCGAGGGTAGGCACAATGCGGTCAATGGGCGTGTTGTTGCAGATAATTTCAATACTGGAAAAAACGATGCCGCTGTCGAAGTCCATGAGAGCGTCGTGTCGTGAGAGATATTCTGACCGGTCGTCGTCTAGGAAATAGTTGATGTCCCAGACACCATTGCTGCGGTGGAAAGTGCCACTGAGTACACGGACTCCACGTTCGAAAAGAGGTTTTAGGGCAGTGTGCCGCACCATCCCCCAATGGATGACCGTTGGCGGCGAATAGGTCTGCTCACCTGCGAAGCGATATATTTGCTCTGCCACTTTATCCAAATCGGCAATCAATTGTTCGGCTGGCGCGTACTGATATGGCCGGCCGGGCATATTTGCGTATGCGTGGAAGGCGAGCTTGAGCCAGTCAGCGTTATCTTGCCATTCACTTTTGTAACGGTCAGGAAATTGGGGCAGTTCAAATCCATCTTCTGTCGCGTAGTAGATGTTAAGCACGAAGCGCGTGCCATACTTTGAGTGCAACTCGCGCAAGATGTTCAGGTAGAAACAGTCAAATAGCGAAGCGTAATTCTTCTGCGCGATATCACGCAGGAAAAAGCTGTTATCATCAATTGAGAAACGATATCGCGGATAGGAGTGTTTGTCCCATAGAACACGCACACGATGTTCATGGCAGCCAAAACTGCCCTCCGATGTGGCGAGGATTTCTGTTTCCTTTTCTCGGAGGACAATCTCCGAGATGAACCTGGTGCCGGCGCGTTGAACTGGCGTTCCATTAACAGTCACATGGTCGCGCAAGGGTGCCTCGCCACACACAAGAATATTCAAGCCTCCATTCACTTCTTTTCCATGTCTCCGGTTCAAAACTGCGCCGTGAAATGGTTTTTCAATTTTTAGCATTAGTTCGCTCCTGTTCAGGTATTTTTCAACAATAAACTTTTGTTTCGCCCGGTTGTGACACAAACTGACAGTTTGCGTTACATGTTCATCAATTCCCAAAAGGACTTAATCGGTGGATTGGCAGGTCCCTGACTTGTCTGCTGAATCTGAAATCCCCGAGCGAGATAATTCTTTAGAGCGTGTGGGTGGTCATGACTGCAGGTTCTTACACATACTTTGCTGGCTCCCATCTCCCAGGCACGCTCAATAGCCTTGGTCAACAGGTGACCGCCAAGTCCTTTTCCGATAAAATTCGGCAGCAAGCCGAAAGAGAGAATCTGAACATTCCCTTCAGTGTGCTTTTCAAGCTCGAAGTATCCAGCGGGTGTCCCAGATAAATACGCCACCCAGGTTTCCATTTCATCACGGTTGACATAGCGGTACCAAGCATCTTTGTCCCAATCAGTTTTCCCACCCCAACGGTAATCGTAGCCAACATTGGTGTGAAGGAATTTGTTAAATTCGGGGCATTTAATCTCCATTCGCTCGATGCGCAAATCGGGATAGTCCGCGTATTTTGCGCGCAAATCGCCAGGCTTAAACATTTCAAGGGTGTAAGTTGTCTTTGTCTCAGTACTCATGTTTCCGGTGTCCTCCATATAGAACGGGATGAATAAAGTAATTCCGATAAAACTCTAAAGAGTAATGGTTGTTGATTTAATTTGGGGGGAATCAGAAATACGTCTTACGGCAGTGGACGCTCTCCGTCCCGTCCTGATAGTAACGATGGCAGGACGGAGAGATGCCACTACATTATCCCATTTTCAGTCAAAATTCATAAGGGTAAACGGCCGTCACCGGCATTCTCTATACCGCATGACGTTATGAGCTTTTCTTTTCTTCCTCGGCGGCGTATGAACGTCCGCCGAATATCGCTCTGACCTCCGCCGCTGTTTTAGCATTTCGCAACAGGTTAATCCGAGTTTCTTCTTCTTTTTGCAACGCTCGGACATTTGTAAGAACCGCTTCGAGCTTGTCCGCTGGAAATTTGCAAGCGCCATTTTCATCCATGTGAATAATCTCACCCGGAGAAACATCCATACCTGCCACCGCGACGGGCACATTTACAGCATGGACGGCCATACCTCCATGTCCCGCCGTGACACCGCTCAACATATACTGAAATTCCATTGGACGTATTTCATCTATATCTCTTGAAGGTCCATTAGATATGGCACCAGCACAGCCCACAGCTTTCATCGCGGACGTCATATTCCCACCAGCCAGTCCCACTTTACCAGCTATCTCCGGTGGAAATTTTTGCTGAAAGACCAGAATTGACGGTTTCATTGACGCGTCCAATGCGTCAATGACATCCATAAAGGACAAGCGTGAATAGTTTGGATCCGGCAATCCATACACACATGTTACGGCATATCCAACTGTTCTACCTAATTCAGGAAACATACAACGGATGGATTGGTCTGTGTACCAATTCTCGGTCCAGGGATTGTAAAGTCCAAGACAGAGAGGGTTAGTCGGATAGGTAGCGACGATATTGGTTATTGACGGTGTATCAAAGTTTTTCAATTCTTCTAACATTTCTTGTTCAGTTAATTTTGCCATTATTTATCTCCTGTAGTATAGTGCGCTGTTACTTTTTATCTGATATGTAGAGCGCTCTGTTAGAGCGCTTTTGAGAACTAGGCTCTACTTCAGCCTACCTTGACCAATTTGCGGAAGCAGCGTGCCGTCCTGGGTGTATCCAGCATTCGGCCGTAGGCGCTCCAAGATACCTCCCCCACGTAGATGTCTCCGCGCGAATCAACGGCCAGAGCGTGAGGGGCTGTAAACTGTCCTGGTTCTTCTCCGAGTCGCACATCACCCAGTTTGGCCAGCCGGCGACCTGTCAAATTATGAATACTGACGCAGGCGCCAAGGTTGGGATAGTCAACATTCACCGTTAGGTGGGTGGGCAGTTGTCCGATGTAGACGAGTTTCCCTTCGATGTGCAGCCCACAGGGCCGGTGGAGATTATTCCACTGGGAAAGATAGTTGCCCATCTCGTCGAATATCTGCACGCGGTGGTTTTCCCGGTCAGCGACGTAAACTTTCCCGTCACTGTCGGTGTAAACACTATGCACCAGGTTGAACTGTCCAGGGTCTGTGCCATACTCTCCCCACGAGAACAGGTGCTGCCCATCAGCGGAGTATTTGTGTACCTTGGCGTTTCCATACCCATCGGATATGTAGAGGTCACCTGTTTTGGGGGCGAAAGCCACCTTGGTGGGGCGGTTAAAAGGTTGGCCGCTTTGAGGCGGGGCTGGTTCGTCTGGTGTGCCTATGGTCATCAATAGTTGACCATCCAAAGTGCATTTCCGAATACAGTGTCCATCGTCGTCTGCGCAATAAAGAGTCTCATCGGGCCCCAGGGTGAGGCCGTGAGGACGGGTAAACAGACCTTCTCCCCATGCAGTGACAAAGCTGCCATCCTGCTCAAAAACCATCATGGGGTGTTCGCTTCGATTGAATACATAGACTCTATCTTCCGAATCCACCACAACGTCGGCCACCTCTTTAAAAGTCCAGCCTTCGGGCAATTTTGCCCAATCTGCCAGTTCCTCATAAACGTAATCTCCACTACCAAGTTTTGTAGTCATGCTCCAGCTCCTTCCTATGTATGGTATTAATTGGTCTCGCGGTATATCTATCACTATTATTGTATCACAAACGATAAAGTAGATCAAAACTTTTGACGTTTTTTTTGCAATTTGCCACCGACCATACCTGCAGCCGCGACTCTAACCCCGGCAAAAATTCCGCGGATGTGGCATCCGCCCTATTCATGCCAATATTTTGAGCTTGTGTGTATATTTTTTTGTATGCTATAATCTAATGGGGTTTTATGCTGTGAAACTGACAAAAGGAGATATAGATAATGAAAAGTAACCTTGTTGAAAGGTATTGGGTTGATTCTCCTAAACTCTTCGAAGAGAGAATAAAGGAGATAGTAGACCTCCACCCTAACAAGATTGAGGTTTTTGAACTTTGCAAAAATAATTTATGCCAGTCGGTGCCAGGATTCCGCATGGGCAGAGGCTCCAAACACGTATTTTTGTTAGGCCGTGAACACGGCCATGAACCGGTTGGGACGTGTGGTCTTGCTGCTCTCATGGAAGGGCTAGCAGAAGCGAGGGTCCCGGCTTCTGTTCAACAGTTCAGTGAGGCCGAAGAAATACTTGATAAGCTAACTCTGCATATGTTTCCGTTAAAGGAGTCCTGGAAGAATGGGTTAAATAGCACATTTAGGGGAAAAGTTTTATTCCCATCCTGATCGGGGTAGGGAACTCTGATACCGTTGATTACCTCCGCCCTTTAAAGAAATTTCCCCTTGACCTGAATCGTGAGATTTGTTAATATATGTAATGGATTATCTGCGGTATGCTACTCCCCGAATTCCAGCAAATGATTATTTTCAGGAATTCAGGAATTTAACGCAGTAGAACAGCAGTAAAAATGCAACAAACTTAAGAGGGATTGTTACATTTTTGCGCTCCCTTCTCTCGCTAACACCATCCGAACCCGCTGCCACAAAATTTTAATTGAATTCTTTCTTGATTCTGTCGTTAATATGGTGTATAATACATTCTAAGACGATTATCAAGGAGTTGCAATTTATTACAAAAGATGATGAAGGTAATATTGAGGAATGCGGCTAACTTACCTTTGATGCAACATCCTGTTGACCATTACAGAATTTCAAAGGAACGGTGGAAAAATGCCATTTCCCGAAGTGCAAAGAGTTATCTATAATAAAAATCCTCTAGACAGAGTTATCTGTCAGTTAAGATTTCCTCCCATTCTAAAAATTGATGCTCAAATTCCAGCCGAATTTCAAGATAGAATACGCGAGGAGTTCCCGAACTTTTCAGAAACAACAAAAGATTGGGAAATGATATTTCCTAAAGAAGTAAATATGCCAATTCCTCCAACTTCTGGAATTAAGAACTATGAATTTTATTCAGAGGATGAACAGTGGAAAGTAAACTTAACACGCACTTTTATCGCTTTATCTTCAAGCAATTACCACAAATGGGAAGAATTTAATGCCAAACTAGCTGGGCCTTTAGAAGCATTAGTCGATACATACTCACCACAAAATTTCTCTAGAATCGGGTTGAGGTATATAAATGTGATTAGACGTTCAAAATTAGGTTTAGATAATGATAGTTGGAAAAAATTTCTCAAACCACATGTGCTAGGAATTTTAGATTCAAGTTATGATCAAAACGTCGAAAAATTTGAAAGCAAATATGAAATGCATTTGTTAGATAAAAAGGGCATGGTCAGAGTTATTACAAGACTCTTACCTATTGATGATGAAATGTGTTTCATGATTGATAGTGATTTCTATAACGTCAACAAAACTAGTCTTGAAGAGAGTGAGAGAAAGCTTGATTACTTCAATAAACGTGCATCTAGACTTTTTCGATGGTGCATAACTGAAAGTTTACATCAAGCTATGGAGCCTAAAGGACTATGACATACTCGAATCAGGAAACCTATTCTGAGATAGTTTTTTATCATCCCCCCGAATCTGAGTTAGATTATTCTCTTTTTTTTGAATCTCAAAATGAAACAATTGGCAAAAGCTCTTATGCATACGGTTCCTTCGTTTCAGAGAATTTCGGATTCCGCGGCCCTTTCCATTTTGAGCCTACAAATGAGACAATCGACAGATTAGGATATTCATCCTTTCTACTAGAAATTACAAGTTTGACTAAATCTGCATTGAAGACTATTCAGAAGGCCCCAAATCCCCAGGTTGCCAAAGAAGCCGAAAATTTATTATCAATTATTCATAAAATGATGGTATTCCTTCGAAAAAGGGGAGTTAATCTACCTTCCTTACATGCTTTCAATATTGATGATGGGTCTGTCTCGATTGAATGCTCATTTAACAATCTCAAGGTTGGTTTCAACATCGAACCTGAACAAAAGGACTCGGGATGGTATATGGTTTCAAACGAGGAATTAGGAGAAATCACTGCTTCGGGATATATTTCGAGCATTGATACTAATAGGTTAATCGGTTGGCTTTTTTTATTCATCCTTGTAGAACCTTATGAAATTACCTTTGAACCTTATGAAATTACCGGATAATTGCATTAAAGGTATTCCAAATAGGGACTTTATTCTTGATAACGGTTTTCCAGCTACCCACCTATTCCACTTTGAAGAAAAACATGCCCGGAGTGATGGATGGATTGAACAGTCTATCAACTGGGAAGATGATGATGTGGCAATTGAGTTTACGTTGAGCCAAAAAAAAGATAATGGTGAGAGGCAATTCAAGGCTGGAGTGGCAATAATCTCCCGCGATGAAATAGATAGGCTCAATGAAAAACCCACTGTCAAAGGGGCACTTTCCTATGAAAGACACACTCTTCCCAATAACTGTTATCATGGGAATATTTTGCTTCAGGCAGGTATTAGAAAACCCCGAATGAAAATGATAGCAGCAGCTTTAGCCCTGCATGTATCTAAAGTCATTCCCGAATAGCAGGGTTGACAATGTGGTTAGGTGCGTGGTATCCTAAGTACGGATTTCCCATCAAGTGATGAACTGAATTCTAATTAGAACATTGTATAAGCAAAAAATATTCGTGTTCAATGATGAAAGGGAATTGAAACCTTTCCAGAGGCAGGACAGAGATAACCTTGACCTCACAGAATTTTTTGCACACATACATGGGGAGCGTCTCTAATTTGCCCACCTTTTGAGAAAATCTGACTTTAAGTGAATTTTGTCAGATTTTAACCGCTCCCATACGCATTATACACCACCCTTTTTCTAATATCATCGGGTTCTCTTGACATTTCTTTAGCTACTGAGTTGGCGCAAAAAGCATTTCGCCAAATACAATCTCACCATACCTACAAATCCCCTATTTTCCTATACTTCCAACCATAAAATTTCGTCATTTTGGCGAAATTTTAACTTTACCTTGCCAAACCTTTTTGGACGTAATAAATTAAACGAAAACGTTCGTTTTCTGTATCGTGATTCTTAGGTAGTTTTGAAGAATAAACTTTACATTTTTCTATTCATCAGGTATACTGGCGAAAAAGAACGAAAACGAGAAAACGAGAAAACGGGAAAACGAGACACACCACCAGCGGAGCGTATAACGTGGGGGGCCTTTCGCCTGTTTTTTGTAAAACCCAGGAGGTACCTGATGATTTTTGCTCAAGTAGAAACCCAAGAACAAAAAGAAGAGTTGAAAACGGCGTTAAAAGGTGCCAAGAAATCCTATATCTACCGTCGCTTGTTGATTATTCAGCTTTCCAGTGAAGGTAAAAGAGTTAAAGAGTTGTCGGCGATGTTTCATCTCTCCGAATTGACCATTAGAAATTATATTCATACCTACAATGAAAGTGGTTTAGCAGAACTTATACCCCAACCAAAGCCGGGGAGAAAAGCGAAATTGTCGCTCACAAAAGAGCAATGGGAAGAAATCCTACATCAAAGCCCTTGCCTGTTCGACCAACTTGATTCTCCTTCCTTCAATTGGACATTGGAACTTTTATGTAAGTATGTCATGAAATATCATGGTGTAAAAATGACCCCTTCGGGAATTTGGTGGCAGTTGCGGCGGAATAAAATCGCCACTGGACGGAGTAAATTAGGCA
>SDBU01010944.1_pt1 | contig 10005 bp, 7 predicted proteins | sample 2277071 | NCBI WGS metagenome assembly SDBU01 (sample SAMN10397929, study PRJNA504765) | marine sediment metagenome | isolation source: marine sediment core GS08_GC12, 126 cmbsf | place: Arctic Ocean: Gakkel Ridge, Loki's castle | collected 2008 | reverse complement strand
CTTCCCCGCCATGGTTGCTGCTGGTTCGGCAAGCGCCTCAGGTGTTACTAAAGCTACTCTTCAGGAGTCTTTTGAAACTTTGTGTTTTGAGACAGACTACAAATCTGAAGGTGGAGTTCGCTTCGTATTCGCACAGAACGCGCTTCTGTATGAATTGTCCAAAGCCTGGAAAGAAACAGGTTTAAGGTATAGGCCGGACGATAAGATCGGAGACATGAACCTTCAGATCTATAAGATCGGAGACATGAGCTTCGTTCCTGTAGCGACTGAATTGTTCAAGGAAGTTTCTTGCTTCCCGGTTACCTGGCAACATCGTATTTTTGTTCTTGATACTGAGACTATCCATCCTGTATGTATGCAAGGATACCAGTCCATCGAAATGGGCCAAACTGCCCCCAAAGGGACTAGTGGTTCGATTCAGGACTATACGGAATGGTGGGCACAGGGAATGCTGAGCTTGAAGTTCAACAACCCATTGTCTTCTTTTACCATGGATACAACCGGTATCGTTTCCAACCTGATTACTCCTCAGAATCCTCAGTAGGATGATATAAAGTAAGGGGGCTCCGGTCCCTTTACTTATTTTTTTTATAACGTGATAAAATTCAATTAAGATGCAAAACGAGACAAGTACCACCCCAGCTTCAAGGAAGACTGTAGTAGCTCCAAAGGCTGCGCTCAGTGACGGGGACATCAAGCGCCAGAAGGAGCTGATGGAATTGAAGAAAAAGAATGAACAGCTGGAGAAAGATCTCCAGACAGCGAAAGAGCAGGCCGCAGTTCCAGTGCCACAAGCAGTGGTAGAAGCTCCGGCAGAACCGAAAATCGATCCTCAGGGAGTGAAGATAGAGGCCATGGCGGTCCAAATCAAGCTGCTTTCGGATCAAGTGGCGTTATCACAATCTATGCAGATGCAAGGTAAGCCCAGGTATAAGCCTGTGCCTACTGAGGATTTTCAAGATGAAGGCGTCATATTTTCATCCAGGAGAGTTTTTTATGTAATCGGCTCATACCTTGATCATAGGGGTGTGGAAGTAATGCCTCCATACAAATTGATCACACTTCAGTATGCGTCCAGCGATAGGCGTAAGGAGGGACATGAGGAAACGATTGTTAACAATTGTACCTTCACAACGCATTTGAAAGGGGAGATTGAATTTTTACGAAATCATCCGTTATACGCTGTTGAATTTTTCGAGAGTTTAAATCAAACCATGCGATCAGATGGTATATACAATGAGTTCCGGGTTAAGGCCGCGAATCAAGTAATAGCCATGAAGGATGAGAGTGTAATTAATACCTGTTACCAAAAGGGTGTCAATGGTGTCGATAAAATGGGCATCAAAGATTTACGTCGGATGTTAACAGGTGTATTTGCTGAAGAATATATTGGCCAAGCCAAAGAGCTTCAAACCGATATAGACAGAAGGAGGTTGTTGGGCCAACCATCAGCTTAGTAAAATGATTCTTGCATCAGATTTGCAGGCGGATTTGGATTTTCTCGTCGATGATGAGAATTCAGATCGCTATGATTTTGATAATGACCATAAGCCGGCTATTAATGCGGCTGTAAGATATATTATGTCTGCGTTCGACAAAGCGTTCGAGCGCGGTACATTGTCTCCCACAGTGTTTGGAGAACTTTTATTTGGTGAGAAGATCACCCCTACTGCAATAACTGGTTTGGATGCATCTAAGCTGGTTGTTACAGTTACAACTATGTGGCGTTTAGTAGGGATAGATCCAGCTCCTATTTTTGAGACGGCGGATTATATTGGCCCGGCTAAAAGTTTTGCCACTTATCTTCCATTCAATATGGCTGGTAACCCGGAAGAAGATCCGTTTGAAGCCGGGTCTACTCAACCTGCCGATTTGGCACAATACTCATATACTAGTATGAATATTGTTGATCCTAGTGGAACACCAGTACGACATTTTATTCTTCGTCCGGGAGTTACTGAGGATTGTGCAGTAGTTTATTTGAGGCAGCCTACAAAGGTAGTCGCTACAGGTACTTCATTCGAATTTCCATACGCGCTATATCAACCAGTATTAATGAAAGCCTATCAGTACATGATGATCCAGGCCGGTAAACAGCCGTTCCAGAATATGCAAGTAACTGATAAGGACGTTCAGGAATTAGTATCATTATTTAGTTAGCCATGGCCAGCAACGCAACCATACGACAAGTAGTCTTCGATGTTCTCCGGACAGTTCGCGAGAATCATCCAGAAGCAAAAGTAACCCGGACTCAAGTGGCTTATTGGGTTATCCTTCATGCGGACCGGTTAAGGCGATTTCATATAGGTGAGAATCCTACAGGGCGATACATGGTCACATATCCTAGTATTGATGCCCTGGTTGATCCGGACACGGGTAGAAACTACTGTGTAATACCTACGTCCATCTATGACATGGAGGACGATAAAGGAATTAACTATCTTAGCTACGCCGCGCAACTGGATCTGAATTCACCGACATTCACAAGTGTGATCTTCACCCGTGTATCTCCCGCGCAGGCGCGTAGATTATATATGAGTGAAGACGAGAAGCCATCTGCTAAGAATCCATATTTCTATACCTCTGGGGATAGGATATACTTTCTTGGATGTGAGCAGATAAATCTGACTACTGTAGAGGCCGGCCTATACACTAATCTTTTAGCGTATGATACAGCCATGGATCTGGATGTTGAATTGGATATTCCCCAGGAATTGATACCAACACTCAAGAACGAATTGCTTATCATGGGATTATTTGTTTCCAAGTTGCCGAAGGAATATGATGAGCAAGTTAAAGAGACTGCGATTAATGTTGTAACCAATAAAGACCTTAAATAATGACATTCTCATTCGACGATTTAATCAGTATACAGGAAGTCATAGCCGATGCCGCAGTGGATGTGGATGATAAGGAGATGCAGAAATTAACCCCCGGGTGGTATCGGAAGCAGGTGAAGAGAGCCATGGATGAATTATCCTTTGATGTTCCTTTCATTAAAGTGGTCCGGGATATTGTAATGCCTGATGATATGAAGGTATCCGTCCCTAAGGGATTCTACAATATTGATAAGATACACATCTTTAGCGGGGACCCGTGTAATGTTGGGTATGTTGAGAATGTTTATTGGAAGAAGGGATTTGAAACCAGGGGCGGAGTGATCAGAGAAGATGAATGGACCGCTTCCGGATACACAGCAAATAACCACGAACATAATATAACCGATCCATTTTTCAAAGTGAGCGTATTAAGGCAATCGCCTAGAAATGCTTATTACTTTAATACGCGGAATGGGATAATCTATTTATCCTCAGCGTGTAGCGGCTACGATTATGTTAGAATTGTTGGTACAGGTGTAGCCACATCTGAGCTAGATATTGACAATATAAAAATAGTTCCACCGTTTGCAATAAAAGCTGTAACTTTGTGGGTAGTCGAGAAAGCGGCCAGAGCATTGAAGGGTACAGATAAAGGCAACAGACGATACAGGACTATTCAAACTGATGCAGCTTTACAGTTGGATGAGTATGGATTTAATGGAGCCTGGCATGAGGCCAAGACAAGGTTGAGGAAACTGGACACAAAAATGTGGAGAGATTTTATCGAGTATAATAGTAAAATGACAGATTAAGCCATGCTTAGAACTTCAAAATATGGATCAGTAAAAATCACAGGAACCGATTTAACTACCGTTGAAGGTGAGGTTATTGAGATCCTGGCCGATGCGGTATTCACTACAATCAATGAGGCCGGGATAACTGCGCCTATAACTAGTCATAATGTATCAGGTGTACAGTCTGCTGGAGAGCGGATATTTGCCCATACGAAATTTACCGGTGTGCAGCTTACATCCGGATCTGTTCGTGTAGGGGGATATCAGAGGCGTAAGAAGGTAGGATTATCTGGCATAATCAAAAATGCATTTGTGCTTTGGTTATATGGAAGGCCCCCAAGAGAACAATATGTGACTGATAAACATGGTCAACAGGATCGTGAATTGCTAGACGGGGAGATCTTCCCGGGCAGGGGATATGAAGGAGATCAAACCAATTATGTCACATTAGGATCTGATATTGTATTTGCCGATAGCGTACAATTTGCTGTATCCTGTTTTGTGGAATGGGATGTAATAGCTCAAACTGATGGTGTATTTGGTAATTTATATACTGTGGGTAATTATACTCGCCTAGTAAAAATTGCTGCTGGAACAGGATATGCATTTAGTGGTGAGGTTAATAATTCAGTTACATGGACAATTACAGTACCAACAGTAAGACATCACATATTAATACAATGTGATGGATTAGCCGTTGATAATCTTGAATTATTCATTGATGGAGTAAGTCAAGGCACTAAAACCATGGCAGATACTGAAAGTATTATACATAATATAATGACAGCCGGGGGCGCACAGAATCCTTTAGACGGACAAATTGACGACTTCCGGGTGTACGATAGACTCCTTGACTCGGCTGAAATAGCAGCGCTTCAAACCAAGGACGCGCTTGGCGGCGAGTTGTTGTGGTATCCATGTGAGGATGTTTATGCATCTATAGCATATGATGCATCTGGTAATGCAAATCATGGAACCAAAGTAAGTTGGGTTGGGGCAAACCATGTTGAAGGAAACTGGCAAAATTTAATGAATAAGTACGGATATAATCAAGATGTGACTTATGATGAAGTACCAGCCGACATGTCGTCAGGCGTTGTACCAACCCTGGACGTATTAGGTAACGATCTCGTATACGCCGGCCAGGCGGATTACCACGGCATCAGTGTGGACGCGGCTTGTTTTGCGGGAGATGGAGTGGCTTATTATACTTTTGAAAATGCTATTGTACTTGATGAAACAAGTATTCAAACCATTGCTTTTGAGCATTATGTAGATACATCAGTAACTTCTTGGAGAATACCAATTTCTAATAATACATCTACATATGGAAGAATACAATACAAACTAAGTGTCACTGCTTTATATGTTAGGGGTGATTCCAATGTTGAAATTTTTGAGTCTTTAAATTTAAGTCTTACAACTGGATGGCATACATTTGAAGTGACTTTAAATGCGGGACAGTGTACTGTTTCTATTGATGGCGTGGATTATCCAAATCAATTAACTGAACCATCAACTTTTACAATGACATTTCATAGAATTGGTGGAATTGGTGTAGATGTACTTGCGGGACTTGAAAAATTACGTAATGTAAAAATCGGATCACTTGGTTGGTATCCTTTTTGTGAAGGAGCCGGGATAACCGCTTATGATGTTTCCGGAAACGGGAATCATACAACAGGTACAAGCGTTGATGAAACCAATTGGGGATATCAAGATGATTTCCATTATCTCCGGGATTATGGGCTTAGTACGTTAGGCGCTAACAAAGTAATAAACGGAATATTTGATACTGATACAAATTGGGCAAAACAAAGTGGTTGGACTATTGTTGATGGAAAGGCGGTAGCGACGGCTACAACGGAAAATTTGTGGCAAACAACTACAGGTTTTGTGGCTGGTACGACTTATCGTATAACCTATACAATTAGTGATTTCGTGTCTGGATCTGTAAAAACTAAATGCGGTGATGCTGGATATGGTACAGACAGAATTGCAGACGGTACTTACATAGAAGATATAGTTTGTGTCGGTAATGCATCATTATATTTTGATGGTATAATTTCATTTACAGGCAAGATTGATAATGTGTCCGCAAAAGAGCTTAATCTTGTCATTCCTGTTCTTGCAGATAAAACAACAGATGCCCTTGGAAATGATATAGAGTACCCTCAGAGCGGTCCAAATGCTATTCCGGACACATACTTCCACTTACCGGAGAACATCGCTGAGCTGACTGCTGCGGACCTGGAGGACCGTTATTTGGGCATCATGGATGAGGGCAAGGGTACGTTTGATTCAGGAACGGAGAGCTGGGAAGCAGTAGGAACAAATACCATTGAAAATGATAATGGCGCATTAAAAATAACTTATGTGGATAGTGCTTTAGGAGCAAGACATTATCTAAGAGAAACAAAGGATCTAAATACTGATCTGACAATAGGCAGAACATATAAAATTCGGGCAAGAGTAAAAGTCAATACAGGAACGGTTAATTTAAAAATATATAGATCAGGTACAGACGTATTTGTAGCTGTGAATGAAACATCATGGACCTGGAAAGAATTGATTTTTGTTGCTGATGCAGCAGTCTCAAATTACTTTGCACTGAGTGCATTCGATGCTGGTGAGATCATTTGGATTGATGAATGGTTCATAATGGAACAACAAACCTCTATCGGTAATAATTTCATTACAGACGGAGAGGGCGAGAAGTGGGCGGATGATAACTCTGATGGTGTAGCAAATGGCTGGGTTCATAGTTCTGGGACCGGAACTCCTGCTATAGTTACTGGTAATGGTTTTGTTGGTAACGCTCAGAAGATTGATCATGTTACCGCAACACAGACTGATTTTAATTATACTCCAGGAGGAAATACTGTTAATGGGCAAACGTATCAACTTAGTATTAAATATCGTTCAGATATTTCTGTTCAAATTTATTTGAGAACTGATTCTGATGCTTTTACAGCCGATTTAGCGATTAATACCGGAGATGCAATTACATGGACTGCTACTGTTGATGCAACAGCGGCAGCAGCAATAATACTTAATTTTCGAATGCTTTCTGGAACGGCGAATGGATATATAGAAATTGATGAAGTGGAACTACGCCCGGTTATTGACTCATTCTTCTACGAACCTGAGGTACTTGGATTAGATCCGGTTATAATTAATACCAGCGATCTACCAGATTACCGTTACCTGGTTCAATATTATAATAGTACAAACCGAAAGGATCTGGTCATGCTCGAAGCCGGCCATAGCCTGGATGCTGATGATCACAAGAAATTACTTAAATTTACTAAAAATAGTTAACGATGAAAACTTTTAGTGTTGATTACGAATAATATTGAGAATTTAATATATTTACGTACCTTTAATAAAAATTTTTACTATGTCTAATGAACAATACATAAGGGCATCCATGTACGGATCGGTTAAGATCACCGGCACGGATGCCACTACTATCGAAGCACACGTCATTGAGGTCCTTGCGGACGCTGTTATTGCCGCACTCACTGATGATGGTGTACCCTCAGGTATTGACGCTTTAACAGATCACGGTATCTCAGGGGCCCAGGCGGAAAATGAGATAATTTACGCCAAAGGAAAATTCACTAGCATTACATTGACTAGTGGATCAGTTTTAGTATACTAATTTGAAGTTTAAACGTTTAATTATTATAATAATTTAAAATCATGAAATTTTTTGATCAAGAAAACTCAAGCAGAAGTGTTGCAGTTGTTCCGGTAGCCGGAGATACGGTAACATTTACCGGTACTTCAGGTACCGCTAATATCATTGTTAATGGTGTTGCTTATTTGGCTACCTTTGATACTGATTTTGACGAAACTGCCGAAGATTTTAAGGTAAGTCATAGCGCTGCTTTAGGTCTTAGAGGTATTAATGTTGCTGTTGTAGGTAGCGTAAAACAAGTTGATACAGTATCTGTAACTGGTACATCCGGTACAGCTAATATCGCAGTTGCTGGGGGATTAACCAAACTTGTAACATTTAATTCAACACTGACGCTAACCTGTTCCGATTTTGTAACGGCAAATGCTGCTGCTTATTTAGCTGTGGGTATTGTTCTTACATCGTCTGTAGCAGATCTTATTTTCACTTCTGTGGATGCCGGCGGAGAATTTGCTCATCCTACTATTACTAATGTTTCAGGCGATCTCGCTGGTACAGTAGCTAATAGTACTGCTCCCGCTTCCCTATTGGTATTCAGTAAGAAGCGTAGTCATATTGTAACGGAAAGAGTTATTGTTACTATCGCCAATGTTTCAGGCGATCTCGCTGGTACAGTAGCTGGTACATTTACTCCTGACTTTAACATAGCTAGGGTATATCAGATATCCATTTCTGCAGCTACAACCATTGCTAAAGCTTTGAACTTAAGAGATGGCCAGAGCGTCAGATTTGAGATCACCGCTACGGGCGCTTTCGCAGTTACCTGGAATGCAGCTTATCAATTTATTGGTGGAACAGAGCATACCCAAACATCAACATCATTGGATATCCTGAAAGGGAATTATAATGCTGCAGCTGATAAGGTATATCTGACCCTGGAAGCAGCTGACGTTAAGGCTTAAGATTAGCTACCTCAAGTAGCGTGGCCAGTATAATTAACTGATCCCACGGGTACGGGTATATCCATGCCCGTGGGATTTTTTATTCCTTATCTATGAAACCATTAGAATATATTACCAATTTATTCCTGAAGGGAATAGATGCAGATACCGATGAGAATCTTTTAGCTCCGGATCACAGTTCAATACGGCAAGCATACTTGATGCGTAGGACTATTAACGGTACCTATAAAAGAACGCCAGGTGATGTTATTCATGAAGATAGGACAGAGGATGCAACACAGTATTGTACCGGCCTATTCAATTGGGTGACGGAGAGTTATGTAGTAGAGTTTTGGTACAACACAGTTACATTCGTCCGAACAATTTACATTTCTGGTACTAAGGTAGCAGAACACGCTGATATTCCGGGGTCCAGAGTTGGTATGATCGACGCGGCCATAGATGAGGATGATGGGATCATGTATATAACTGATGGAGCTAGGGCACCTGTATATTATGATTTGTATGATGTCATCAATAGCTTTGCCACACAAAAATATTTCACTGAATATGATGCAGATGCCTATAGGCTACAGTTAGTAACTCATACAAACCAGCCAAAATTCATTGGACTTGAATATGTTGGTGTCGGATCTGGACTTAATGCCGGGGGATACACATACGCTATCCGTTATACCGATCCGCAAGGTAATAGTACAAACTGGTCACCGTCTACTCCTGTGATTCCGGTTCATACAGAGGTTGTAACTACAACCCCGGGTAATACAAAGAATGGAGTGTTTACTACTGGTGATGAGCCTGGTGGACTAACAAATAAAGGTATACGAATCAGATTTCGTGTAACTAACGAAGCTGGATTTGCTTACATACAGATAAAACGTACAGCGCATAACACTGGACAATCTCCTGATTTTAGTCCTAATCCGGAATACCTTAACTTGGTTGCTGACGCCGACGGCGCTGCGGTTGATATATCTTCAACGGTTTATGATATTATTGATTTTATTGATAAGGATGGGCTTGATTGGCTACCGCTTGACGAAGCTTCAGAATTAGAATCTCAAGCAATTAAATTATGTAAGACAATCAGATTGACTGATGGCCGTCTGGTTATAGGTGGTGTTGAATATGAAGCTAGAGATCTCTCTTCATTATCTGATAGTGCATTCATTATAGATAGCGAAAGCAAACGCGCCCAACCGGTTAACATGGATCTCAAGTTTGAGGGATTTAATAACACCTGGAACCAGGTATATAGAAAGAATTCTACTCGCGGAGAGAGATTCGGATATGCAATACAATGTGTAGATGACCTTGGGGGATTAACTTTTGCTATACCTGTACCAGGTCTGGAGAATTATCAGATGCCAAACAGGCGTGATGCTATGACTGGGATCTCTGAAGTTTTATCTAATCTTTATACTACTGAAAGACCAGAGTATGCTCTTTATGACTCCGATGACACTGATTCTTGGGATAGGGCTTATGAAGTATTTAGCCGTGTATGGCAGGATACTCAACCCGCAGGAACCTCCAGATCACCAGCAATGTTGGATGTAGACGGCGTCTCAGCGTCATTTGACTCATTTCAACCACTCTACCCCGCTGGGAAAGGTGATAATAAGGACTGGGGATTTAGGTCTGATATGCCATGTGATCAGATGGATGGTGCCAGTTATAATTTTCATCAATCTTTAAATAATCATATCTGGTCCCTTGGTTGGGCCTTTACAGGTATTGATACCAGTCTACTTCCATCCTGGGTAAGGGGCTTTAAGATTGTACGC
>SDBU01010943.1_pt1 | contig 10006 bp, 9 predicted proteins | sample 2277071 | NCBI WGS metagenome assembly SDBU01 (sample SAMN10397929, study PRJNA504765) | marine sediment metagenome | isolation source: marine sediment core GS08_GC12, 126 cmbsf | place: Arctic Ocean: Gakkel Ridge, Loki's castle | collected 2008 | reverse complement strand
CCATAGGGCTTCGGCAGGTGTTTCCGGTACAAACAAACAAGAATTTAACCTGCGACATTTTTTCAAGGTCTTTTTTTGAATAGGCGCCCGGCCTTAAAACTTGCAGGTCTTTTTTACCTATTTTCACAATGGTGCTGCTTTTTTTGTATTTTGCTGGTCCGGTGTCGAGGACTAAATCTATTTCGCCCGAAAATTGGGCAAGCACGCCTTGGGCGTCAACGGCAGGCTGTATGTCTGTTCTGTTTGCACTTGGCGCAACGACAGGATTTTTGCAGGCCTGGAGCAGCATCGCGGCCACTGTATGGTCTGGACAGCGAATTCCTATCGAATTATTGCTGTAGAGGCTTTCGAATACCTGTATTTTGAGGCGTGTCCGCTGTTTGTCGATATCTTCTGCGTTTAGCTCAAAAACTATCGTCAGTGGTCCCGGCCAAGCGGTTTCGATGAGCTTGCGTGCTCTAAGGCCGACGGACGGGACATACTTTTGCAGGTCGGTTTTTTGAGCAATATGGAGCGTATAGCTTTTTTCGGGGTCTCTGCCTTTTAGCTTGTCCAATCTATTCAGTGTGGTTCGTTCGACCCTGGAGGCAATTCCGTAAACAGTTTCGGTGGGAAAGGCTACGAGTCCGCCAACGTCAACCAATTGGGCGGCTGCTGTGATTTTGGCCGAGTCCACATTCGCGGCATCGAGTTTTACAACTTTTGTCTCCATCATTTGTACAAAATACACTAAGCAGCCGGTTATGGCAAGTTACTTAGAGCCTTAATCATATCGCCTTAGGGTTTTTGGATTTTAACGGTGCCGGTCCTGATTGTTCGAAGATGAAAGGTTTGGACGGCCGATAAAACCAGCGAAACGACAACGACAAACAGGGAGATGATTTTTTTTTGAGAATATTGTTATTTTATCTAAACACCCTAATCTATCTAAATTAACATAGCCGATACTATTTAAGTTAAGGTTGATGGAACGATTGTTCAAATTAGGGGATTAGGCTATGGAAACGTTGGTTGAACAGCGAAAGGAAGCAAGAACCACACTTTCGTGGCCTGTGAGTATCTGGCTGCCGGAGGCAAGCCGATTCTTTAACGGCCGCAGCGCAAATGTGAGTAAGGCTGGGGCCTTTGTGAGTGTTCCCATACCAGCACCGTTTCGGACAGGACACGTTGTGGAGGTTAATTTCCCGCGGACAGAGGCCTTGGCACAGGAAAGAGGCGGCTTCGCACGAATTAAAAGCGGTAAGGTGGTTCGAGTTGAACGCCAGCATATGCTCAAAGACGGCAATATAGGCATCGCAATTGCCTTCGCATAATCGAAAAGCCGGCACGTTGTTGACATAGTCGGCTGCTGTAGTTGCTGTTTCATAACACACCGTTTAAGCGGAAAGACCGGCAATCCTTGTGGGTTGTCGGTCTTTTATTTTGGCAGGCGCTGAGAGAGATGGCCTTGAAGCAGTTTGTCATAGTTAAGAATCCCGTTGCTGATGCGGTTGTAAACAAAGTCCGTTGGGGGTAGAATCGCTGCGGTCGACAAGAGGTGAAATTTTCGCTGGGCTGATGCTGTGAGAGTATATGATAACCGCTGAGCGAATCATTAAATTGTTTAAGATGAAACCGCTGCGGGAAGAGGGGGGATATTATGTCGAAACATACCGGTCGGATGAAAGAATCGCAAAGGCTGGGCTGCCGGCAAGATATGACAGCGAAAGGAATTTGGGCACAGCGATTCTTTATCTGGTGACGCCAGATGCATTTTCGAGACTGCATCGGGTAAACAGCGATGAGGTGTTTCATTTTTATCTGGGTGATTGTGTGACGATACTTGAACTTCACGGCGATGGTTCGAGCGAGGTTGTAACTTTAGGGCCGGATATAACTAAAGGTCAGCAGGTACAAACAGTAGTACCACGCGGCAGCTGGCAGGGGTGTTCCCTGAATAAAGGCGGACGGTTCGCTTTGATGGGGACAACCGTTGCACCGGGTTTTGAATCTGCAGACTTCGAAGCGGCGCAACGAGAAGAGCTTTTGAAACAATATCCCGAGCGGCGTGAGCTGATTCTAAAACTCACGCAGTAACTTGGCTTTTTCTATATCACTTCGAGTCGTCGAAGGATTGCCTTTGTCCAGCGGATGCTGCGGAGCTGGGCAAATATGAGCACCAATAGCACGATAAGCCAATAGCCGGTGAAACGCAGATAGTAAAAGATGGTGTCGAAGAATCCTCGTGTTTCGGCGGCGGCATAGGCATCCAGCAGCTCGGCAGGGGTGTACATTGCTCCAGCGGTGATTCCGCCAAAGAACCTCTGCCAGGGTAAAAGCAGAACGGCAAAGATGAGCGAGAGGAAAAATGCTCGAGAGATGTGGTTTATGCCGCCGAGCCTGCCAATCAGTGAGACTTTCAATGCAAACAGCAATGTCAGGCAGTAGAGAGCGACAGTTGGGATGAGCAGCCAGTCCGCGACGCGGATAAGCCAGGTTATGTGCCGGATTTTTATACCGAGGAGTGGACGTGGTTTTTTTGTTTTTGCTTCGGCTGTGACCGGCTGATTCGGCTCGGTGGTAACCTGCTTTGCAGCCTGCTGGATTTTTTCCGTCTGGCTGGCAGGTTTGTCTGCAACTTCTTTAGTTTGCTGGGGTTCTTCGAGAACGGCGGCTGACGGCTCTTCGGCTTTGACGTAGCCGGTGTTTACAAGCCAGAAAGACAGCTGCAGCAGAATCAGAAAGAAAACCGTGATTATAAACAGAACATTTTTCCATACCCTGAAGACTCCGATAGCTTCGAGACAATCGGTAGTGTCGATTAGTTTTTTTTGCTGGTTCTGTTCCGCGTTCATTTTTGTATCTCCCAAATTTAGGGTTTAGCGTATAGGGATAGGGTTTAGTTTTTTATTCAGGAGCTTATTATGTTTTGCAAGGGGGGCAAGTGCAAGGAATTTATTTGTGGCCAAAGATGTGGACAGCGGCAGTGGCTGTCTGGGCACTAATTCTATCCTTTGACTCTTCGGAAGCTATTTTTTGCGGCCTGGACGGTCTTTTTGATGTCCTGTTTTGTGTGGGCCAGGGAAATGAACATTGCCTCATAGGTGCTTGGGGCAAGATAAATGCCGTGGCTTAGCATTTTTGCAAAAAACCTTTTGAATTGCTTTATGTTGGTTGACTGAACATCTGCAAAATTTCTTACTTTACCTTCGGTAAAAAAGCAGCTCATAATTGAGCCGACACGATTTATTGTAAGAGCAACACCGGCATCTTTGGCGGCATCGGAGAGCCCCGCCTCCAGCAGTGCAGAAGTGGCTTCGAGTCGCTCATAACAATTCCCTTCTTCGAGTATAACCAGAGTTGCATTGGCAGCTGCGGTTGCGATTGGGTTGCCGCTTAGTGTGCCGGCCTGATAGACAGGACCTGTCGGTGCGAGCATTTCCATAATATCAGCTCGGCCGCCTAAAGCTGCTGCGGGCAGGCCGCCGCCAATGATTTTGCCGAGACAGGTAATATCAGCTTTTATGCCGAAAAGCTGCTGTGCTCCGCCAAGTGCCAAACGAAAGCCGGTTATTACCTCGTCGAATATCAACAGCGTCTCTTCTGCGTCGCATAAATTGCGAAGCGATTGCAGGTATCCGGCCACGGGTGGTACGACGCCCATATTTGCTGCGACCGGTTCGACAAGGACAGCAGCGATTTTGTTTTTGTGAGTTTTGAAGGCGGCCTTTGCTGCATCGGTATCGTTGTATGGAATTACGATGGTGAGCTTCGCGAAAGAATCGGGGACGCCAGCCCCCGCCGTTTTGCTTCGCAAAAGCGAAGCAGCGGGGGAGGGTTTACCAGATTCGGCAAGGCCAGAGCCTGCGGCGACGAGTAGTGAATCGCAGTGGCCATGATAGCAGCCTGCCATTTTGATTATTAAATCTCTTTTAGTGAATGCACGGGCCAGGCGGACAGCGGTCATAACCGCTTCTGTGCCGCTGTTTACGAGGCGGACCTTCTCGATAGAATCGAAGGCAGCAGCTATTCTTCGAGCCAGTTTCGTCTCAGCTAAGGTCGGCGCTCCAAAGGACGTTCCTTTTTTTGCCGCGGCTTTAATAGCTTTTAGTACCTTCGGATGAGCGTGGCCGAGTATCATCGAGCCCCAGGAGCCGACGTAGTCGATGTATTCATTGCCGTCGACATCGTAGATTTTCGAGTCTTTCGCGGCGGAGATGAAGAGCGGGTTTAGGTCAACGCCACCAAAGGCCCTTACCGGCGAATTGACTCCGCCGGGCAGATACTTGCGTGCCTCGGCAAAGGCCTCGTCTGATTTCGTGTAATTTTTTTGCTCGTTCATAATCTGATTTCCTGAAGTTGAGGCTTTTGCCTTTACCCCGTTAGAAAGAAGCTCCGTCCTTTGGGCGGGGTAAAAAATACATAGCTCTGCCACAGGTAGCAAGGGCTTGCCCCGCACCATTTCGGTACGGGGTGAAGGTTTAAAGCCCCAGCCCGAGCTTCCTAACGGGGTTTACTTTTTCCTTACAGCAAGGCAAAGAATCGGTCTATTTTCCTTCAAGTATTTTCTTTCGAAGTTTGTTCCGACCCATTCTCCCCCGCGCTTGTCTACGCCTGCCCCCGCGTCTCCCGACGCGAGTCGGGGCGGCGGGCAAGCAGACGCGGTGGCGCCGGCGGCAGGGAGGAAATCAACTTGCTCAACTCTGTCGGCATTGGCGGCTATTACGTTTTTTATCTGCTCAAAATACTCGGCGTGGTCGGTGGCGATTCTTAGATGGCCGCCGGGCTTAAGAGAACGCAGGAGCTGGTCGGTGTTGGCGGTGTTGAAAAAACGTCTCTTGTGGTGTCGTTTTTTCGGCCAGGGGTCGGGGAAATACACATGGAAACAATCGACAGAGGAATCCGATATGTAGTCAGTTAGGAACTGCGCGGCGTCGGTGCGAATTATGCGCACGTTGGTCAGGTTCCATCGGCCGATACGGTCAACACAGTAGCGGTAGTATTTGTTTGCCCATTCGATGCCGAGGAAATTGAGCTGGGGGTGGGCTTTGGCCTGGTTGACAAGAAACGTTCCTCTGCCGATACCGATTTCGATGTGGACCGGTCCTGGACGTCCGAAAAGGCGGATAAAGTCGATTTGACCGTCTAAATCCTCCAGCCTAAGCGAGATCTGCGGATAGTCTTTTAGGGTTCGGCGCATCAGCTAAATCGTGTCAATAACAGATATTTATAAGAAAATGTCGCTTCAAGGGCGGCAATTATACCACAGGAAGGCCCCAGAGCCAAGGGACAGGCACTTTTTAAGCTTTATTGCGGCTAAAGTTGCCGTCGAGGCTATTCGATAAAAGGCTTAAAGGCCGCGGTAGGGCGTATTTTATTGGCGTATCGGTATCAGGTATTTTTACCCCTTAAATCAGGGATATACCGATTACATGCCCGATGTAATTGGTGTATAGTACTATTGTTACGCGGCCGCCAACATCAGGGATCCGGTTTAAGGGGCACAAAAGGAAGGCGTGGAGATGATTCGGCAATTAATCAGGGCCCGTAGAAAGCAGATTCTGATAGATGTGGGCACGCAGAAAGATTTTTTCCTCGGTGGGGGCAGTGCATGTATAAGGAACCACAGGCGGGTATTGAGCAACATCCGGCGGGTGATGGCCTGGACAAGGGCCAGAAATATCCGGATAATCTCAACCTGTGATGTTTACTCAAATAACAACGGCGGCAGTGCGACCGACTATTGCCTTGACGGCACAGACGGTCAAGAAAAGATACGGTATACACTGCTGAGCAACCGCATGAGTTTTGCAGCCGACGGCAGCACTGATTTGCCGATTGATGTACTGCGTCGGTACCGGCAGATTATTCTCTATAAGCGGTGCGTGGACCCGTTCGATGAGCCACGTATAGAAAGATTGCTGAGCGAGGTTCGGGCCAATGAGTTTGTTTTGATTGGCGCCAGTGCCGAAGGTGCCGTTAAGGCAATGGCGCTAGGGCTGCTGCAGCGGCGCAAAAAAGTAACGGTTGTAGTTGATGCGGTAGGCACCTATAATACAAGACAAGCTGCTCTTGCGTTTCGCAAGATGGCGGCCAAAGGCGCCAGACTGGTCGAGACCAAGACCTTTGCCGGTAAGTCACATCTAAGACGTATTGGGATATGCAACTGCAAGGCATGTCAGGGACGAGGGGGGAAACCATCAGCTGGATTCGAAGGCGAGAACTAAAAGCAGATTTGTAGTTGCCAGGTTAGGCCCATAGTTCATTTCTGATGTCCTGTCGAACAAGCTTTATGTGTTTATTTCCGGAGCGGCATTTTTTTGTGCGCAATCGGCCGGTAACTGCGGCTGTCAGATTATCAGCATTGCATCGCCATAGGAGTAAAATCGGTATCGCTTTTCGATGGCGTGGCGATAGGCAGTAAGGATGTTGTCCAACCCGGCAAAGGCGGCTACCAGAGCAAGCAGTGTTGATTTGGGCAGGTGAAAATTCGTGACCATAGCGTCAACTATCTTAAACTCGTAGCCGGGCTTAATAAACAGCGTCGTTTGGCCGACGGCTGGCTCGACCCCCGCGCTTGCTGCGCAAGCAGCCGCGGGGGCTGCAGTTTCGAGGGCTCGCACAGTTGTTGTACCGACTGCGACTATTCGTCGGCCTTTTTCTCTTGCTGTGTTGATTATTCCGGCATTTTCAGCGTCGATGCTGAATTGCTCCTGCTGGATTTGGTGCTGCTCGATATTTTCCGCGGCTATCGGCTTAAATGTGGCTGGGCCTACGTGAAGCGTTAGATACGCGAAGAGTACGTCTGCTGCCCGGAGCTGTTTTATCAGCTCTGTGGTAAAATGCAGACCCGCCGTTGGTGCTGCGACGGCTCCGGGCTCTTTGGCAAAAACGGTTTGATAGCGGTAACTATCCACGGCCGCCTGGTCAGGGTCATCAGAGCGTTTGATATACGGCGGGAGCGGGGGAAAGCCGATTCTGTCAAGGATTGTTTCAAGGTTCTGATTAGTTTGCAGCTTCAGGAGGCAGGAGCCGGCGGCGGATTTGCTTACTAAAATCGCCTGACAGAAGTCTCGGCCGGCCCTGTCTTTGAGGTAAATATGCTGGCCCTTTTTTATTTTGGCGCTTCCTTTTAGTAAAACCAGCCATTGTCCGGGTTCGGGCTCGGTTAAGAATAGGCCTTCGAGTTTGCCCCCGCTGCTGTCTTGCCCGCCGCCCCGGCTCGCGTCGGGAAACGCGGGGGCAGGCGACAGCAAGACGCGTGGGCGTCTGGCAAAGAAGCGGGCCTGCAGGACCTTTGTATCGTTAAGGACAAGACAATCGCCCGGCGTGAAAAACTCAGCGATTCGATTGAATCGACTGTCCGTGAGCTCTGCGCTAAAGCGATTTAGAACCAATAGTCTTGAATCGCTCCGAATATCCACGGGCTGCTGGGCAATCAGCTCGGGCGGCAGGTCAAATTGAAGCCTTTCTGTCTTCATAAACAAAAGTTATCAGACCAGCGGCGAAATGACAAAAAGAATTTAACCCCATAATAAGCTGATTTAGCGCTTGTCGACCGATACGAAATCTGCTGCAAAAGCATCTTGTCAACGGTGCCGATTAAGAAGAGCAGCGACAGGGTAAAACGGGAACTTTTCAAAAGGCACTGTAATGGCTTCAGGAGAGAATTTCGAACAGACAACCACTTCAATCGCCGCCTTGGGCAAAGACGAACTTAAGAAACGAATCAAAACCTTCAGAGGGCGATTCAGGCTGGATTTTACCGAAGACTATCTCAATAATCTCGGCGTCGACAGGTTGAGACATATCCTTTTGGCTGCGTTGATAAACGTAAGGCCACGCCCCTTAAAAACCAACCCTTAAAAGCCACGGAAAAGGTTTGTAAGAACTTTTTGCCAGCGCATGTCTTTATCAACCAAGGGTTTGCCGTGATTAGGGTTTTTTGGAAATTTTCCAAATTTTTTGCAGATTATCCTTGACTTTGACTATGGTGATGTTGTATAATACACAGTTGCCCAAGTGGGCCATATCAGAAGAGGGGTGGGAGAGTCGGTGAGTTAGAGCTTTTGTTCGTTTCGAATTTATGTTTTTGTCTTTATAGTTTTTTTACGGATTCATTTCAGAAGAGGGGGAAGAGAGAACCACTGATTTAGAGTCTTGTACGTTTCGGATTTGTGCCTTTGTCTTTATAGTTTTTGTACAGATTCATCTCAGAAGAGGGGGTAGAGAGAGCCACTGATTTGGAGTTTTGTTACGTTTCGAAGTCGGTTTGAGACCTGTTTTTGGAGGGGGAGCTAAAATGGTGATGAAAAGTTCGAGAGTGATTTTGGGTTGCTTAGTCATTGCTCTGCTCGCTACCGCTGCATCGGCCGCGTGGGTGCCCCTCACGGACAGGGTCACGCTGAGTTCCCTGCTGGTGCAGGGCAGCTCTTTCACCTTTGGCGACAAGGAAATTTCGGAGATTGAACTATTCGGCATCGGCACAGGTGGGGCAATCGCCCCAGATGCCTGCTCGGTGTTCGTGCAGGGCGGCCAAGACGACGTGACAGGCGATTACGGCCTGAAGTTTAATCTTTCGTGGAATGCATTTTCCAACCAGACTGTAAACGCTACCTTAAGCTTTAAAGTCTCCATCCTGCCCGGTTATGATGAGTACATCAAGGACGTTTGGCTGGACATCACTGGCTCCTCGGCTACAGGCACCGGCGGAGTCAACTTGGGTGAACGTGTCCAGAACGCTGAAGGCGACATCATTGCCTCACTAAGTTGCTCCAAGCAATATAATGACGGTGGTGCCTACTTGACGGATTACGCCGACTTTGACCCTCTCAAGGCAATCTGGATACGCAGCAAGGACATTTCCATCACGGGCGGCACCGGCACAGGCGGTGCAGGGCACCTTAGCGAGTTCTACCAGTTCTACAGCCAGATTCCCGAGCCAGCAACAATTACCTTACTCGGCTTAGCCGGCGCGATTGTTCTGCGAAGACGCAGGGGGTAAGGGGAAATTCAAGCCTGGGGGGTGTGTGTGATTTGTTTTGTTAATTCACTCAAGAGGGCCCGCATTTGTGGGTCCTGTTTTTTGGCTGTTTCTATTTTGCTACAGCCGTGCATAACAGTTGTGTGGTCGCGTCCGCCGAAGTGGCCTCCGATTTCCTCGAGGCTGTGCCTGGTCAGATTTCTGGCCAAACACATACAAATCTGACGGGGAGTAGTGATGCTCTGGCTGCGTTTTTTGCTCTGCAAATCAACAAGTCGGACATCGAAATGCCTCGTTACAACATCGATAATATCAGTGATGCTTATGTTTCTGATTGAGGGTTTTATCTGTCCTTCGAGTGCCATCTGGGCCAGCTCAAGCGTTATTGGTTCTGCGGTGGTGGTTGCCAGTGCGTAAATGCCGGTCAGTGCGCCTTCGAGCTCCCTGATGTTTGCGTGGACTTTTCGTGCGATGTACTCAGCAATTTCATCGGAGATATCCAGGCCTCTCAGGTGAGCTTTTTTCTGGACGATGGCAACTCTCGTATCGTAACTTGGCGGGTCGATTCTTGTAACCAGACCCCAGTTAAATCTGCTGATAAGTCGCTGCTCAAGAGAAGGTATCTCGGCTGGTGGGCTGTCTGCGCTGAGGATGATTTGCTTGCCGTTATTGTAGAGGGCGTTAAAGGTATGAAAGAATTCCTCCTGGCTTTGCTCTCGTTCGCGCAAGAATTGGATGTCGTCAATTACCAATGCATCGGCGTTTCGAAACTGACTTTGAAAGCCGGCCAAATTTCCCTCTTCAATTGCCCTGATGAACCTGTTAACGAAGTTCTCGCAGCTCAAGAATCGAATCACAGTGTTGTCAGATTTTATTTTTGCTTCGCAGCAGACGGCGTGCAAGAGATGAGTTTTGCCCAGGCCGGAATTGCCGTAGACGAAGAGTGGATTGTAAGTATCGCCGAGGGATTGACTTATGGCGACACAGCTTGCATGTGCGAGGCGGTTGCTCGGTCCGACAACGAAATTTTCGAAGGTGTAATCG
>SDBU01010942.1_pt1 | contig 10006 bp, 10 predicted proteins | sample 2277071 | NCBI WGS metagenome assembly SDBU01 (sample SAMN10397929, study PRJNA504765) | marine sediment metagenome | isolation source: marine sediment core GS08_GC12, 126 cmbsf | place: Arctic Ocean: Gakkel Ridge, Loki's castle | collected 2008 | reverse complement strand
GTTAAAAAACCTAGTACTAAAGATATTGTGGACAATTATAAGAAGTGGACAGTAAAGCAATTAAGGCAATTTTGCCGTGATAAAGGTATTAAGGCTCCTGCCTCTTTTCGGAAAGCTGAAATTATTCGATTAATTATAGATTTTAATGCATCGAACTAGTGAAAATACTGAACATTATATATCTATCATTAATTGGCATTTTAGATCCCGCAGTGTATCTAAAATTAATAGTGATGAAACAAATTTTATCAAATTAACAAATTTTTTTCCAGATTTTTCATAAATTAAGTACTTTGAAATATTTTGCTTTTAAGAAGATATTTATTTTTAAATAATATTATTTATTTAATTATTACATAGTTTACAATTCAATTACAATTAATTTATATTAAAATTGATGTGATTAAACAATGAGTCATCAAGAAGATGGAATCCATTGCATAGCATGCGGAAAAGATCTATTCTCTTTAGCCCATGATGAGTGGATGAGGCGTGCATTCCCTTTTGTGGAGCAAGGACAGCTCAAAATGTGTGCAGGCTGTGGAGCTAAATATTTAGTATGTGATGAATGCGGAGGTCTATATTGTCGCATACATCCTGCATTAGAGTCTTGGGAATTACCAGATAAATGCCCTAAATGTGGGTACGTCAACAAAGAAGTAAAAGTTTGGGATGGAACTTCTGCTCGGCATTTTTAGTAAATTCTTTTTAAAATTACTTCCTATTCTTAAATTTTTTCTAACATCTGTCAATTTTCTAGACTTTTAACTCAGAATTTATTAAAAATTAAATAGTCTCAAGAGAGTGGAAAACTAAAAATCAATCTACGATAAAAAAATTAACAATATTTTCAAGAATTCAATTAAACTAAAGTCAAGAAAATTTATATTTAAAAGAATTAATAATTATTTTATTACAGATGAAAAATATAAAAGTAGAAATAGCTTCCCCAGAACTCATCGATGAATTACAAGATTTAACCAAATTTTTGGTAGAAGGGCTAGGAGAAGAATTTGACATAAAACGGTTTGATTGGGGGATTCGTCGAAGATTATACGATCCACTCCAAAGACATGGAATTCTCATTGCTATTGATGAAGATGATAATTCGGTTGTAGGGATGATTGTTGCGGAGCTTCGGATTGATCCTTTAGGGGCTTCTGAGGGTTATATCAAACAATTTTTCTTAAAGGAAGAATATCGACGAAGAGGTGTTGGTCATCATCTATTAGAAAAGGCAATAGAGCACTTAAAGAAAATTAAGGTTGAAAAAGTAAAAGTTAATATAAAAAGTCAAGCCTTAGAAGCTACGAATTTATATGCAAAGCTGAAATTCAAGAAAATTTATGAGGTTTTAGAATTAGACCTAACAGATGAGACGAATAACGATAGCTAAACTCCTGAGAAAATGAATTTAGAAATCCCTTGGGTCGAGAAATATCGTCCAAAGAATTTTGAAGATATTGTGAGTCAAAGCATTGCAATAAATTCACTGCAAGCCTTTATTAAAACTCCTAATATGCCACATATGATTTTTACAGGACCCGCAGGGACTGGAAAAACTAGTACTGCTTTAATTATAGCAAAATCATTCCTAAATAATGAAGTATTAAGCACAAATCTTTTAGAAGTGAATGCGTCTGATACAGTGAGAATAGATTTTGTAAGAAATGTCTTAAAGAATTATATAAACCAATCGATTATTAAAGATGGCTCCCTTAAATTTGTAATAATGGATGAGGCGGACAACATTCCCGGTCAAGTTCAACAAGCTCTTAGGAGAATGATTGAGAAAGCTTCTTTTAATATAAAATTCATTCTCCTATGTAATTATATAAATCGAATTATAGATCCAATTATATCTCGGTGTGCTGTGTTTAGATTCGTGACATTGCCAAAGGAGAAGATTGTAGAACGGTTGAAATATATTGCGAATGTTGAAAAATTGCATATTCCACCTGAGAAAGCAGAAAAATTCTTTGATTTATTATTTTTTATTTCTGGTGGAGACTTAAGGAAAGCGATTAATTCACTTCAGATGTCAGTTTCACTTGAACTCGTTGAGAATTTGGATTTAAATGAGATTTTAAAAATCTCCGGCTTTATGGATGAGAGCACCTTGGAAAATTTAATTACAGCCCTGAAAAGTAAAGATTTTACTAAATCAAAGTATGTGATTGATTCAATCGAAACGCTTGACAGCCGAAATTTTATTAGGCAGTTGTTAGAAGCTTTATCAAGTGTAGATATTAAAACTGAAAAAATAGCAAAGTTAAAGTCTTTTTTTGGGGAAATTGATTACAGAATAAGTCAGGGAGCAAATGAACAAATCCAAATTTCTGCTCTATTAGGAGAAATTATAGGAAATATAAAATAAGGAAAACAACTTCATAAAAATCGGTTTAGAGAGAGAAAAATTTGAGTGAAGATATTCCAATATGGAGAATTAAATATTTTCCAAAAAATTTAGATCAAATCTGTGGGAGGAAGAAAATCAAGGATTCATTAAAAAAGATTATTGAATACGGTAATTTTCCCCATTTACTATTTATAGGATCTGAGGGCATTGGAAAAACAACTCTTGCTAATTTATTTTCAAAGGAGTTTCTTGGGAAAGATTTTGATGCAAATTTTAAAATGGTTTATGCTAACGTTCCCCTAAGTGAGGAAGAAAGAAGCCAAGCACGTAAGGAAGCGTATGTATCAAAGAGTAAAGTGGGAAGCATTGCCGGGAGACGAATTACTACCCCTGCGTTCATTCAAGTAAAAATAAAACCATTTGTTCAGTTAAAAGCATTAGGGGATACTCCCTTTAAAATTCTTGTAGTAAAAAATTTTGAAGCACTTGGATCCAACCAACAAGGTTTTCGTAGATTAATGGAGATTTATGGTTCAAATTGTAGGATGATCTTAACAACTGATAAAATTTCTAGTATTATTGATCCAATTGTTAGTAGATGCCAAATATTTTTAATCCCTCAACTCAAATTTGAATATTTTATGGATTTGATATTTAATATAGCAAAAGAAGAAATGTTACAAGTTTCTAAAGAAGTAGTTGAGATTTTGTATAAAATATCTGAGGGGAAGATTTCACGGGCAATTGATTTGTTGCAATTAATTAGTATTTCAGGGAAGACTATTGATAAAACTTTACTTTTTGAGAATGCTCGAAGGTTTCAAAATGATTCAGTAAAGAGTCTTTTACTAATCTCATTAAAAAGTGATTTCCCAAAATCAAGGGATTTAGCCCGTAAAATTCTATCTAATTATAAATATACAGCTAATGAGGTATTTAAGCTCTTACTTGATGAGGTAAATAAATTACCTTTAAGTAGATATACTCGGAGTAAAATGATTAATTTAATAGCTGATGCTGATTTTAGATCGCTTGATGGTAGAGATAGTGACATCCAAATCTCTGCTTTATTATCAAAATTTTGTTTATTCAGTGAATCTCTTTAGGAGGATAAAATGTCTAAATCTGTTGAAATGCCATGGGTTGAAAAGTATCGCCCAAAAAATCTTGGGGAAATGGCTCTACCTACTGCAAGAATAAAAGGTCAAAGAGTAAAACTCGATGTAGAGTTAAAAAAATTTATTACAGAATTCTTTTCAGAAAGAACCCGAATAAACAAGGAAAATGTAAAGATTAAAAAATTCAATAGAACAGTAATTGAGAAGGAGCAGAAAGATTTAATACAACTTGATACTGAAAGAGCAGCAATTTTATTAGAGGGTCCACCTGGAATTGGAAAGACATCTATAGTTTTTGCACTTGCAAATGATTTTAACATGGAAGTTGTTGAGACAAATGCGTCTGATACACGAACTAAAGCCGCATTGGAGAGGAGATTGAATGAAACGTCCAAAACACGCGGGATTATGGATTTTATAACTCAATCAAAAGAGAAATTAATCCTTATAGATGAAGTAGATGGGATCTATGGTGTTGCAGATAGAGGTGCTGTACCATCCATAATTAATTTAGTTCAAAAAACTCAGTTTCCAATCATTATGTGTGCGAATGAGTATAAAACAAATCTCCAACCGCTTTATAAAAAAATTCGTAGATTCGAAGTACATCGTTTACCTAATAGTGAAGTATTAAAAATTATACATAAAATTCTCCAAAAGGAAAATATAACATTCCTTAAGAAAGAAGATTTAGAACTCCTAATAGAGAAAAATAATGGTGATTTGAGAGGTATAATTAACGATATTCAAGGTATTAGTCAAGGTAATGTAGATGGTGATGTTAAGGAATTGATTCAGATCCTACATCGAGATTCTATAGAAGAAATATTTTCTTTAATTAGAGACTTGTTTTTTGTAACATCTTTAAGAGAAGCTCGAAATTTAACTGACAAATCAGATGTAGACTATAATTTTTTGTATAAATGGGTAAATGAAAACCTTCCAACTTTCATAAAAACTAATAAAGAACTTGTTGATGCCTTTGAAAACCTTTCATTAGCGGACGAGATTTTTGGCAGAATTCGGATTAATCAATACTGGGGTCTATTACCCTATTTTTTTGATCTTTTTGCGGGGGGGGTTGCTTTATCTAAAAATAAAACGAACGAAACTAAAGGTTATCGAAGAGTTGTGTTTCCTAGATATAGTGTAGGTGGTAGATTTTCCTTAACACAGGCTCAAAGAGAGTTGCTTGAGAAAATAAATAAGAAATATAAGATTTCTCAGATTGATTTCATTCAAGATTTCCTTCCTTTTCTAAAACTTTTAGGTGGATCTTCACGAAAACAGCTCAAAAACGTAAGTGATTGGCTAGATTTAGATGCCAAAGCAAAAAAATTGCTAAAATAATATGCATCCAAAAATGGGTAGATCTGATCTTCAAATTTCTCGTAAATTCAAAAATAATAATTAAGAACATTAACGAGTTATGCTCTATTTACATTAAATTATAACAATTCAAAAGAATCTTTAATTTTTTAAAGAAAAACAAGAAATTAATAATGGAATTTTAAGATTCCTCTTACCCGAAAATTTTAAATAGATGATAGAACTATCATTTTTCAAGATGACTTAATTAAAAAAGTAATGAATTTTATCCATTCTGGAGAAAATTCATAATTAGTCTTCTGTTTCTAAATAAAAAGTAAAAATCTTGGTGATAGGTAAGTTTGACTGAAGTAAAACTAGATGAAATTAAAACTTCAAGAACAGAAAGTACGAATTTAAAAATTCAAATCGCTGGAGGGGCTATATTTGGAGCATTATCAGTAGTTCTAGCAATTGTGATATCTCCAGTTATTAATGCTACAAGGATTCCAAATTGGGGCATTGCCATGTTTGATCCAACATCTTGGATATGGATTATATGTTTTATGATTTTTGGTCCTTTAGCGGGATTAATTAGTAGCGTTACAGGTTCATTTGGGTTATTAATTATTGATCCAACTGGCGTAGGTCCGATTTTCAAATTTTGTGCCACTATTCCGTTAATACTTATCCCTTACTACATATTCAGGTTAAAAGAGAGCCAAAAGTTGAAAAATCCGAAAATGTTTGCAATAAGTGGTATAGTGGGTATCGCTGTAAGAATATTAGCAATGATCGGTTTAAACTTACTCTTTTTTGCTACAATCTGGGGGGGAGGATTACAATTTGTGACTCTTGAAATAATAGGTCTTGGGAATATTAGTGGTTTGTCGGCTGTTTTAATCTTTATAACCTTAATAAATCTCTATACTAGTGTATTAGATCTGGTTGTTCCCTACTTAATAGTATATATCCCAAAATTGGATGAAAAGTTCGAATTTTGGTAATTAAATTAATATTTTTCTTTTTTTTAAACTTTTTAAAAAGTCTAAAAGACAATTGACATAATATATATTCATTTAAAATATTAATATTAGTCAGCTGTATTATAATAAAATAACCTTGGTTTTTACATTCATACAAATAAGTGATTTATCATTACAGAAAGAGATTATAAATATATTATTTTTAAAGTAGAAGAGGGGATTTGTTTCATAACTCTCAATCGTCCAGATCGACTTAATGCTTTAAAGTTTCCATTACAGATGGAAATTGTGGATGTTTTAGAATCTATTAGAGAAGATGATAGCGTCAGAGTAGTTGTTATTAGAGGAGCTGGTACAAGTTTTTGCTCCGGAGATGATCTGAAGAATATGGGGAGTTTTAAACCTTTAAAAGAAGGGTTCAAAATACCGCACCATAAAGTTATGCATATGATCAGGGAAATTCCAAAACCTTTTATTGCCCTATTACATGGATATTGCTTAGGAGCCGGATTTGAATTAGCACTTGCTTGTGATTTTCGATTGGGAGCAGAAGATTTAGTGATTGGAGATCACCGAACTTCAAGGGCTATAGGTATATTTAGTGGAGCAAGTTGGTTTCTTCCAAGGCTTATAGGTTTTGCTCGTGCGACAGAGATTATATTTACGGGAAGGCATTTAGATGCAAAGGAAGCACTAGAGATAGGTTTATTGAATAGAATTTATTCGGTAAAAGATTTCAATGTAGAATCTAGAGAGTTCATAGAAAAAATAGCAAAAATGCCCACTAAATGCCTTGGGTACAATAAAGCTATGCTTAATTATTCATTAGGAAACGATCTTTTCAAATCATTACAAAATGAATTCAAATTATTTAATGAAAATTCGATGACGAATGATTATAAAGAAGGTAATAAATCTTTTTTTGAGAGACGAGATCCGGTATTTGAAGGAAGATAAGGATAAGTATGGTTTGTTATCTCGATTTACAACAAGAGTTTTTTTCATGAAATATTATTCAAATTTAAAATTTAAGATTAATTTTCAATGATATGGCAATTACAAAAGAGATTCAAGATTTCTTGTTGAAAAACGCGGTAGAACGTTTTTTAAGATATGTGAAAATTTGGACTACATCAGATGAAAGTAAAGAAACAGTTCCTACTACAGAAAACCAACTAGATTTAGGAAAACTGTTGGTTGAGGAATTAAAAGAGATTAATCTTGAAGATATTATTCAAGATGAATATGGTTTTGTTTATGCTTTTTTACCACCATCGGAAGGCTTTGAAAAAACAGAATCTATTGGATTATTGGCACACTTAGATACCTCCCCAGCAGTGAGTGGAAAGAATGTAAAACCTGTGATTCATCGAAATTATGATGGCAAAAACATAAAATTTACAAAAGTTCAAGATTTAATTTTAACTATTGAAGATTCTCCTAGCTTAGAAGATTACATAGGATTAGATATTATCACATCTGAGGGAGATACTTTATTAGGTGCTGATGATAAAGCAGGTATAGCTGAAATAATGGCAGCTTGCAATGCTTGGGATAAATATCCAGAATTAAAACATGGTCCAATAACAATATGTTTTACTACAGATGAGGAGACTGGAATTGGTATTGATAAGGTTGATAGAAAAAAGTTATCCAAAATATGTTATACAGTAGACGGCGGTGTGATTGGAGAATTAGAATTCGAGTGTTACGATGCGTGGTTAGCCCACATTAGATTTATAGGTTTAAGTGTTCATCCGGGATATGCAAAGAATAAAATGCTTAACGCAATACAAATAGCAAGCATGTTCTTCAGTGAATTTCCCGAAGCAGAAACACCTGAACACACAGAGAAGCGAGAAGGATATTTTCATTTATCTCAGTTGCATGGAAATGCTGAAGAAGCCAAAGGGAGAATGATCATTCGAGATTTTAAAAAGAAAAATAATGAAACAAGGATGAGTTTTATCAAAAACTTAAAAATTTTATATGAGACTCGTTTTCCTGGGTTAAAGATTGAAATTACTTTTAAGCATCAATACCAAAACATGCTAAATTTTATAACTAAAAAACCTTTAATTGTAGAATTAGCTAAACAAGCAATAGAAAAAACAGGACTAGAAGTAAAAGTACGCCCTATAAGAGGTGGCACTGATGGTTCTCGATTAAGTGCAAAGGGAATTCTTACACCGAATATATTTACAGGAGGATTATTGGGGCATTCAAGAAAAGAACATATACCTACTATAGGTTTACAAAAATCTGCAGAAGCTTTACTTTATTTAGCAGAACTATGGACGAACGAAAAATAAAATTAAATTTTATTTTTGGTCAGGAGTGATGATTTTAGAAAAATCGGTAAAAGCAAAAACGAAAATAAAGATAAACAATAAAACAGCCGTATAAATAAAAGCCCATGTAAATGAGAATGCGTCATAGATTATCCCAAAAAGAATTGATTCTCCTAAAGATATCAGACCTACCGATAAATAATAATAGCCGTAGGCTCTACCCCTTTTATTTTTACCTGCTAAATCGGCTATATAAGCCCTCGATATAGGATCTACAGATGCCAAATAAAAGCCAAAAAACACATAAATAATTATTATAACTACAAGTGAAAATACTGATGATTCAATCGGGAATGCTAAAATTATACACGATAAAAGAAGAACGGATAGACCAGTGATAATTATAGGCTTGCGACCGATTTTATCTGATAAGGATCCATTTATAGGAGAAAAGACCATATATACTATATTGGTAAGTAAATAGAAAATAGGAATTAAAAAAATTAACCACGGTGAGATAAAATCCAGAGATCTCACTTGAAGAAATGCAATATCAACGCTGGCAAACTCTATTACACCTAAAATTATAATTAATTTGATGAAATTTTTATTTATTTTATCGACCTTTGGTTCTCCATAATATTTTAGCTTTGTTTCATCCAATTTTGCCGGGTCATATTCCTTAATAAAAAAGATTAAAATTACAGCACAAATCCCTGGAAATATGGAAAAAAATATAATTTCAGAATAATTCCATGCCCATAATAATAAGATAAATGCCAAAAGAGACCCAACTATAGCACCTAATGTATCCATGGCACGGTGCATTCCAAAAGCTTTTCCTTTCTCAACAGCATAATAGGAAATTAAGGTGTCGCGTGACGATGTTCTAAGCCCTTTACCAAACCGATCAACAGCCTTTAAACTTAAGACCGATTCCCATGATGGACTAAAACCTATGAAAGGTTTAGAAAGATTTGATATTGTATACCCCGCTACGACAAAAGGTTTTCGCTTATTGATTTTATCACTCCACCAACCCGAAACACCCTTTAATATGTTTGAAATCGCAGTAGTTATGCCTGCAATCAAGCCTAAAATAAATGTTGGGTTATTTTCTACTAGATCTATAATAAATAGGGGCAAAATGCTCTGGATCATTTCACTTGATACATCGGTAAAGAACGAAACTAATCCCATAATGAAGATCGGCACTGATACACCTAAAATGACCTTTACCTTTTTTCCAGGTTTTTCTTTTTCTTCCATCATTATTAGAGTACTATAAGAATATGATTTATAAATTAGACTTTTAATTAAGGATAATCAATTCAAGTCTCACATTTTAAATTAGTTGTATATAATTTTCCATCGTCGCATACAATAACGATAACATTTTTATTCAAACCAGATAATATTTCTTATGTGATTCCGATGTTGGATAAAAAAAAAACTTTAAACATTATTGATGAAACCATTCAAGCTGCTGAAACAAATTTCAAGGAGTTCATTGATGTATTAGAAGCATCAAGAGCTGCATTAATAAATCTTGAAAAAGAAAAAGGAGAGTTAAGGAGCGAGAAAGGAAAACTTGAAAAGGAGAAATTATTACTAGAAAGTGAAAAGACAAAATTAGAGAGTGAAAAGCAACAGTTAGAATTAGATAAGAAGAAATTAGAATTAGAAACAAAAAAACTTGAAGAGGAAAAACAGGAAAGGGATCAGAAAATAGGTGCATTAACAGATGAACAAGTGAAATTATTGGATGAATATCAAAAAGTAAAAGTTGAATTGCAGAAATTTATGACAGTCGCTGCTGAAGCAGAACACGCAGAATTTAATTTTGAAAGAATTCGGGCGTTACTTTCAATATATACCGTATTAGTCACAGAGATATGGCAAGGACAACCACATTATAGAATACTCATGGTGCTTCACGGGCAA
>SDBU01010941.1_pt1 | contig 10006 bp, 9 predicted proteins | sample 2277071 | NCBI WGS metagenome assembly SDBU01 (sample SAMN10397929, study PRJNA504765) | marine sediment metagenome | isolation source: marine sediment core GS08_GC12, 126 cmbsf | place: Arctic Ocean: Gakkel Ridge, Loki's castle | collected 2008 | reverse complement strand
GAAGCAGGTCCCTGGTACCGTTAAAGTTAAGATTGACGCCCAGACCAATACCCTGGTGAGACAGGGGATTGAAAGTATCACCAACCCCTTTGACACCTACGCCCTAGAGGAGGGAGTCCGAATAAAGGAGCGGTATGGAGGCAAGGTTATCGCTATCAGTATGGGGCCCTCTCAGGCTGAAGAAGTGCTAAGGGAAGCAATTTCACTTGGTGCCGATGAAGCTATCTTGTTAAGTGATAGTGCTTTTGCCGGTGCTGATACCTTAGCTACCGCCTATACTCTCGCCAGGGCAATTGAGAAGATTCAACAGTATGACCTCATAATTTGTGGACGACAGACGATAGATGGGGACACCGGACAGGTGGCACCGGAACTGTCTGAAATGTTAGGGGTACCATTCATAGCCTATGTCAGCAAGATTGAAGAGATAAGTAACAGGCATATGCAACTCCAGCGTATGGTTGAAGAGGGACACGAGGTTATTGAAACAACGCTCCCGGTAGTGATTAGTGTGGTAAAAGAGATTAATGTACCTCGTCTTCCTTCCCTCCGCGGGCTGACCAGGGCAAAGAAGACAGTGATACCAGTCTGGACAGTCTCAGAATTAGGCGTCGATAAAGCTATGGTAGGATTATCTGGCTCTGCCACCATGGTTATCAAGGTGTTCTTTCCGCAACGAGTCCATCATGGTGAGATACTTCAAGGGGAGCCAGAAAGCCAGGTAGATAGCTTAGTTGAGAGACTAAGAGAGTCTAAGATAATTTAGAAATAGTAATAATTATGGGAATTCAGATTGACATTGATAACTGTACTGGCTGTGGTGACTGCGAACCCGTCTGTCCTTTTGGTCTGATAGAAATTATCGCTGAAAAGGCTCATATCAAGGAAGGGTGCAATTTTTGTGGCGCTTGCCAGGAGGTCTGTGATTACGATGCTATACTCATTGATGCTATTACCGAGACGACGGCGATAAGTGATAGCTACCACGGAATCTGGGTATTTGCTGAGCAACGGGATGGCAAGTTAAAAAGCGTTGGCTATGAGCTATTAGCCAAAGGTAGACAGCTAGCCGATACCCTTGAGACTGAACTATGCGCCATATGCTTTGGCCATAATATCAACAAAGTTGAGCAATTAATTGCATATGGTGCCGATAAGGTTTACTTAGTAGATAATCCTGTCTTAGCCAATAACCAAGAGGAGTTGTATTCCAGAGAACTGGTTAAGCTGATTCAACAATATAAGCCAGAGATAGTTGTTGCCGGCGCCACTTCACTGGGACGTTCCTTTGTTCCTCGGGTAGCAGCTATGTTGACGACAGGACTCACTGCTGACTGCACCGGGCTTGAAATTGATGCCGAGACAAAGCTGCTGCTACAGACTCGCCCTACCTTTGGTGGTAACATTATGGCTACCATCATCTGCCAGACGAAAAGGCCACAGATGTCAACAGTCCGCCCTCGAGTTTTTAAAAAAGGCATACCAGATAACAAGAGACAGGGACAAATAATAAAAGTAGACTTTGACGGTGAATCTATCGCCTCAAGAACCAGACTGCTTAATTTTGTTGAGGATTTAACGGAAAGGATAAAACTTGAGGACGCTAATATTATTGTTTCTGGAGGGCGAGGACTGGGTAAGGCAGAGAATTTCCAGTTGCTACAAGAACTAGCGAAAGTTATGGGGGCGGCGCTGGGCTCATCACGACCCCCAGTAGACGAGGGATGGATTCCTTACTCCCATCAGGTTGGGCAGACAGGTAAAACCGTTTGCCCAACACTCTATATCGCCTGTGGCATATCCGGTGCAGTTCAGCATCTGGCCGGTATGCAAACCTCAGATACTATCGTAGCTATCAATAATGACCCCAATGCCCCTATCTTTGAGGTAGCCACCTACGGCATTGTTGGTGATCTGTTTAAGATAGTGCCCATGATGATAGAAAGGATGAAGGGGGAATAAAGAGGTTTGAGCCATGTTCAGAGAACTGTGTCACTTGCACTAGATAAGTGACTCGGCTTATAATAAACTGACTTGAAGATGAGTATAATGCAGCTAAATGTATCCCAGCAACTTAAGGAGTCTATAGGCTCAGTACAAAATTATGAGGTGAGTGAAGTTGTTGATATTACTGGCAGCAGTGGTGACAGTTTGGTTCAGGGTAGGGTTAAGTTGATGCGCACTGACCGGGGCATTTTGGTTACGGGTAAGTTACAGACTGAGACTGAAGTTACCTGCAGCCGCTGTTTAAGTTTATTTAGCTGTCCTCTGACTCTAAATGTCGAAGAGGAGTATTTCCCGACTGCAGATGTAGTTAGCGGTGCTTCGCTGCCCTTGCCTGAGGAGTCCAGTTGTTTTACTATTGATGAACACCATGTTCTTGATTTAACTGAGGCGATACGGCAATATGCGCTACTGATTATCCCCATGAAGCCACTTTGTCGTGAAGATTGTGCTGGGCTATGCCCCGATTGTGGTCACAATCTTAATCAGGGAGCTTGCGGGTGTCCGCTTCAGGGAACTGACTCCCGTTGGTCTGAGTTGAGTAAATTAGCTTTAGCTAGCGGTGTAAATGAACGGAAAGGAACCGAGTAGATTATGGGAGCTTTACCAAAACGAAAAATCGCTAAGGCACGTCGGGGTAAGAGGCGTAGTCATCTTAGGTTGTCTCCTCCACCCCTGGACTATTGCCCTCAATGCCACAGTCCTAAGCTGCCTCATCATGTTTGTCCTACCTGTGGAAGCTATGCTGGTCGGGAGCTCAGCGCTACTGAAAGCCAGAAAAAGAAGGCTGGTTGATGACTTATGAGTGGTTTTTCTGGTGACTTTGGCGTCTCTTTTGTTTTTGCATTAGTTTGAATGGGAGGTAGGGCTGTGCTCAAAACTGCTATTTGTGACCTCTTTGGCATTGAACATCCTATCATTCAAGGAGGGATGGTTTGGGCAAGCACGGCTGAGCTTGTCTCGGCTGTTTCTAATGCCGGCGGACTGGGTATTATTGGGACCGGCGATGCGGAGCCAGATTGGCTGAGGCAGCAAATACACCTTACCAGGCAGCAAACCAGTAAGCCATTTGGTGTAAATATACTGTTGACATCACTTTTTGCTAAGCAGGTTATGGAAATAGTTGTGGAAGAGAAGGTGGCAGTGGTTACTACCGGTGCTGGCAACCCCGGGATTTACATTCCCCGGCTTAAGCAGGTGGGTATAAAGGTGATGCCGGTAGTGGCTAGCGTTGCCTTAGCCAGGCGATTGGAGCGAGTCGGTGTGGATGCCGTTGTGGCTGAGGGTATGGAGTCAGGGGGGCACATAGGGGAAACAACGACAATGGCTTTAGTGCCTCAGGTAGTGGATAGTGTCCGGATACCGGTAGTGGCCGCCGGTGGTATTGGTGATGGGCGTGGTCTAGCCGCTGCCCTGGCTCTCGGCGCCCAGGGTGTCCAGATGGGAACGCGCTTTATCTGTAGCGATGAGTGTATTGCTCACCCCAAATATAAGGAGATGATTCTAAAGGCAAGTGACCGATCTACAGTGGTTACCGGGCAGGCTATGGGACAACCTGTGCGTTGCCTGCAGAATAAGCTGACAGGACAATTTCTAGCACTGGAGAAGGCAGGATTATCCAACGAAGAACTGGACTTCTTTGGCAGGGGTAGAACCCGTCTCGGTCTGATTGAGGGTGATACTGAAGAGGGCTCATTACTATCAGGACAGATTGCTGGATTGATAAAGGAGATTAAACCAGTTAGGCTTATTATAGAAGAGATGGTAGCCCAGGCTGAGGCAATAATTAAGACTACTGAAAGGAGGATTAGCGATGGTTGAACCAACAAAGGTGGCCTATGTCTTTCCCGGGCAGGGTGCTCAACAGGTAGGGATGGGGCGTGACCTCTATGATAATTTTGAATCGGCTAAAGCAATCTTTGACCAGGCTGATGAGGCTTTGGGATTTCCTCTATCCCGATTATGTTTTGAGGGACCAGAGGAGGAACTTCGCCAGACCATCAATACTCAACCAGCAATAGTAACTGTCAGCTTCGCTTGCTTAAAGGCTGCTCAAGCTGTAGCTGGTAGTAATGGAATGCCATCCCCTGCCTTTGTTGCCGGTCATAGCCTGGGTGAATATACGGCGCTGGCAGCGGCCGGTGTATTAGATTTTACTGATACTGTTCGTCTGACTCGAGAGAGGGGGCGGCTGATGCATGAAGCCGGACTCAAGAAAGCGGGAGGTATGGCGGCAATAATTGGGCTTGATGAAAAGGCAGTAGCTGAGATATGTGATGAGACTGACTTCACGATAGCTAATATTAATTGCCCCGGTCAGATAGTAATCAGTGGGGCAAAGGAGAACCTAGCCAAAGCTGTAGAGTTGGCTCAAGCTAAAGGAGCTCGCCGCGCCATCCCATTACAGGTAAGCGGTGCCTTTCATTCATCGCTAATGGAGCCAGCCCCTAGCGCCCTGGCTGAGGTCATAGCTAAGCTTCCCTTTAGTGAACCTCAAGTTCCTATCATAGCTAATACTACTGGTGAGCCGATAACCACCGCTGAAATGATTAGGGCAGAGCTGCCAAGACAGATACGTAATTGTGTTCAGTGGCAGCGCTCCATTGAGTATATGATAAATAACGGTGTGACTAGCTTTATTGAGATAGGTCCGGGGAGAGTGCTGACCGGTCTCATTAAACGGATAAACGGAGATGTTAGCACCCTGAATATAGGTGATGCCGAGGCTGTTAAGGGTATAGCTTAAACATAGCAGGAGCTTGGCGGTGAACATAATTGATTCCTACCAGTTTGGGCAGATAGTAGTTAACGGCAAGAAGTATGCATCGGATGTAATCATTTTCTCGGATAGGGTTAAAGATAACTGGTGGAGGAAGACGGGGCATCAGTTGTGTCTTGAGGATATAGCCGAGGTTATAACTGGAAATCCTGAGGTGCTGGTAGTTGGCACTGGGGCATCTGGCTTGATGAAGGTGCTACCTGAGGTGAGAGAAGTTATTGATGCCGGTGCTAATAAGCTTATTGTGGAATCTACTGACAAGGCTTGTAATACCTACAACCAGCTTTGTTGTTCCCAGAGGCTAATAGCCGCCCTCCACCTTACCTGCTGAATCAAAAAATTAGATTTTAACATTAGCCTGAGTTTGGAGGCAATCTATGAGAGGGGAGCGGCGGAGAGCGAGAACACTCGCTTTTCAGGCACTATATGAGGTTGACTCTGCTGGGCATGACATAGAAGTAGTGGTAAACCATCTTCTGGATAAAGAAGGATTATCCGAGGAGAATGCTGCCTTCGTCCATGAGCTGGTCAGCGGTGTTACCCACAATAAGGAGAAGATTGACCATAATATTAAGAATTTTGCCCCCACCTGGCCAGTAGAACAGATACCGGTGGTTGATAGAAACATTCTTAGGCTTGCAATATTCGAAATTTTACTTGATAATAAGGTGCCAGTTAAGGTAGCCATAAATGAAGCGGTTGAGCTTGCCAAGACATTTGGTAGTGATAGTTCACCAAAATTTGTTAATGGAGTTTTAGGCTCAGTTAGCGCTCATGCCAGTAGATAGAAAGCCTTGGAAAGGGGGAGAAGATGGCAACCATTTTTGAGCGGATAAAAAAGATATCTGTAGAGCAGTTAGGAGTAGAGGATGAGGAGGTGACGCCCTCGGCTAGCTTTGCTGATGATTTAGGCGCTGATTCCCTTGATTTAGTAGAGCTGATAATGTCTCTAGAAGAGGAGTTTAGCAATCCTTCCCAGAAAGTTGAGATACCAGATGAGGATGCTGAAAAGATATTAACCATCCAAGATGCTGTTGACTATCTTAATGACCTGGGCATTGAGGATGTTTAAAGCGGTGTTTTTTGATTGGTTTAACACCTTGGCCCGCTTTGAACCACCCCGGGAAGAACTACATAGCCAGGCTTTGCGAGAATTTGATATCGAATTAACGCCCAAGGAAATAATGAGAGGGCTCTTGATTGCCGATAAGGATTGGTTTGAGGAAAATATCAAATCTAAGGTAGAAGAGAGAAGCCCCCAGGAGCAGGCTGAGCTTGGAATTCGCTATGAAGAAACAATATTAGCTGAGGCTGGAGCTGAAGCTCCTAGAGAGACACTTCTCAAAGTTATGCGGAGGGTGCGACAGTTATACCAGGGGACGAGATTTGCCCTCTTCGATGATGTGTTATCAACTTTGAAAATATTGAAGGAGCGGAATTTCATCTTGGGATTACTTACTAATGTAGTTAGGGATATGAATCCTATCTGTCATGAGCTAGGGCTGGATACCTATCTTAACTTTACTGTTACCTCTCAGGAAGCGGGAGCTACTAAGCCACAGCCTGCCATCTTTCTAGCCGCATTAGAGCGAGCCGGGGTAAACGCTCCTGAAGCAGCTCATGTCGGCGACCAGTATAAATTAGATGTAGTTGGTGCCAGAGGGGTGGGTATTAACCCCATACTTATTGACCGCTTTGACTTATATCCCGAGGTTACCGACTGCCCTCGAATTAGCAGCCTGACTGAGGTAGCTCAATACCTTTAGTGGCTAATTTTATCTGTTGACTACGTTCTTACTCGCTCCAACTCCTGGATATCCTTAAGCGGGGTATTAGTTATTTTCGAGGCGACCTTGCGGAAATGGAATCCATAGATAGCAAAGCTGATGGAGATAGGAAAAGACCAGGGACGTTTCACTAAAGTCGAAAAAAGAAACTTCCAGTAATACCTTCTCCCCTTTTCTCTGATGCCCAAAAACCACATAGATTTAAAAAGTGCCTTAACATGATGAAACCGAAAATAAGAAAGTTGCTTTCTTTTCTTTGGCTTATACTCTTTTAGAAGGATTTTAATCCGTTCGTAATATTGATTAGGTGAATAGATTGTATTCAGGATATGCCTATAGCCGTTAATGAGTGCCTCATAGTTCATCTTGGGAACAAAGTTAATGGAACAGTCGGTATTGTCACCGGTGAAACCCTTTAATAGGCGATTCTCCTGTTTCAGACGCTGGTATAGTCTGGTACCACGAGGAGCATTCAGCAAACCGACCATTGCGGTAACGATACCGCTCTTTTGAATGAAGTTAATCTGACTTTTAAAGATGGAAAGTGGGTCATTATCAAAACCGACAATAAATCCCCCCTGCACCTCCAATCCAAGGTTTTGAATCTTCTTAACCGAAGCTACTAAATCGCGGTCCTTATTTAGAAGTTTATTACACTCGGTCAAACTCTCTTCATTTGTGGTTTCAATGCCAATAAATACTGCTGTGAATCCCGCCTCGACCATCAAGCGTATTAGCTCTTCATCATCGGCAAGGTTTATGGATGATTCTGTACCTAGCGCAAAGGGGTAATTTCTCTCTTTTGCCCAGTTGATTATTGCCGGTAGAATTTCCGACTTTAATTTTCTCTTGTTGCCGATGAAATTATCATCAACAATAAACACACCACCCCGCCATCCTCGACTATATAATGCCTCCAGTTCCGCCAGCAACTGCTCCTTGCTCTTTGTTCGAGGCTTATGACCGTTTAATATGATAATGTCGCAAAATTCACAATTGTAAGGGCAGCCCCGGGAGTATTGAGTATTCATTGACGAATATTTTTTCATATCGATAAGTGACCAGAGAGGGATAGGAGTTTTGCTTATGTCTGGATATCGGTCAGCTGTGTATATATGCTGGGCACACCCTTGCTCCAAATCTCTTAAAAAGGGGAGAAGAGTAACCTCAGCCTCACCGAGTACAAAATGGGCTACTCCATTAAACTCCTCATGTCCAGTAGTAAAGAGGGGACCACCAGCAACAATCTTATCCCCGAATTCTTTACACCTGGCAATAACTTCCCTAACTGAATCCTCTTGTACCACCATAGCACTAATAAACACATAATCAGCCCATTTAAGGTGTTCATCAGTCAGGGTGGTTACATTCATATTTACCAGCTTTTTCTCCCAGTCATTGGGAAGCATTGCAGCTACGGTTAATAAACCCAGAGGAGGATAAGCTGCCTTTTTAGAAATGAATCCTACAGCATGCTTAAAACTCCAGAAGGTATCCGGGTATTTTGGATAAACTAAAAGTATTTTCAAACTAGTCTCCGTGTACCCCATCTGACCACTAATAAATTGCCTTAATTATAGCATCTTTTCCTTAATTAAACTAGGGATTGTTCCCATCCGCTACATTAGTGACCCACCACCTCCTCTCTTTTGTTATATCAGAGGAAGCAATTACATCCTCTTCCCTCCGCCAGAAGTAGCGCATTTGTTTAAGAGAAAGACGATTAACGCCATCCAAAAGCTTTAACGTATCATTGACGGGAGCAGGTGGCAGAGGATAGGATAGTGAACTGTTACTCTGGTCTCTAGCCGATATTACGACCCCACTCCCAAAACCACAACCGTGTTCCACAGCGTCGACGTTTTCCATCACACAATCTGATGAAATGTTCTCCAGATAGCCACGCAGGTCTGTGTTATTGCTGGATACTTGTCACCAAGCACGGTATTGACTGATACAGATGGGGCGTGTTATCCTGTGATTTACACTGACTCCAAGCTCGTTCAGTAACCCCGGATGAGATGAAAGTCAGAGAGGTGTATAACCCTGCCAGACATGGTTTAGAAAGGTTGCGGTAAGTAGATTGGATTCATTTGACAGACAATGGCAACGCTGGTTCCCTGAAAATAGGGGCGAGAAGCCTGTGCAGCCCGCCAAGCGCGGATGGACGACAGCCAGGGTTGTCTTAATACTGGCTGTGGTCTTGACCCTGTTTATTCTCATAAATATAGCGAAGGGGTTCTATACTGAGTGGCTCTGGTTTAGCAGCCTGGGTTATGGTAGCGTCTATGCCACTATTCTGAGAACCAAGGTGCTGGTCTTCTTCTCCGCAGCCATCATCTTTTGTGTCTTGTTTTCGGGCAATTTAGTGCTGGCTACGCGTCTGGCACCCAAGACTGAATCGTTATGGCCCTGGGCCATAGTGCGCCGATTGCAGGGGATACTCAGGGTGAACGTTATCCTGGGAACAGCACTGCTCAGTCTAATATTTGGTCTGGTGGCTCAGGGTAGCTGGCAGGTTGTGCTTCGGTTCTTTAATGCGCAGCCCTTTGGTATCACTGACCCGGTTTTCCACAGAGAGATTGGCTTCTACGTCTTCTCACTGCCTTTCCTTCATTTGGTGAGAGGCTGGCTTCTGGGCGCGTTGATAATCATCCTTCTGGGCGGTGTCGGGGTATATCTTCTCAGCTATACGGTGCAGCGGCTCAGCTTCGATTTTACCCGGCCAGTATTAGCCCATATTGGTGGGTTGGTCATAGCTATCCTGTGTCTGTTTGCCTGGGGTTACTGGCTCGGCATCTGGGAACTGGTCTTCTCCGAACGTGGTATGGTCTTTGGAGCCAGCTATGCTGATATGCATGCCAAGGTTCCAGCACAGTGGATTCTTCTGGCAGTGGTGGTTATCTTTATGGGCATCATTCTGCTTTCTGTACTGCGGCGCAACTCCCGCTGGCCACTCTACGGCATCGGAGGGTGGATAGTGGCTGCCATCATCGTAGGGGGTATCTACCCTGCTCTGGTACAGCGTTTTCAGGTGCAGCCCAACGAGTTGGTTCGGGAGAGACCCTACATTGAGTACAATATCCAATTTACCAGAGAGGCCTTCGCTCTTGACAGGATTGAGGAGCAGTCCTTTCCCGCTGAGGAGGCACCTAACCTCCAGGATATAGAACAAAACGAGGTAACCATCAACAACATCAGGCTCTGGGACCATCGCCCGCTAAAGGACACCTATAACCAAATCCAAGCCATTCGACTCTACTATGACTTCCATGATGTCGATGTCGACCGCTATATCATCGATGGCGAGTACCGGCAGGTCATGCTATCGGCCCGAGAATTATCGGCGGAGAAACTAGCTGGACAGGCGCAGACCTGGGTCAATCGTCGGCTACAGTTTACCCACGGCTACGGTCTTGCCCTGAGCCCGGTTAAT
>SDBU01010940.1_pt1 | contig 10007 bp, 6 predicted proteins | sample 2277071 | NCBI WGS metagenome assembly SDBU01 (sample SAMN10397929, study PRJNA504765) | marine sediment metagenome | isolation source: marine sediment core GS08_GC12, 126 cmbsf | place: Arctic Ocean: Gakkel Ridge, Loki's castle | collected 2008 | reverse complement strand
CGCCCTTTAGTTTTGAATCTACCAGCTTCCTCCATCAGTTCCGCTGCCAGCAGAACGGGCGAGTCGTCCAGATTGACGGGCTGTTTGGATTCTTCCAGGAGTGGTTTTGCATCTGGTTTATCATTTCCCTCTGTTACTTGTGTGGCTTCTGATCCCAGGAGAAAATCAGTCCAGCTTAATATCAAGTAATCAAACAGCGTTGGATACATGCCAAGATCTATATCCTTGATAACAAGAAAATATCCCTCTTTCTTTATATCCATCTTCACGAGTTCATTCCGCGACTCCCAAAGCTGTTTGTATGCTTTCCTGATTTCATCTCTTATCTCATCAGGGGTCAGGCGAAAGACATCCTCCTCTTCTTCGTCGTCTATGATATCCCCTCTCTGGATAGATGAATATTGCATTGAGAAATTCCTGAGCATCTCAGCTTTGAGAATTAGAATACGGGCACGGTGAGGCATTTGATCGGGGACAGGTATCGAGAGCAGCTTTTCCGCCGCTTCTCCATATCGGAAAAGATGGGCCAAAGACTCGCAGGTTCTGAAAAATGCCTTCCAGCGGATCTCAGGCTTATCAGCCTCTTTGAACGCCAATTCATACTCCTTTAGAGCCTCCTGAAATGCCCCTTTATCAAATAGCTCGTCAGCTTTTCCTATATCTGAAGCAGAACCGGCTCCGCTCATAGGAGGGATCAAGAATAATAATCCTAAAATAGCATATTTCCATATCGTCTTCATGGCCGTTCTCCTTATCGTCAAGGACGCTTTGTCCTTCATCTCTGTCTAAGTGGTTGTCAAAAAATAACTTCCCGCGCTTGAGATAATGCAGCAACTGGTTCAATTCCCCCTTAAAAAAGGGGGTTAGGGGGTTGTCTCCTATGAATCGACAAGTTACACCGTAATCTAGTTTATACGTTTTTATACAACCCCCTAACCCCCTTTTTTAAGGGGGAATCACGCGAGGGAAGTTATTCTTTTACAGGTTCTAACTACATTTGGGTTACCACTATCTATAACGCCTGCGTTTCAGGAATCGTTTGATGGATCAGGGAGAATGTCAATGGATGTATGATAGTGAAAACAATGAATGATTGCAGCGAGATAACTCAGGTACCAAAATATAAGTTGATTTCCCCAGGAAGGGAACGTATAATGCAGGATAAGATCACATACCCGCCTTATTTATCTTTGGGTACACAGTTTATCATTTTCCACTTTGTTTGTCTATACAAAACAGGGAGGACGATATATCACAGATAGAGATCGGTTGGAGGTCCATAATGAGTAGAGATATTGACAAAACTCACAGTTTGCCGCGGGAGGTCTGGGTGGCTAGTATATGCCAGGCGAGGTTAAAGGCGCGAGATTACCAGGAGATGATAGAAAAGGTACTCGCCCGGATGCGGGAAGTAACGCCGATGCAGCCGGACATCATCTGCCTGCCAGAGGCCTTCCCTTTTGTCGGTCTGGAAAAAGGGCGACCGCCGCTTTCAGAGGTGGCAGAAGAGCCTATTGGTCCCATTTCTCAGCCATTCGCTGATTTCGCGCGGGAGTACAACTGCTATGTGATATGTCCGATCTACACGGTAGAGGATGGCAAATACTACAACTCGGCGGTGGTCATCGACCGTCAGGGGCAGTATGTGGGCCAATACCGGAAGATCAATCCGACGGATGGAGAATTGGACAAGGGGATCATTCCCGGACCGCTTCAGCCACCGGTTTTCAAAACGGATTTCGGCACTATTGGTATGCAAATATGCTTCGATGCTAACTGGCACGAAAACTGGAAAAGATTGCGCGAAGCCGGCGCGGAAATCGTTTTCTGGCCCTCCGCCTTTGCCGGCGGCGAAATGCTCAATGGCCTGGCGTGGATCAACAAGTATTACGTTGTATCAAGCACACGATTTGAGCATCCGACTAAAATAGTGGATGTACTGGGAAATGATGTCATCGTCACTGGACGCGCCTCTGAATGGGTCTGCGCCCCTATCAATCTGGACATAGCGGTCATCCAGAGTGTGGTGGAGATCCGGAAGCTGGAGAAGATAATGGCAAAATACGGACGTAAGTTCCTTATTAGAATCAAGCATGTGGAGGCGTGGGCGTCCATCGAGGGACGTTCATCGGATATATCTGTGCCGGAAGCGCTAGAGGAATTTGGCATCAGAACTTCAAACGAAATGCTGGCTCAATGCACACAACGTCAGGATGCCATACGACCTCAATGATTTCCTCTAATACTACCTTGACAACTGGAGTAGCAGGCTTCAGCCTGCGTCTCTAATTCTACGCCAGCGTTGTGTTTTTGGCGCAGACTGAAGCCTGCTACTCCATATTATAGCCCAATAGTGTGGATGTCGATAGCTTTCATCAGGCCCCTCCTGCGTACACTTTGATATACTCCTCGTCAGAGCCTTGCTGCTGCATAAATCCAACCAATCCCGCGCGGAGTTCCTCGACAAGCTCAGGATTCTCTTCAGCGATGCTTTTGAGCTGCTGGGGATCGCTGTGACGGTCATAAAGTTCAGGTCTATGAGGGGGACGGCCAAATATCGCAGTGTATCTATCTGTGGTAACGGTGATGTGGCTTGGCATGACCGGTCCCTCGCCTCCTGGTGGTCCACTTCCGCAGTGACGGCTGGTATAGATCACCTGATGGCACTTAGTAGTTTCCCCTTTCAGCAAAGGTACCCAGGACTTGCTCACTGTTTTTGGAGGTGTTATGCTGCAAAAATCAAGAACTGTAGGCATAATATCCGCTGATTGCACCAATGCAGAGATAGTCTCAGGAGCATCAGTAAATGGTGTCCAGACAAGGAGCGGAACTCTGGCTACTGTGTCATAGAGGGGCCAGGCATCTTCAGAGTTTACGGTATGTTTGCCAGCGCGGTCATGCTCACCGATATACATGCCATGGTCAGAGGTCAGGATGACACACGTATTTTCAAAGAGTCCCATAAGCTCAATTTGCCGAAGTAAATGACCTACCCAGCGGTCAGACAGCGTTACCTCGCCAGCATAGCACGCACGCAGATGATTCAGCTCCTCTGGCTTGTAGATGTCGATATATCCGTAATTTGGGAAGGTGTAGTCCAGGCCCTGATAATCCCTATCGTAGAGTTCCACATAGTATGGCGGAGGCATCCAGTCCTCGTGAATCTCGAAGGTATCGACCCAGAGGAAGAACTTATCTCTTTTGACATTATCCTCCAGCCATTGGCAAGCGCGCATCATTGTGCGAGCCACGAACCAGTCAGATTCATTCCGAAAATGCGACCATTCAACCCGTTGTCTGGCAAACTGCCGCCCATCCTGACGGATATTCTCTCTCGGCACAGGGAACTCGATCATGTCCTGTGTGATTCCATCGTCAGTTTCCTTTTTGATCAGATGATGCTCGTCGTAATATTTACTTAAACCTGAGCCTACATTGTTCCTCGTATCAAGAACCAGACCTGTATAGTAGCCTTCCTCACGCAGCAGAAGCGGGAGATTGGGCTGATCAGGCTCGGCGTCTTTCCAGCCATATCGGGGCCAATTCACATCCCCTGTGTAGGCGTCAACTCGCATGGGAACGGTGGGAAACGACCCACACCGGGCTTCAGTGAACATAGTTGCTTGTCCAGCATAGGCATCAATGCACGGCGTTTTTACCCAGTTGGGATTATAGCACCCTAACGCATCCTGGCGCAGAGTATCAAGACATATAACTATAACATTCATAACTTGATTTCCTTTTGTCAAAGAAGGCTTATTGATAACGTCAGTTCGATATAAAGATTCATATAATGCCGCTATTTTGGCGCTACTCGCGGAGATTTGTCATTCCAGCGAAGGCTGGAATCCAGTCATTTTACCAACTCATCATATGGATATATACGTAAGTGCATATCTGTAACCACTGGATTCCAGCCTTCGCTGGAATGACAAGCATTCTTATGTCGAACTCACGTTATTGATACGAGTTTTTCAGTTACGGATGGAATTTGACCAGTAGAACGCGGCTGCCAGCCCGTTGTAGACGTACAGCCTTGCTCGTCAGCGTGTTCCACGGAAACGGGCTGGCAGCCGCGTTCTACTAACTGAAAAACACGCGTAGGGGCGGGTAAATGGCTTTTTGATGGAATCAAAAAGCCATTTACCCGCCCCTACAAACCCAACCTATGGTATCCAGATCTTCTTTGCTAGAACCATCTCCGCGTTGCCTCCGAACGAAAGCTCGGAAGGTGATTTTGTGTAGAAGAAAAGCCCTTTGTATGATGTAAGATATTGATATTTCTTGGACCAGACTCCGCTTTCAGCCCGAACCACCAACGGCGCGTCAGTCTTTGCCGTGATCTTCTGAAAGTCAGACGGTTCTACCCTCACGATAGCTCCACTTGCCTTGATTGCTTTAGCAATAGCGGCAGCGGCAGCAGCGGCTCCGGCTCCACCAGCACCAGCACTAACACCCATAGCATTCACCTCCACGTTGTCTGTTGCAGTCCATTTCCCAACAGATGGTAACACCTGTCAAATCATGCAATCCCGGCGCATTTCACCACTCCATCTGGCACTTCCTCAGTTCGCGTCACAGGCCCGACGAATCCGCCCACCAGTGAAATCCCGGCAGTTTTTTCACCACTCAGTCCGAGTAATGCTGGAGTGCCTGGCGCGACCATAGAGCCTGTTAGCAGCATTTGGCGGCAGTTGTGCAGGGACACAATAGGCAGTTGCCCGCCAACTCCCGCTGGTTGCCGATATATACCGCGGAAAGTACCGTTTTCCAGTTCGTGTCCACAGATGGCTGAACGCTCATATTGTTCGAAAGCATCATCCCCTACTATAACCCGGACGTTATCCAGCGTCAGACCGTTGACGTGAGCCAGCGTTACATAGGACGGCAGTCTCGCATAGCTAGTGTCGCGATCGTCTTTGGTCGTGCGCGTTCCACCCACGGCTTTGCGCCGATTTGAGTAGTCGGCGGCGTGTTCTACGCGGAGAGTCAGGTTCTGAATGGTGAGTTCCTCTATGGGGCTTTCCGGCATACCTTGTATGAGAACACCGCTATCGCTCCGAATCTGGATGTCGCGGAAGAGCACGTCACGAATCCTGCCAATTTTGGAGTCAGGATGACGCTTTTCAATATCCATAAAGATCGGGAAGACCTGATGTTTTGCGGCGTCACTGGTTTCGATGGAGATGTTGGAGAAAGTGATCCTCTCCATCGTCGTTCCATCTTTCATGTAGAAGCCTATCCCTACAGGCGTATTTCGGATGGTGCAGTTGGAGACGTGAATATCGCGGAAATCTCCTCGCGACTCTGTGCCCAGTTTCAGGGCGGCGCAGGTAGTCTCCATCGTACAGTTGGTAATAACCACGTTCTCGCACGGATGAGCCTGGGTGGCTTTTAGCACGATGCAATCATCGCCTGCGACGATGTGGCAGTTGGATATATGGACATCGCGGCATGAGTCAGGGTCTATGCCATCCGAGTTCAGCCGGTGGATGTTGTTGAAGATGGTTACGCCGTCGATGAATACTGTCTCACAACGCCTGAGATGAACTGCCCAGGAATCGCTGTAGAGTATGGTCACGTCGCGAATCGCCACATGGCGGCATTTCTGAAAGAGGAGAATTCCAGTGCGGAACGATGGCCTGTCAGGCACACCCCAGCGACTTCCATAGTCGCCCGTGCCCTGACCGTGGATCGTGCCGCTGCCTACGATGGAGATATGCTCCTGATCGTCCGCTACCAGAAATCGGCTATTTTCATAATCGGCTGGATCTGTACTGGCCCATAGGGTTGCGCCAGCGTCCAATTGAAGTGTGATATGACTGAGTAGTCGGATCGTGCCGGAGAGGTAATCCCCGGCAGGGAAATGTACTGTGCCGCCGCCAGCCTGGCTACATGCCTCGATAGCCGCATTTATGGCCGCCTGGTCGTTATTCTGTTTATCACCTTTAGCGCCAAAGTTCCGAACATCAAACATGACATTGCTCCTTCCGTTCTCCTGTAGGGGCGGGTAAATGGATTTTTGATTCCATCAAAAATCCATTTACCCGCCCCTACGCGGCACATTCGCGAGAAACATACCCCTCACAACTCATTGCTGAGTCTGAAGCGCTTTGTCCACTATGGTCTGCTCACCTGCGATGATGCGAATATGACCCGCCGCTGTTCCCTCAGTGGCAAACGTCACCGTAGTTTTGTTCCCTCCAGAGCCAATGGATACGCCCACCAGTCCATCTTCCCGGACCAACTCCGCCGGCGTCATTTCAGACAAGGACAGATCGCCCACCTGGATGAAGTGCAAGAACATATCCTTCTCGCTCGCCTCGCCAGGGCTGACTTCCATCCGCCACTGTCCCAGAAGCTCAGTGGTGTCCGATGTGCGGTAACCCTCTGGCAGCGGCCAGTTGCGGCCATCCGCCCAAAATTGCTTTCCTGGCCCGCCAATTTTCGTGAGAACAGCATTCTCAGGAAGCATAGTACGGCACATTATCCTGCCCTCTTCCTGCTCTGCCCGGAAGGTCATATCCTCAACTTCCGGTTCCCGCGCCGTGTGAAGCAGCCAGGTTTTCTTGTAGCCAGGATCTGTTGACGTCACACGGTCGAAGATGACGAAATAGTCCGGCGGGACAAAGACAAACTGCCGTAGGACAAGGCTGGACTTCTCATCGCTGTAGCATTTGGTGGCGTCGCCTGCTATGTAGGTGAAATGTGGACTTGTCTCGAAGGCCACTAACTCCGATCCGAGTACCGAGATCTGTCCCCCGTCGTTGACTATGCCTGTATCCTCTTCGCCTGGCGCTCTGCTTCCCCAGTAGCGGGGCAGTTCCTCGTCGGGCTTATGGATCAGGATACAATTATGGGCCACCGTGCGGGAGTAATACTGGGAAAGATGCTGCCCCGGCTCCGGACGAGTCCCGGTGTCCAGCGCGAGGAATCCCTTCTTAAATATGGTGAAGTTATTGTTATCGAAATGCTTGTGTTGCCTCAGGATACCGTTGACTGTAAACAGGGCGTAGGTATCGTCCGGGCCTGAGCCAGAGCGCATGAATATCTGCGCCATGTTCTCGAAATGATGAGCTGTGCCCAGTAGTTCTGAAGGCCCCCTGGGAGGCGGAGCGTCATCCGACCGAGTCAGCAGGAAAGGATGACACGGCCACGTGGAGGTATAGCGGCCATCCGGAATTGCTTCCTGCATCCATCGAGCCAGGGCCACGCGCTTCTGATGAGTTCTGCCATAGAAGTGCCTGATCTGGGCCATGTGGGTATACATCTGCCCCAGGGAGAGTTTGTTAGTTGTATGATAGGAGTCACCTGTACCGAATTCCCGTTCCCCCGGCAGCCAGTTCCAGATAACATATTCAGGAAATGACGCCGCGTGAGGCCATTGGTGGGAAATATCCTCGCCCAGGGCAGATTCCATAGTGTGAAAGAAATTGAACTCAGCCCACGGATAAGCGCCCATAGCATAGTTGAGGGAAGCTGAAGCGGCTCCGCCACCATCTCCAGCACATTTCTTACGGTGTTCCAGAAGATCCATGTTGAGTCCGTAGCCGGTCTTGAGATATTCCAGGGCCAGGTCGTCGTTAATGCCATCATTATACAGCGCCAGGCCCACGAACCATTGCAGGTTCTTGGGACCGTAGAACCCCGTCGTTGCCCCGCCGCCGTTGTGTCTTTCGAAGCGAGGCTGACCAGGCCGAAGCTGCTCAATATCCACGTGCTTGACGAAGGGTATGGCGATCTCCCTGCGCTCCGCGTCTGATAGATCGTTGTATACCCAATCATACGCCGACCACGCATTGACACGGCTCGTAGAATACCAGTGCGCCGCCCAGCCCTCCGCGTTCCGGGCGTGGTAGTGTTCGATGCTTCTGTGAAGTTGCTTCTTGACCAGTTCCAGATACCGCGCTTCGCCGGTCATTCGGAATACGAAGGCTGTAGCCGCCGCTTCACTTCCCCAATCCTTAACCTCTGGCTCCTCTGGATAGCGGTCAACTCGACTCTTAAGCCTGTCATACCAATCCCGCTCCTGATTGAGAGCCCTTTCTTTCACCGCTGGCCAAGTTTCGGCGTTGAAGAACAACCGCGGGTGATCCTCCCTGATCTTCGGCAACCAGTCCGGAGTATTAGCATCCTCCTGGGAATAGGCAGGTTGTGCAGCCCATACAGCCACTACAATCATCAACATCCATATCGCACCATAGATCATGCAAGTATTCATAAGATCCCTCCAATTTCGCCATTTCATTTATCAGTTACGCTGGCAAGCAATCTGGGCTTCGGATTCAGGGCGTACCCGGCTGGACGCTGTCCGCTGCCCTTACGTCCCGCGTCACCCAGTTCCTCGCGAGCCTTCTCAGCCAGGGCCAGGAGCCTCTTGACCACTTCAGGTCGCTGATCCGAAACATCAACGGATTCACTCACGTCCTCACTCACGTCATATAACGTCAAGGAACTACTGCCCATATCTCGTCTGCCATGATCGTATTTCGCATCCAATGGCAGGTGCAGCTTCCATTTGCCCGACCGGACAGCCTGAAGCTGGTCGATCTGGTAATAGTAAAACGCTTCATGCGGTGACTTTACGCCTTCTTCACAGGTCAGCAGAGGCCATATATTCCTGCCATCAATAGTCCGATCTCCAGGTGGTTCGGCGTCAGCCAATGCCGCGAAGGTCGGCAGTAAATCCATAGAAGTACATAGCTCGTCGCAGGTCTTGCCTGCCGGAATGATACACGGACACCTCACAATGCAGGGCATCCGCATTCCACCCTCCATCGTACCATAGCCCCAGCCTGCAAAGGGAGCATTGCTGCCGCCATGTCCTTTCACTGCGCCATTGTCAGAGGTGAAAATAACCATAGTTCGACGGTCAATGCCAAGCTGCTTTAAAGTAGACAGGATTTGACCTGTAGACCAGTCAAGTTCCTCTATGGAATCACCATACCGGCCGTTTGCAGATTTCCCACGAAATTCGTCGCTGACCACAGGTACTCTGACACTGCCCGGAGTGGCGTGAGGCAGATAGAGAAAGAATGGATCATCCTTATTCTCGGTTATGAACTGGATGGACTCATGGGTGTATCTTTTGGTTATGGAACTCAGATCAACCGGCGCCTCTATGACCTCCGCATTTCGCATCAGCGGTAAAGGCGGCCAATCTGGATTGGCGGCAGGAACCATGTCCTCGCTGTATGGGATACCATAATAGTAATCGAACCCATGACGTGTCGGCAGGAACTCAGGTTGGTCGCCAAGATGCCACTTGCCAATGCACGCGGTGGCATAGCCCTGTTTCTTTAGCAAGCTGGCTATAGTAGCCTCTCCGGGATTCAGCCCTTTGCTCGACATGGGTCTCAGGACGCAGGAGCCTGTATCGCTGGTGTGCATATCGACTCTTTGGGCATAGCATCCTGTCATTACACTCGCCCGAGATGGTGTGCAGACTCCGCTGGAAACATAAAAGCTTGTCAGAAGCACCCCTTCCGCCGCCATTTCATCCAGATGAGGGGTATTGTGTTTTTGTGAGCCAAGACAGGCAATGTCACCATAGCCCATGTTATCACACAGGATCACAATGAAATTTGGTTTTGTGTTCTCAGTCATCATCCCGCCTCCAGTTACTTGAATTGTAATAACAGACTGCAATGCGATTATAACTAAATGCACCTGTAAAAAGCAAGTAGAAAGACCAAACCAGGCATAGAATTTTCGTCCACGAGCATAGTTTTATATGGAAAGCAAAATCGTATTCCAGGGCTTCTGAGGCCCCATGATCTATTGCTATGCAGAACTTCAATCACACCAGAGCGGATATTGCTGAATTGTTGTATCAAGCTGCCTTATCTACTGGCGGTCAGTGGCTTTTTCTTTCCATATCCACCGGTCGAACCACTCAAGATTATGTTCTATAGAAAGTTCGGGAAAGACTCTAAGATTTGACAGAGATTGCTTCGCTTCGCTCGCAATGACAGGTTGGGGGTGTTATTTGTGTCATTGCGAGCGAA
>SDBU01010939.1_pt1 | contig 10007 bp, 12 predicted proteins | sample 2277071 | NCBI WGS metagenome assembly SDBU01 (sample SAMN10397929, study PRJNA504765) | marine sediment metagenome | isolation source: marine sediment core GS08_GC12, 126 cmbsf | place: Arctic Ocean: Gakkel Ridge, Loki's castle | collected 2008 | reverse complement strand
ATTCAATAGACTTAAGCAGTTATATTTCTGATGCAAGTTTATTCCAAAAAATAACAGATATTTGGAAATTAATCAACTTCACAACAGCATTCGGGGACAGATTAGGAGAGTTGTGGAATGCAAATAATGCAAGTAATTATTTAAGAGATAATTCTTATCTTACAAAAGACAATTCAACAATTATAGCGGAGCTTATGCAAAATGATACAATCAACAGAAGTATCAGTTTAGATAGTTATGTCTCTGATGGCAGTCTTTATCAAAAAATAACAGACATATGGAAGGTAATCAACTTCACAACAGCTTATGACTCCCGAACAGATAGGTTTCAAGTGGAAAATTTAACAAATGCTACTTATTGGAACAAAACAGGTTCTAATATTTATCCTTCTGATTTAGGTGGAAATGTCGGAATTGGAACAATAAGTCCAGAAGAAAAACTACATGTTTCTGATGGACACTTCTTATTGGATAACACAAAGCAAATAAGATGGAAAGATTTTGCTGGAACACCAATGGCAGTTATTAGGTCTGATACAGCTGATATTGTGACATTTACTGGAATGGGAGGTACTACAGCACTTGAGATTGAAGATTCATCAGGAGCAGGTTTTGTATATTTTAAGGAAAGTCAACAAGTGGGAATTGGAACTGCAGCAGTCAAATATAAATTACAGATAGCAGATACAACTACAAAGTCTTTGAATGTTTCAGACACATTATATGTTGATGGAAGCAATAAGAGAGTTGGAATAGGCACAATAACCCCAGTAGAAACACTAACAATAAACGGAAATCTCAGCACAACAGAAACAAATAACACTTTTGGTACTTTGAATATAATACAATATAATTCAACTTGTTCAGGTTTCAGGACAGGAGCAACAGGAGGAGGAATATTCTCTTGTATTTAAAATGCAACAATGGTACAAAAAATATGGTTGGGTACAGCACTTGTTTTGGTGATACTTACAACTTCTTTTTATCTTCTGATGCCAGAAAAAGTCAGAATAGATTTTACTAAAACAAGAACAATATTCAAAGTATATGAAGAGGGAAAGTTTGTTACTTCTGGAATTGAATATGTAAGGATTTTTGATGGTACTAGACTTATGAGAGCTAAAAACAGGACTATTGATTATACTATTTTAGATAGTAAGACAATGGCAGGAAGAATATCATCATTCAAGGATAGGATTATAATAGAGGATTCGTATGATTTTGATAACGAAGTAATTAATGTAGAGAACGTTCCAATTTCTCATAAGGTCTGTTTTACTAATTCAAAAGGCAAAATCTTTGAATATATGATTGATAGAATTGAGTACGATGGCGAAACTAAAGATATAACAAGCCCATTCTCTTTTGGAAAAAACATGAAGCTTACATTCCAAGATGGATATTACCGGGCTAAAGTTTATAATTATAAATATGCTACTGACAAAATTAAAATAAGATATAGAGTAACAGATGATTACCAGTGCTTTGATGTTAGATTGTTTGATCCTGAAACAGAAGAAAAGTTAACAGAAATTACATATAAGGATAATAATATGACTATTGAATTTAAAGTTAATGATACAATTATTGGTCAAGCAACATTGAAATCACATAAAACTTATGATGAAGTTGGAAGAGTCACTATTGGCAAAAACAGAACTGTTATTTGGTATGAATTTACAGATTTTAAAGATGTTAAAATAGATGCTCTTAAAGGTGTTGAGTTTATTGATATGAGAAAAGAAATATTTAATTATTCAGGCAAAGAAATTTTAAATGAATCTGAGATTGATAAATATATAGTTCCTAATCCTAATTATTTATTATCAATAGAAAAGAATTATAGCTTTGTTTATTTAAATAATAAGGAATGGGTTAATTATATTTCTTTTGATATCCCAAAAGAAAACATAATTATTGGAGTTCAAACTGATTTATTTTGGGGAGAGTTTATTGATGTTAGGTTTAATATTTTTGAAAATAAATTAGATAGACATGCAGTAGTTGTAGGGGTAAGTGCTGGATTTGTTGAAGAAGCTCCTCAAGATGACCCAGGGGGTAGTGATACGTTCTTTAGTGGTGATGCATTAGGATTTAAAGATACATCACCTGCGACTGCTGGGAAAGTTATAGAGATTGGTTGGTGGGCTGAGAATCCAACCGAAGAGTCTAACTTTGAAGTTGCTATATATGACCATGATAGTGGTTCAGATATTCCAAAAAATATAGTTGGTTCTAAAAGTGCAACAAATGCAAAAGGAACAGATGCAGGTTGGAAAAGAGTAACTGGGTTGGATATAACAATATCTTCTAGTACTGTTTATTGGATTGGTGTTCAGCATGATAGTACTGCAACAGCAACCTTAACAAATTACAATGCTGGAGGGCGAATGTCTTTTGATACAAGTAGTACTACTTTGGTTGACCCTTGGGTATCTGATGGAACAGTTGCAAGAATCTTAGCCTTTTATGCAGTTTGGGAAGTTGCAGGACCAGAAGACACCTGCTCCTGTCCAGATTCAGGAGACTGGATAATGACAGACAACTGCAACATAACTACTGATTGCGATTTACAGGGAAATGATTTTTATTGCGAAAAAAATGATGATGTAAGCATGAACGCCGTAATAAGTAATTTTGGAAATATTTTCAGTTATTGTGATATATTTTGTATCAAAACGCCAAGTTGTTTTGGATAAGAATGAAAATCAAAAATAACATAATTGGATTTATTGTAACTATTCTTTTAATAGCCAGTTCAGTGTATGGATTAACATTTGAAGAAGGAGTAGAGATATTTATGACTGATGGATCAGTTAATGTAACTTACAATTTTACAAACCAGATAACATTCTCAAATTTATTGCAAATAGATGGATTAACACTTAATCTTGATAATGTAGATAATATTACTTTAACTCCTTCAAGCAGCGAGATCTTTAATGGATTTATAGAATGGAGTGTATCAAACAGGAACTTCTCAATGATAGGAGAAAACCAGACAGTAACTCATAATATCGTTAAGGATAATTTTATTTATCCCATTATTTATGATGATAAGTTCTATATAGCTGGTGTAGAGGATATAAATGCCAATTCAACAAATAAGTTTTGGAGATATGGGATAAACGGGACAGTGGACTTGAATCTTTCTTTTGGGCCTGATAATACAAATGTTTTCAGAGTCATTGGATGTGGGCCCGGAATACAAAATATATCTGCATTACCGGAAGGGCAGAATAGTTCAAGGGGAATAGATTATGTTTGTAATAATGGTACGATAACTACAAATGTATCAGTTAAACTTATTGAATCATTGAATTCAGGATGGCCTACTATTTGGGTATCCAATAACTCTGGATATTCTGAAGCTATAAACCTTACAAATAATCAAGCTACACCAAAAACTATATTTAGAAGGCTTAATGTAGGTAGTTGTTTTTATGCTTGGTTTAACTTTACGTGCAATAATGTAACACAGAATCCGGGAGTTTATGAACAATATAATGCAACAGGATAAAATAAGGAGGTGGTTATTTTGCCAATAAGTCGTGGAATACCAATATCTGTAAAATTAGAAATTAATCTAAAAGAAACTATCACAGTTAGTGAGAGTATTGGGAGATTACAAACACTGCATAGAAGTATATCAGAAATAGTCAATATTTCAGAATCATTAGACAGGACTCATATAGTACCAACACAGCCCAAGTTTAAAGTAACAGCTACTGGAGCAATTGGTAAGGCAATTCTATCACAAGGAGAAGGATCTATAAAATCAACAATTCCCGAAGAAAAGACAATTTTATCTTCAGGAGATGGATTAGCAAAATCAACAGCTCCTGAAGAAAAAACAGAATATGCTTAAAAATAGCAAGATTTAAAAATAATTGAATTAAGGAGAATAATATGGTAGAAAGAGATAAAAAACAAGAAGGTGATTACGATAAGTGTCTTAATTACTGGAGATAAACCAACTCCGTCTGAGTATGATAGGTGGATTGTATATAAATCTAGTACCAAAGCCGGAACTTATTCAAAGATAAATGGAAGTACTGGGCAGCTTATAAGTGACATGACTTATTTGGATGAATCGGGAATTTCTACTGATTGGTATAAGGTTTCTTATTACAATAATTCGACAACAAACGAATCAACTTTATCTGTAGCAATGCAGGGATTATCGACAACATATGCATCAGTTAGAAAAGTTCAGGATTTCTTAAGATTACCTACTTTATCAGATACTACAAATCCAACTATACAGGAAATTGTTGACTTGATTAATAGAAAGGAAGATATTTTGGACCATAAAACTGGCCATGCATGGAGAACAAGATACTGCGGAACTACATCCGGACAAGATCAAACAGCAAAATACGAATATTACGATATTGATAGTCTTTATGAATTCCAGACTGGAAGGCCTATTTATTTGAAACATAGGAAAATCAAGACTTTTGATTCAGATAAGGGAGATGCTTTTGAGATATGGAATGGAAGTTCATGGGCAGACTGGTTAAGTGAAAGGACCGAAGGAAGAAGTGAGGATTATTGGCTTGATTATGAGATGGGGATGCTCAATATTAAAGCTAGATTTGGAGTTGTAGGACCAGTAAAGATAAGATTAAAATACAGGTATGGGGAAATAATAGTAAATAAGATTGTTGAAGATATCTGCATAAAAATGTGTGCTATTGACTTATTATTGGGAGAAAGTAGAGGTGCTTTTGTGCCTGAAGGATCTAACTCGGCGCTTTCTTATGGGAGGAAAATAGATATAATGCAGAAAGATATTGATTATAAACTGAGCACTATTAGAGAGATGCAGATTCCAAATTTGATGAGATAATTCAGAAAGTTTAAATAGAAGTTTATTCTAAAAGGATTTATAACCCTTTAAAGTTTGTAAGTACCAGGGAAAAATGCCAGTTCAACCACACCCTATTTCAGGGATAATCTTGGATATAGACAATAGTACTCCTCTCGAAGGAGCTACTGTTAAAGTCTATGATCGTGAGAAATCTGCTTCTGTAACTGTGATTGAGTTGACTGATTCTAACGGGATTTATATTCTTGATGTTGCAAATATTAAAAATGAAAGTGGAATTGGAGTGGATTATGATCCCGGGGATAATATAGTTATTGAGGCAACAAAAGGAGATAAGATTGTTCAGGAAAAAACAACGATTATTGGAGATGCCCAAACAGTTAATTTAACAATTGCATATAATGATGCTCTGGGAGTAATGATTGGTTTATTAAATGATAACTGGCAGAAAGAAAGAACAGATAATATCAAGCCAACAATAGGTAAGATATTTGAATATAAAGAGCTTGATTTTGAAAATAATGATTATGTATTAGTTTATGAAACTAGTGAGATTGATGGAGCTTGGGGGATTGGTGGAGAAAGTTTTAAAGAATTTACAACAGTTAGTATGGATACAAGAACAACAAAAAAAAGAGCGGCAATCGCGGATGTTAGGCCGCATTTATTCAAGATGAGGGAAGAAATTAAGAGAATAGTTAAATCCAAGATAGCCAAGCCAGCAAGACCATTCCAATTATTAGTGCAAAGAGCAGCTAAGGATCTATCGGATAAATTCACAGGAATAGGAAGATGTGTTATTGATATAGAACTTCGTTACTGGGGTTCATGATAAGATATAATATTGAAATAATAAAAAAGGGGGTTTAAAAAATGGGAATACATAACAAACCAAAAGTTCTTCCTGAAGTAAAGGAAAAAACATTGGTGGAAAAGATAAAAGAGTGCGGATCTTGGGTAGATTTATGGAAGATGAAAGAAGATATAATTAGTGCTTTGGAAGGTAAAAAATCAAAAAAGGAAGGTAAGTAGCAAAATTTAAAAATAGATGAATCTCTTGATATAGAATGACAATAAAAAAAAGCAAATATGGAGTAGGAAATCATCCTAATTCAAGGAATAGTTCACATCTTTTTGTAAAAGGACATCCTTATTATGGTGGAGAAGGAGCTAAAAAAACTCAATTTAAGAAGGGGAATAATGTTAATTTAGGTAGGGAATTTACAGAGGAAACTAAGAAAAAAATAGGTAGAGCTTTTAAAGGAAAAAAGCTATCCGAAGAACATAAAGAAAAAATAAGTAAATCAAATAAAAAAATATCACATAAAGGTCATTTTAAGAAAGGGATTGTGCCTTGGAATAAAGGTATAGAATTTACTCAAATGAAAGGAGAAAATCATCCAGCTTGGCAGGGAGGAATATCTTATGAACCTTATGGATTAGAATTCCATAATAGATTTAAAGAATTAATTAGAGAAAGAGATAATAATTGTTGTTTAATATGCAATATACTCGGAGAAGAATTGAAAGAAAAATTAAGTATACATCATATGGATTATAATAAAAAAAATTCATTCCCTCAAAATTGTGTTAGCTTGTGTAGATGTTGTCATACTAAAACGAATATCAATCGCAATCATTGGAAAACTTTTTTTCAATCTTTATTAAAAGAAAGATATAGTTATGAATATACTCAAGACCAGAAAATAATTCTGGACTTTAATAAAAACAAATCATCTGGAGGTGGTTAATTATGGCAAACCCAGCAGTAATAAGTGAGACAGATAAAAAATATCTGCACTAAATCAGATATGGTTGGGAAAGTGGCTACGCGAGTGAACAGGCAACAATAGATAAGACATTTGGTGCAGGAATAAAGATCACTAGCTTGACAAGAAGAAACAATGTAGAAGCAGTTTTCGGACTTGGCGCAAGGAATGCCCAAGCATTGCCAGTGAAGCAATTCGAAGGAGCATTGAGCGTGGAATTTATTCTGGCAAATCCATGGTGGATTAGGGCAGTTTTAGGATCAGCCCCGAATACAACAGGTTCAGCAAGTGATTTTACTCATACCTTTAGTGAAGCAGATACAATACCCTCTCTTAGTGTAGAGAATGAAATTACATCAGATACTGCAAGTGTTGCAGCCCTTTTGGGATGTAAAGTATCAACATGCACAATATCAGCTGCAGTTGGAGAATTAGCAAGAGTAAAACTGGATATGATGTATGCAGATGAAGATGAAGATAGTTCAGCAGCAGGAAATGTGGCAGAAACTTTTGATGTGTTCAGTATGGCGGAAGCATCTTTGGAGTTTCCAAATGGTTCTACTATCAGCGATATTCAAAATGTAGAGGTAACTATTAATAATAATCCAGAAATGGTATATGGATTAGGGAGTAGAGTTGGACAGCAGCTTCCAGTGAAAAACAGGTCTTATTCTGCAAGAATAACGCGGCCATTTGAAGATTCAGCAACTTTCCTAGAAGCGTTTTATGGTTCAGCAACTGGACCAAATGCAACAGTAGCAGCAACAGCAACATTGGAATTGATATTTACAAACGGATTGTCTACAACAAATGAAAGATCGATAACCTTCTTATTTGGTGAGACAAAAATTGATGAGCATAATATGCCACAAGATTCAACAGCTTTAATAATGGAAGATTTGCCATTAATTATGGAGTCATGTACATCAGTTATTGCAAATAACTCAACAGATACAGCACCCTAATCGCAGTATATATAATTAAGGAATTAAGAAAAACAGGAGGCCAAAAAATGAAAACTAAGGAGATAGAAGTTATGTGGGACGGGAAGAAAACAAAGATGAAGATAAAGAGGATGGGCTGGGAAGAAAAGAACGATTTTCTCGAGGAATATATGGAATATAAGACAGAAGGTAACAGGACTGTATTAGTACCTCATCCATTGAAGATACGTGCAGGAGCACTTAGAAAATGCCTTATTGAGGCGCCTTTCAAAACAGATCCAAGATCTCTTAATGCAATAGAGAATCCGGAGGATTATAAATCTCTTGATGTTATTTGGAAGGAAATAGAGAGTTTTAATGAATTAGGTAATGAAGAAAAAAAAAATTAAGATGGGCATTTAAGCACGGAACAGATAATAAAAAGATTGAGAAGATAATCTGGTATTATCTCTTTGCAAGAAAGATGAGTATACCTCCAGATGAATTGAATAAAATGGATTTTGTACTTGTTGAATCTCTTAAAGTATTGATGAAGGAAGAAATGAAAGCATTATCAAATACTGGAAATACAGATCCAGAGGAATTTTTCGGGATGAAATAATATGGCAGAAATTTTAGAAAGATTTTTAAATCAAAAAGAGGATATAAGTATCATGCGAGGCCCTTCAAGAGAATCAAGATTAGGGAAGAATAATCCTAATTATAAGCATGGAAATTATGTTGAAGCTAAAAAGAAAATTAAGAAAGGATGGAACTCCAAATCTATAGGCAATAGATTCAAGAAAGGGATGGTACCATGGAATAAAGGTAAATCATTTGAGGAATGGAATCCAAATTATGAGGGACATACAGAAGAAACAAAAGAGAAAATTAGAAAAAAGCATATAGGAATGAAAAAACCATGGGTAGCTGAAAGAAATAAAAAATTAAGAGGAGTAAGCAAGAGAGGTAGACCTTTTTGGCAAGGGAGAACTTTTTACCAGAATTATGCAAAAGAAAATTTAATCCAAAAATGTAACAAATGTGAATGTAATGAGCAGTTAGTAGTACATCATAAAGATACTAATCACTTTAATAATATATCAGAAAATCTGGAAATTCTTTGCAGAAGTTGCCATATATCCCTACATTATCAATTAATTAAGGGTGGTAAAGATAGCTGAGGCATTTGGTATGTCGGTTGGATTGAAGCTTTTCGTTGAGAATGTCAAGGAAGTGCAGAAACAGGTAAAAGATGCTATGAAGAACATACCTGCAGGAATACAAGGGCAGATAAGCGGAATTACAGGGGGAATACAGCAAGGAGCATTAGGTACGGGTGCTGGCGCAACTGCCAGTACACTTGGAAAGATGGGGGGGAAATTAGCTTTATTGGCAGGTACTACTCTGGTTATAGCAGAAGGAGTAAAAAGGATCGTAAGATTTCTGGCAGCAAGTAGTCCTTATTTAAAGGGGGTATTTGATATATTTAAGAGATCTTTGATGATATTCTTTAGACCTTTTGGAGATGCATTGGCTACATTTCTCAAGCCAATGGCCTTATGGATGATCAAGATGGCAGTGGCATTTCTGCAGTTTTCAAAGAAAGTACCATTTGGTAGTTCAATAGTTGAAGCTGGAGCAGGAGCGATTGTAGGGGGAGGTGTGGGACCTGTAGCAGGAAAAGCGAGGGAAGTAGTTATTGAAGCGGTTACTCCATTGTTGGCTTCGGCTTTGGAAGGGGTAAAAAATATTGGAATAGTTGTAAGTGCATGGGCTGATAAAGCTGTTGATACGTTTCTCGGAATTAATATGGATGAAGTTAGAGCAAAAGTGGCCACATTTATGCTTGAAACTTGGCCTCAATGGGTAGATAATGTTAGGGAAAAAGTTGCAATATTCATGCTTGAAACTTGGCCAGAGTTTGTCAATATACTCCAAACAAAAGTGGAAGAAACATGGGGAGATATCCAAATTTTAGTATCAGAGACTATCCCGGATGCAATAGAAGAAGGGTGGGAAACTGTAAAGACTTTCTTTACAGAAGATGTAGCAGGTTGGGTAACTGATGCCTTTGAAGGTATAAAGACTTTCTTTACAGAAGATATACCTGGATGGATTACTGATATGATAGACAAAGTAAAGGGTTTGTTTGGTTTTGGAGGTGGTGGAAAAGAAGAAAGAAAAAGCAGTGGAGTTTCTGGTTCATTTCAAACTGGAACAAATTTTGTTCCTGAAACTGGACTTTATGGATTACATAGGGGAGAAAAAGTTATTCCATCTACCAGAGTCGGAGGATCATCAGGAGGAAAAGGTATGGTACTTAATATGAGAACAATAATCCAGGGAGGGATACAAAAAGATGTTGATATTGATTCCATAGTTAGGAGAAGCAGCAGAATGACGGAGCTTATCCTGAGAAGAAGAGGAATAATATGACTACTTCGGAAGCAGAATTATTTTTGAAAGAGAAAGCAAAGGAAA
>SDBU01010938.1_pt1 | contig 10008 bp, 13 predicted proteins | sample 2277071 | NCBI WGS metagenome assembly SDBU01 (sample SAMN10397929, study PRJNA504765) | marine sediment metagenome | isolation source: marine sediment core GS08_GC12, 126 cmbsf | place: Arctic Ocean: Gakkel Ridge, Loki's castle | collected 2008 | reverse complement strand
TCCTGTTGTCTCAATGTCTAGATATGCTTCAGATAGTGGCTGCAATTGATGGGCTCCCGCACGGATTAGATTGGCTTACCCAATTATACAACACCGCCAGAAAACAATACCTTCAATGGCAGCACGAACCCTTGTCCGTGCGGCTATTACGGCAACTTTCGGCAATATTGTGCAATAATCGTGCTCAACAAAACATCTTTTTGTTTAACGCCTGTAAAAGGCTGTGCTAGATCTTACGCTTGGGGACTAAGCGTATAACTGTGGAGTAAAAAAGGACCGATCTAGGCTGGAGAAGCCAGGGTCAAAACGGGACACTAAAAATACTTCTCCGCCGGCATCAGGCCATGGCTGGGTATCTGGCCCACGCCTGAGTTTGTGCCTAGATTAGACAGTATTCACATACTGTAGCATAGCACTCACGCTTACCCTGAGGGATTCCCCTGGAAGATAAAATAGTTTTCCTGTCCCCTCGGGACCTGTCTCCACCGGTGACCTCTTGGGCAATACCTGGTGAAACTAAGGACTCGGGGCTTCAAATCCCCGACCTTATTCCTTTGCCTCTGAGGTAACAACCCGTCAAACTGTGCAATCCAAAAACGGTTCATACTATGGCATGGCAGCGAAAAGGGCATCACTATAATTGGTGGCGCTCTTTTTGATAGCAGTTTAATCTCAAAATATCAGAAATTTGACATACTGAGTAAACTGGGCTAGAATAAATTTATCATGATTATATGTGGGCTTTGCGGGAAGGAATTCAAGAACACTCAAGGATTGAGGGGTCACATGACTTTTATTCATGGTAAGACTGGCAGTAGCAAAATACTGAGTGCTCCAGCTGCTACTGAGCAGCGACTGAGTGAACTGGAACAGCTACTGGGTATTACTCGTCAGCATACTGAGCAAGCTACTGAACAGCCAGTCAGTAGGCTGAGAACTAGGCTTGGGCTTACTGAGAATACTACTGAGCAGGTGGAACAGCTTACCGAGCAACTCAATCAGTTAACTGAGCAGCAAGCCAGGAAGCTAGGAAAGTTGAGTGAGCAGCTCGAGTCTATCGAACGTAATGCTGACTGGATGAATGAGCTTAACCAGCAGCTCAAGGCTGTTATTAGGCGGTTGGAGAAGCTGGAGGCTGCCCGTAATGAAACTGTATCACTATTAAAAGCTCTCATCTTTAGCACACAAGATAGCTATGATGCTCTGTTCCAGTTGTTTTCTGGTCACTCGCATTCTGAAAAGAAACTTATCCTGCCAAGCGTTGAAGCAGTAGAACTTATCCAGGAACGGGTAGCTGCTGCCGATGAACGCCGAGGCGAGCTGCCCAAACAGCCGGTTGATATAGTAGCCGGTAAACACGAGGGTCGCGGCTGGAGATACTTGAAAAATCTGGACCTGTCCATCTTTGAGGGCGTGCCGGTGGAGAGTTGAGCTATGTAGATATTTCCCACAGATGGCTTACCTTTGGATGTGGATGATGAAGATGACTAGGGCGAATCAGGAATTAAAAGAGAATGGAAAGCACATACGAAAGAGCCCTTAATGGTTTAATTGAACTATGGCTAGACATATACGATGATCGAGAATACCTAATCCAAGAGAAGGTTTACCAAGCTTGCCAACTACAGCCACATATTATGGCTGCTCTCAGGGAACCAAGTTTATGGGTTACGACTCTTATCGAAAGCTCACTTGACAAGGTTGCCTTTTCCATAATTTATACTCTCATTCCAATAGAGGTACGCCATCACCCAATGCTACAAGCAGAGATTAAACAAGACCGCGAGACTAATCTATTTCTATTCTTTTTGAACTGGCTACTTGAGCTAGCAGCAACAACCAATATGGTTTTAGGAATAACGCTAGCCGAAGCTGAGAGGTGGTTGGAACAGTCTTTTGAACGGATGGTAACGCAATTGAGCTTGAACCAAATGCTGAGTAAACCAACTACTGAGAAGATACTTCATTGGTATACGCTACACACTTTATCGGAGAGTTTTCCCCTGTATCCCGGAAGTGTTGCCGGAGCCGACAGGAAATTGAGGGTGGTATTGCGTGAGCGTATGCGATTACATAGCGGCAATATATGTGTGTATGAAAATGACCTTAGAGCTGCTCTGTGGGACTGTTGGAATAGTGACGTTATAGTGACAGAATTGTTTAGGATACTTCACAATAAAAGCGACAGAGAGAAGGTCGAACTATTAGAACAGCTAGCTGATGGTGAAGAGCCAAAGCTGCTACGGAATATACTTTTAGAGAGCCTCCATAAGGTAGTAGGAAACTTAGCGGACATTCACCAAGAAATAAGAAACCTACAGACACAAGGTAGGGAACTTCCGCTAACTGAAGAAATATTGTCAGTATTGCCAGCAAGGCATGAGCAATACGAGAGCGCTTTAGACAATTTCTTAGACATGATAACTAAGCGTGGTGTAGATATTAGTCGCCTTGACACGCGGGACTTGGAGTTACTGAGCGATGAACTGAATCGCCGCAAATACAGCATAACACGTAAGGAATACTACGGCGAAAAAGAAAATCAGCGAAAGCAACAACTAAAATACCTGGGAAAGAGGCTTAAAAGCTAGCACGCAGATATAGCTTCAGCAACCGCAAAACTTAAGCCGGCATTGTAGACGCCGGTTTTTTCTTTTTTCTAAAAATTCCCTCAAAAATTGACACTTTTTGCCTTTTCAAATCCCAGTATAGGTAGAAGGGATAGAAGGGGTGAAGTGCATGACAAAAGATTCACTGGGCGTGATTACTCTGCAATACCCGGACTTATGGGATGGCAAACTGAGAATACTGGCATCAACGCGTGACCGCAAGGCACTATTAGCTTTTCGTGAAGCCGTTTTGATCGAAGCCAGACTCAAACTTATGAACTTCCCAGACGATGAAGTGCTACGGGTTGAATATAAAAAGGATTACGAACGCTTACAAGGAATTCTCGATTTACTCATACCAGTTAACGATGAAACAGAAGAGCAGGCACACGATGACAGCCAAAACTAATCCAAAGCTAGTAAAGTTAACAGTGGGTATAAGGCCAGGACAAGGCACACCAGCCCAAAAGCAAGCATGGCGTAAGTTTTGGCAGAAGTTAATCACTCAAGTCCAAGATGAGGTAAAAAAATGAACGCTGAGCCCCGAAGCCTAAATGAATTTCTAGCACTACTCAAAGGCGTTAAACAACTACGTGATGGCCAGTATATTGCCCTTTGCCCAGGACACCATGACACCAAGCCAAGTCTAAGCATAAAAGAGGCTAACGGTAAGATCTTATTCCAAATATGAAAAGGTGTCACCCCGAGCCGAGAGGGAGTAACGGATAATGAAAGTCCAATGCCCACACTGTGGCAAATTGGTGGTGGTTAATGGTTTAGGACGCAAACGGCTTAATATCCCACTCAAGAACGTTTGTGAGGCGTTGCAAGTGCACCGTAGCGTGGTGGTGGCGGCCAATGAGCTAAATTGCAGCCAGGGATACATTTTCAATAAGTTAAAGGCTAATGGGCTAAAGCTAAAAGATGTCATCGACAAAAAGGCGAAACATAATTGGCTCTTCTGTTGAATTAGTGAGGAATGATGGTAGATAGCCAGAATGAAAAAACAATGATACCGGCACCAAAAGTAGCCTCATTGCGCAACAAAAGTTCTCAACAGTTAGCTATTAGACGGGCTGAGGCTGGTGTTGCCGACTATGTAGTGCACCTCAATCTTGACCAGGTAAGGCGACTTGCCGAGGCTGCTGGACAGAGCCGGCATGGCGAGCGGGATAGGTTATTGGTTCAACTGCTTTTTGATGGTTGTCTTCGCTGCTCTGAGGCAATAAGCATTAAGCCGGGTGATATAGTTCAAGACAATACGGGCTGGACAGTTAAGATAAAGGGTAAGGGCAATAAGACGGCTCTGGTGGCTATCTCACCCACTCTGGCAGCCCAACTTCAGGCATACGCCTATCGTCATAGGCTGGATGAAAGCGACCGGTTGTTCCCTATCACCCGGTCGCAGGCGTTTAGAATTGTCACCACCGCCTTTGACTGTGCTGGTATTACGAGGCCAAGACGGGAGACAGACCGGGTAGGTGCAGTTCATATCCTGCGCCATAGTGGTGCTATCGAGCGGTTGAGGCAAACTGGAAATCCAAAAGCAGTTCAAGACCAGCTCCGGCACAAGTCAGCTTTAATGACCATGCGGTATCTAAAGACCCTTAGTGCGGACGAATCATTACAGATTCAGCAGGGAGTCGAATTTGGATGGTGAGTCAAGGTGAGTGTGCGAACGTAGGGTTGAATGTGTTAGACAACAAACAAAGAAAGGAGGGTCATAGGAGTTTGACCTTGACGTCAGCTATTTTAGTCAGAAGTTCGTCCACCTGCTTTTGGAGTAACTCGCGGTGCTCGTTCAAGAGCTGCTCAAGCGTCTTTTTCCCGCTCATCAGATTCTCTTCGAGTTTCTGGACTATTTCGCGGTCGGAGGGACTAACTACATACGGAGTGCCTGCGTCTTTGCTTGTGAGATATGTTCCTGCTGCTAGTTCAGAACCGATGGTCCTAAACGTATCACCTAACTCTTTCTTAAACACCTTTTGGGCCAACTCTCTAATGTATGAACCTTCAAATAAGACAGACGCATACTTCAACGAAGCCTCAGCTTTCGACAGAGCAACCCTAGCTTTTTCCCCTAGGGCTCCGGCTTGGGCAGTTGCCATGATTTCACTAATAGGAGGAATAGTCGGCACCTCGGCACTCTGGAGGTCTAGTGCCCATTTCTTAATCTCGTCCAACAGTCTTCGCTTTTGCTCGTTTCTTTGGATACTACGAGTCTCCCGTATACCAGCCAACCCTACGGCCAACGCTACAAGGATAGCGAGAAGCATGATAGCTGGGGTGCCGGCAGATGCCCACTTATCAAGAAAGTCGAAGATTTTGTCGGCATTGGTAGCATCTTTTCCCAATGTAGGCGTCATATTGATATACACAATTACTGCTAAGACAAGTAGAACCACAAGACTGGTGCCACCTATTAGATACCATTTATGCCTTTTTAACCATGCTTTCATATCTAAAATTATATCACAAAAAAGGAGCGCTAATTCTGACGCCTGATAGTTAGGCGTGAAAACATAAGGCAAACAATTGAACGATTTTTGCCACAAAGGCCTAAATAGAGAGGTGCTTGACAAATGTCTCCTAAAATGTTACAGTGTTACCAAGTAACACACTAAGGAGGTGTTATATGCCAGTCATTCGTATTACTGATTCGACATGGGACCGCTTAAAGCGATGGGCCGTTCCTCTCGATGACAGCGTGGAGGATGCTGTGCGGAAAGTGCTAGACGCCGCCGAAGAACACCTAAGATGCCCTCAGACAAGAGTGCCACGCAGGCGTGGTGGCTTGGGCAAAAGACCGCTGGAGTGGGGGAGCAAATTGCCGCCAGGACAGAAATTGCCTGAGGAAGCCTACCGCCTGCCTATCCTTGAAGCGCTTCATGAACTTGGTGGTAGCGCTTCTGTTAGAGATGTGCTGAAGGTGGTTGAGGTAAAGGTGAAGCCACTTCTTACCGAGGTTGACTATCAGAAAGTCCCCTCGGGTGGCGACATTCGCTGGCGCAACACCGCGTGTTTTGAGCGGTATACCCTCGTGAAGGACGGACTACTGAAACCGACATCTGAATCTTCGCACGGGATTTGGGAACTTTCCGAAAGGGGGAGGCAGGAGGTAGAGAGGAAGACTGGAACGTTCAAAGAGTGAGAGGGGGGTTAACATGAAAACAGCTACATATTGCAGAGTAAGCACAGACAACCAAGAATCCGAAGGCACTAGCCTACAGACGCAGCTAGAGGCTTGCTGTGACTACTGCCAGGGTAAGGGCTAAAGCAGAAGCTGGGGTTGAGTATCAGGTAGTCTCATGCCGGGATTTGCCTGATTAAAGGAGGGGACTGAATGCCATCAGTTGAAAAATGGGCATCACCTGAAGATTTTGCCACGCTATTCCAGTATTTCTGGTATCGTAACTTTCCGATTGACCAAAAGGCTATTGGGGCAAGACGTTCGGACTGGACTATCCATACAGGAATAGTTGTTCGTAATGTAGCTGACCTCATGGGTCTCGTTACGAGATTTGAATCCGGGAAGAGAAAAGATGCGGTATTGCGAAGCACCGAGGGCGATGAAATAGCCATAGAATGGGAATGGGGTGGTGTATTTGGGAAGGCTAACGAATTGGAAAAGCTAAAATGCCACAATGTGCGGCCTAAAGGCAAGGAAAGTCTTAAATATGCAGTGCTTATAACCTATACCCACACATCGCATATAAAAGAGGTTTACAATGTTGTAATGGCAAAATGGAAAGAAGGGGAAGGGGCACGATGGCCACTTTTACTCGTTCTCATTGATGTCATTGACGTGCCCAAGGCCAAGTTATCCACGGGTAGAGAGTTCATGAATATACAAATGTCCGTGTTTGATAAGGGTGAGCGTAGAAACCTGCGTTTAGCACCAGCGTCTCCCTGGAAAATTCCTGGCACACGTTGGTCTTACGAGCTAAAATGACTAACCAATCCATATTATGTAACATCCACATCCTTTGACTTGTCCCAAATGCAAATCTCCGTATCGGGATAGACCGAGAAGGCAGAAGAAAGGGAGGAGGAAATGAAGGCAGATATATATTGCAGAGTCAGCACAGACAATCAGGAAGCCGAAGGCACCAGTCTGCAAACGCAGCTTGAAGCTTGCCTGAAATACTGTCACGACAAGGGCTATGACGTGGCTTGTCGCTTCAGTGAGGCATACTCCGGGCTTACGCTGGAACGGCCAAAGCTAAATGAGTTAAGGGAGTTGATAAGGGCCGGAGACGTTGACGTGGTGGTGGTTTACTGCCTCGACCGGCTATCCCGTGACCCTACTCACGGCGTTCTACTAACCCAGGAGCTAGAAAAGCACCACGTTACCCTTGAAGCTGTCACCGAAACTGTAGACAGCTCGGAGCTGGGCAAGTTGATAAGCTACATACGCGGCTTTGCCTCAAAGTTGGAAGCGGAAAAGATACGAGAACGCACCATGCGTGGCAAGAAGGCCAAAGCCAGAATGGGCCAGATACCGGGTGGCGGCTTTTCTCACATATTTGGCTATGACTACATCAATAAGATAGGTCAGCAAAGCGGCAGACGCGTTATTAATGAGAACGAGACCGAAATAGTGCGCAAAATATATCATTGGCTAGTAGATGACCACATGACTACGTTTGCAATTGTCTTTAAACTAAGAGAATTACAGATACCCACAAAGAAATCTGGCTCTCATTGGCGGCGCTCTGCCGTTTACAATATCCTCACTAACCCGGCATACACCGGGCGAACTTATGCTTTTACGACAGCTAATCACAAGCAGTTCAGCAGAGATAAGGCGGATTGGATAGAATTACCCGATGTTACTCCGCGAATCATATCTGACGAATTATTCGAAGCTGCACAAGAGCGATTAAAGCTCAATAAGACCAATGCTATGCGAAATACTAAAAGAGCATATTTATTAAGAGGGCGTGTAAGGTGCGCTCAATGCGGGCATACTTACACTGGACGTAGTAGTAGGAACCTAAAAGATGGTAAACATGGGTTAGATATCCGCTATATTTGCTCTGGCAAACAAAGAATGATGGTTCCGGTAAATAGGTGTCATAACCGAAGCTGGCAAGCGGGTAAACTTGAGTCTATGGTTTGGACTGAGATAGAACGTGTGCTTGATAACCCTGAGCTTATTATTAAAGAGATTGAAAAGCAGTGCCAGGATGGTAATGAATTAGGCGTTTTAGAGACCGAATTACAGCAAGTTGAACGTCAGTTGAAGGCGCTTGACCGAGAACAAAAGGAATTACTAGACAATGCACTTAGAGGCTTCCCTGAGAGCCTTATTATCTCCGAGAACAAGAGAATAAATAGTAAAAGAGCTAGCTTGGAGGCACAAAAAGCCGAGTTGGAGGCACAGATTAAGGCTAGCCAGGACGCAGCTATCAGTTTGCCAAAGCTAGAGCACTTTGTTGAACTACTGCGTCAGAAGCTAACTACACTGGACTTTGAGACGAAGCGCTTAGCCCTTGATATGCTAAATATCCAGGTGTGGCTAGACGGCCACAACGTAGAAATCACCGGCATTATACCTGTAACGGATGATGCTATTGTGACCACGCAATCTTGATAATCAAAGCCGTCAAGCTGGGGTGGCGTTTCCAGCTTCCCGGTTACCCGGAGCAGGTCGCCATAGCTATGGGCAGGGTATCTGGGCACAAATAGCAGAGCGGCCCCTGAAACCTGCTGCCAGTCCCCATCTACCTTTATCTCTTGGGCTGAAAAATGGAGGTGGGTGGTCTTATCTCTAACGTCAGGGTCTCTATCTACCAGCCCCTTGATTTCCACGGTTCCCCGGTCGTTATAAAACTGGAGGGAATGCTGGTCAACAATGGGCAGGCTTGATTGGTAACGGAGGGCGCTGCCGAAGAGGGCAAGGAGACATAGACTGGAGAGGATGATTAGTTTTCGGTGCTGGCGGGCGAGAAAAAGTAGTGGGAGGGGGACAAGTCCGGTAAAGAGGAAAACCAGGGGCAGATTAAACTCTGCCCCTAAAAGAATATACCCCAGAAGGATACCAGCCACCCAGGCACAACTAAGATAGATAAGTGACAATATTCTCCATCCTGAAGGCTAGTCGGCTACAGAAATCAGGTGTTTAATGCGCTCATAGATGGTAGGTCCTATACCTTCCACATTTGTTATCTCACGGGTGTTCTGGAAAGGTCCATTCTGGTCACGATAATCCACGATGGCTTGAGCCTTAACTGGACCGATTCCATCGAGAGCCTCAAGCAGCCACACCTCAGCCCGGTTAATGTCGATTTTTTGTGGCTCCTGTCCCTCTCCTGCCTCGGGGATATAGAGTTCCGGCCTACTGAGGTCGGCGTTGTCGGTAGTGCCGCCGGTGGTTTGAAGAAGGGCTTCTATCGTATCCCCGGCGGTTAAGGGGTAGAATCCGGGGTTAGTGACTGCGCCGCCAATGTGAATCTGTCCCTGGAGGTCTTGTTGTGGGGTGGTGGTAATATCAATGCGCTCGCCTGGACTATATCTGGAGCAGGCTACTATGCCACCAGTAACAGTGATGGCTACCAGGAGGACAATAATCAGTGTCCAGAACCGGTTAAGCCTGCTTGCTGTCATGGGAGACCTCCTGGTACGAGCTACAGTATTTGCCATTTGGCTAATTAAGACTCACAGTATAACAAAGAAAGTGCTTCCGTCAAACGCTTAACAGGGAGTATGGAAAGAAAAGATGTCACTAATGTACTGGGCTGGTATAGCTTCTTGACATTGGCTGCTAGTATTATATACTGGTACTGCCTATACCCTTCCCGAATGATCAAGTAGAGGAGGCTAGTTGTGGCATACCAGGATATTATCTACGAGAAGAAGGGCAGGATAGCTTATATCACGCTTAACCGGCCCAACAAGATGAACGCCATGAGCGCGCTGACCAACGCGGAGTACATGGATGCCAAACGTGACTTCCAGGGCGATCCTGAGGTCTGGGTGTCAATTATCTCCGGAGCCGGCAACAAGGCGTTTTCATCAGGGCACGACCTCAAAGAGGACACCGAGGAAGGCTTTGACTCGGCAGAGCCCAATCCGATCGTGAAACTGGAGAATCCCGCTTCTACTGAGAACCTGGAGATTTGGAAACCGACCATTGCCGCCATCCAGGGCTATTGCCTGGCCGGAGGGCTTGAGGTAGCTCTGGAATGCGATATGAGAATTGCATCTGAGGAAGCTAAGTTTGGACTGTCCGAAGTGCTGCGGTCGCTCGTTCCCGGTGGGGGAGGTCCGCAGCGCCTGCCTCGCGTCGTACCGCTGGCCATCGCTCTCGAGATTCTCCTTACCGGAGATATGATTGACGCTCAGGAAGCCTACCGGATTGGCCTGGTCAACCACGTAGTGCCTCACGCAGAGCTTA
>SDBU01010937.1_pt1 | contig 10009 bp, 10 predicted proteins | sample 2277071 | NCBI WGS metagenome assembly SDBU01 (sample SAMN10397929, study PRJNA504765) | marine sediment metagenome | isolation source: marine sediment core GS08_GC12, 126 cmbsf | place: Arctic Ocean: Gakkel Ridge, Loki's castle | collected 2008 | reverse complement strand
CGCTATCACCTACCGAGGGGCTGGGGCGGGGTGCCGAGGCGATAGATACTGGAGCCGCCCTTAGTGTGCCGGTCGGTAAAGCCACTCTCGGGCGTCTGTTTAATGTTTTGGGTGAGCCACTGGATAACCTCGGCTCGGTTGAAACTAAAGAGTACTGGTCGGTACATCGCCCACCGCCATCGTTCCAGGAACAGGAAACCACTACCCAGATGCTGGAGACCGGGCTCAAGGTTATTGACCTGATTGCACCGTTCACTAAGGGTGGCAAGGTGGGTGCCTATGGGGGTGCTGGTGTCGGTAAGACTGTGATTATTATGGAACTCATCCGCAATATTGCCACCGAGCACGGCGGCACTTCAGTTTTTACCGGTATTGGTGAAAGGTCACGTGAGGGTAATGACCTGTGGAATGAAATGAAGACTTCAGGGGTGATTGCTAAGACAGTGATGGTCTTTGGTCAGATGAATGAGCCGCCCGGGGTGCGACTCCGGGTGGGGCTGACTGGCTTGACCATGGCGGAATACTTCCGCGACATCGAGGGGCAGGATGTCTTACTCTTTATCGATAACATCTATCGCTATACTCTAGCCGGTATGGAAGTATCGGCACTGTTGGGGCGGATGCCTTCGGCGGTGGGCTATCAGCCGACTCTGGCGACAGAGGTTGGCGAGCTGGAGGAGCGGATTACATCAACTAAGAAAGGCTCAATAACTTCCTTCCAGGCTATCTATGTTCCGGCTGATGATTATACTGACCCTGGAGTTGCCACCACCTTTGGTCATCTTGACGGGGTGGTTGCCCTGGAGAGGTCTATCATGGAGCAGGGTTTGTACCCAGCGGTTGACCCGCTGACCTCGACCTCGCGGATACTCGACCCGGCTTTCGTTGGTGAAGAGCACTACCGGGTGGCTCGTGGCGTGCAGCAGGTGCTGCAGCGGTATAAGGACCTTCAGGACATAATTGCCATACTGGGTATTGAAGAACTCAGCGAGGAGGACAAGCTCACCGTAACCCGGGCTCGAAAGATTCAGAGATTTCTATCCCAGCCGATGTTTGTTGCCGAGGTTTTTACCAATAGAGCGGGGAAATATGTGCCGGTGGCGGAGACGGTGCGCGGCTTTGCCGAGATTTTGGAAGGAAAACACGATGACCTGCCGGAGCAAGCCTTTTATATGGTGGGTACGATAGACGAAGCCGTGGAGATGGCAAAGACACTAAGTGCTGCTTAGGCGGCAATTTCCTTCTTTCACTTAGGAGAGGGGGCGAGGTAAGAGATATAATGTCCACTGTAAGGCTTGATATTGTTACTGCAGAACGGCTAGTCTTCTCCGAAGATGTGGAGGCAGTTGTTGCTCCGGGGGTAGAAGGGCGGCTGGGGATATTGCCTCACCATGCCCCGTTGATGACCATGCTCCAGCCGGGTGAGCTGTTAGTCAGGAAGGACGGGGAGGAGCTTTACCTGGCGCTTAGCGGTGGCTTTCTTGAGGTACGCCCTGACCGGGTAATAATCCTGGCTGATGCTGCAGAAAGGGTTGAGGAAATTGATGCTGCTCGGGCGGAAGAGGCAAAGCGTCGTGCCCAGGAAAGACTACGCGAACACGCGCCTGAGTTGGATATGGCTCAAGCCGAGGCAACGATGCGTCGTGCCTTGGTTCGCCTTCAGGTGGTGGAGAGACGGAGAAAAAGAAGGGCAGAACCTAGAGCTAGCTAATGCCACTCCAGTTAACGCTCTTAAGATAGTAAGCCATTAATTGCTTCAACAGTTATCCGCCCTCTATCAAGGTCAATAGATTTTACGACATCGTCAATGGCGGGAATAAGGACTTCTCTTTTAGCTGTGCGGACGACGTAGTTGTCATTGCTCTCACCGGTCAGGATTTCAGTGATACTCCCCACTAATTCCCCCTGGGTTGTCCATACCTCCAGACCAATGAGTTGAAAATGGTAGTACTGTTCCTCATGAAGAGGGTAGACCTGGCTCGGGTGTATCTCTATGAGTTGCCCTTGGAGCTGTTGCGCCCCCTCAATACTATCAATGGTGTTAAGCTTGATGATGGGCTTCCCCTTATGCCACTCGGTGCTATCAATAGTCATCGGCTGGCGGTTAATATAGACCGTGGCTGAGGGGGCGAAGCGCTGTGGGAAATCTGTGGCTACTTTTACCTTTACTTTGCCCTCGGTACCCCAGGCAGCCAAAATTTCACCAATAGTGATAAATTCCACTTCAGGTGGGTTCATGGCGGTGATGAGATGGTTACTATAGAATCTGGAGACTAGCCCGGGTACCCTGTTTAGCCGCTGTTACCCGGAGCAAAGTGCGCATTGCTTCAGCGACGCGTCCTTGTTTACCAATAACTCTGCCCTTATCCTCATCGGCAACCTGCAGCTTAAAGATTATGCCTCGGTCATCAGTTTCTTCAGTAACTACTACGTCGTCAGGTAGGTCGACAATTGCCTTGGCGATGTATTCGATTAGCTCCTTCATGTTTTCTCCTTAGCTAATTTGTACTTCTCCATAACACCGACTTTTGAAAGTAATCTGGCGGCGGTAGCTGTCGGCTGTGCCCCTTTCCTGAGCCAGTCTAGCGCTTTTTCTTCATCGATAACTACAGTTTCGGGGTCAGTCAGGGCATTATAATGCCCGATAGTAGCAATAAATGCCCCGTCACGCGGTGACCGGGAATCAGCTACTACCAACCGATAGCTCGGTCTATTCTTAGCGCCCACTCGTCGTAATCTTATCTTTACCACTTTTACCGTCCTTTTTCAATTTACGAGTTTCCTGGCTTAAAGTCCAGCCAGATACTAATCTATTATGCGTTATAGCCGTCTTCCTGTCAATAGGCTGTGGTCATCCTTTCTTTGCTCTAAACAATCTCAGTTGGAGCAGTTGACAGTAGAAACGGGGTAAACTATAATGAAACCGCTCTCTGACAATTCCTCAGCAATTATTATAACTGGGTGCGGCACTCAACTCGTTGTATATCGCGGAATAAATCAATGCTGGTAGAGAGGAGGTGAAGCTGATGGCGGCGAAGGCGTTTGTGCTTATTGAAACTGCGGTGGGCAAAAGCCGGGAAGTTGCCAATGCCCTTAGGCCGATACAAGGGGTGAAATCAGTTGACCCGGTAACTGGCCCCTATGATGTTGTTGCGGTCATAGAAGGGGAAAGCCTGACCGATATCGGTGACCTGGTTACTAGTAAAATCCACCCCATTCCCGGCATCTCCCGAACTGTTACTTGCCTGGCGCTGTGAGCTGACTAAACTAGTGCCCTGCATCCTGACCTGTAGTTAAGCCAAGCCTGATTCAAGGAAGGGGAGAATGCGTATGGATTTTAAGTTCAGTGAAGAGCAACAGAAGTTGAGACAGGAAGTTCGTGACTTTTTGGAAGGTGAGATAAAGCAGGGTTTGTGGGCGCCAAGCTGTGATGCCTGGATAATGGCTTATGACCCGGAGTTCACCAAAAGGGTGGCCGCCAAAGGCTGGATTGGCTTGACCTGGCCCAAAGAGTGTGGTGGGCAGGGTCGCTCCTTTCTCGACCGACTCATCGTTAGTGAAGAGATGCTGCGCTGTGGAGCACCAGCGGCTTGCCACTGGTTCGCTGACCGCCAGATAGGTGGTGCCATCGTGCATTACGGCACTGATGAGCAAAAGAGAGAGTTGCTGCCCATGATTCTTAAGGGGGAAGCCTATGTTGGCTTGGGTATGAGCGAGCCGGAGGCTGGCTCCGACCTGGCTTCCCTTAAGACCCGGGCCGTTGAGGATGGTGATGATTATGTAATTGATGGGCAGAAGGTATGGACCAGCGGTGGTAGCCACATGAACTGGATTTACCTGGTGGCTAGAACGGACCCGGATGCCGTCAAACACAGGGGTATCAGCGAATTCTTCTTTGAAGCCAGTTTGCCCGGGATTACCGTTCGCCCAATAGTAGATATTACTGGCGGAGTGCATTTCAATGAGGTCTTCTTTGATAGCGTCCGGGTTCCCAAGAAACGCCTGATACCGGAGAAAAACCGTGGCTTTTATCAGGTTGTTAATCAGCTTGACTACGAGAGAAGCGGGATGGAGCGGCTCATGGGCAACTATCCCCTGTTTGAAGCTCTCATCCAATACGTAAAGGAAACCAGGCGAAACGGGAGGTCGCTATCTGAGGACCCGGTAATTCGCTCCAGACTGGCACAGCTTAAAATAGAGCTTGAAATTGGGCGGTTGCATATGTACCGGATAGCGGCGGTTATGGATGAGGGTCGTGCCCCGAATTGGGAATCGTCAATGTCCAAGGTATACGGCACTGCCTTTGAACAGCGTTTGGCTGGCACAGCGATAGAGATTGCCGGACTCTATGGACAGCTTTCGCCCCAGTCCAAGTGGGTACCTATGCACGGCATGGCTTATCACTCATATCTGTCATCCAAGGGTTATAGCCTCCAGGCTGGGAGTACGGAGGTTCTAAAGAATATTCTGGCGTTGAGGAAGCTGGGGTTGCCCACCGGGTAAATAACAGAGAAATATAAATCGGCAGGCTAGCAGGAGGAATGAAATGGATTTAGCCCTCTCCGAAGAACAAGAAATGGTAAGGAGTATGGCTCTTGACTTTCTAACTGACAAGTTCCCCAAAACAGTGGTTAAAGAGATAGAAGAGAGTGAGCTAGGCTACTCACCAGAGATTTGGAAGGGGATGGCTGGGCTAGGCTGGATGGGGCTGGCATTCCCGGAAAAGTATGGCGGCGGTGATATGAGCTTCCTTGACCTGGCGGTATTGCTGGAAGAGATGGGTCGGGCTTGCCTTCCTGGCCCTTACTTCTCCACGGTTATTCTCGGTGGTTTGCCTATTCTTGATATCGGCAGCGAGGAGCAAAAGCAAGAATACCTGCCCGGGATAGCCAACGGTGAATTGGTCTTCACCCTAGCTCTAACTGAAGCCAGTGCCAGTTATGATGCGGCGGCAGTTGCAGTTAAGGCTGCTCCTGATAAAGATGGCTATATCCTAAATGGCACCAAGCTCTTTGTCCCTGATGCTCACGTTGCCGACTATATTTTGTGTGTTGCCAGGACTGGTGATGGGGCAAAACCGGAGGACGGGATTACTATTTTCATCGTAGATGCCAAAAGCCCGGGCATAACTACCACGGTTTTGAAGACCATTGCCAATGATAAGCTATGTGAGGTAGTTTTTGACCAGGTAGAGGTGCCCGGGGAAAACATCCTGGGTGAGTTAGACCGCGGATGGAGCGAGGTTAAAAAAATAATAGAACGGGCAGCAGTGGCCAAATGCTGCGAGATGGTCGGTTGTATTCAGCAGGCATTGGACATGACCATAGATTATGCTAAGGAAAGAAAGCAGTACGACCGCCCCATCGGCAGCTTCCAGGTTATCCAGCACTACTGTGCTGATATGGCAACCGATGTGGATGGCACCAGGCTGTCAGCCTATCAAGCCGCCTGGATGATAAGCGAAGGTATCCCTTGCATTCAGGAGGTAGCTATCGCTAAGGCATGGGCGGGTGAAGCTTGTCAGCGAGTTATGGCTCTTGCTCACCAAATCCACGGTGCCATCGGCGTTACTATAGACCACGATTTACAATATTACACCCGGCGGGCTAAAGCGGCTGAGGTTACCTTTGGTGATGCCAGTTTCTACCGAGAGATAGTGGCCCAGGAGATGGGGCTATAATTGTCCAAGCGAGGTGCACGATGAAGACAATAGCAGGGAAGGTTATGCACAAAAGGTTTGTAACGGGCGTCATTATGGTTCTTATCCTGTTATTGCCCATGATGCCCCTTTATCCCCGGGATGCCGTTTATGCCTTTCAATCCGATTCAGGGTTATGGGAAGTTGAAGTAAGCACCATTTACACAAAGGCGGAGGGCGGGGATATTACCGACTTCGACACTGGTTATGTGGTTTCCAAATTAGATGGCACCGCAATACAACTCGAGCGCTCCGCTGGTGAGACTGCCGGATATTCGGGACAGCAGGAAAAAGGCAATGATGGAGATGCAGTCCACAGTATAACTGTCACCAGCACAACCGTATTAAAGATTACATCTAAAGGCGAGTCAACGACATTCAGTGGAAGTGCGAATGGAACGGGGAAGCTATACGTTTCTTTTGAAGATGGCGCCAATGTGATTCTTTTCGCGTATGCCGGCACTGGCTATGCCAAAGCGGCGGCCCTTCTTAAGGCTGAAGGAGACCTTAATTATCAGGACAAAGAGGGATTATCAGTGGGTGATGTAGCAGCTGAACTCGGCGGTGGGATCGCACCCGGGGGCATCGGAATAAGCTATGCTCCAAAGGAGGGCGAAGGCAGTGAAGCAGGAACTCTCACCGGTAATAGTATCCTGCTTCCGACCAGCAAACAAACCTTTAACGCGACATTCAAGAGCTATGCTCAAGTAAATACCAAGGCCGATGATTCAGATTGTGGTATTGCCCAATCGGACGGAAATATCGAAATATCGCATGAAGCGAATATTACGGGAAAAACCACGTCGGGGTCTCTAGCTTCGGAACTGACTTTGGAAATGAAAGATGGAGTGATAGTCCTGAAAGTGAAAACGGTAGATGAGGAAGAAGGCGCCACTGTCGAGGACATTACTAAGAGATTCACGAGTAAGACAGCCGAATATACCCATTTCCCAAATAGTCCTCCAGCAATAGACCAGGGCTGGGGTTCTCCCGCCAAGGAGTGGGTTAACCCGGGACCGGGGGGAAGCCTCCAATTTGGAGGCATGCCTCTTCCACCAGATACAAAGGCTGTATCTACCTCGGCGATTTCTTTCTCACCGGCCGGGAGTTCTGAACTTGGGGTAAAGGTCGGAGACTGGGCAGAATACAGCTTGTCAGCAACCGTTGACGGCTTAGAAAATATTACATCGCTAAAATTCGCGGTGACGCAGGTCGATAAGCAGAATGGATGGCTTTTGCTTCTATTATCAACTAAGTACAAGGATGGCACAATGTCGGACACGCTGATTAGAAGCAACGTATTCACCGGGGAGGGAGAGATAAGAGGAATCGTCTTGCCCTCTAAGGCCAATGTCGGCGATAACCTTTACAATGTAGGTACTATAACTGGAATTGAATCCGAGACGGTTGGTGCCAAGCTCCGCGAGGTGGCGGAAGTTAGCTATAAAGATGGAGCTACTACCGCTAGTGCGACTTACGATAGGATAACTGGACTACTAATTAAGTTTGACGGAGTATCTCTTCTTGGAAGCGCTAAGATGGTGGCTATCAACTCGTCTCTCCACTCTCCAACTCCAGAAGAGTGCCAATCTGAGATAACTGACCTCAAGTACACATTAGGTCAAACACAGCAGCAGCTTGGTTTGCTACAAAAGACTCTCGAAGACGAGACGCAAAAATACAGGGAGGCTGACGCGGCGGTGGATTCTTTGAGACTGGAGAATGATGGACTTACCAGCCAACTTCAGCTACTAAGGATTGCGCTCATTTTGGGCGCTACCATAGCCTTAGTAATAGCACTGATTCTGGTCTTCTATCTAAGGAGAATTACCAAGCGTCTATCTAAGGAGAATTACGAAGCGTCCAGTTAGGTGAGGGCATTTTTCTGCCCTAATGTAAAGCGGAAAGACTCTAACGCGTAACGTAGAAAATGTGACCAGAAACATTAGCAATTGCTAGCATGCTTTCAACCAGGAGTAGCTGATAAAGACTTATTCGCCAGTTCTGTCGAGAGAACGTGGCGTGAGATGGGGTATAGCCTTGTTGAAGAACCTCCTACTTGTAGTTAAGCCATAGTTTCTAACTTGGCTATAGCTTCATATATGGTCTGCTCACTGGTGGAAGCCCCGGCGGTTATCCCTATGTGGGACTTACCCTCAAGCCAGGATGGCTGAATTTCTGCCGCCGTTTCCACTAAGAAGGTCTGGGTAGCTTTTGAGCATAACTCAATAAGGCGATTGGTATTAGCGCTATTACGATCGCCGATGACCAGCATCAGGTCAACCCGTTTAGCTAGCTCGAGGGCGGCTGCCTGGCGTTTTCGAATATCATGGCAGATGGTATCAATAATGCGTATCTCGGAGTCTCTGGTGAAGGCAGCATCAATAACACTCTTGACAAATTCGGTAAAGAGGGCTGGTACTCGAGTTGTCTGGGCTAGAATACCTATCCGGCGGGGTATACTGTCAAGCTGGGCAATAAACTTGGCATCCAGGGCAGCTACTCCCCGATTATTAGCCCAACCAAGGGCCGCCCTGACCTCAGGGTGTTCAATATCACCATAGATAACAGTAAAAAACTCAGCCCTAGCTAATTTCCGGGCAGCAAGCTGGAGGCGGTGAACAAAGGGGCATGTAGTATCAACTATTTCAATATGCCGGGCCTGAATCTGTGCCTCAACCTGTGGGCTTACTCCGTGAGCGCTAACCACAACCGTATTACCCTGTATGTCATCTACCCCCTTGGCGACCCTCACCCCAATCTTGGCTAATTCCTGCAATACCTGCCGGTTATGTACCAGTGCCCCCAGCGTCTCCACGCCACCCCGCTCGTCGGTGACCTTTTCTAGGATATCAATCGCTCGCCTGACACCGAAGCAAAAACCGATTTCACCCGCCTTTTCAATTCTCATGTCCGGTAATCTCCTCGATACTCCTCGGGAAGTAGTTCCGCGATGCGACTCATTATGAAATTAGCATGCTTAGCAAGCTCTGCCTTGGTCAATCGGCTACTAGTCGGTGGCAGAAAGAACGGGTGCCCAATGTTAACTGTTAGCTGAGGTCGTCGCAATAGCCACCCCACACCTTTGAGTTTTCCAGTGCCAATGATGCCCACTGGAAGAATCGGAACACTATTGCGTGCTGCGATTAGTGCCGAGCCCGGGAAAGCCGGCTGGAGTTGGCCATCATGACTCCTGCTTCCCTCAGGGAACATGGCCAGGGCAAGGCCCTGCGCCAGTGTTTTGTCGGCTTGACGCAGGCACTTCATATCCAGTCGTCCCCGGTGCACCGGAAAGGTACCAAGGCGACGCATAAAGTAGCCGGTGAATTTGGAACGGAATAGCTCCTCTTTAGCCATAAATACCACGGTCCGGCTGAGGCTAGTACCAAGCAGGGGAGGGTCAACAGCGTTGATATGATTGGCGACCACTATCAAAGGCCCTTCGCGGGGAACGTTCTCCTTACCGTTTACCTGCCGCCGGGTAAACAATGTTAGCAATATATTGAAGAGTACCCTACCCACGTAATATAACCAAGGCATCACACGGCCTCCGTCGGAGAAGACTAATAAATTATACCCTACAGTTAGGCGCAAGGACAAACAGGCTGTGGCCCTTGATTAAGCTCGCACTTTAGTCCATAATAATTTGGGGCAGATAATAATGAAAAAGCTGAGCATCGGCAAAGTAAGAGGGCTACAACAGATTGCAAATCCTGATGGCCTCTTTATCATATGTGCCATGGATCACCGCGGCTCGTTCCGCACTATGATTAATAAAGACTACCCGCGGGAGGTCAGCTATGAAGAAATGGTTGAGCGTAAGCTGGAGCTGTGCTCCAATCTGGCCGAATATGCTAGTGCCGTGCTGCTTGACCCCATATTTGGTGCTGCTCAGTGTGTCAGCCGTAGCGTCTTACCCGGTAGTACCGGGCTCCTGGTTAGCATGGAAGCTTCTGGTTACAGTGGAAGTAAGGAACACCGTCTAACTCAGCTGCTGGAAGGGTGGAGCATTGAAAAGATTAAGCGTATGGGAGCCTCAGCGGCTAAGATTCTGGTCTATTACCGACCAGACCTGGTGGAGCTAGCAAGCCAGCAGCGGAACATGGTCAACCAGGTAGCTCTGGAATGTATCAAATATGACCTCCCGTTCCTGGTCGAACTGGTGAGCTATCCCATAGGTGATGAAGTTAACAACCCAGAGCAGTTTGCCGCCAGGAAAGGAGAGCTGGTCATTGAAACGGCCCGGGATATTACGGCACTACCAATCGATGTGTTAAAGGCTGAGTTTCCTGCTGACCTGCGCTACAAAAA
>SDBU01010936.1_pt1 | contig 10009 bp, 6 predicted proteins | sample 2277071 | NCBI WGS metagenome assembly SDBU01 (sample SAMN10397929, study PRJNA504765) | marine sediment metagenome | isolation source: marine sediment core GS08_GC12, 126 cmbsf | place: Arctic Ocean: Gakkel Ridge, Loki's castle | collected 2008 | reverse complement strand
GGATCTTCGCGGATTTCTCTATTGAATCCGATATGATCCGCGCTAATCTGCCAGATCCGCGTCATCCGCGTTCGTTTTCTCAAATCTAACATTGTCAAGCTAGCCTCAACGTCAATAAGGCATGGCTACTTTGCGGACAAGATGTCCGCGCTCTCAGAGTGTGACTACATGACTGTATATCTATCTATGAAGTCTCTGTCCAGCGAGATACCCAGTCCGGGGCCGGTGGGAACTTTTATGTATCCATCTTCCATTTCGATCAGCGGCCCTTCTGTTTCTTCTCTGAGTCGATTGGGCGTCCTGTCAAGTTCCAGCATGGGTTCTAGTGGAGTTAGTGAAGGTGGGCTGTCTGGTATGGTGGCGAGAAGATGTAGGCCAGCGGCGATGGCGATGCCCGTTCCCCAGACGTGTGGCCAGCACTGGATATTCCACGTATTGGCGAGGGCGGCGATCTTCATCACTTCGGAAAGGCCGCCGGCAGCGCAGCAGTCGGGCTGTACGATGTCAACAGCCTTCCTCGATATGAGGTTCTTGAACCCGAATCTTGTGAATTCGGCTTCTCCACCGGCTATGAACATATTCAGCGCCCGTTTCACTTCCAGGTATCCCTCTATGTCCTCCGGGGGAACTGGCTCCTCAAACCAGTAGACGCCGTATTCTTCCATCTTTTTCCCCAGCATGATGGCGGTTCTGGCGTCGTAGGCGTGGTTAGCGTCCACCATCAGCATTATGTCATCACCTATGGCGCTCCGCACAGCTTTTACATTCTCAATGTCCTTTTTCACTCCGAATCCGACCTTCATCTTCACTGCGCGGAATCCCTTTTGGACGTAGCCGGCGGCTTCCTGAGCCAGAATTTCCGGGCTGTCTGCTGAACGTCGGCGATACATGCCGGTAGCATAAGCCTTTATCCTATCACGGCGGCATCCGCCCAGGAGCTTATGAATTGGCAGATCGACCGCCTTGCCCATTATGTCCCATAGAGCAATATCCACCGCGCTGATGGCCTCAATGACCGTCCCCTTCTGCCCGTGATCTCTGAGGACGTTGTAGAGATCCTGCCAGATGACATCCACGTCGAACGGGTCTCTCCCGATGAGCAGCGGCTTATACGCATGATCCACAACCGCGCTGGTGATCTCCGGCGGCCCAAAGCCCTCCCCGAATCCCGTTATACCGTCATCGGTGGTTATCTCCACTATCAGCGCCGCTCTACTCTGAAACCACGCCTGAGAGTAACCGAAAGTCTCATCATTCTCAAGCTGGCATCGCAATACGTGTGTTTTGACTTCAGCGATTTTCATAAGTGTATTAGCGACTATGGAAAAGCCGCACTTTATCTCCCCTCTAGTCGCAGTTCTCCTTCGTGAAAATACCTTTGGTTTCCTCTCTGCTATATGGCGTTCCATGCTTTATATGATATTTGATCTCATTTCTTTCACAGAAATCGATCACCGTCCCAGACATTTTCCTGTAGAAACCCTCATTGTCTGAGAATTTTGACGATTCCACATTGTAGTTCATCTTACCAAAGACTATTTTATCAACAAAACCGATCTTCTCCAGTAAGTCTTCAATACCATTTTCACAAGTTTCATCCAGATTCGGAGTAGGATAAGGTTCTATACTTACCCAGGTTTTACATCCCGCATCACTAAGCTTTTTCAGAGAATCCACCCTTTTCTCATAGGGGGCAGAAAAAGGCTCAAATCGCTGCTTAAATTCACTACTCAGGGATACCAGAGTTATGCCATATTCATTACTCTTCAGAAGCTCAGTACCCAGAACTTCACCAGGATAGAACCCCTTGGTCAGGATTGTCGCCCTGATGCCTTCCTTATTCAATCTCTTAACTATCCCTAATGTAAGATCCTTTATCTCCGGTACCAGATCCTTCTCTTCCGAGTCATACATAAATGGGTCCGTCATAAAGGAAAGGTGCACAAAGTCAATCTGATTCTTATATTTGGGTATCTCCTTTTCCAGAAGCTCAAAAGCATTCGCAACGATTCTGGGTTTTATCCAATCATCATAGCTTTTTGCTCTGCCAAATCTTTTACTCATCATATAGGCATAACATGGGAATTTGCACCCATGCATACACCCCACAATGTGGTTGATAGTCCAGTTTCCGTATTCTACCCCCGTTTTGTAGAGAAGGGATTTCCGTCTCATTTGCTGAAGTTTTGAAGTAACGGTAATTATCCCATCTTTGTAGAAGTCCCTTCCAAACAGCGAAGGTTGGTTGCTGCTTTCCTTCTGTCTGGCATAAATATCCTTAACTATGTTCGCGATTGCTGGCTTCCTGGATGCGAACAGGAGATAATATAGAACATCGTCTCTATCAGGATATGGCATATCATAAGCAACTACTTTCAGACCTTGAGAAGTGAAGAGGGATGCAAAACGTACCAAAAGTTTCGTGTCTAAAACTTTCCCGCCGCTTTCATCAACGAGATCAACGGCATTTCCCAGGAAGTCCATCAGAGTTTCCGCAGTTTTTATCTCTTTGCTGGTGGGTTCTGAGCCATAGTGCGCTTTTCTGGCTATTCCACTGGCTCTCCTGACCCCTACCAACATATAATTGAACATTATATCTTTTGGGTTTCTCAGCCCCACAATTTCTTCCGTTGCTCTTATACCATCTAATCCATAAGGGTCTATGAAAACGAAAAGAGGATGCTTACTGGTATTCTCTATCTGGCTTATGATCTTTCCGATGACCTCATTACAGTCATCATTGAAGTATTCTACCTTTACCATGTTCTTTATCTGAGGATTCTCTTCTATGAATCTGTCAACGTTTTCCTTTAGACAGCGAAAGTTAGACGTATCGCGCTCAACGAGAAATAGCTTGATCTTGAGATTATTTCTTAATTTATCTCTCTTTTCAGCGATTGTCTCCAGGTAGATAAGAGGTGATCCGCTCACTATCTGCTCATTATCAGTGTAGGTTCCTCGCCCAGCGAACAGATCCATAACATACCATTCTCTGGATGCCCAATTCTGGTTATTCCAAATTGTAAGCCATACATCGAAGCATTTCCTCAATATTTCGAGCTTTGTTTTTGTATGGGGCTTATTGCTGATGTCCCATAGATCGCTAGTTTGCCCTGTATTCATGTATAACCTCTGCCTTGCGTATGAATCAATCCTACTTTGTCAACTGGAGTAGCAGGCTTCAGCCTGCGCTAAAAACACAACGCTGGCTCAGAATTAGAGACGCAGGCTGAAGCCTGCTACTCCGCTTTATTGTGTCCCGACATCACAGGTCAAAGATAGCAGATTTTGGATAGAATGGCAAGGCCATTTCGCAGAAGGGTTGAAATGCAGAGCTGTTCAGTTCTCCGAAAAAAAGGCTGCTACGAATTATAGCACGCGTCTGTCATTCCCGTGAAAACTGGAATCCATCAATGATGCAAACACACATGGATTCCCGTTTTCACGGGAATGACAGAAAACTGAATAGCCCTGGGCTGAAATGCTTGCCATTTCATAGGATAACCTGTATAATGCATTTATCAGAGAATATTGCCCCTAACCATAAACATGGAGGGATGAAAAGTGAGAATGGTTGTTCCATCGGTACTTACGAAAGACCCGGAGGATCTGGAGAGGAAGATAAGGATCCTTGAGCAACTCGTCGAGGTCGTTCAGATAGATATTATGGATGGCGAGTTCGTGCCAAATACCAGCGTGGAAGTAGGCGACGTTCAGAAAGTCAATCCGCAGATTCCTATGGAAATCCATCTTATGGTGAAGCATCCTATGGAGTATATAAAGCCCTTCGCAGATATTGGGGCTTTCAGGATAATATTCCACATTGAGTCGGATGACAATGCCGCAGATGTGATAAAGGAGATCAGGCGACTCAATATGGAGCCGGGAGTCGCTCTGAATCCGCCGACTCCAATTGAGAAGATCAAGCCGTTCCTGAGTTTGGTGGACATTGTACTGGTCATGGGCGTGAACCCGGGATTCCAGGGGCAGAAATTCATCCCCGAAGTCCTTTCCAAAGTCCAGGCTGTCAAGCAGATCCGGCCGGAACTTACCGTAGAGGTGGATGGTGGAGTTAATTCAGAGACTGGCCCCGCTCTGACAGATGCCGGCGTTGATGTACTTAATGTAGGCTCCTACCTGTTCAAACAACCTCCCGTAAAGGATAACTGGGAAACGATGCAGAGGATCGCTAATGGAGATATACCTTTACCTTGATAGAGGTTCTGTTTTTCATCGTTTGCATCCTGTTACGAAGATATTCAGCCTGCTCTTGCTGTTTATGGCGGCGATGCTTTTCAATCATCCGCTGTACGTGCTGGCTCTGAGCGGTCTTGTGATACTCGTCGGCGGGTTGAGCCGCTCTCTCTCAAACCTGAAGCGGATACGCGTATTGCTGATCCTGCTGCTGATCTTCTGCACTGTACTATGGCCATTTTTTCTGAAAGGCTCAGACCTGTTGTGGAAGCGGGGGCCCATAGCCATTTACAGGGAATCCCTGCTTTACGCCATAGCGATGGGATTGCGGCTGGATACGATGCTTATCTGTGGGATGATATTCCTATCCTGCACGCGGATCGAGGAGTTCACCACCGGGCTGAACAAGCTGGGCATGCCTTTCTCCATGAGCTTTGCCCTTTCTCTCGCCTTCAGGCTGGTGCCCACCTTTGCCGCGACTACCACCACCGTCATTCAGGCGCAGAAATCCAGAGGGTTGGATCTGGAAAGTGGCTGGATACTCACCAGGATAAAAAGGCACGTTCCGCTGCTCATACCCATTTTCATATACGCCATCCGAAACGCTGACCTGCTGGCAATGGCCCTGGAGTCCAAATCCTTCGGACTCAGGAAGAAGCGCACCTATTATCAGAGGTACAACGCAACTGCCGCAGATTATATAACTATAGTCTTTCTGGTGGTACTGAACGGTGTGTGCATTGCCATGAGGCTGAATAATATGGGGCATGTTCTGGATAGATTGTAAACGAACACGCCATACGAATAGGAGATCTCAGATTATGCCTGAATTTGCTATGGCATCAAGGGATTTCCAGTAGATCTCTGAGGGGTTTGCTTCTGCCGGGATGAGCTAGTTTTTTTAGCGCCGCCGCTTCGATCTGCCTTACTCTTTCACGGGTTATGCCGAACCTTTTGCCGACTTCCTCCAGTGTTCTCGATTCATTTCCTGCAAGACCAAATCGCAGGCGAATGATCTCTGCTTCCCGATCGGAGAGGGCGTTCAACGCCGCTTCCACCTGTTCCCTGACCAAATTGGAGACAGTCTGAACATCCGGCGCCTCGGCATCTTGATCTTCGATAAGGTCTGCCAGCATGCTGTCCTCTTCGCTACCTACGGGAGTTTCCAGAGAAACAGGACTTTGCGCTATCTGGAATATGTTCTGTATCTTCTCTACAGGCAGGTTAATCTCTTCGGCGATCTCTTCCAGAGTAGGTTCTCTGCCCGTCTGCTGGACCAGCTTCTTGGACGCTGCTGTAACTTTATTGATCGCCTCTATCATGTGGACAGGGATGCGTATAGTTCTCCCTTGATCCGCGATGGCGCGCGTCACTGCCTGACGTATCCACCACGTGGCATAGGTACTGAACTTATATCCCTTGCGATAATCAAATTTGTCCACCGCGCGCATGAGACCAATATTTCCCTCCTGGACCAGATCCAGGAAGACAAGCCCTCGACCTACGTAACGTTTTGCAATGTTGACTACTAACCTCAGATTAGCCTCCACCATTCTCATCTTCGCCTTGCGAGCCTGATCTTCCGCTTTACGTACCCGCTCCATGATATCCTCAAGCCTCTCCACAGGGATCCCCGCCGTATGTTCTATCATGGCGATTCTGTTGATGGCATAGGTTACTGAATCTTCAGTATCAACCGGGACTCTGATCTGTATATCGTCATAGTCTATCAGTTCAGCGCCCATTACATCGTAGATGTCCGCGCCAGCAGAATCCTCAATTTTGTCCGAAACAAAATCCTCAATCTGCTCTTTGAGCAAACGTGATTCTTCCAGCATATTCTTGAGGCTGGCAACGATCTTCCAGATGTCATCCTGAGAAAGGCTAGGCTTGGGAATTTTGGTGATGATTTTCATAGACTCCTGCTTTTTGAGGCAGATGTCATCCATCAGGGCATTTCTCTGTGACAAAGGTAAGTCTTGCCTTAATTGCCGTTGGCAGTTCCGCATCTCGCCTTCAGCTTCTTCGAAAAAGTCGATAACTCTTTCCAGGATAGACAGACGTTTGGGCTTTTGAACTAAAAATGGCGCGACTGCTGAGGAGTTATTATTCGATAGTCTATTCAGCGCTCTATCAAAGGCTTTATTACAGAACTCCTTGATCTCGAACAGAACAAAAGGTATTTCAAATATGGCGTCCTTTATAACTCCCTGCCAGTTCTCTATCTGCTTGGCCAGTATTACTTCCTCTTCCTTGGTCAGAAGCGCAGCGCGGCCCATCTCCCGGAGATATTGCGTTGCAGAATCTCCCGTCCCAGAGCTTTTGTCGGGACCCGAATTCGCACGATCCTGGCTCTTCTCGCTTTCCGATGCAGTGTAGCCGCTTTTGGATATATCGCCGGTATGGACACGAAGCTCATCATTCTCTCCCATATCTGCATCCTCTGATTCTCCAGAAGTCTCATCGTGGCTATCCTGGTATGAAGGTATTTTGCCGGAACGGACAGGAGCACTCATCTGTTGCTGTTCCATGTTCGTGACCTCCTGATGCCCGGCAAAATCAGACTCTTGTAACGTATCGTGATCTGCCAAACGAACCTCAATATTCAGTTGTCTAAGCATGGAGCTAATGCGACCTATCTCTTCAGGTAAGTCAACTTTGTCGGAAAGCGCGGAGCTTATATCCTGGCGGGTCAGGTACCCCTTTTCCTTGGCACCCTCAATGATTTCCATATTTACGAGGTCTTCGAGTCTCTTCAACGACTACTCCTCACAAACCAGGTCCTGGATTAAGATCATGAGACATCTCTACATATATTTCTTCCTGAGAACCATATGTGGAGAATTCGACAAGAATACTAAAGATACTTCAAGCTTATGATAGTCTATTCAACCTAATCTTTGAGCTTTGCATACACTTAGAACTTTTGAATCGTGCCAACTCTGCCATTACTTTTCGAAATGATAGATGGTATCTTAATACCTCGGTTTGTAATTATCACTTCATAATTATAACATAGATATGGGGCAAAGTCAAAACATTTTTGGGTTGAGCAGTTGGGTCGATTGGCAGAAATACCCAACGCGCAGCCTGGAATCCATGATTTACGGTACCCAGGATGTGGATTGGAAGCAAGGGGAGAATCGCTAAGTCCATATATCCAGTATGATAAGAATAATTCATATTTCACAAATTTAGCATGGAAAAAGAGCCTCCTTACTGGTCAATTGCTGATCAGGATATACTCAAATAGCTTTCCTGAAAGCCAGGCTCCCAGGGCAAAAATGGCCCCTCGTCAGGAACCTGCATGTTGCTATGCGCTCGACGGGCGCTCTCTACCAATTCCTGCGGTTCATCGTAAATACGTATTTCGCAGATACCTCCAGGCTCCATAACGGCGATGCGAATTTTTGAGGTCGTGATCCTCTCAAGTCCAATTATATGACGCCTGTGTTTGTTTTCCGTGACCTCCGCTATCTTTTTCCAGAGGCCATCCTGCCAGACTTCAAGATAAAAGCGCTCAGGAGAGAGTTTCACCGTCTGGAAATATATATGAACCATATTGAAGGAAGCTGGCTGATCCCATGAGAGCTCTATCCAATGGGGCGGCTTCTCTCCCTCCTCTGGACACCAGGCATTCGTGCGCTCCCCCTCAGCCCTTGAGTACCCATTGACTACGTTTTCGGCGGCCATCACCTGACCGTCTACCCAGGCCCGCTGGCTGGAAGCCCTTATCCCGGCTTTTTGAGCGAGGTCTCTCGGATCATCTGCTTTGAGATCAATGATATATGAGCCTTCTTTCAGAAGCTGCTGCTGGAGTTCCCTGATGTGGCTTTGATAGAGGACGCGAGGGGCTGCATTTTTCTGTATGCAGATGGCTGCTCCTGTACCTGCCGCATGTCCCATTGTGGCGCATGTCAACATCACCCGGGTATCGCTCATGCCAAGATGGGTGGCAGATATATTGCGTCCTGCCATCATCAGATTGTCGATGTTCCTGGAATAGAAGCTGCGGAAAGGTATGGAAAACTCCTCACCGAAGCAGGCATTGTCCCTGTCCTTTCTGTACTGATGGACTCCGGACGGCCCTTTGTGGAAGAAACCATCGGAATAATGATCGTCTATAACCCAGCCGCCATAGGTCACGCGATCCTCAAATAGTGTCTTGTTCACTATATCGTTCTGAGTCAGTATGTAATCTCCGATAAGCCTGCGGTTCTCCCGCTTGCCGGCGATATAGCTCACCCAACCCAGCTCATAGGTGGGCGCTTTATCCCTATTGTCCTGGCAGTGGTTCTTCAGGTGATCCCAGATACCGTAGATAAGCCGGAAGAGATTATCGCGTATCTCCTCCGCTTCGGCGTAAGTATCCTGTGTGCCGCCCAGTTCAAGTATCCATTGACTTCCTATGCCTTTGCCATCCTTAGATACTCCGCTGTCTACTTTTCTGGGATGGCGTCTTGGGCCAAAACTGCTGCATTCGGGGAATCTGTAGATCCAGGGCGGAGCCTCGAACTTGTTCACATTGCCAGTATCCACAGGATAATATTTAAGACCGCTGCCCATAGTCTGTTTATTGGGAGCATCAACCGCCCATGGCTCATTGTGCATGGATTTGGATTCTTTCCCCTGGCGATATTCAGCTCCTGCCGATACGGCGATGGCTGAGTCGCCAGAGCAGTCAATGAACATTCCGCCCGGAAAGCGCATCCGCTGTCCTGATCTAACGTGAAGCGCCAATACAGCCTCAATATTTGATTTATCCTGCATCTCGACTCCGGTGGCGTAGATATTCAGATGCAGATCGAGGTTTGGCTCAGACTGCACAAATCTCAGCAGCCTTTTTGAATAGAGCTTCCCCTCAGTCGCAACCTGGCGACCTGCGGTGCGATATTCTTCGATTATGCCAGTTTCGTGAGGGTCAAAAGGCCCTTCTTTCCGTCCGTTCCAGATACCTACTGGCGGAACGAGTATCTCGGAGCTTGCGTTGCCACCGAGCATCGGGCGATCCTGGATCAAAGCCGTTTGCGCCCCATTTCGAGCCGCCGCCACAGCGGCCGTGCAACCCGCCAGCCCGCCGCCGATGACCACCACATCGTATTCCGGCATATCCCTGACCTCCCGGCTGACACCGCCATGCCGTTCCCTGAGATTAGCGATCTTATCCATGTCAGTTGGCGGCCTGAAATCCAGATCATCAGTCAGAAGTATTACATCACAGCGGCCATAGTAGCCACTTAGATCATGCAATCTGATCTCGACATGGCCACCGATCTCATGAACGCCTCCGTCTTCCCACTGCCATCCGCTCTGGCCGCTTTCCCCAAATATATGTTCTGACGGTCTGCCATTCATTATTATCCGGAATATTCCAGGATGGGATTCAGGAAACCAGTCCTTTGTGCGCGCCCAGAGCCGGTATTTACCTGACTCAGGGATTCTGACCTCTGTTCTTGCATCCTCTATGGTTTCGCCCATCCCATTCGCCATGAGGTAAGGGGACCCCATCAGATCAATAAACTGCGAGTCAATAACCCATCCGCCGATATATTCAAAGTTCTCTGCCTCTGTAATAATAATCATCTTGCTGTATCTGCCTCCTGTTTTTCGCTATATGTGCTTAGAGCCTATCCGAAAACCTGATTTTTTGCTATAATGTCTGTTGCTTACTAACCAAAGAATGGAGGACAAGCAATGGCAGACAAAGACATAAATCAGGGCTATCGGATTCCTGATAAACTCTGGGAACAGATTGAACCGTTGCTGCCACCAGAGCGTTCCAAACCTAAGGGTGGTCGTCCACGGATGGATAACC
>SDBU01010935.1_pt1 | contig 10009 bp, 5 predicted proteins | sample 2277071 | NCBI WGS metagenome assembly SDBU01 (sample SAMN10397929, study PRJNA504765) | marine sediment metagenome | isolation source: marine sediment core GS08_GC12, 126 cmbsf | place: Arctic Ocean: Gakkel Ridge, Loki's castle | collected 2008 | reverse complement strand
GGCTTTCCCGAAGGGTAAACAACATGGCTGTTTTTCTAGTTTTCTGGATATCACCCGCAGTGAATTCCACAAAATCGTTCAAATATCTCGCGGAGAAAGACTATTGTTGGTTTTTGGAACCTTTTGCCATGTTGTTTATGCAACTAAAGGGTCTATCTTAATCGTTCCTGGTAGAGATTCGCCTGATGCATGAAGGCTTCGATTCGGGTGAGCATGTTGGTCTCCTTCTGACCGTCATAAACAGCATGTAATAGTGGAAGGTTCTTGTGATCCCTAAGAGCCTTTTTAAAGATGGAGACCGTTACATTTCCAAGCATGCAGTTGAGCACAAACAAGTTGCATATCCCTGAAATGCCCGACGCGGCAAACTGCCGCACCCTCGTGGTAAGGGTGGCGAGGATAGGGTCGATGTCATAATGTATGAAGGGTGCAGCCTCATCTAATATTGTGCGGGCATCGAGGTTGCCGAAAGCCCGTAACTCATCCGGCATGCATCTTTCTGTTCTGTTTACCGAGGACATCAGCCATCGGTTACGGAGAAAATAATAGAGAGCGGCGTTAAGTCTACTCTCCTTCAACCTATTTCTGGCATGGTAGTGCTGGGAGAAGAGTGTGAAACAATTCGTTACTGTAAGGCCATGTATCCTTACCTCTGCACCTAGTTTTTCAAGGGTCCGTATGAGGTCCTGGTTGGCCCAACTATTCAATACCGTGTAAAACTCGCCAACAATGCCGATAGTTGGACGCTTTTTGGACCGGTCAACCGGGACGTCATCAAGGGCCTTGGCTGCTCGCCTGAGGGCCGAAAACAGATTGCGGTTTTGCCATGAGGGCCTGCCGTTCGGCTGGACCATGGCCTTGGCAATATCTTTGATACCGGACTCAAAAACACGATCACACTCCCCTGGTTTTTTTTCATACGGACGGATATGGAGTCGCAGCCTTTCCAGGACTTCAGCAGCCATCCATCCCCGCAACAGCAATGCTGTGAAACGCAGACCAAAGAGACCGGATAACTCGTCAAATCGGGTTGAGGTAAGTGGCGCAATGACGGGAATCTGAGGCAAATTGAGACGCCTGAAAAGATCAGCATAACCGATGCCGTATTGAGAAAACCTGCAAGCTCCATCATAGTTTGCCATCCAGACTGCGGTCCGGTCGGGATCGAATCCAGGCTGCTGGGTCATCTTCACGAAGTCCCCGCAAGAGGCTATGAATGGATGACATTCCCTGCCGGAGGTCACCTTTCGCCCGAGGTACTCGGTCTCATCATCCGCTTTCGGGAGTACCTGGGCCTCCAAGCCGATGGCCTCAAAGGCAGCCTGGACTATAGCGCAGAAGGAAAGGGAGACATGAGGGAGGTGGATTACCCGATCTTCGATGCGCTTCATGAAATCCGAATCAGGATTCCACGGGTCTATAGTCCTTTGCTTCCCCTTGATTACCAGATTGAGCGGACTTGGTTGGGGCTTTGGCTGTCCAGGCGGTACGCCCAGAGTGTCCAGAAACGCTTCGATGCGTGTGACCATGCCTGCGTCACCTGTGTGCTCATCCACTTCAAGGGTCAAGTGAGGCTTGCCCGCTGTTTCAGTCTCCATGTACTTCATGAAAAAGGAATCCGGACCGCACCCAAAGTTCGTCAGCAGTACCGGGAAGAGACGCTCGTCTCCACGAATCACTTGGAGGGCTTTCATTAGCTCTCGGGTATTCTTCCACACCACATTGTCATAGTGGGAAGGAAGTGACACATCGTCTAAGGGGAGCATGTCGTACGGTATGGTAAGATGCCCGGTGCGCCTCAGCTTTCTTGCAAGGTGCAGATTCAGACCCTTGTCAAAGATATTGTGACACTTACCCAACAGGACCAGGGCCCGCTGATCGTTTTCCAAGGAACCTAGAATCTCTGTACCCCGGGTTTGCCGCCAGCGGTCAAAGTTATTCTGTGCCTCATGGGCCGCGGCAGCAGCCTCCCTGGCCCTTTTTGAGCTGTGCCCAAGAGACCTGCCCAATGCCATGAGCATTCTGTCAGTCTCATCCCTAGGACGACTCCGATACAAAACAGGCGCAAGTAATCTCACCTTGGAGCCCATTGCCGCCTCCACCATATACGGCATGGACTGGATATACGGACAATTGAAACTGCGAAGCCCCTGTTCATTGGGTTGCCTGTGGTCCACTTCGCAGGCGAGCAACACCCTCTCTGCACCTTTGGATATGAGATCAGATATGTGGCCGTAAACTGTCTTCACGGGATAGCAGGTCTCCGACGGCACATAAGAAAGCCCTGCCTGAACCAATGTCTTGTTCGTCTTGTCAGAGAGAACCACGGGATGCCCCAAGGTATTGAAAAAGGCATACCAGAATGGGAAATATTCATGGAACGTCAAGGTCCTTGGAATACCCACTACAGGACCTGCCCCCTTGCCTGCTCCGGCCTCCTCATCAAATCCTCCCATGAGGCGCACATCGCGTTCCTGAAATAGATCCGCAAGCCCGCTGTAAACAGAGCTGTCAGTCACCTTCTCATACCGGCCGCACAAGCTGCCATGATAAGAGCGGAGTCTGTCATCTATATAGATTTCATGGATACGGCAGAGGTTGGGACATTTCTGGCACTCAAACGTTTTCACTTCGTACGGGCGATCTTTCAGATGAAATCCCGCAAAGCAGGTTGAGGCCGGTGCCAGGTCCCTGGCAGCCAATGCTGCACCTATGGCACCGGTGACATTGTGATGCTCTGGGACGATCAATGACTTACCCAGGATGTTTTCGAACGCAGTCGCGACGCTTTGGTTTGCGGCTACGCCCCCTTGGAACACGATACGATTGCCAATTTTTCTGGTGCCCACCACCTTTTCCAGGTAGTTGTGGACAATGGCGTAAGAGAGCCCTGCCGTCAGATCGCTAAGGCTGTATCCCGCCTGCTGGTGGTGAATGAGGTCTGATTCCATGAATACCGTACAGCGGGCGCCAAGATCGGCCGGTGTTCTTGAAGCAAAGGCCAAGTCGCTGAAGGTCGCCTGAATCGGGACTTTCAGGCGGGCGGCTTGCTCCTCCAGAAAGGAGCCTGTCCCCGCCGCACAAACCTTGTTCATCTCAAAGTCGACGACTTGGCTTTGTTCGCAACTTATGTACTTGGAGTCCTGTCCCCCAATTTCAATGATCGTGTCCACTTCAGGTTCGAGATGGAGAGCTGCCCGTGCCTGGGCCGAGATCTCATTGATCACCACGTCTGCCCCCACAAAATCGCCCACAAAATAGCGCCCACTACCGGTCACACCTACGCCGGACACTCTCACTCCAGTGCCCACCCGTCGGGCCATCTCTTCAAGCCCGGCTCGCACGGTTTCAACCGCTTCTCCACGGGTGTACCAGTACTGCTTGGCAACAAGGCGTCCCCCGGTGTCAATTAGCACGATGTTCGTGCTGACGGCGCCCACATCAACACCTATAAACACGTCTGCGTCGTCTCCCGGCTCAATCCCGTAGTAATGGGCCGCCGTACCTTGATCAGCTTTTGTAGGGGTCAAAGGTTTCAGATGAGCCGCATGGGGACGATCTTTACCTCTTTCCATTTCAGCCTGGACACTTTGAACCAGCTTTTCTAAAGGAGTGACCTGTCCCGGATCCTGTGTGCCGGCCATCAGGGCAGAGCCAAGGGCTCCCATAATGAGAAAATGCTCCGGTATGATTAAGGCGCCTGAGCCAAGGTCTAAAAGGTCCTCAAAGGCCTTGACCACACCCGGGTTGGCAGCCACCCCGCCTTGGAATACAATCGGTGCGGGAAAGGATTTCCCCTTGCCAAGGTTGGTAATGAAGTTTCGGGTGAGCGCAAAGCATAGCCCTGCGACGATATCGGACCTTGGCGTTCCCTCCTGCTGGAGGTGAACCATGTCGCTCTTGGCAAAAACACTGCATCGGCCGGAAATTCTGGCCGGGTGCGTTGAACAGACGGCCAGGGCACCAAGGTCCTCGATCCTTATACCGAGTCGATCGGCCTGCAAATCAAGAAACGACCCTGTGCCCGCAGCGCAAACCTCGTTTAGAACATGGTCGGTGACGATGGGTTCCCCGCTCTGCGCGTCCCGATCCAGAAAGATGAGTTTGGAATCCTGCCCACCTATTTCGATGATGGTTCGGGCGGTGGGATAATAATGACAGGTGGCCTTAGCCTGCGTGACTATTTCATTGACATCCGGCACGTTAAGGATGTGGCCTACTAACTTGCGGCCGCTTCCCGTGACGATGATCCCGTCAAAGCCGGTAAATTCTTTTCCAAGCTCCACAAGGGAGTCATGCAGGACGACTAAGGGGCGACCATCGATACGGCGGTATATGGCGGCCTTAATGTCCCCGACCTCATCGATAACGACGATACTGAGACTCACCGAACCGAGATCGATCCCCATATAGAATTTGGCGTTTGCCATGATTTTCTAACTACCTATAGTAATTTTCATAAGTATGTTCCGTTTTGAACCATTATGAGGCCTAGAAGACTGCCGCAAACGGAACATGTTTTTGAGAACCACTATAGAAGCATCCAAACCGGCTGCAGCGGAGGAAGGAAACTTGACCCTATGTCGGGTGATTAACGCCCTCATTAGTAAGCCACTTCAGACACTTTATTTACCATGACCCCTTCTTTTAACAAACCCGAAAGGCTTTGACAACTTCTCCACTAATTGGTAGACATGTCAGCACTCATTATAAAGCATAAGGAGGGTCTCATTATGTCTGAAGAGGTTCTCATTTTTGGAAAAGACACCTGACCTTATACGACAACGGCCCGTGAGGTCTATGCCAAGGCAGGCAAACAGGTCAGATACTTGAACGTAGTGACGGATCCGAAACAACTTGAAGTCATGCTTGGGCACTCAAAGGGACAACGCAAAGTGCCTGTGATCGTGGAAGGGGACTCGGTAACCATAGGCCTTAAAGGCAAAACATGAGGTGTTTAAAAGCTCATCAGGTCCCGTGTGGACCGTAAGCTACAAGCCATCTCAAAAACGCGTCTGAGTCCCCATGGCGGCGTTGCGGGTCGGCTCAAAATGCTCACGGAGCAAGGAAAATGGCTCGACGGTTGCTCCTTACTTTTTGAACGAATTCATGGGACGCAATACTAGTCGGTTGGATGGCACAAAGCGATTGTGAATAGAAGAGAAATGATATCAAAGGGTTGTGGGCAATCCCGAGGCTTCAATCCTGCTTTGAAGCCTCCTCCGCCGTATTTCCTTCAACCTGTCGGGGGGTTGGGTTCACTCGATTGGTGGCAAGGATCGTGCTGGTGGGGGAAGGTACTTCGGTCGAATCGATCAGTCTGACCCTGCCATCTACTCTGCCACCTGCTTCAAGTTCAATGTTCTTGCAAGTCATAATTCCCGAAAAGATTCCTGTGCTTAGTATCCGCAGGCTCTCATAGACTGTAATATCCCCTTGGCACTCACCTCCAATAATCATTTCGCGCACCTTGGCCTGTGCATCGACACGGCTTCCCTTGGCCGTGACTACAGTGTCTGCAACAAAGGTCCCTTTCAGTGAACCTGCTACGATCAGCGTTCCCTTTATGTTAAGAGTTCCTTCGACTTGGCAGCCTTTGTCGATGATGGAAAGGCCTTGTTGTTTACGTCCCATGATATGCTCCTTCAACCAGATCAAGATAGAGCTGAGTGTGATGTTTTCCCGACTATCCACAATCGTGCCTCAGGTATAACGCTGTCCTCTCTGTGTCTCTGAGCAAGGTCCCGGCCATGGAGGACAATAAGCAGCGGCTTTTCTTATGATCGAATTACCCCGCCCACATTAAATACTTCTTCTAACAGAAAATCCCCGGTGTCCGAGTAAACATATATTTTTGCGGTCTCGAAAGGCGCGATAGTACTGACCTCAGCCAATGTGCCGCGAACAAACGTATAACGGGCAATGGAAAAGTGATGTCCATCTTTGAAATTGTTCGGCTTCCCATTCTTTAAAGGCGTTATGGGGAATACCCGTGGCGGTTTTCCCGAATCCTCTTTGGGCTTAAGAACGAGGAATGCATACCCTGCAACTTTGCCGCTTTGGCGATCAGTTTTCTTGACCATAAACTTGAATTTGAACTCGTTGTTATCAGGCTCTAGCCAAATCTCCAGATTCCTGACTGATACCCTTGCCGCGGGCATGGGTGGCGCAACCTTATCCGTATCGGCTTTTGAGGAGAGTAATGCCGTGGCAACTGGCCGCGGTCTCTCTTGTGCCCGTGCCTTGGCACCTGCGGTGGCAGGAGGAGTCGGTTCCGTTGCCTGCGATGCCTTGTCTTTGGTCTGTTGCTCGGAATCGTTGACTGTTTTCCCCGCCGCCTGCCCGGCTCTCTCCTCCAACAACATTAATCGAACCAAGGCCTCTTCTCTGGTCTCTTCGGCGCTTTTAAGCTTTGCCGATAGCCTATCCAGATCCTTACTCAACGCTTTGTTTTCGGAACGGACTGACCTGTAGGAAACCGCTGAATAGATGAAGACAGCCAAAATCAAAGCGAGACAGGCTGTCGAGGCAAGGAGTAATGGTTTTGTTAGATGAAGAGAGACTATCTTCCCGAGATCACCAATCAGAACAATTGTCCAGCTCCTCGGGGCTTGGTAGAAACGCTCAATGATTCTTATTCCTGAATTCTTTGCCATGTTTCTCGGTAGATCTTCCATTCCTTCCCGATGCGTTTGAGCCGAAGACGCTTGGTACCCACAGCCTGGTATCCACTCGAATCGTATTGTTGCAGGAAGGTTGCCGTACTTCGTTCCAACTCCTGCTCAATGTTCAGGTCTTCAATTCCAATACGGATCCGGGCATAGAGTTTGTTCAGGCTTTCTTTGTGACGTATCCAGGCCGTCAGGTCCATCTCCTGTGCCTGAAAATCCGGGGCATAACAGGCACGGTATCGGTGTATGTCTTTGGAACTCCAAGCGTCGGCCCATTCGGCAACCAGATCCACAATCGCCCTGTGGTCTGTGAATAGCCGGTCAAAGCGATTAACGGCGGCGACTAGCGGAGGCTTTTCACCACGGTTGGGGTCATCGGGCCGGGATATTTCAGCCGTAATTTTCCAGGCTTTCCCGCTCTTTTCCAAGAAGAGTTGCTTGGTGTTGACCGACCTCATCTGACGATCCAGGTCTATGACCTGATCAAGAAGGGCAACGGCACAAGGGTTCCCGCGCAAGAGAGTCAAATTCCGAAAACTCACGTTAAATGAGAACTCATCATCTTGCCGGAAGGTGCGAATCCTATCCCACGCTTTCTGGAGGGAGTCAATATTCCCGTACGGCTTGCTGTAACATGCGCTAAAACTATCCCAGTCTCCTTTGACAAAAGCAGTTTCCCAGTTAAGCAAAAAGCTTGTGAGACTTTTTTTGTCTTGGAGTCGGTTCTCGGCAGGTATCATGTCCAACCTTTGCGCAACAATAATTGGTGTGCGATTCAGTTGGATATATCGAGAGAGCACTTCAAGGTCGTCATTGTTCATGACTATGCAGCCACTTGAATCTCGGGGCTTGATCGGCTTGTCGCTCCCGTGCAGCCAAATGTTACTTCCTTCCCGCCCGAACTTTCGATCCGAGAAATTAGGATAGTCCATGACAAAGGCCCTTATGCCATAGATGGGAGCCAGATGCTTTTTCTCAAAGATTTTTGTGAAAAAGTAAATTCCCTCCGGAGTCTTCAGGTCTCCGGACTTCTGCTTTCTTCCGGCAACTTTACCCGTGGAACAGGGAAACTCGTGCTTCAGAGAAAAAGTGTCCCTGTATTCGTACAGCAGGAGACGCTGTGTCTCCTGCTCAACAAGTATCGCAAAAGACGCGCCATCCTCGGGACTAAAGCTGACGAGTGGATAAGGAATTAGTTCAGAAGCTGATGAGGCAAGGACCGCAGAAGGGAGCAAGGGGACAAGTAGACATAGACCGACGAAGATCAGTATAGTGCGGGGAATCCTTGAAATGAATGTCATCGAAATCCTCATGTAAAAAGAATAGACTCTCTGTATTATCTAGATCAATCCCATTTCCTTCTGTCATCAATCTTCCTATATTTTTCAGGTAACGTGCCCCTGTCAAGGAAACTGACCTTTCCGCGTACCCGCATGCTGCTTGGGATAGCCGCTTCAATCCGTTTGGCAAGCTCTTCTGTCGCCTCGCAGCCCTCCCTAAGTTCCACAGCAAAGGCCATCTGGTCTATATGGCCCTCGCGGGTCACCACCACCTGATACCGATCGATTTCAGGAAACTTGGTTGCAACCTCATCTGCATTCGAAGGATGAATAAACATCCCCTTAACCTTGGTTACCTGGTCAAGACGTCCCAGGATTCTCACCAGCCTATGGGCTGTCCTGCCGCATGGACAGGGTTCATCTGTGTAATAGGAGAGATCTCCGGTGCCAAACCTAATCATGGGATAGACTTTGTCAAAGACCGTTGCTACGACTTCTCCCGTCTCACCGGGTCCAAGTTGACGGCCCGTATCAGGGTCTACGATTTCCACAATACAATTATAAGGAAAGTGCATTCCGTCTTTTTCGTAGCATTCATAGGCCAAGCATCCCACGTCAGCAGTACCGTATCCCTGGCGAACAATCATCCCAAAGGAGGCCTCCAGTTCATTACGGAGGGACTCGGGGAGCATCTCGCCGGCCACAAACCCGACTTCCAGATTGAGATCTCGTTGCAGGTCGTACTCTGCCTCTTGGGCCTTTTTCGAGATGGCAACCAGAAAACTTGGGGTGCCTATATATGCTGTGACCTTAAGGTCATGCATCAAGCGAACCTGGAGCTCGGTATTCCCCACACCACCCGGAGTGGCGATACATCCCAACCTGTGAAGCGCGTCCTCAAACCAGAAGGCCGGGGGAACCAGGTGGTAACTGAAGGTAATCTGGCCGATATCTCCTTTGCGAAAACCGGCTGCAAAAAAAGCCTGAGTCCAACGATCGTTTTGACTGTGAATCTCCTCGGGTTCATAGATGGGACCAGGGGACATGCATATCCGCTTCAACTGATCCATGGGTACACCGAGAAAGCCGCCAAAGGGTGGGTCACTCTGTTGGAGTTCAGCCAATTCATGCTTGTGTGTAATAGGGAGCCTCTCCAAATCCTTGACCGTTTTGATGTCACCGGGCTTGGTAAGGCTGTCCTCAAACTTCTTCTTCACCGCAGGGGCGTTTGCGCACGCATGTTGAACGATTCTTTGAAGCTCGGCATTCTGATAGGCCGCCCTCTCCTCTACAGAGAGCGTTTCAAGCTTCTTATCGTAATGACCGGAGGTGCGGTCCATCCCTGCTGTCATGATTGTTCGTCTCCCTGAAACAAAATAAACGTCTATCGTCTGTCGGTTGCGCTGCTCGCCCTGTAAAACAAGACGGCCCAAATCCTGCTATACCGCTTCATGCGCAACATTCAACACGGCTCGCCCGGATCCACCGTCTGTCAAGTTTGCCGGAGATTCGCGGCGGTGGGTGCGCCGACGTACTAAGGTACTTCAAGTGCCCACCAACAAAGAAGATCCGGCGAAATCGGCAGACCCGAATGGCCAAAAAAACGAAGGAAAGAATAGCCTCGCAACTAACTCGGTAAGGTGACAGATTTCGACGGCCCCTCTCTGAGATAACCCGTTGCAATGGTATCGATTATTGTTGGTGCTTCGTTTTTTTGGCGGTGGATTTGGGGCTCGTTACGTCACTTGTCAGTGGCGCAAGCGTTGCGCTATAGTGGTTGCAAAATATGTTCCGTTTACGGCAATCTTTCTAATAATGGTTCAAAACGGAACATATTTCTTAGAAACGCTCTAAACGAGCCGCGCAACCGCGACCGTTCAACAGATTACTTTGGGTCAAAAAAGACGTGTGCATGCCCTTGTCTCTGGGCATGCACACGTCTCTTTGTGTTATTCCGAGGGGAATGTCCCGCTGAAGCCTACCACGGTCATTAACCCGTCTGCCTTGAAGATGGCCGAACCCTCCTTCACATGGACTGGAAAAGAGAATTCAGGGATT
>SDBU01010934.1_pt1 | contig 10010 bp, 10 predicted proteins | sample 2277071 | NCBI WGS metagenome assembly SDBU01 (sample SAMN10397929, study PRJNA504765) | marine sediment metagenome | isolation source: marine sediment core GS08_GC12, 126 cmbsf | place: Arctic Ocean: Gakkel Ridge, Loki's castle | collected 2008 | reverse complement strand
GGGAATTTTTAGTAACTCTTTGATTTTTTGTTCTTTGAAGCTTCCTATCCAGCATGATCCGATTCCTAAGCTCCAAGCTGCAAGTACCATGTTTTCTAAGGCGATTGTGGTGTCGATTGTTGCCCATTTTCCGGTTAGGCGTGCTTTTGGGTTGGCGCAGCCGACAATAATGATAGGGGCGTTTTTGAGGAAACGACTAAACAATCCATTCAACTCTTTTTTGATTTCAGAATCTGTTACGATAACGAAATGGTATGGTTGCTTATTTACGGCAGAGGGCGATTGTCTGCCTGCTTCAACTATTTTGTCTAACACATCTTTTGGTATCTCTTTGTTCTCGTAACGCCTAATACTTCTACGACTCAAAATAACATCAAACAAAGACATAAGAAGCCTCAACCTATTCTTCCAAGGTTTCTTTGCTATAACTTTTCTGCCTCAAACACAAAACAAACACGCTAAAGATCAAGAACATAAAAAAACAGATACGCTCTTACAGGTGAAGGATAAAAAATGAAAAGATTCCCATGCTAGCACAAGAACTGAAAATCGGTAGTAATTAAGAGTTAAATTTTAACCCCAAACCCGCAGCTTGTTACGTTGATTAGAATTTATATAATTGCTTTCTTGATCGAAAGCATAGTTTTTCTGTTTTCATTTTTTCTTTACCGGCTTTAGCCAAGCTTCAACCCAGTCTGGGTTCAATTCGTCTTTAAGTTGTAGTTTGTGCACGCGATTAATTAAATACTTAATAGCCTAATAGATTTAACGAACTAGCTTAGCTAGGCTCATGATTCAAAACCTAAAGGAGATAATAGAAATTGGCGATTAAACAATGCCCGATCTGTAAGCGGAACGTCAGCCTCACCCAGATGCAGTGGGACTTGGGCGCAGAACTGCCGAGAGACTGCCCTTGGTGTAATAAAAAAATAAAGAAAAAAGACGATAAACCCAAAGAATATTTCCGCAAGGATTCGAAACCCAAGTACCATGATCACCTTGAAAAAGGTGCATAAACTGACAAATATGCTGTTATTAGTCTCCTAATATAACCTGATATTTCTCTCCTTTTTTGTTGATAAACCACTTTCGCACCTAGCCGAAAAGGCGTGCGTGCTACAAAAGAAGGCGGCACAAAAATCAGAACACTTAAACCTTAAAGGGCACTAATAATTCTCACATACCTAGAAAGAGGAAGATGGCTGATAAGTCCATGAAAAGAAGCCAGAAAAATGCCAAGAGTAGACGTGGCAGATACGTTAAGAAATGCCCCGTTGAGATAGGACAGGAATACGAAGCGTATATAACAGAAACAACCCCCAACGGGACAGGCATAGCCAGAATCAAAGGTTTCTTAGTTTTAGTTAACAACACAAAGCTTGGAGACCACATAAAGGTAAAGATCACGAATACAGAGCTCCTGAGCGCAGAAGCAGAAATAGTCACATAGAACTCAAGCGCACACATTGCAATCCTCATTTAAACATCAAAAACAGCGAATATGTACGCTAAAATTTAGTTGCTGCTTTGCATTTGAAATCGTTTGTGAGTAGTGTGCAGCAACGAAAAATTTATAACAGCATTATATCCATAACAGCGTTATAACCGTTAGATGCTAAACCAAACAAAAGGTGACATAAATGAAAGTTGATAATTCCATTTTGGACGAGATAGGAGATACTCCATTAGTTCGGCTAAACCGCATAACATCAGGCTTAAAGTCTACTTTGTACGCAAAACTTGAATCCCAAAATCCGGGAGGCAGCGTAAAAGACAGAATAAGCCTCTCCATGATCCAAGAGGCTGAAAAACAAGGAAAAATAAACAAAGAAACGGTAATAATCGAACCAACCAGTGGAAACACTGGAATCGGACTGGCCCTCGTAAGCGCAGTTAAAGGCTACCGGCTAATACTCACCATGCCAGAATCAATGAGCATAGAACGCCGACGACTTCTAAAAGCATACGGAGCAGAACTAATTCTCACCCCTGCCGCAGAAGGAATGAAAGGAACAATCAAAAAAGCCGAAGAACTCGCAGCGCAAACACCTAACGCGTTTATCCCTCAACAATTCCAAAACCCGGCAAACCCCAAAATACACCGAGAAACAACAGGCCCAGAAATTTGGGAAGCCACAGAAGAAAAAATTGACATTGTAGTTGCAGGCGTTGGAACCGGAGGAACAATAACAGGAATAGCCGAATACATCAAACCATTGAAAACAACATTTAAAGCGATAGCAGTTGAGCCTTTCAACTCGCCTGTTCTTACTGGAGGAAAACCTGGACCCCACAAGATTCAAGGAATAGGAGCCGGATTCATACCAAAAATATTGAAAATGGACCTAGTTGACGAAGTTATAAAAGTAAAATATGAAGACGCAGCAGAGACATCTCGCCTTCTAGCCAAAAAAGAAGGAATACTCGCAGGAATCTCTTCGGGAGCTGCCACATACGCAGCATTACAGGTCGCAAAAAGACCCGAAAACGAAAATAAAACGTTGGTTGTGATACTGCCAGATACTGGAGAGCGGTACCTAACAACTTCCTTATATGCAACTGACAAGTAATTTTGAATTCGGGGGAAATATATTCAATAAAAAAAACTCGGAAATCAAAACAAACAATTACGGAAAAATGGGTACACCTGACTGGAATCCAGAAAAAATAGTGGAAGCCCTCAAAGCCAAATCATTTGTTGAAGAAAAAAATTGGATGGCAAAAAGTTTACCCAAGTTAGTTGAAAAAATTTCCGAAAACTACGAAGGTTATGGAGGAATAACCCATCTCGACGGAAAAGACTTGCCGTCAAAGAAAGATGTAATCGAAATTCTTGAAGATTTACTAACAGTCCTTTTCCCGGGATACCTCGGAAAAGAAAAAATCACAAAAACAAACATCCACGATTATTTAACTAAGACCCTGAAATCAATATACATCAGGTTAGTCGCAGAAGTAGACAAAAGCCTGAAATATTTTTGCAAAAAAAATGAAAAATGTTCCGAAGACGTTTGTCTTGAACTCGCACGAATTCTCGTTGGAGAGCTTTTAGAGGAAATTTGTAGAATAAGAATATTACTAAACGGAGATATCCAAGCAGCTTACCATGGAGACCCAGCCGCCAAAAGCTTTGACGAAGTAATTCTAAGCTATCCTTGTGTTCTCGCCATTTCAACACATAGGATAGCTCACGAGCTCTATATACGGGGAGTTCCATTGATTCCCCGAATAATGAGTGAATACGCCCACTCCATAACAGGTATTGACATTAACCCAGGTGCCAAAATAGGAAAAAATTTCTTCATAGATCACGGAACAAGCGTAATCATAGGAGAAACCGCAGAAATCGGTGACAACGTAAAAATCTACCAAGGAGTAACTTTAGGTGCTCTAAGCTTTAAAAAAGACGAAAAAGGGCATCCAATTAAGGGCATAAAACGGCATCCAACTGTAGGCAATAACGTAATCATTTATTCTAACGCCTCCATCCTTGGAGAAAAAGCCGTAATCGGCGATAATGCGGTAATAGGCGGAAACGTTTGGATAACCTCAAAAATTCCTCCAGAAACTATTGTCACCTTGAACCCTCCAGAACTAAAAGTCAACAAAAAAACAAAAACACAACAGATATAATTTTTTCCTATTTTGTTTTGGATAGCTTTTTATCAAATTGAGAATGTACTTTATGTTATGCCTGAACGGGAAGAACGGGTTCGGCTTGCTGCGTTCTTGAATATTGCATTCACTATCGTAGAGCTTGTTGGCGGCTTATGGACCAACAGCCTAGCAATCCTCTCAGACGCATTACATGACTTCGGTGACAGCATCGCATTACTCGCCTCATGGCTCTTCGAACGAGGAGCACGCAGATCACCTGACACCAGCCGAACATTCGGATACCAAAGACTCTCCCTATTCTCTGCACTCTTCTCCGCCTCTATCCTGATCGGAGGCTCAATCGTAATCATCTTCCAAGCCATACCCAGACTCCTAAACCCAGAAACCGTAAACGCAACAGGAATGGTCGGCATAGCCGTAATAGGCATCATATTCAACGGCGCAGGCTTCTTTCTACTAAAAAAGGGGGAGAGCCTAAACGAAAAAGTGCTCTCATGGCACCTCCTAGAAGATGTGCTAGGCTGGGCAGGTATTCTTGTTGGAGGCGTAATCATCTACTTCTGGAAATTTTATCTCCTCGACCCAATAATGACCATCGGCTTAACAGCATTCATTCTCTACAACGTAACCAAAAGCCTCAAAGAAGCAATCAACATCCTCCTCCAAGGAGTGCCAAAACACATCAACCTCGAAGCAGTCAAACAAGACATCAAGGCAATCAAGGGAGTAATGGGAATCCACGACATCCACATCTGGTCGCTAGAAGGAGAAACAGATGTCTTCACAGCACACGTAATATTGGATGATGAGACACTCAAAAAACAACCCGAACAGACCAAACAAACAATAAAAGAAACACTCCAAAAACACCACATAGAACACTCAACAATTGAAATAGAAAGCAGATACCACTGCACAGGCAACATATGTGAAGACTGGCACAAAAACCACCAACAATAACCCCCAAAAACAGTTCTTACCCAAGAAAAACAAGGTTTCTGCCCCCGCAAAATCAGCCCAAAAAGCCCTATCAGCCACTGTTTTTAACATGAACTTGCCTGCCTGATTCATATATCTACCCGAAGAAACAGTTTCCCTAATGCCCATTTCTTGCCGAATAACCGTTTTGCCGCAGCCCCACAAACACTAATCATGTAAAAAAAGGTGATAGCCCCGCAACCACCTTCATGTTTAGGTGGTGATGATGATGCGGCGTGGACCACAAAAAGGCTCCAAATTCTGCGATCTAATGGGAATCATAAAGTTTCTTAACATGTTCAAAAAAACCCCAAAAAACGTTTACCAGCTCTACCACAGCAGCCTCCACTTCGATACCAAAAAAATCTACCGCTACATCAGATACTGCATCAAAGCAGACCTCCTAGAAATCGATCACATTGAAGAAGCAAAATTTCTCTCCCCAAATATTACCGACTCACACAGAAAGGAATAGACCTCATAACCCTCTTCAAAGACTCATTTAAGACAACGTTGGCACCAAAACAACACTCAGCATAAACGCCCATTCCAACTTAAGACCAAAAACAGCCCACAAAAAACGTGGACGTAACAACTTTGAGTGCAGTCGTAAAAAAATTCAAACAACTCTACGAAAAACTACAACCAAACACCGGAGCACTACTGCCCGCATGGCGACAAATCTACGGAGAAACCCGAACAATTACATTCAACGACATAATAACCGCCTATAGCAGTGACCCAAGTTGCAAAGCTTTCGTAGACTTTTTAGCCGACCAAGCCGTAGGCGCAGGATTTTACACAACCATCAACGAACAATACGCACGCGCCAAACAAGCAAAACAAACTGTAGACGACTTCAACGAAACAGTCAACCTTGACGAACTCCTACAAATAGCAGCCCTAGAAATCGCAAAGAAAAGTCATGGCACTACAACGCTTCATAAAACGAACCTGCGAACGACAAATATTCACGCCCCTAATACAGCAAGCAGGCTTTGACCCCAAAAAAGCAAACTACCGACTAAACTGGGGCACAGAAAAGCCTGAAGTCAAACTTGAAGACCTAATCAGACTAGCTGAAATAAGCGTCACCTCCGAAACTTCGTATGTGAGACCAGAAGAAGTATGAAAAACTGATCAAAGCAGGCTTCGAGCTATGGGACACTAAACAATAAACAGGGGGAAAAGACAGTTGGGACTAGAATTCAAACCAAAACTCTCTGCCATTCTAGCAGCCATCCACGGCACATCCATTGCCATATCCTACATCGTTACTAAAGGAGACATCACAGCCATGATCATATGGTTCGCCATATCCACCGGCGTAACCGCGGGCTCAGCTACTACAAGGGCCAAGAAAAAACAGAAAAACAAGCCTAAAAATCAAGGCTTAAATCAGAATGTTAACAACTTCACTCAAAATATGGTATTTCATGCTCATTTTTCTATATGTTTTTTCTGTAACACATCTTCATAAGTCACTTAAACGCCTGCACGCTTACGTAACTACGTCTCAAAGGAGCCTCTAATCATGCCGACTGAAACTATTCTTCAGTTACTGGAGAACGGAAAATGGCATTATCTAAAAGACATCACAGAAAAAACTCGCCTAAACAGTTTCAAAGTTGAGAATGTCACAAAATTTTTGGCAAAATATAACTTCGTCAAACTGGATGAAGTAGAACAAAAAGTAAAACTGGATACACTCACAAGAAAGTTCCTTAAACAAATTCGACAATTCGACACCATTGATGATCAATAACGTTTCTGTCAATGCCCTGTTTGTTGTTTTCGCCTTTTTTGATTTAATGCAATATTGTCAAAAAGGGAGCAATGGAAATGCTAAAATGATTTAGCTAACTGTGGCTGAGAGGTATAGCAAGTTGACCATTTAATGAAAAAATCTGAAAAAGGATTAATTGGAATCATGTAAAAGTTTAATTAAATACCCTGGGTTTGAGGTGGAAACATGAGAATTCTTTTTGTTTCAAGTGACCTTGGAACCTTCAGAGGAGACACATACCAACAGTTTAAAGATAACGGTCATGATGTCCAATTTTATACTGTTAAACAACCATTTACACTTAAACGTAAAATCAATGCAATGATCAATCTTCAAAGAAAACTTAGACATGTTGACATTATTTTTTTGATTATCTCTCAGGATTAGCTGAATATGTATCCAAATTTGCCCTAAAAAACGTTCCAATGGTTGCACGATGTCACAGATTTGAAGTTTATGAATACACAGAAACCGATAGAAACCGTAAAAGACTTGTATCTACTGCACAAAGGATGAAAAAAATAGTTTGTGTTAGTGAAGCAATAGAAAAACGCTTAAAAAATATATGCCCCACTTCTGAAACAGTCGTAATTTACAACGGTGTAGACATTAAAAAATTTACGCCAAAAACCGAATTTTTTTCAACACCCCTAAAAATTGGGAGCCTTGGCTTCTTACAACCTCGAAAAGGATTTAAAACGCTCATTCAAACCGTCCACGAATTAGTAACTGAAGGCTTTAACTTGAGGCTTCATATAGCTGGAAAAGGAAAACAAAAAAGGGAACTTGAACACACAATCAAAGAACTGAAAGCTGAAAAGTACATATTTTTGGACGGTTACATCAAAGAAGAGGATAAGCCCGCATGGTACAGGTCACTTGACGTTTATGTCCAAAATAGTACGAGTGAAGGACATTGCATCGGTATCTTAGAAGCAATGGCATCAGGGCTTCCTGTGTTATCTACAGATGTAGGCGGAGCAAAAGAAACTTTGCCCTCGTCAGCCATGTATCGCCCTGAAAATCCCTTAGAACTGCGTGAAGCGTTACTCAGATGCATTAACCTTTCTGAAGCTGAAGTTAAACAGATAAGCCAACTGAACCGAAAAAAAGTTATCGTTTGTTTTGATCTTAAAAAGCAAAGTCGTAGTATGTTAAAGATTCTTGAAGATAACTTATAATCACTGAGTTTAGGAAAAATAGGGACTACAACGCAAAATATCCTTAATTTTTCTTTCTTCTCTGGCGTGTACCTTGGTACAATAAAATCTACATATGTCTTCTTTAGACACCCATTTCGTTTCTGGTTCCAAACCTTTCATGTATATACCCTTTAAGCAGACTAAATCTGTAGGTGACAATTGCACCTAATGCAGTTTTCAGAAGGCCTCTATGTCCGCTCTTCCAGTAAAGACGACCCTGCAGATAATGGCGTTTTGCAGAGTTTTTAGGTCTCAAATGAATTGAATGTGTTAGGACATAATCTGTGGGATATCGCTTTTGGATACTGCAATGAAGAAAAGTGTCCTGAGCAGCGTCAAGTTGTTTAAGTTTTTCTCGATCTTCACATTCATACATAACTTTTCGGTTCACAATATAAATCCCGCCAAGTTTGTCCCTTTTGAATATAGGAAGATGAGAAAGCAGCCGTTGAATAATATTCGTGAAATTAACTGGAATGTCTATATGACTAAAAGATATGAATGGAAACTGTTTGATTCTAGATAGTTGGTTTGCTATTCTTGAATCTAAGATGAGATCTGCTCCTGTTATGAGAATAATGTCGTTGGAAGCCATATCTATTCCCAAACATCTAAGGAAAGAAAAACGGAATTTCCAATCACTGTTTTCAGTCACTTCCACAAATTTTGTGTTTTCATGAAAATGGTGCTTAGACGAAACCTCTTTTGCAACTTCAAGTGATTTGTCTGTGCATCGGTCAAATATCAGAATGACTTCACTGGGTTTGAGATTGTAAATGCTTAGTAAACTGAAAGGCAAAAATTTTTCTTCGTTATGAACGGGCATAACAACCGTAAAAGCCTCCACTGCTATTACTCCTCAAAGTTCTGTCTTTGACATATGTGGCATATGTCGATTAGAATTTAATTCTTTCCAATAATGCCGTATCTTTTGCTGATTCGATTTATTCACATCGAATCTGTATTCTGTTATGTTGCAATTATTTGGATGCGGATCTCAATTTTGTTACTTCTGCATGAAAAGCTTCGACTCTATTTCTTATCTTGTTTGCTTCCTCAGCTATTTCTGGGTCTTCTATCTCTTTTTTTCTTTTCTCGTTTGATTTCAAAATTAGCTTGATAAACTCCGAATCATAACTTTCCAAAAGCAATTCAGAATTTGAAATCAAACAATGTCCGCCGATCACACCTGGAAAATGAACGGGTCTATCAAAACGCACCCGGTGCGTGTCATCCAAAAAATCTGTTATTTGGTCAAAATCTGCTTCAAAGTTTCGTGAAATTCTGTGCAGTTCTTGGAAACCGGCAATCATCCACGCACGATATGTTGTTGAAAATAACTTAGCTAACTCTGTATCTGTTGAGCTTTTCAAAATCTTCGTTTTTAAGCCCAACTCTTTGAGGTGTTTATTTGCCATCTCTGCTGATTCCTTGTCTACTCCACCAATGTATTTAGTCCAAAATAGCAGATCTCTTTTCATGGTTTCTTTACTGTAATGCATGCCCCTGATTGGAGAATGCACAATATGGGCACCAGCCATAAGCTCATGTATTTTCTTTGTGGTTCCCGGTGGAACAGTGCTGTGGATAAGTGTTAATTTAGGCTTAAACTGTTTCATGTAATCTGCTGTTGTGTTAACAAATTTTTGTTGGTTGATGCAACGGTAGCAAATGTACAAAATGTCCACTCCTTTTGGCAGGTTGCCCTGTTGAATCTCTTGAATTTTCTTTTTGTCAAGGTCCCAACAGTAAGCCTCAAACTTTTTGCTTTGTTGTAATAATTCGAACAAAGACCAACCTACTTCACCCAAACCAACAACTAGAACTATTGGCTTAACCAATCAACGGTTCCTCCTCTAGAATTACCTAATATTGAAAAGCTAGGTAGCTTGATAAAACTAATAAATGTACTCTCAAACGTAATCTTTCTTCGAGCTAACCTTTTGGATTTTCGTTATGCCATAATTGCAAGCAACTCTTGAATACTGTTCCTGTTTATCGTTACTAGACAATATCTTTCAGGGCATCTACAACATATTTAATGTCTTGTTCATCAACTAGGGGGTGAACTGGCAGACTCAAGACCCGTCTGCAAGCTTCTTCAGTATTTGGACACAGTTTATCTCCGTAGCCTAACTCCTTGTAGAGATGTTGCCTGTAAATGGGAATAGGATAGTGAACAGCAACCCCAACACCCTTCTCGGCTAGACGATCAGCAAGCTCATCCCTCTCTATGCGATAGTTCTCTTCCACTATCACAACATACTGGTGAAAAACATGTTTCACGTCCTTGTCTACGTAGGGCACAGTTAAACCCGTGAACTTATGGATTCCGTTACTCAAAAACTGTGCATTCTCTCTTCTTTTCTCGTTAAATCCGTCAAGTTTCTTGAGCTGGACTGATCCGATGGCAGCACAGAATTCGG
>SDBU01010933.1_pt1 | contig 10010 bp, 7 predicted proteins | sample 2277071 | NCBI WGS metagenome assembly SDBU01 (sample SAMN10397929, study PRJNA504765) | marine sediment metagenome | isolation source: marine sediment core GS08_GC12, 126 cmbsf | place: Arctic Ocean: Gakkel Ridge, Loki's castle | collected 2008 | reverse complement strand
AATCGATGCTGAGTATGCGGCTAACAGGGTATCGGTGATATCAGACGAGGAGATGTTCGAGTGGGCACGGGAAGCTTTCAGTGGTAATTTGCCGCCATTAAGAGAATAAGTGGATGAGTAGATGAGGGGAGGGGTGGATGAGTAAATTCATTTTACATATAAGCGCACCGACGCATTTACGCTGATTATGCCGGATAAAAAGATCAAGGCAGTACTGTTCGACCTCGGCGAGACCCTGCTGGACTTTGGTAAGATTAAGGCTGGCCGGCTCTTTCGGCAGGGAGCGAGATTATCCTACGATTTCCTTAAAAGCTGCGGCCAGCCGGTCGGCAATTTCCAATATTACTGTTGGCGAAACCTGATAGCCCTGCGCATACGAAGCTTGCTTTCCAGTATAACGAAAAATGATTTTAATTCTCTGGCTTTGTTAAGGGGGTTCGGTATAAAAAAAGGTATCAGGCTCGATGGGAAACAATGGCGGCATTTTGGATGGCTTTGGTATGAACCTTTGAGTAAAGTTGCCACGACCGAGCCGAAAATAAAAGAGACCTTAACCACACTCAAAAATTACGGACTTAAGCTCGGCATAGTTTCCAATACTTTTGTGAACGGCTGCTCCTTAGAGAAACACCTCGAGCAGGAGAGCATATTAGATTTCTTTACGGTCAGGATATATTCGTACGAATTTGATTTTCGTAAACCGGACACCCGAATCTTCAGGATTGCCGCCGAGAGGGTTGGCGAGGCGATGGAAAACATATTGTATGTAGGTGACCGGATTGATAAGGACATCAGACCTGCGATAATAAGCGGTATGCAGGCAGTGCTTAAAAACGCTTACACCAATGCCGGAAAGAAAATCCCCAAAGGTGCCTGGAAAATAAACCAGCTTTCCGAACTGCCGGCCCTGATAGAAAAAATCAACGCAGGAACGCCGGCAAACTGACTTGTTATTCCTGCGCGAGCAGAAATCTATGAGAAAGGCTGAGCATTTTCCCGGAAAATACGTCACTAATATACTATAATCTGATAATATAAAGTCCACGAATGCCGTCCTGAATTAGCCGAAGGGTATCTGAGGTAAACTCGCACATTAGAACGAAATTCACCCAAGGCCGGTTCAGAAGCAATTTTTTATTGACTTGTGCGCCCACAGACGTATAATGATAGTATTACAATTTATTACACGAGGAAGGAATTCTTATGAACCGGCAAAGAAGAGGATTTACGTTAATCGAGCTGCTGGTGGTTATCGCCATTATTGCGCTGCTTATGGGGATATTGATGCCGGCATTGCAAAGGGTCAAGAAGCAGGCACAAGCCACAACTTGTCTTAACAATCTCAAACAGATCGGCTTAGCGGCCGAGCTCTACGCCAACGATTATGATCGGTTCATTCCTCGCGGCTCCACCGGTAATAATCCCATTTGGTTTGTGCAGTTCCTGCCTTACGTGGGCCAACAGCACAACAAAGGCGATTACAAAAGCGTGAAGATATACCGCTGCAAAAGCTTTCCAACAACTGGTTTTGGTTTAAACAACGTTTCCAATTCCAGACAGACTCTCAGTTACGTCATCAACGACTGGACTTTTTCAAGCAGAACCGACAACGATGGAACCAGTATTGGAAAGGCCACCAAAGTTTCAGTGTTCAGAAGACCGACCTATACGGTATATATGGCCGACAACGAAGATGGCGATTGGCGTCCCATCATCGAGAACGAAAACAGTCCGGATATCTATCGCTGTGATATTTTTATTCGTACGCATCTGCCGCTTTCGGACAGCCACCATATAAACGACGGACGACGTGTAGCTCGTGAGCGGCACGCGAGAGGCTGCAATGCGCTGTTCCTCGACTGGCACTCCGAATACGTCGAAGCCGAAGACATGACCATAGAGAGGTGGCGAGATAAATAATTATCAACTTCGCAGGTTGCCTTCGAGCCTGATCTTATGTGCGGATTCGGCGAATGCGACGAACGAATCGTGCAATACATTCTCAGCAGCGCCCATATCATTTAAAAGAGCCGTCGCGACCGTCAGGAGATAGACCTCGTACTTTTCGTATATTCGGCGTAAGGCATCCGACTCGCCGCATTTGAATCTATACAGTAACAGTCTATCCTCAATCATTTTGCCGTATCCAGGCTCCGGAACTTTCGGTTCTCAGTATTATCACGTTTTGCATGCGATCAATAGTCTAAAAAACTTTTAATTTTTCCATTTATTTTTTTCACGGGCGCAAAAAAAGGCCGGGCTCCATTGTTGAACCCGGCGAAAGAATTTAATACGTGCTTTTGCGATTGAGTCAATTGCTTCGTCTGACGAAATACATCCTTACTATTATTGTGACAAATCTATTATTCGTAGACAACTTCAGCGCCTTCTGGTATTTCAAAATCGAATATTCCTTGCGGTATCGGCACATTGTATTCAAAGCGATCCACACTTTTGACCCCTTGACCAGGTGCTGCCTTAATTGTTTCGGTATTAATTGGCAATTTCGTTTTTGGATCAACGCTGATAATAAATTCCTTTTCCCCAAAGTCTCCTTGGGCCGGAATATATCCATGAACCCTGATGACTTCGTTCTGAAGATCTTGGTCAAATTCAGATTGAAAATCAAGCTTGCCATTGTGCTTTTGAATAAAGTCCGCCAAATCCTCAAAAAGTCTGGAAAACCGAACTTCGGCCGCAGGAACATATTCGTTTCGAATTCTCACGAGGTTTTTATCTTTGTAATAGTAATAGGTTTTTTGGGGAGTTGCGACAATCAAAAGATTACCCTGGTCCGCGTGATAATATTCTTCCTGTCCCGTCTCAGGATCGATCTGGACCCAGACTTCTCCCTTACTGCCATCCCAATCGGTGCAATATGCGTGGACTGAGCTGACAGAACGCATGGCTTGGATTGTTTGCTCTATGGCATAGGCCGACGTTGCGGATCTGTCTATTAGAGTCACGCCAAGTACAACTGCTAAGATCACCACTGCAACTGTTGCGAGCTTTGTTATTTTGCTGTTCATGATAATTCTCCATATATTCGGCGGTTCGGCAGAACGTAAAGCCTTGCCGCCGATTGTTTGTGATTCGAAAATTCGCATTTCCTTGTGATACGATTGTTTCCATTTATCAAACTCGAACTTTGGTTTCTCACGACCGATAGTTTGCGAGATAAGTTCGTCTAATTTTTTATTATTCTTGGGAGCTTTCATAATTGGTTCTCCGGAAAACCATTTCTCTTTAAATATTCTGCCATTTTCCTTTTTGCCCTTGTTAGTCTGCCGTTTATCGCCGCCTGCGATATTCCTAATACCGAGGCAATTTGTTCATAAGACAAGCCGTTGTAGTAGCGTAAGACCACCAACTCTTTTGCAGAGACAGGCAACTGCTCAATGGCCCGTCGAATCACCGGGGCGTTTTCGTCGGTGTTGTTCCGGGCTGCTTGTGAGAAGTCTTTGGTACTGATTTGCCTGACTTTGGTTGCAACCATATCCTTGGCAACGTTCCTGCAAATCGCGGCCAGCCACGGGGCAAATCTCGTTTGCTTCTTCAGCTTTCTCAGGCTTACAAGCGCACGGGCGAAACTCTCCTGGGCGGCATCCTCAGCTAATTGATGATCGCTCACGACCGAATATGCAATTGCCACCATAGGGCCGTAATACCGCCGGCACAATTTACCAAAGCTCTCGATATCACCGTTAAAAGCAGCTTCAACTAATTTTGTTTCTGACTTGTCCGGCACGTTCTGAAGGTTAACCTCCAAATTTTATATCGCTGAATCAGCATTCATTATATTGTCTGATTATACGCTGAAAATAAGCGCGAAAATTATACTTTTATTTCTATTTTAGATAACCTCACAGCAAAGTCGATATCATAAAAAGCCGATTCTTGTACAAATAGCTCTGTTTATTGTTTATAATTACAACAAAAGTACTCAAAGATTGATAAGGAAATTTGTATATGAGTATGACTGGTGCGGCTTATCAGAAGTGTATTAGTCCGGATTGCGGGGCCGAGTTCGACTGCGGTCAGGCGATGTTTAAGTGTCCAAAATGCGGCGAGCTGTTGGATATTCGCTATAACTGGGACAAAATTGAAGTTCCGGATAAATTAAGTGATTTTGCCAAACGCTGGGCGAGCAGAGACAAGCCTTTGGATTTATCCGGAGTATGGCGATTCCGCGAGCTGTTGAGCTTCTGTGAAGATAAATATAAAGTAACCATCGGCGAAGGCCAGACAATCCTGCAGCAAAATGACGCTGTGGCTGAATATGCCGAAGTAAATCCGGGATGTTTATATCTGCAATATGAAGGGCTGAATCCGTCCGGGTCGTTTAAAGATAATGGGATGGCGGCGGCGTTCAGTCATGCCAAAATGGTCGGGGCAGCTTCGAGCGCGTGCGCATCGACGGGCAATACCTCTGCATCGGTGGCTTTGTATGCACATAGCTGCGGTGTGAAATGCACGGTGTTTATCGGTTCAGGCCGAATCGCTTTCGGCAAACTCAGCCAGGCGATGGATTACGGTGCGCAAACGATTCAAATACTCGGTGACTTCGATGACTGTATGCGCCAGGTTCAGGATGTCTGCACAAAGCTGGGACTGTACCTGCTCAATTCTCTAAATCCATTCCGACTCGAAGGACAAAAGACCATAATGTATCGAATCATCGAAGGCTTAGGCTGGACTACCCCGGACTGGATTGTTGTGCCCGGCGGAAACCTTGGTAATTCCAGCGCTTTCGGCAAGGCCTTTTGCGAATTGAAGCAGCTTGGCCTGATCAAGCGAATACCGCGAATGGCGATTATTAACGCTACCGGCGCCGACACCTTGACCGACCTGGTCAATAATAAAAAGCTGACCTGGAATGATGGTAAAGTTGACCAGGCGATTATTGATGAATATTACGCTGACCTGACGGCCCGCAGCTTTTCGCCGCATACTTGTGCTTCGGCGATAGAAATATCACGGCCCGTTAATCTGAAAAAATGCCTTCGGTCAATCGATATATGTGATGGCGTTGTACGCGCGGTAACGGACGAAGAGATTTGTGATGCCAAAGCGATTATCGGCAAACACGGATTGGGCTGTGAGCCGGCTTCGGCGGCGACAATAGCCGGCCTGAAACACCTCAGGGCTGAGAATATAATCGGCGGCGATGAGCGTGTTGCGTGCGTTTTGACAGGCCATCCGTTAAAAGACCCCAACGTAACGGTCAGCTACCACAAAGAAGAACAGGGCCAATTCAACAATCCGCCCATAGAAGCACCGAACGACCTCGATACGATTATAAAGCTGATAAAAAATTAGCAGATTGAGAAATCAGGATTCTATATTGCTGTGTTGCACCAACCGGCAATTATAAAGCCGACCGTAGGAGCTAACGAGCCAATCGCGTGCAAAAAACTGTGATTTGGCTGGCGCGATATTGGCCGGTTTTTTCGGTGTTTTTTGTGAGACAGCTCGTTGGTTCCACAGGAAAATTGTTGAAACCTAATTGAGATTCTGCTATTATATCACTTGGAGCATGCAGGAGTGTTTCCTCAAAGAGAAACTGACAAAAATTCTTGCAATTCAAAGAGGATTGTGGGCAATGAAAGAAATGATTCATACCAAATCTATTAAAGTTATTATTTTGTGTATGCTTCTCTATTCAATCACGCCACTTTATGCTGACATCCCCTGGTTGCATGTTGACGGTAATAAAATTAAAGACCCTGCTGGAAATGTTGTCGTTCTAAGGGGCATTTCTTTGATTGATTTGGGCTTCCTTGAAGGTTGGCAGGGCGGTGCAATCAATATGATTGACCGGATAACAGATAAAAATGATTCTCAGGGAAGCTCCCCCGGCTGGTATCCAAAGGTCATCAGGATTCCGATTCATCCACCTGATTCAGTAAATAATTGGCCTCATCGATGGGGTCCCGATAACGACAGTTTCTATAATAATCTTCTCAGACCAGTTGTTGATTACTGCGCCGACAAGGACATTTATGTAATCATAGATTGGCACTATATCACTGATACCTGGGATAAAGTTACACAAACAAGTGAGTTTTGGGAGTATATGGCGCCAAGATTTGCCTACGATTCCCATGTTCTCTTTGAGCTTTTCAATGAACCTATTAATCGTGGAGGTTCAAACACGGACCGCTGGCTTAGTGTTAGAGCTGATATGCAAACCTGGGTGGATATTGTACGCTCTTATGCCCCCGATAATCTTATCCTTGTCGGTGGTCCGAGCTGGTCTCAGATTATTGAGCCGGCGGCCACCTATCCCGTTTCGGGGAACAATATCGTATATGTTTCTCACATCTACCCCGCTCATTGGCTTGGGATTTATGGCAACACGACGTGGTTCAGGAACCAGATTACGACCTGTTCCGCAGTTCACCCCGTCATAATGACTGAGTGGGGCTTCACTACGACTTCTGAGACGCTGCTCAACGGCACAGTCGCTGAGTATGGTCAACCATTGATGGATTTTATTGAGGGGCTCGGAATTGGAAATACAGCCTGGTGCGCCAGTTATAACTGGGGGCCGCCGATGTTTCATGCAAATTGGACACTTCGTTGCGGTGAAGGTGAAATGGGCTGTTTTGTCAAAGATACACTTTATGAGAAGAGGAATGATGACCAGCCTTACAAAGAAGTGCAGACTCCTATCGATTTGGGTTTCTTCGAGGACTTTGAAACGCGTAATTTCAGCAAATTTTCCTGGATGCATTCCGGAGACGACAATTGGACCATCGCACAACGGGTAAGATACTCTGGAGCTTATAGTGCCAGAGCGGGTGAGATTGAGGACGATGAAAGTACTACTCTACAGGTAAGGATTAATAGTACGTCGGGCAATATCACTTTCTATCGTAAAGTCTCTTCGGAGTCGGATTTCGACTATCTGAAGTTCTACATCGATGGAGTGGAAAAAGGCGAGTGGTCGGGCGAAGAGGATTGGGCCGAGGTGTCTTTCCCGGTGGATGAGGGCGCAAAAACCTTCGAGTGGACCTATTCAAAGGACGGCTCGGGATTCGGAGGCAACGACACGGCGTGGATCGATGATATAGTATTTCCATTCTATAGTATATCTGAGGAAGGAGACCCTTTGCCGTTAAACGCATCAGTTGAGATCACGAACTGGCAAGATAATAAACGAGGGGCTTGTTCTTTTACTTTCGATGACAACCTGAATACCCAGTTCACCCATTTCGTACCCAAATTCCAGGACTTGGGATTTGTTGGAACAATTTTCGTGATGACCGGCGGCAGTTGGCATAGCACTATATACGACTATGCCGGAATCCTTAAATCGGGTTGGGAAATCGGGTCCCATACGATTAGTCATCCACACCTGACGGAGTTGAATGATTCATCTCTTGAAAGCGAACTGGCAAATTCAAGAGCTACTCTGGAAGCAGCATTCAACCTTCCCCCGGGGCTAACCTTGGCTTATCCCTACGCAGACAGTAACACCAGGGTCAGAAATATGACTGCCCAATATTACATGGCAGCCCGGGGAGGCTGGGGAAGGACTATTGCGCCGGATCTGTCCCAATGGCAGGGCTACGATGAATTCAACCTGCCCAGCTATGGCTGGACAGCAAGTGGTAATGATCTCGACTCTTTGAATAGCGCAACCGACAGCGCAATATCCCGAGGAGAATGGATTGTCGAGATGATTCACGGAACAAATGGTGATGGTTGGGAACCACCAGATTGGGCATCGGTTTATGAGCCCCACTTTGACTACGTCAAAAACAGAGAAAGTGACCTTTGGATCGATACCTTTGGCAACGTCTATCGTTACATTGCCGAAAGAGACGCCTGCAGGGTCTCGGTCCAGGCACTCGCCGGAGGAACGGCCGTTGTATTGACAAATGAATCGATTCTTCCCCCAACGCCTGTTCCTTTGACTATAAAGATTGATATTCCGGATCAATGGATTAACGTCACCGTTACTGATAATGGTAATGTCATCCCCGGACGCATAATAACGGAGAGCCAGAATAAGTACTATCTCGTGGATACGATACCTATTGATGCTCCGAAAGAATTATACGTATATGGCGATACTGGGCTGGCCGAAATTCCCTTCAAACGTGGTGTGAACCTTACAAATTGGCTCCAAACCTCAAGCGTACAGCAAATTCAATTTACCAAATTCACGAAGCAGGATTTAATCGACATCAAAAATTTGGGTTGTGATGTTATTCGGCTGCCCATCAATTTACACTCTATGACCAACGGCGGGCCGGACTATACCATTGACTCTTTGTTCTATTACTTTTTGGACCAAATTATCGACTGGGCAGAAGAGCTGGAACTACACTTGATTCTCGATAATCACACTTTTGACCCGGCGGCCAGTACCGAGACGGACATTGGCGATATTCTGGTCCCTGTGTGGATGCAGATGGCTGAACATTACAAAGAACGCTCAACCTACATTTACTACGAAGTGCTAAATGAGCCGCACGGTATTTCGGATAGAGAGTGGAACAGGATCCAGCAAAGAGTCATCGATGCTATTCGCATGGTCGATCAAAAACACACTATCATTGTTGGTCCGGCTGGATGGAACAATTACAACAATCTTAAGTTTATGCCCGAGTACGAAGATGATAACTTGATTTACACTTTTCACATTTACGACCCATTCTTATTCACTCATCAGGGCGCAAGCTGGACTAATCCGTCGCTCGTGCCGCTCGCCGGCGTACCGTTTCCATACTATGCCGGTGACATACCTCCTTGTCCACCGGAGCTGGAAAACACCTGGATAAGTGGTAGTCTTGCAAACTATCCAAATACAGGAACCCCCGAACGCGTCAGAAAATTAATTGATATTGCCGTTGATTTTAAAACCGCACGTGATGTCCCTTTACTCTGCGGAGAATTCGGCGTTTATATACCCAATAGCAATAACGAGGACCGCATCTACTGGTATAATATTGTGCGAAGCTATCTTGAAGAAAAAGGTATCGCCTGGACAATTTGGGATTATAAGGGCGACTTTGGTCTTTTTGAACAGGGAACCAGCGAACTGTTCGACTACGATTTAAATATTCCCCTCGTTGAAGCTCTGGGATTAAACGCCCCGCCGCAGCAGGAGTTTATTCTGGTGCCGGACGTAAATGAATTTGATATATATCTGGATCATATAGCACCAAAAATCATTGAATCCAGCTGGCTTAGCGAAGGACTCCTTGATTATTACTCACAAGATAACCCGGCATCCGGCGATTACTGCATCCACTGGACAGGAGTTGGTCAATATAACAGTATCACATTTCGTTTTTCACCTGTCAAAGACCTCTCCTTGCTTGTAGATGAAGGTTTTGCAATTGATTTTTGGGTTCGGTGTGATATTCCAGATGCAAAAATTGACATCCGGTTCGTGGACACCAAAACAGAAGACCCCGTTGACCATCCTTGGCGCACGCGATATACAATTGATCGAAATATCGCAGTCTGGAACGGCCAATGGAACCATCTGCAAATTCCACTTAATGAATTTTCTGAACACGGGTCATGGGATAACGGCAACTGGTACAATCCGATTGGCGTTTTTGACTGGACTGCCACCGAACGTTTCGAGATAGTATCGGAATACAACGATTTGGTAGGAATACATTTTTATTTTGATAACATCCGCGTGGTCGATCCTAATCCGCCGGGCCGATTCCCACCTGGCGTACGTTAAAGCCTGTCAGGTTGGCAGAGAAGAGTGCCTTAGCTGGGATTTTGGCAGGCGGCGGCCGTCTCGGGCCTCACATCTTAACCTCATTTATAGTAAGTACTTGCGCTAATATAGTCGTTCAGAAAAGCATTTGGCACGATATTTGCACAGAAAATATACGGATATGGTATCGAATTTGTCAAAACTCGAAGAAATCAACGTACTTGCCAGTGAGGCGAACTGGGCATGGCCGGAGGCGGTGCGTTATATATTTCGGCCAAGAGGCGTTAATCTGCTGATGGCTGAGAACGCAGTAGAGTTC
>SDBU01010932.1_pt1 | contig 10010 bp, 10 predicted proteins | sample 2277071 | NCBI WGS metagenome assembly SDBU01 (sample SAMN10397929, study PRJNA504765) | marine sediment metagenome | isolation source: marine sediment core GS08_GC12, 126 cmbsf | place: Arctic Ocean: Gakkel Ridge, Loki's castle | collected 2008 | reverse complement strand
CTCTCTATTTCTATATTGTTACCACGAAAATTCCATCGCAGAAGACGAAAGCGTCTCTACTCAAGTTTCCCCGCAGAAAGGAATAGATGCAGTATTGTTGATAGATAACTCCGGTAGCATGGATTGGCCGGGGCATGACCCGGAGGGGAATCGCTTTGAGGGGGCGAGGATATTCATAGATAAATCAGAGGAGGGTGATAATATCGCCTTAATTGATTTTTCTGGTTCAAGCGAGCGAATTATGCCGCTAACGAAAGTCACACAAGCGCGAAAATCAACAATGAAGAGTATTGTTTCCACAGTGCGCTCTAATCGAAAATTGACGAACATCAATTCCGCATTAGAGTTAGCGTTGCAGGAGCTTTCTTCAAACAGAGCAAACACGGCGCATACTCCTGCTGTTATCCTTCTCACCGACGGTAAAATTGATGTCCTTGATGGTACACCAGAAGAGAAGCGGCGCGCTGCTAAGGCAAGTGAAGAGATTCTGTTTTCCCAAATACTCCCCAAATATATTCAATCTTACATTCCTATCTACACCGTCTCTTTAGGAAAGAAAGCAGATATAAAGTTATTGGAAAAAATATCAAAGCGGAGTAAGACCAGGCAACAAGCAAATGAACAACATCACTTTTCTGCGTTCTCTCCAGTCGAGTTGGTAGAAATATTCTCGCTCATTCAAAGTCAGTTAAAAAAGAAGCCTGTCGTTGCTCAGAAATATCATTTTACCGGCAGACCTATCCACCATAGTGTTGAAACCACGTCCATGACTAAAGGAATGGACGTTGAAGTTTTACTTGACCACAAAAAAGATATGAAAATCACGATGGTGTCCCCTGATGGTAAAACTGTCAAACCATATTCTCAGGGGGATAAATATAATCTCTACAAGATCGATAATCCGGAAGCAGGAGAGTGGAATGTATCCATAGAGGGAAAAGGGGAAAATGAAATAATTCTAGCGACGTATGTAGATGACGAGATAAAAATCGACCTACCGTTTAAAGGGCGGTTTAGGCTTGACGAGCCGATACAAATATTCGCAAATATCTTGTATAGAAACAATATCATCGAAGGGGATGTTGTTGAAGTTGAGTTTTCTGGTCGCAAACATCCTTTTAAAATCAAAGAACTTCTTCTTACGATTCTTCCGCCGAATGGCAGAAGAAAGGGGCCATTTTCCCTTAAAAAAGAAAATGGCAGCTACGCTTATTTCTACAAGGCAGATACGATGGGAGAGCATATTTTCGATTTTGCGTTGAAAGGAAATACCAGGAACAAAGATATAGGTCTTTTAGCGCAAAAAAAGGTGTTTGTGTTCCAGGAGGTAGAGCCGCCCACACTCCTATTTAAACCACTGAAATCCAACTATTCTCCGGGTGATACGTTGACACTGGAGCTTTCCGTAATCAAAAGTCCAGAGTTGATGCACAGTTCATCTATACTTGTCGAAGTCAATTCCCCACAGGGAAGCGATACACTCTCAATTCCTCGCAAGGGATTGAAAGTGTATTCCCTTCAATACATCCAAACAGACCAGGAAGGTGAATACATTTTTACAGTGATGAAAAAAGAGGACTATGAAGTTGCGGGTTATCAACAAAGCACGAAAATCCTTTCACCTTCTGCTCTCCCATGGAAGCTACTTGTGCCAATTTTAGCGGTAGGTGTTCTCATTATAACGGGATTACTGGTGATAGGCACTAAAAATGGATGGTATACCAGGAGTAAACCGGCGGTAGAGGATATATTACAAGAAGAGGTAAAAGAGCCAGAAGTTCAAAAAATGGAAGAAGAGATATCGGCGACTGAAGAAGAAATAAAAGAACCTGCGCCGGAGCCTGAAGAAGCGAAAGAAGAGATACCGACAGAAAAAGTGGAAGAAGCCGCCCAAGAAGAGGTGTCGGCGTCTGAAGAATCGGAGGTAAAAGAACCTGCGCCGGAGCTTGAAGAAGCGGAAGAGGAGGTATCGACAGAAGAAGTAAAAGAACCTACCCGAGAGGAAACACCAATGCCGTTGCCAGCGTTCTCTGAGAGAGCAACTCGTCCGATACCCGATGAAATTTTGGTATGGGACAAATATTCCATTGTCGAATATATACACTTGTCGGAACGCATACAAGAAGACGGAAAAGAGTCTTACGACTTTGAATGCTTCGATAGGCAAAATGTTATCTTGAATGATAACCCTATTACCGATGAGAATATAATCATTAATCATGGTGACGTTGTCAGGTTAGGCGAATTTTCTTTCGGAATAAATTTACCTGTAGATACATCAGTGAGCGCGATTGTTTCCCATTCTGAAGATGTGAAGCTTGAAATATCCGATAAGGGCGATTTAATAAGATGGTTTGTCCTCCCAGCAGTGCCTCCCCCTCCGCGAGTCGGCAGTTCTATTCCCATGTTTTTTACACAAGGGAATCTGCTTCATATCGGAAAAGACTCGATGATTAACGCATTTGAGCCAAATGATATCATCTTGTTCCATCCTAGCATAGCCTCCCGACAGATAGCAATTAGGAAAGATGATACTCAGATTGCTTCGCACGCTCGCAACTTCGACTATTTTATAAGAGCCTTAGCGAACGAAACAACATTAAACGATTCTGTCCTTATTCATGGACGAGAGGAAAAATTAAGTGATGGCGATATCGTAAAAATGGGCATTTTCACATTTCGTATGGAATTGAGTGAGAGCGTGCCCAGGCTCGAAATTATCGAATATCGAGGATAAAAAAACTCTTTTTTAACTCTTTTCGTCGCATAAATCCTGTTTGCTTTGCTTTGCTCGTGATTGTTTCGCAAAGCTAGCAACGACGCCTTCGGTTTTTCCATTTTCCGTTTTCCGTTTTTAAAGTCTGGCACTTGACATTTTTTCTTGACCATTCTAAGCGATTGTGATATCCTCTCCAAAGCGAAGCGAATCAATTTGCCTCAATTCACTTTGTTCAGCTTCGTAAACCGCTGGTAAAAGAAAATAAGCAAAATAATATTCAGGAGGGATATTATGGAAATCCTTAAAATGGCTGTTGTCGGTACAGGTGGACGTGCGCGGGCACATCTCGCCACGATTCCCAAATTGACAGATATTTACGAACTTGCAGCCGTGTGTGACATGAATGAACAACTCGTAAGAGAAGTTGCTGCACAGCACAATGTCCCGGCTTATACCGATGTCGAAGAGATGTTGAAGGCTGAAAAACCGGATGTTGTACTCGTCGCAGTTCGTGCAGACGGACATCACACCATCACGCGGATTGCCGCGGAACATGGCGTGCATATCCTGACGGAGACTCCGATTGCGACGACGTTGGCGTATGCGGACATTATGATTGATTCTGCTAAAAAATTTGGCGTGAAGTTAGAAGAATCTGAAAATGTTTGGCGTTGGCCGCATGAACGGCTCAAACGAGCAATTGTCGATGCCGGAGTGATTGGCGAAGTGAAGTACGCGCATCTGTGGTATACCTCCGGCTCATATCATGGAATGAACGCCATTCGCACGCTCATACAGAGTGAAGCCAAGCGCGTAGTGGGGTATACTCCGAACACGCCCAGCGCGCCGCGCGAGATTGGTATTGTGGAATTTGAAAATGGCGCGTCCGCACTCTATGAATTCCCATCGCGGCGGCGAGGGAGTTCTTGGGAGGTCGATGGAACTAAGGGCGCGCTCGTCGGCAATGAACTACAACTGTATAATGGACGCGACACCAAGACGTATCCTATCCAGACCATTATGGGAGAAGTCGATGGCAAACGCACCATTGTTGAGGCGCGCGTGGATACCGACCCGCCGGTTGTCTGGGAGAATCCGCTCAAGAAATACGGACTTGATAACGCAGACGATGTCGCGCGCGCCGCGGCGCATTACAGCATTTACAAAGCGGCGGTTGAGAATGTAGAACCGGAATACGGCGCGGAAAATGCGCGCAAGGACCAGGAAATCCTCATCGCCATTCGCGAGTCCGCGCTTAAAGGTAGCATACCCATTGAACTGCCGCTGACGGAAATCACGGAACATGAACAGCAGTTGCATGAACAGTACAAAGCGCAATATGGGCATGACCCGCTGGAAATCGGAAGGAAAGAAGCGCGCGAAACGAAATATGAGTGAGGAGGGCAAAATGGCAAGAGAGTTAGGGGCAAGATGGCAAAAAGGTTCATGAGTGATATTCCAATCATAGTTTTAATCTTTCCAGCGTTTAACATTGAAAAGCATAAATTTACGATGGCCATTATCGTTCTTAACCCTCCAGCCCTCTTGCCCTTGTACCCTCTTGCCATTTAGCCAAATATGATGTCTTCCAAATTTCTCTTTGTGTTTATTATATTTATGCTTTTTCTCTGTTATATTGCCAATATAACTTTCGCTGATGATAGAAGCAAATTCTTTGAGGCTATGAAACTGAGGGAAGAGGGGAAATACCAGGAAGCAATTTTTCTCTTCGATCAGGTTAAAGGTCCGTTATCAATAAGAGCCGAATTTCAGATTGCTCAGATATATGAAAATGATATTGGCAATTATTCTTTGGCGATTAAGAAATACAACGATTTGAAAAAGAAATATCCGAATTCATTGTGGAGTGAGCATATTGAAAAAGCGCTGAGTTTTCTACAATCGAATGTTGATTTTGATGGGAAACCGATGTATAAATATAAGCGCGCCGAAAAATTGTACGCGGAGCAGAAGCAGGAAGAAGCGATAGCCACGATGAAAAGCATTATCGAACAGTTTCCAACTACTAAACTTGCGGATGATGTTTTGTATTGGGTCGGTCAGCAATATTATTTCACCCAAAGATATAATGAAGCAACAAATTATCTTGTGAAATTGATAGACCGATATCAAAATAGCGAGTATACGCCGGAGGCATTCAAACTTCTGGCAAGTTGTTATGTTTTTACGAAACAAGAAAATAAAGCCATAAAAGCATATAAGCAGATACTTCAATTCACATTAACAAAGATCGAAAAAGTAGAGATAGAATATGCGATTGAGCGATTGCAAAAAGAGAAATTTCGGCGGCGAGGATTTTATTTCAGTTTAATCTTGGTAGGAGGCATTATCATTGCGTTAGTGATAAAGCCAAGGCAGTGGTTAGCCATGAGAGAGTTAAAGCGGTTAATATTCCATTTCCTCATAATCCTTATTCCCCTCCTCACCGCTTACACATTGCTGAGTCGAACAAAATATTCCATTGATTTGAAAACAATTCATACGGGGCAACACCTTATCATATTTAGTCTCATCTGTATAATTGCCTATTTTATTTCCTCCCTGATAAATAAGAAGCTGAGTTTTCACAGACCACTATTCACATTCTTTATACATCCTGCGATGACATTAACTGTTACGATTACTTTTCTATACATCTATTTTTATTTTTGTGACCTGTTATTTATTTTTGGATTATAACTTGATTCCAGTCCATCTGCTTCTGTTACACCAAACTCATGGTCAATCTTTTGCAACTCGGCTTGAACCTCCGCATCCGCCGCCATCGCAACAAGTTGGCTGTTAGACTGTCTAGATACATCACTGTTTTTTGAGCCTTCCCGTAAACGATGAGCAAGCTGCTCAATCAACCGTAATTGCTCTCTACGAGATAAACAACCGACCATCTCCTCAATTTGATTTAAAATAGTTGAATGCATAATTTGCCTCCTTTTCTTTTCCCCGGAGGATTACCGGCTAACCGGGCCCGGGCTATACGACGTAACGAACTTTTTCTGGACTGACCCGAAAATTTGAAAAACACCAACTATCCCTATGAGGAGTGAGCATCCTCAGATGCGAACGAATACGGGTGACTTCAAGACGAACTTTTTTCTTGACTTATAGACAATTATAATGTATTTTGTTTAAGTTTGTTTAAGTTTAGCATCTCATGCGTGAATTATCAATGCAAAAAAATTGAAATGATAGGTACGGAATGTCAGTAATAATGAGAAAAGGGAAAATATTAAAAATAAAATTAGGGTATAATCCCAATTCCAGTTCTGTCGCAATGATAGTAAATTATCTCTTTTGGGGCACGGCGGCGATAGGACTGTTGGTTAATTGCATCGCTTCGATTATCTCGGCTCGGAAGAGGCAGAAAAATTTTAGTCGACACATACCGCCTCATCCGCGATAAGTTCAAGAATAACGTAAAGGAAGTAAGTAAAATGTCCGACATTTTCAGGTTTAAAGGACTACCCAGGGAAATTCCATCTGCAGAATTCGATGAGTTCCTTCAAAAGATAGATGAGGATTTCCCTGCCGACGAATATCCAGAAATATTCATTCAGTATTACAAGACAGATGAAAAGATCATCGTTCTTGGCATGGGGGAGAGTGGCGAGTGTGGCATGCAGGTGATTCAATCTTTGGAGAAAATGTCTTACCTAAAAGCTAAACAACTCCAACTGAAGATACTAAGAATCCCCAGAAGGAGATTTATATTGAGGTAAGATAATGAAATCGAATGTGAACGTAACATTGCAGATGGAGGAGAATTATCCCACTGTTTCCACCGGATCGGCAGGGATTGGCCAAACTCTGCTTGGAGAATAAAGGTAAAATATCCATGCATAAGAAACAAAGCGAGGCGCTAAAAATTTGTGATGGTGCTCTTTTAGAACACCCGGACATCGTAGGTGTTGGAAGAACTAGGAGAACTATAAACATATACGCGATGAAGGAATTGTCAATGGCAGAACTTAAAAAAAGCAGGGCTATAGATGGGATGATAGAAATCTACCCATTCGGTGTTAGGAAAGAGCAAATCAAAATAAATGTTAGGAAAGTGGGGAGAATAATCCCATACAGGCGCATCAGACCTGCTAAGGGCGGAGTGAGCATAGGGCATTACAAAGGCTCCACGGGAACTTTTGGATGTCTTGTAAGGGACGCAAATACTGGAGAAGTCTTTATTTTGAGTAGCAATCATGTTCTGGCTGATATTAACAGAGCCGCACAAGGTGATTTAATATTACAACCAGGCCCGGCGGATGGTGGGACGCGAGAAGACAAAATTGCGACTTTTGAAAGAGCGGTTCCTATAGATTTTGAGAATCACAACCTTGTCGATGCAGCAATTGCAAAACCAATAAGTATTGCCGATGTAGATTATGACATTATTGGAATAGGTATTCCCACAAGCGTTATTAGTAGGGTAAGGCGTGGCATGAAGGTTCAAAAAGTCGGAGCGGTTACCAATCATACCATCGGTGAGGTAGAAGACATCGGCGTATCGATTAAGGTTGAATATGACCAGGGAACTGCGATTTTTAGGAACCAGATTATAACAACGCCGATGGCAAGACCAGGTGATTCAGGTTCATTGTTGTTAAGCCCAAGAAGTAAGGCGTGTGGGCTTCTACTTGGGGGACCAGATAATGGGATAATCACAGTGTATAATTACATCAACGATGTTTTAAGGGAACTTGGTGTAGAGCTATAACAAGTTCATTAGCTAACAACACAATAAAAGCCATTAGGCGTCTCTGCCGATAGATTTATTAGGAGTGTAACTTAAACTTATACAGGTGCTATAATGAGTATTAGGGATTTGATAAGGGTGAAAAATAGATATTCGGATGAAATCTTAAAAAAGAGAAATGTCGTTGGTGTTGGCGTAGGCAAAAAAACAGTGCAGAGTGAGAAATCAGACAGATATTGTATTCGTGTTTATGTTTCAAAGAAATTACCTGTGGAAAAGTTGTCTGAAAATGATTTAGTGCAACCGACCTACGATGGTTACGAAACTGATGTAATAGAAACGGGGAAAATAAAGCCATTTTAGGGTATAATCCCAATTCCAGTTCTGTCGCAATGATAGTAAATTATCTCTTTTGGGGTGCGGCGGCGATAGGACTGTTGGTTAATTACATCGCTTCAATTATCTCGGTTCGGAAGAAATAGGCTTCTTGAGATATTGCTATCTTGGTTTGAGTTAGAAACGGTCAACAAAGATTTGTTGGTAATAATAGCAAACAACAAGAGAAAGAAATATGCCTGGGGACTCGAAGGCATTGGAGCAAGGTAAATAGATTATTCTACTTCTTTATCCGTCCCCAGGTAATTGCAAGTTTGCCTGATGGGGAAATAGCAAACGGTCCAAAAGTTTCCATATCTTTTTTTACCTCTGCTTGTGTTAGGGCGTGTTGACGAATTAAGAAAGCATAACATATACAGAAACTATATGGATGAATACTAGATAAGTCTCGGCTAACTTCTCGTAGCGAGTAGCAATCCGCCTAAATTGCTTTATCCGATTGATGAATCTCTCTATCTGATTGCGGAGCTTATATAACTGTTCATCGAAGTCAATTTCTTCGGTCCGGTTTATCTTCGGAGGAATAACGGCGACCATTTCGTTTAAGGCTAGAGTTTCTCGAACTGGGTTACTATCGTAACCCTTATCCATTATTCCGTTTTTTAGTCCATGATTTTCTGGTAAATTATCGAAGACAACATCGAATTCTTTTACATCTGCTACCTCTCCGCCTGTCAGAACAATGGAAATGGCATTTTTCTCGTTTAAGCAACCCAGGTGTATTTTCGTAGAAAATCCACCTCGACTTCGACCGAGGGCCTGCTGGCACTGTCCTCCTGTTTCTTTAGAAGCGCCGGCAGCATGTTGGTGCGCTCTGACACAGGTGCTGTCAATGAACAGATTCTCAGCGCGGTGCTATTGACGCTTAGCGTCAAAGCCTTCCGCGCAGCCAATGGTATCTCATCAGCTTCGAGTCGTTGCCATAATTGCTGCCAGATACCGTTTAGTTTCCAGCGTCGTAGTCTATTGTATATCGTAGAGAAATTACCCAAGAAATCGGGTAAATCTCTCCGCGGAAGGCTTCGCACGCGATAGCACCGCAAGGAATACCGGTACGAGCAATATAAAGAACAGCTTCAATAAACATTCTATCGCTGATGTCTGGCGGACGACCTACTTTACTTTTAATTTCATTCAATACCTTTTCAATCCTTTTCCAGATGGAATCGGTTAACAACAATCTAACTGACATATTTACCTCCAACAAGAATCATTTTCTGGAGGTATAATAACCTATTTTATCCAATTCGTCAACACGCCCTAGTGCTCTATTATACACCCTGATTTCATCCATAGCGCCGGTGAAGAAGCGTTCATTGCCTACCCTTGAACCGATATAAAGTCCCTGATTAGTTGTATTTAAGGTACCTCCGCATTTACCCGATGTTTCTAGCTCACCATCAATGTATAAATAAATTGTTTCGCCATCCCACACACCCGCAAGATAATGCCATTCATTATCCTGTATACCTTGGCCCTTAATCCCAGCATCACCACAAGCTGCTGGCAAATCAAAGAACTGCACTACTGTACCTCCCTCATATACAGGATATAGGCTGTATTCTCCCAGCGCCCAAATGCCTTTTTCTATTCCAGCCTGCTTTACTTCGGCACCACCCGACGGTTTCACCCACATTTCCATAGTAATAGCAGTGGTAATATTCAGACTATCAGCATGAGGAATCTCTACAGTATCACCAGTACCATCGAACGCCAGGGCTTTTCCAAATATACCATCCACCCATTTTGGATTCTCTCTTATAGCACCATCGTTTTGGTGAGTGGAATCATCCACCACAATATCACCCTCCCCTTCGTCAAACGTCAGGTGCAGTACCAACGATTCATCTTGAGCCGCCGCTTTACAGATGTGAGAAAAGCTCAAAACCAAGCTTGCTATCATCAAACTCAGGATTAAATTTCTCATTTTTTACCTTCCTTTCCATTATTTTTTACTCTTCGGTAAGTGTAATCAAAAATACCTAACTTTCACCCAAAATTTAACATATTTTCTTTTTGTATGTCAAGTTGAAAAATCAGAATAAGGTAAAATCTCTCTTTTCGGTGCATTGATAATTACTATTACTTTACGAGTTTTGCACATACAAGAGAATCCTTGGATTGAGTATCGAAATCTTGTAGCGTCGCCCTCAGTGGCGACAATTGGCGGGACTGAGCCCGTCGCTA
>SDBU01010931.1_pt1 | contig 10011 bp, 7 predicted proteins | sample 2277071 | NCBI WGS metagenome assembly SDBU01 (sample SAMN10397929, study PRJNA504765) | marine sediment metagenome | isolation source: marine sediment core GS08_GC12, 126 cmbsf | place: Arctic Ocean: Gakkel Ridge, Loki's castle | collected 2008 | reverse complement strand
TTCAATCAAAGCCATGATAGAATCCTCCTTAAATCAAGAATTCTATCATATATTTCAAAATCTTGAAACCAAAACCTAATGTGACAAAGTCAAGATAATATAGGCGTAATACATATCCACAAAGCTCTGGATTCCAGCCTTCGCTGGAATGACAAATGAGTTATGCGCTGCGATAGTGAAGTTATACTTTTACAGGCACTTAATATCTACCGTATCGTGTTTCTGCAAACTGCTCTAACGCTCTATCCGAGGCCAAACACATAGGTTCTAATGCCGAATACAACACCAATGATGTCCCAGGTTCCGCCCACTATACAGTCGCCCAGGATCAGCCCTGCAAAAAAATACGCCGCTTTTGAATGCGCTCTGTGTCCGCCATACTTGAGTATCAGAGATTTGCTGAGCCAGCTTATGAATATAGAAGACCACGTGTAATCACTACCCCATCCAGGGCTACTCAATGGGTAAGCCACTGGATGAATTGGCCACCAGACAAAGCGAGTCCGGAGTATGGATAGCAGCACTACAAACGACGAGCCTAGCCCCATCCACAGGGTCTCTACGTTGTTTGCCTTAATAGGGTTGGTCAGCCACGATTGAAGCCTGTTGAACGCCCATCTGCTCCCCCATTCGTATGTGTGTTCGCTCAGGCCATACCGATAGCGCAGGTCAAAATACGACCAGAAGGCTACCAGCAGGCCAAAGGCTGTGGCAATGATAATAGCGCGCGCCAGTCGTCGGTTATTCATCCGCAATTGCTCCGACATTTTGAACGCTTCCAGTTGATGCGGCATGGAGTTTCCCCGCTGAGAGCGATTGAACCCCCAGAAGAAGGTGAACATCACCATGTCATTCTTCGAGAGAACACGCGTCCCCAGCACTTGAGGTATCAGCGAGTCGGGCCCTTGCCCAAACATCTGGTGAACCGGTGGGCCAAGTTGCGCCCTTATGTACGTTAGTGAGATTCCTATGGCGCAATATAATGAGATGAAAAGAGCAATAACCCAGAAAGTCATACCGGAGCGAAGGCAGAAGAGAAATATAAAACCCAGACTCAATGCTAACCCAATCACTGCCCCTCTATATCTCATTGGCTCCTCAGAATCGTCCACCTGCGCTCCTAGACCGAATATCTTCCTGAAGACTGATTTCAGGTGTGAGCGAGCCATCCAGAGACCTACCAGCCCAATGACCAGATACGCGCCGGACACCTGTGACTGGGTATGTATAACCCTGGAAACAGATAGATTCGATTCCACCGGAGCGCCTAGAGATACGCCCAGGATGGCCTGTAACTTCCAGAAGAGGTAAAGGAACCAGTAGGAAAACGATAGATCCAGCGGCATGAAGAATCCGATTCCTGTTACGTATGGAAAGAACATGATAGGAGTGCGGGAGATGGCGCTTAATGGCTTTTCAATAAAATAGCGACCTACGTCCATGCTGTGAACAGGTATGCCGGGAATTACGCCATACAGCACGTTCAGACCATTGATCAGGTCGATGAATCCAGCGATACCGAATCCCATCCACAGAAGTTTATTCTTGAAGAATCTGGGCGAGCCACCTTCCCTGCATATCTCCAGCGGCAGCCTTATTATGGGATAAACTAGCTTTTCGCGTTCGATCCACTGCTTTCGGACGAATACATTGAGGCAAAGCATGGCGTATATAATCGCGAACAGGAAAGCTGACCACCAGATTACCGGGACAATCCAGGCCTTGATCATGCGCCAGTCATATAGAGAGGACTCTCCTTCATATATACCGGTTATGATGCGCTTGTCGCTGTTAGCCAGCCATCTGGGTATATCACTCCAGAAGAGATCAGCCCATTCGTTCTCCGGCGTAGCGTACCAGAACCCATAGGTGAACGAGGGGGCCATCATCTGGATGAAATCATGCCCCACCAGCACGATAGCGGCGCAGAGCATGGCATATATAGTCACTAGATCTCCCTGCTTCAGCGCCAATCGCGGGAGAAATCTTTTGAGCATCATGTTAAGCAGCGCGAGGAAAAAAATGTTGAAAACCGCGAGGTAGACCAAAGATGAGGTGGCGGGTAGCCTCGTGCGAATAGCAAAGTAGTTGTTAGGCACGATCAGAAGCAGTCCTATAATGATCGCACGCCAATTGATGCCAGACTTACCGGAATACTCTTTTTGCATATCAGAAATACTGCTCCGCGAGAGGGCTTTCTGGCAGGGAGATCGCAAAAAAACGCTCTATATCATCCTGGACGCTGTCTCTGTAATCTGCCTATACACCACGCTGGATCCTCCCAAACTCCGGGTAATGGATGAATATCTTCGCCAAAGTATCTCGTTTTGTAACTACTCACCTTGTCATTCTGAGCGAAGCGAAGAATCTCGTTGTGTTATTGCTTTATCCAGGAGAGATTCTTCGCTTCGCTCAGAATGACAAAGCCACAGTGAGCTAAACATACACAACGTGAATAGTTACCTCGTTTTTACACCGTCGCGATCAATTCCACCTCGATGAGGGCACCCTCCATGCCTATATCGCCCCCGACAGTTGTGCGCGCTGGAGGATTGGTGGGGAAATACTCCTTGAACACCGTATTCCAACCTGCAAAGTCCCTGGCAACGTGAACCAGGAAGCAGTTGACTTTGAAAACCTTGTCCCAGGAAGAGCCTGCCGCCTCTAACACCACGCCCAGATTCTCCATCGCCTGGCGTGCCCGCGATTCGACGTCGTCACCCGCCAGTTTACCTTGTTTCTTGTCATAACCAGCCGTTCCTGAAAGGTACAGGAAGTCACCGATACGAACACCCGGCGCGATGGTTATCTTTGCAGCGTCTGTCCCTTCAGGGAGAATGAGTTTCTTTTCCATCTTTCCGCCTCCGTATTGTCATAGCATAACGCATTGACAGCTAACTAATGAATATTTCTATGCACACTGATAATACAAGCCCCTTCGCCTGTACCCAGTCCACAACAAATCCCAGATTCATGACGGCTTCTGCGGCCTTCCTGGGACTCCTCATCCAAACATAACACAATTTTCTCTGTAGTTCAACAAAGAAATCTCCTTCAAGGCTGTTTAATCTTGCAGAAGCCTTTGAAATAATATAATATAGTCGTCATGATCACTAAATCACACACAATGATGAAAACGTCTCTGCAAGAGCGGAATTGCCCGGGAGCGCGGACATCTTGTCCGCAAAGAATGCGGACAAGATGTCCGCGCTCCCGGGGCTATTCATTCAAGAAAGGGGAGGCACAATGAAAGTACTGGTAACTGGAGCAACGGGTCGCGTCGGGGCAAATCTGGTCAAAGCCCTTCTGGAGAAGGGGCATCAAGTGAGGGCCTTCATATATCCGGGGGATGCTTCCCGGATGGCCAAGCTGGATGAATATGACGTTGAGAAGATCGAGGGAGATCTGAGAAATGAAGACCATATTTCGAAAGCCGTAGAAGGCATGGAAGTTATCTATCACATAGGGGCAGCGATGGGAGGGCCATTCGACAGCCTTCAGTACTTTGACATCAATGCCAGAGGCACACTTAATATACTGGAAGCGGCAAGGCGACAGAAGAACTTATCTCGAGTGATATACGCTTCCACCGACGCTTTGTATCCGTCCGATCACAAGACGAGTAGATACCCTGAGATCCTCACTGAGGAAAGCGAAATCCGGCCCACCATGCCTTATGCTATGACCAAGTGGTTCGGAGAGCAATTGTGCGTTACTTACCACCAGCAGTATGGCCTGCCAACTGTTTCCTTGAGATTCGCTCTTGTCGTTGGCCCTGGAGAGTTGCTGGACATGCCGCTTCCGGGCGATAGAATGTGGTTAAGCAAGATGATAGAATCGCTGAAGGGCGCAAGGGATAGGGGGCCTGCATTTGCCGAGGCATTTGCCAGACTCGAAGCGGCCTGGCCCGGGGAAGAGAGATTGCTAATCTCACGCGATGGTAATGATATTCCTGCGAAACTGGCAGTAGTGGACATTCGGGACCTCGTTCAATGGCTTTTGGCGGCGATGGATAGAGAGGAGGCAGTTGGTCAGGTCATCAACGTGCCGGGGCCGGAACCAGTGAAATGGGATGTAGCAGTTCCTCTGATTTCCGAAAGACTGGGTATTCCATACGTGGACGTTGCCCTGCCGCTCGAAACGCCGTTTGTATATCATTGTGAGATAAGCTATGAAAAGGCCCATCGGCTGCTTGGGTATCAACCAATACACGGTACCGAAAGCATGTTGGATTTGGCGATAGCCATGCGCGAAGGCAGGGATATGGGGCTTATTCCTACAGGTGTACGTTATGGACAGGCGGAATGACTTTTGATGTATGGCTTGTATGGACTGAAGACATGGGTTACCCACATCTTCAGTCCACCTAGTGGAGAGGGGACTCTGGACTTATTGAGCACGTTGCTATTCCTTCACAGCAACAATACTCGCTCCACCGCCAGGGACGTATGTGCCGATAAGTGCCTCAGATGCGTCCATAACCAGCAGCTTGTCGCCGCCGACGCCCGTCCAGTCCGGGACAGATATATAGCCATTTCCGTCTCCGTCGAAGGCCAGGCCTGAACCGCCGCCGAAATCCGCCAACGGGCCCGCTACAGTACCGGAATCTACGTCAACAGAAAGCAAGCCGCCAAAGGTGGTTAGATATACCTTGCCACTGGGTGATACAGCCAATCCTGATGGTGTTGTTCCCAGATCGATGACTTGTGAAACGGTATCGGAAGCAGTGTCGATTATGGATAATTTGCCCATAATATCAACATAGTTTCCGGTGCACTGCACTATAACCTTGTCACCAGACACGGCTATTTCTGTTGGGTTAATCTCCACATCTATAGTCGCAACGACTTCATCAGTGGCGGAATCAATAACTGAGACTGTGCTATCGCCGTAGGACATGGCCCCGGTATCAGCGTCGAACACGGCATTTGTATTGCAGACGTAGACTTTTTGTCCCGCAGCAACCACTCCCCAGGGAGCGACTCCGACGTCGACGCTCTTGGTCACCTGGCCCGAAGCCAGATCCACTACGTTCACCGCGGCGGTATAGTTGCATGACACGTAAGCTTTGTCTCCGACAAAGTCTATCTTCTCCGGCCCCGTGCCTTCGCCAATATCTATCATGTCAATTTCTGTGAGGGCCAGGTCCATGATCTGGACGTTATTGTCGCCAGTGTTGACCACGTATACTTTACCGTCCGCTATCTTGATGTCGTTAGGCCATTTCCCCACTGGTACAACGTCATTGTTCATCTCGGATGTTTCCGGCTCAAACACCGAAATCGTCTCTGCAGCGCCGTTGACTATGTATACGGTGCCTGAAGCTACCAGGAGTTCTTCATCTTCCTCCCCGTCTTCGCCGCAACCTATAAGGGCGAATATGAGCAGGAAGCTCAACAATCCAGTAAAAAACTGATTCTTAAACCAATACATGCTATTTTCCTTCCATACCAATGGATGTTCTTACACTCCATTCCCTGCCGGGCAGCGGATAATCTGCCACGTGCTGGTATTCCGTATCAAATAGATTCTTTATCTCAAAAATCAGGCCTACTTTTGTGTTATTCCATGACCTCCTCTCTACCCCAAATTGAAGATCGTAATTCATAAAGGGATCCAACCATTTTGTGTTCTGTACCGTGAAGTATCTCCGACCGCGATATACCCCCTGAATCTGGCTCCACAGGCCATCAATTCCCACACGAAGAGCGTAACCCAGGGCGTGCTTCGGTCGGTAGATTAACTGCCTTCCCAACATATCCTCTGCTTTGAGGAATGTATAATTTGCTGTCACATTCACCAGATCAGGCACGTCCAATAAGGAAATGCCCGCCTGCATCTCTGTTTCCCATCCCATCGAGAGTGCTTCCGAGAGGTTTTGTGGAGACCACTTGCCGTCTGCTCCAGGTGTCCATTGTATCCTATCGCGGAAGGAGTTTCGGAAATAGGTAACCCCGCACCTGATCATGGATAGATGCGGAAACATGGATGGCTCCAATACGTGAAAAATTACCCCTGCATCTATATTTGTGGCTCTTTCTGGCTTTAGATCCGGGTTGCCAAAGGCGAAAGGGTCCCGGGGCCAGTATAGGTCGTTCATGGACGGCGCTCTATAGGAGCGGCCTACGTTAGCCTTAACAGTCACTACGCGAAACTGCCCAAAAGACGCCAGAAATCCAAGCTTAGGGCTTGCTCCTGCGTCAAAATCTGAGTAGTGATCCCACCTGACCGCAGGGAAGATGATAATTCTGCTCAAGTTCAAAGCATTATCGTCAAAATCTCTGCCCAATTCCTGCTGAATATATGCACTGTACGTCTCCCGCCTCTGGTCTCCCACTGCTGTGCTGGCTATGTCATCGTTTCGGAAGGAAACTCCCCAGATCAATGGAATGGACGTGTCCTGTAGAAGATGCAACTGAAGTTCAGTCCCCATTGCGTCAGCTTTGTGAGTATCATCTATAGGATACGGCCCCTGCGGGCTAATGTACTGAAGCGTAGTATCCCGCTTATAGCCAGAGAGTCTGTAGAAAATGCCTTCTATCGGGCTATGCTCCAGATCCGCTTTGAAGCCGATAGACCTGTCCTTCTGGTTGGCCTCTGACGTGAACTGACCTATGGGACCAGGCGCGCCTTTATCCGCGTAATAGTGATCTCCTGACAAACGCAGGATTGCAGAACCGGATATATCCCAGATCAATTTGCCGAAAACACTTCTCTTTTTGAAATCAGCATTTTCTCTTATCAATTCTTTGCCGAACTTGTCCTCAAAGGGAAAATCCGATTTACTAGTCGTTCGAGAGAAGGAGAGAATCCCGGAAACTGTCTTGGCTCTTTTGGATGCTTCCACCCCCCAGGACAGCGAATCATAAGCGCCCAACGTTGACCACGCCCGCGCCTTCGTCCCGGTGGGCTGTTTTGTGATGATATTGATAATACCGCCCACTGCGTCAGCGCCATACATGGCGGATTGACCGCCGCGAACGATCTCGATGCGTTTCGCATAGACTATAGGTATGGTATTCAGATCCACGCTGCCGCTGAGGGAATCGTTGATCCGTTCTCCGTCCACAAGCACCAGCACCTGTTCGCGTGAGCTACCGCGTATGGAGGCTGTGGTTATTCCTCCAGGGCCGTAGTTCAGTATATCCAGAAGGTTGGTCTTTTCCAGCAGATGCCCCAGATCGGTGGCTGTGCTGGATTGTATCTGCTTTTCTGACACGATGGATGACGACGCTGAGATATTGTCCAGAGTGGCAGGAGTCCGCGTCGCGCTGACGACTATTTCGTCCAATTCCACCACTTCCGATCCAGTATTTTGACTACTGTCTTCCGCCATGATAGCCAGGGGCAATATCGCCAGAGCCAGCATAAGTAATACAAGCGCAAAAGCGTGACGTTTTCTCCATATTCGCGACTTATTTAAATCCCCCCTAACCCCCCTTTTTCTAAGGGGGGAACAAGTCAAGTGACTTTTTCTAAGGGGAGGATAACCACTCTGTATCGCTACAGCTTTTGCTCGACACCATGCGCGCGAAAGCGGACACGTTGTTCCCCCCCTTAGAAAAAGGGGGGTTAGGGGGGATTTTCCGAATGGCTCCAGCGCAAAGAATATCAATTTACCCCACCATAGCTTCATGAACGAAAGTTTTATGCTTGGATACATAGCTATTTCCTTAAATGACATTACTCAGTAAGATCACACTAAAAAGCAGAATGACCTCTGTTATCTCGTTGATTCCGCCCAGAACGTCCCCGGTCACGCCGCCGATCTTTCTCTTCGATACCCATGACGCCAGCAAAGCTGCAAGTATCGTGATGACAATGCAGAAGCCGCCCATTATTCTGAGATAAACAGCAGCGGCAATCACTGGAACGAAGCTTGAGAAGATGATGAGCTTTATCCCCACTCTTTCGGTAAATGCGCTTCCCAGGCCAGGCTTAGATCTGGCGTATTGAGATACTCCAGCCGATATTACCATCGCCCAGCGGGAGAGCATAGGGACCAATAGCAAAACTCCCATTACCAGAAATGGATTCAGGCTTTGCACGATCTCATGTAGAAATATCAGCTTTGCCAGCATCAGGGATACGACAGCTATCATTCCCATAGTCCCAACGTGGCTGTCCTTCATAATGCGGAGCATTCCCTCACTGTCCCGCCCACTGAGGAAGCCGTCAGCCGTATCGCTCAGACCTTCCAGATGAAAGGCGCCGGTCAAAACTACTGGCGCGAGGAGCAGAAAGACGGCGACTACCGAAGGCGGAAGCGCCCGTTCTAAAGCAAGAAACAGCAGAATCTGCACTCCGCCGACGATCAAGCCAACTATGGGAAAAAACGCGGCTGAGTTCCCAAACTCTTCCTCTGTTGTGTGAAGATCTCTCTTCACACAAATTCGGGTAAGGAACTGCAAAGCCACGATGAATCCCTTGAACATCATTCCGTCCGTTCCGACACGCCAGCGTCGGCAAAAGTAGCCATCTCTTTGAGTATTTTAACCCCGGCTTCCACCAGACTCATAGCCAGCGCGGCTCCTGTGCCTTCACCCAGTCGAAAATCAAGATCAAGCAGCGGATTCAGCCCCATTCTTTCCAGCATCAGCCTGTGGCCGATCTCCTGGGATATATGGGAAGCAATGATATATTCCTTCGCCACCGGCGCTAGTTCTGTGGCGATGAGCGCACCGGCTGTTGATATGAAACCGTCGATGATCACCGGCACTTTTCTGGCTGCCGCCGCCAGAACGCATCCCGCAAGCCCGGCGATCTCGAATCCGCCGACCTTGGACAGCACATCCAGCGCGTCTTCAGGATCAGGTTTATTGACGGCAAGCCCCTTCTCTATCGCTTGAACTTTTCTATCGAGTCCCTCATCGTCAACACCTGTCCCTCTTCCGGTAACTTCCTTCACATCGCATCCGCTGAAGGTAGCGATTATGGCGCTGCTGGGAGTGGTATTGCCGATCCCCATCTCGCCTGTGGCCAGAATATCCAGCTTTTCTATACTTTCCACAACTTCTATGCCCGCTTCAATGGCCTGGATGGCCTCGTCCCTCGTCATTGCTGGGCCTTTGGCAAAGTTTTTCGTTCCATAGCCTATTTTCTTGCTAACTATGCCAGAGTCATCCTCCAGATCAGTGGCGACTCCCATGTCCACGACTACGACATCCGCTCCCACGTGCCTCGATAGAACATTTATAGCCGCGCCGCCTCGAATGAAATTATAGACCATCTGAGGGGTAACTTCCTGTGGGTAGGCGCTGACTCCTTCTTCCACTATGCCATGATCTCCTGCCATTACTACGACAATTTTTTTATCAACTTTTGGGTCTTTCTCCCCTGTAATCCCCACCAGCTTCTTTGCCAGTTCCTCCAAACGGCCGAGGCTTCCCTGAGGCTTCGTCAGGAAATCCAGCCTCTTCTGCGCTTCTGCCATCAATTCTTGATCAACTGGTTCTATTTTCTCAATAATACTGGCTAATTTCCCCATCATTCATCCTTTCATAATCATTTCAGTTTCATAGGCAGGCCTGCGACGAAGAAAAATGCCTCGTCGGCGCTGGCTGCAATCATCTGATTTGCTCTTCCCAGAATATCTCTGAAAAGGCGTCCCAGCGGAGTATCAGGCACCACCCCCATCCCCACCTCGTTGGACACGATTATCACATCCAATTCAGCGTCTCTGGCAGTGGAGATTATGTCCATTATGTGATCCAGAACCGCGTTCTCAACCTGGGAATCATCCTTTCCCTGATTCTGGTAATGCAGCATCAGATTCGTCACCAGAAACCCCAGGCAGTCCAGCAAAACCAGGTCAGCGGACTCGCTCAGATTTTTTAGCGTATGTCCCACACACAGCGGCTCTTCTATGGTTTCCCACGAATCTGGACGGTCGCTTTTATGTTTCTCGAACCGCCGCTCCATTTCCTCATCACAGGAGATGCCCGTCGCCAGGTAGACCACGCGTCCCTGGCAGTTTTTGGCCAGATCAACCGCATAGGAGCTTTTCCCGCT
>SDBU01010930.1_pt1 | contig 10013 bp, 8 predicted proteins | sample 2277071 | NCBI WGS metagenome assembly SDBU01 (sample SAMN10397929, study PRJNA504765) | marine sediment metagenome | isolation source: marine sediment core GS08_GC12, 126 cmbsf | place: Arctic Ocean: Gakkel Ridge, Loki's castle | collected 2008 | reverse complement strand
ACGCAAAATATACCTTTTCTTTTCCTTTTGAAGACAGGGAGGCAAGGAGTGAGTACGATAAGGCAAAGAACGAAAAGATCCAGGCGCTCATAAACCTGAAAAAAGTAGAGAAGCTGATAGTGACCCAGATCGATGAGAAGGTAAGGAAGGTCAACCTGAACAGATATAGGGTACAGCAGAATATCAAGATCGAAAGCCTCCAGAAGAGAAAGATGAAAGAAGAGGAGAGGCAGTATGGTTACGGCCGCTCCGATTCTGACAGGATGGTCAGGTTTCAGGAGGACTACCTTCTGGCGCGGGTAAATACCCTTAGGATGCTGAGAGATTACAAAGGCGCCCTTATAGATCTTTACGTAACGCAGAACATATATCTTGAAAAGAGGGGATTGACCGTACAATGAACCTGCCTGCATTCTCTGTAAGACAGTCCTTATTTGTAAATCTCCTTAGCCTATTCTTTATCATAGCCGGCATACTCGCTGCCGTGACTATGGCGAGGGAGGCATTTCCCAATATATCGATGGGCAGGGCGCACGTCACTACCGTATATCCCGGCGCCTCCCCGGAAGAGGTAGAGAGGCTTGTCACGACCCCCATAGAGAAGGAGCTTAAAGAGGTCGATGACATAGAAGAGATACGCTCGACTTCCGTCGATGGCATCTCGTTCATAGCGCTGGAGATGCAGTCGGATGTTACAAATGAAGACAGGGTGGTAAATGATATCCAGAAGGCGGTCGATAGGGTAAGGGGCCTGCCGGCGGATATAGATGAAGACCCCCTCGTCAAGAAATATGATGTCAGGAATATACCTATAATCGGGGTAGCCTTGAGCGGAGAGCTATCCGAAAGAGAGCTGCAGGGACTGGCAGAGAACCTCGAGGACAGGATCCTCGATCTGGAGGGCGTTGCGGCGGTCCGCAGAAACGGCTGGAGGGACCGGGAGATATGGGTAGAGGTAGACCCCGACAAGCTCTTGGGATGGCACCTCTCATTCGACGAAGTCATGGAGGCGTTAGCAAAGAGAAATATAACCGTGGCCGGAGGCTCCCTTATAGAAGGCTCCAAGGAGTTTAATATAAAGACTACAGGGGAGTTCACGACCCCGAAAGAGATAGAGGAAGTCATTATAAGGGCCAATGATATCGGCAACTGGCTCAGGATAAAGGATGTCGCGAACGTCAGGGATACATTTCAGGATGAGGATGTTATAAACAAGACCTCTGGGACGAGGTCGGTCTATCTCGTTGTAGTAAAGAAATCATCTGCCGATGCCATACACCTTGTGCGGCGCGTAAAGAAGACGGTCGCGAGGTTTAAGGTGAGCGCGCCGATGAGATTGAAGATCGCGTATGTAGACGACCTCTCTTTTTATATAACGAGAAGGCTCAGCGTGCTTACGCGCAACGGATTGGTCGGGTTTATACTGGTCATAATATCTCTCCTTATCTTTTTAAACAGGCGCGTCGCGATCGTCACCGCGCTCGGCATACCCATAGCGTTCCTCGCCTCCTTTATCATAATGAATTTCCTCGGCCTCACCATCAACCTCATTACCATGTTCGGCCTCATAGTGGTCCTCGGCATGATCGTCGATGACGGGATAATAATAGCGGAGAACTGCTACAGGTATATGGAGAATGGCATGATGCCGAGAGAGGCCGCCATTATGGGGACACAGGAAGTAATAAAACCGGTAACCGCGACCATACTTACGACCATGGCCGCCTTCAGCCCCCTTATGATGATGACCGGGATGCTGGGCAAATTTATAAAGTATATCCCGATTGTGATAATAATCGCGCTCTTTGCGTCCGCAATAGAAGCCTTTATAATATTGCCGTCGCACATAGCCGACTTTGTACGCATAAATAAGGACAAGAATGGCAAGGTAATATCCAAGAAGAATACGGTCTGGTTTAAGAGGCTGCTCAGTTTCTATACAAAGGTCCTCACCGTAGCCATAAAGAGGCGGTATAGGGTGTGCCTGGGCGTATTTTTGATCTTTATATTCGCTATATTTCTAGCGGTCAAGGTAATGCCCTTTGAGCTCTTTTCATCAAGAGGCGTCGAAATCTTCTTTGTAAGGGCGGAGGCCCCTGTAGGCATCCCTCTTAGTATGACAAACGAGTATATCTCAAAGGTCGAAGAGAAGATCGCTGAACTCCCTGAAGAAGAGCTGGACTCTTTTGTTACGCAGATAGGCATGTTATCGGAGGATAGGCACGATCCCAGTCCGCGGCGCGGCACGCATCTCGCGCAGATAGTCGTATACCTGACCCCCGAGACCGAGAGGAAGAGGGCGGCAAAGGAGATAGTTGAAGAGATGAGAAAGAAGTGCGAGGGCATAGAAGGGTTCGAGAGGCTCTATTTCGAAAAGGTCAGGCCCGGTCCACCCATGGGCAAGCCCATAGAGATAAGGATAAGGGGCGAACGCTTTGAGGTGCTCGAAGAGATAGCGGAGAAGTTCAAGGCATACTTAAAGACTATAAAGGGCGTATCCGATATAAATGACGATTACGAGCTCGGGAAGGAAGAGGTAAGGGTCATAGTGGACGAGAAGACCGCGGCCGAAGCCTACCTTACAGTCGGCGAGATCGCGAGGGCCGTAAGGAATGCCTTTGAGGGCGGGATAGCGACAAGGATAAAGAGGGAGAAGGCCGAAGAAGAGATCAATGTCCTTGTAAGATTTCCCGAAAGCCAGAGAAACGATTTTGCGGCCTTTGACAAGATCTACATAAGGAATAGATTCGATAACCTCGTTCCCCTAAACCAGGTAGTGAGCCTTGAGAAAGGGCGCGGCCTCTCAAGCGTAAAACACCTTGACGGAAAGAGGGTAGTATATGTGCGCGCGGATGTCGATCCTGATATTATAAAGCCCTTAAAGGCGAACGCTATGGTCATCAAGAAATTTAAGAATATCGAGGAAGAATACCCGGGCTACATAGTGAAGTATGGAGGGGAGCAAAAAGAGACGCAGGAATCGATGGCAAGCCTGCTCAGGGCGTTTCTCCTCGCCTTCTTACTCGTATTCCTGATACTCGCGACCAACTTCAAGTCCCTTGTCCAGCCCCTTGTGGTCATGATCGCCATACCCTTTGGCATCATAGGTGTTATCTTCGCGTTCTTCCTTCACGGAGAGCCATTCAGTTTTCTCGCCATCATAGGCATAGTGGGCTTGAGCGGCGTCGTTGTAAACGACTCCATAGTCCTCGTCGACTTTATAAACAGGCTCAGGGAGAAAGGCACTGACAGGCGCCATTCTATAATAGAGGCCGGCCAGCTAAGGCTGAGGCCGGTCATACTCACCACAGTGACCACGGTCCTCGGGCTTGCGCCCGTTGCGTACGGGATAGGCGGTAGTGATCCCATATTGATACCCATGGCCATGGCGATTTGCTGGGGGCTTGTATTCGCTACAGCCCTGACCCTTATCGTATTACCCTGCATATATGCCATAATAGACGACCTGACCATAAAACTCACCCACAGAGAGACGGTCCGCCTCGCTATAGAGGACTAAGAACCCTCTATCCCATACCCTTGAAATATCACTTATAATATGGTATAATTATAGCCCAAATGTTAAAAGGTATAATATGGTTTATAAAGGACTATATATCGCGCCACAGGCATGGCATAAATGCCATACTTCATATCATAGGCGTGCCCCAGGCCTTTTACGGCCTCTTTCAACTCGTTTGCGGTGCATGGAAGATAGGGCTTCTTAACTTCTTTATCGGGTACCTATTGCAGTGGATCGGCCATACCTACTTTGAGAAGAACGATGTTGGGGAGTGGATCCTTATTAAAAAGTTGATAGGGAAGATTGCAAAAGGCAGATCATAGAAGGAGGCTGGGCTATGAAACAGGATGCTAAGAAAAGGCACAGGCTGAGGTTCAATAACTGGTCAAGGGTGTACGACAAGTCTATACTCCAATGGATCGTATTCAATACATCGCACAACACTTTCTTCAGAGAGATATCGTTCATGAAGAAGGACCTCAAGGTCCTTGATGTAGGATGCGGAACGGGAAAGTTTGCGCTCAAGCTGCACAGTTGGAACAGGGATCTTAAGGTACACGGGGTCGATCTCTCGGAAGACATGATCAAGAAGGCAAAGGCAAAGCTGAGTGATGAACCGATCGAATTTAAGATCGGCGATGTAGAGGAACTCCCCTATGAATCGCACACCTTTGATATAATAACCTGCACGAACTCCTTTCACCAATATCCCAACCAAAAGAAGGCCATAAGCGAGATGCACAGGGTCTTAAACAAAGACGGAAAGCTGATGATAATAGACGGCTGCCGCGATACGCTTCTCGGGAGGTTCGTATTCGGGATCGTTGAGATAGTGGAGAAACAGGTCCGCCACATATTCCAGAGGGAGCTTAAGGATATGCTGCAATCGGAGGGGTTTGAGAATATATCGCAGAAGAGGTTTAATCCAATAGCGCCGCTCCTTTTTACATCGGGACACGCTAAGAAAGAGAGGAGAGAGCAATGAGGAATCTGGTTACGGGCGCCAGCGGTTTTATAGGCAGTTTCATAGCAGAAGAACTCATAAAGAAAGGCGAAGAGGTAAGGGCCTTTGTCAGAAAGACTTCCGATACGAAATTCTTAAAGAGTATCGGCGCGGAGATCTTCTGCGGGGACCTGCATGACGCCGTTACGATAAACGAGTCCGTAAAGGGAATAGATAAAGTCTTTCACTCCGCCGCGATGGTAGGGGACTGGGTGCCGAGGGAAGAGGCCTTCAGGATAAATGTCAACGCGACAAAGCTCCTCTTAAAGGCCGCGAAGATCGCCGGTGTTAAGAGGTTCATCTATGTAAGCAGCCTCGCGGTCCTGGGCATGGAAGACCACTACGGGACGCCGTCTAACCCGCCGGCTTCAGGCACCGGAGACATCTATGCCGACACCAAGATCGCCGCGGAAAATATCGTCACAGCATTCGGGAAGAAAGAGCGCTTTCCTGTTACTATAATACGGCCGGGATTTGTATTCGGGCCGCGCGACAATAAGGTGATCCCTACCATGGTCGATTTTCTCAAGCGCGGGAAGTATATGTTCATAGGAAGCGGCAAGAATAAGGTGAATATGATATACGTAGAGAACCTGGCAGATGCGGCTATCAAGGCCTCGAATTCAGATAGGGCAATAGGCGAGGCCTACAATCTTACAAACGACAGCGGCATGACCATGATGGATGTAGTCGACATGGTGGCCAAGCTATGGGGTTATAAGAGGCCCACAAAGCACGTGCCCAAGCCCGTTGCTTATGTTCTCTGCGCTGCCTTAGAGTTCTTTGCGCATCTCGCGAAGGCAAAGAATCCGCCGCTCTTAAATAAGACGAGGCTTAAGTTCCTGAGCCTGAACCTTGATTTCGATATCTCAAAGGCAAGGGATCATCTCGGTTATACCCCGAAGGTAGATATGCTCGAAGGCTTAAAGAGGACAAAGAGATGGATCGAAAAAGAGGGGATAGTAAAATAATATGAACGACATACTAAAAAATATCGCGACGAGGCGCTCTGTAAGGAAGTTCCGCAAACAGGCGGTGGAGCGTGAGATCATAGAAGAGATAGTGGAAGCGGGCAGGCTCGCCCCGAGCGCCCTTAATATGCAGCCATGGAAGTTTATAGTGATCCGCGACGCCGGATTAATAGGGGAGCTTTCCGGGATAGCGATAGAGCGCATAAGAAAGCTATACAGGCTCACCCCGTTATTACGCCCCTTCAGTAAAGCGCTCAAAGACCAACGCGTTGTAAACGCGATGAAGAAGACCGCGGAGAGCAGCGAGGATACGGTCTTCTATAACGCGCCCTTTATTATATTTATAGCCAATGATACGAACTGTACCTCTTCAGAAGCGAATTGCTATATAGCCGGAGAGAATATGGCGCTTGCCGCGCACTCTCTTGGCATCGGGAGCTGTTTTATAGGGAGGGCAAAGGCCATTCCCAAAGAGACCCTGCGCAAGAGATTGGATCTCCCGGGCTATTACGATGTCAATGTCTGTATGGCCTTTGGCTATCCGGAGGAGCTCACAAAGACGCCGCCCGCGAAGAAGGCGGATACGGTTAAATGGATCGGTCCGGATGGGACATGATCTCGTAAATATAAGAGCGAGAGACGGAATATCGATCCCCTGCGGCGTATGGAATGCTGAAGGGGATCTTATAATATATCTCCACGGCGTAGAGAGCCATATGGGATGGTTTAAGAGTATGGCCGAAAAGCTGCAGGAGAGCGGCCTCTCTGTCTATGCCTTTGATAGGCGGGGTTCAGGCCTCTCCAAAGAGGAGAGGGGCCATATTGAGAATTATAGAGTATGGATCGATGATATATCCGATGTAATAAACTATGTAAAAAAAGAGCGCCCCGGAAAGAAGCTCTACCTTATGGGCATATGCGGAGGCGGGAGGTTTGCCGCCGATTTTGCCGGGTTTCTACCTTCTTCCATAGACGGCCTAATATTGATCTCTCCGGCGATAAAGATGAAGGTGACACTTCCTTTAATAAGCAAGCTCGATGTCCTCTTAAACTCATTTCTTAATCCGAAGAAGAAGATACAAACCCCTTTAAGGAATGAGATGTTTACTGAAGATGGGGGATTTTTAGCATTCATAAAGAACGATCCATTGAGCCTGCACGAGCTGACAGCGCGCTTTTATAGAGAGATGATACTGATGGATATAGCAATGGGAAAGAAGATATTCAACGTAGATATACCGATATTGACAACACTCTCCGGGCATGACCCGATCATAGACAATAAAAGAATGATAAAGTGGTACGAGAAGCTCTCTTCCAACGACAAGACCTTAAGGATATTTTCCGAATGCTGCCACTTTCTGCCATTTGAGAAGAATATAGGCGAGATATCCGGTTTTGTCGCAGGGTGGATTAAAAAAAGAGCGGGGGCGTAATTGGCCGGCAAGATAAGAGAGATCCAGATACTGCATGTCGATCTTCCCTTAAAGAGGAAGTTCAGGCATGCCATCACTTCAAGAGCTCTTTCCGGAAGTATATTTTTAAAAGTAATTCTTGATGACGGGACGATCGGCTACGGCGAATCCCTGCCCCGTAAATATGTGACCGGCGAGACCACGCAGTCCGTTACGAATGCACTAAAGGATCTTCTTAAAGAAAAGGTCATAGGTTATAGGCCCGGAGATTATAAAGAGCTCCTCGCTTTTATAGAAGGGCTCGGGGTCAAGGGCGGAGCCGCTAAGTGCGCAGTTGAACTTGCGCTCCTCGATACATACGGCAGGCATTTTAACGAGTCCGTATCTCTTATAATAGGCGGCCCGATCGGCAGACAGGTGGTATATAGCGGCGTAATGCAGGCCGGCTCTATAACTGATGCTGTAATTAAAGCGGCGTCCTTCAAGCTCTACGGTCTCCGCTTCATAAAGGTCAAGGTTGGCGCCGGCGATGACCTGGCAAGGCTCGATATTGTAAGGCGCATATCCGGAAGGAATGCGAATATAAGGGTGGATGCGAATTGCGCCTGGAAGCCGAATGAGGCGATCGAGAGGATAGAAGAGATGCGTAGGTATAATATAAGCGCCGTTGAACAGCCGGTCAAGGCAGAGGACTTAGAAGGCCTTAAAAAGGTCACGGACGCGGTGCCGGAGGAGATAATAGCGGATGAATCGCTCTGTACTATTTCTGATGCCGAAAAGCTTGCCGCTAACAAGGCCTGCAATATCTTCAATATAAGGTTATCAAAATGCGGTGGGCTTATCGATTCTTTAAAGATAGCCGATATTGCCCGCCAAAACGGTATCGGTATCCAGCTCGGGTGCCAGGTAGGCGAGAGCGGCCTGCTCTCCGCGGCCGGATGGCACTTTGCCAAGCTCTCAAGCAATATAATATTTTCAGAAGGCTCATACGGCCGTCTTTTACTGAAAGAAGATATTACAAAAGAAGATATGACGATTAAGCGCGGCGGGGTAATAAGCCCTGTAAACGGGCCGGGGCTGGGAGTGAATATCAGGGAGGATATCCTTGATAGATATACCATTTCAAAGGTTATCATAAGGTGAGAAGATGAACATTATATATAAGATAATGAAGGCCTTGTCCCCGGAGCTCTATTCGCTTGAGAAGGATATGAAGGATCCGATCGGTATCCAGCGCTCAACGCTCCTTGAGTTTATAAGGCGCAACAGAGATACCGTTTACGGAAGAGAGTATTCTTTTAAAGATATAGATTCCATAGAGGAGTACCAGAGAAGGGTCCCGCTCAGCAATTATGGGACACTGCGGCCTTATATAGACCGCCTGATAGACGGCGAGAAAAAGATCCTGACCAAAGAGGCGCCTATATTATTCGGCACCACAAGCGGCACGACCGGCGCCCCTAAATATATTCCGGTTACAAAATACTCCCGACGTAAAAAGGCGAGCGCCATGAACCTATGGGTATGCCATATAGTGCGCGACTACCCGGATATCTTCAGAGGTAAGATACTGGCCATTGTAAGCCCGGAGGTGGAGAAGCATACCAAGTGCGGTATTCCCTGCGGCGCCGAGACCGGACATGTTTACAAGAACCTCCCGCATATAATAAAGCGCTTTTACGCCATCCCGTATCCGGTCTTTGAAATACGCGACTACGACGCGAAATATTATTGCATACTGAGATTATCGATGGGAGAGAAGATCACCTCGATAGCGACGGCGAACCCGAGCACCATCGTCCTGTTATGCCAGAAGATAGACGCCTTTAAAGAAGAGATAATAGAAGATATTGAAAAAGGGACCCTGCGCAAAGACCTTAATATAAGAGAGGACATAAGAAAAGCCATAGAAAAAAAGCTCAAGCCCGATCCCGCGAGGGCTTCCCGCCTTAGGGAACTACTCAAAGAGAAAGGCGTGCTTCTCCCCCGGGATTTTTGGCCGGATTTGAAGCTGTTAGAATGCTGGAAGGGCGGGACGGTCGGGCTCTACCTTAAGGAGTTCCCAAAGTATTTCGGCGATATCCCGATACGGGATTTTGGATATCTTTCGAGCGAGGCAAGGTGCTCGATCCCGATGGATGATAAGACAAGCTGCGGCGTCCTGGCGCTGAAGGCAAACTTTTATGAGTTTATCCCCAAGGGGGATAAGGAGAAGAAGAATAAGAGGATACTCCTCTGCGATCAGCTTGAGGTGGGAAGAGAGTACTTTGTTATACTGACTACCCCCGGCGGCCTCTACCGCTACGATATTGATGATGTCATAAAGGTGACCGGATTTCAAAATAAGACCCCGCGTATCGTCTTTGTCCAAAAAGGACTGAATGTAACATCCGTTACCGGAGAGAAGCTCTATGAATCCCAGGTCGTAGAGGCGGTAAACAATGCGGTAGAATCCTGCGAAGTGCGCATGAAGTCCTTTACTGCCTGCATACAGTGGGGCCAGCCTCCGTGTTACGCGTTCCTCGTTGAAGTAAGCGGCCCGTTCTCTAAGGAGAAGAAGAGAAGGCTCCTCGTCTCTATAGACGACGAGATCAAGAAGCTGAATGTTGAATACAATGATAAGAGAAAGTCCCAGCGCCTCAGTAACCCCGTATTGAAGGTGGTAAAGGAGGGGGCATTTGAGCGGTATAGGATAAAGAAGGTAGAAGGCGGCATGCATGACGGGCAGTTTAAGATACCCCAGCTTACCAAAGATCTGGACTTTCAGAAACATTTTGAGATAGAAGAAGAGATACATTTTTAGGATGAAGATGAGATATTCCATAGTCATACCGGTATATAACGAGGAAGAGTCGATCAGGCCGCTTTATGAATCTATAAGAAATACAATGGCACCCCTTAATATGCCGTATGAGGTGATCTTTGTAAATGACGGCTCTAGTGACGGAACCCTCACAACTTTAAAGGAGATCAGGAAATCTGATCCCCATCTTAAGATATTTACCCTGGAAGAGAATTCCGGGCAGACGGCTTCGCTCAAGCTGGGATTTGAGATGGCCGAGGGCGATACAATTGTCTCTATGGACGGAGATCTTCAGAAT
>SDBU01010929.1_pt1 | contig 10013 bp, 8 predicted proteins | sample 2277071 | NCBI WGS metagenome assembly SDBU01 (sample SAMN10397929, study PRJNA504765) | marine sediment metagenome | isolation source: marine sediment core GS08_GC12, 126 cmbsf | place: Arctic Ocean: Gakkel Ridge, Loki's castle | collected 2008 | reverse complement strand
CTCGTTTTCCGCCTTTTCTCTTGCCTTTTTGAGTTGATCTTCAGAAAGGTCAATACCAGTAACTTGATAGCCACGTTTGGCTAGTTCAATAGCGTGACGTCCCGTACCACAGCCAACATCCAAGATTTGTTTTGTGCGATCGAACTCGATTTCTGACTCCAGGAAGTCAACCTCTTGAATCGTACCTTTCGTGAATTCCTCTTTATCGTAGGTATTGGCAAAATTTGCGAAGACCCCTTCATACCACTGTTTCATGTTATCAGCTCCATATATCTAAATATTTTACTACTGCGGCAATATTATTACCAGTTAGTCAGTAGTAAATGTGAAATGATGAATTGGGGGGAGGTAAAAAATGAGATCAGCCCTAAGGTCATTTGTGGTAATATTATTACCATTATGGTGGAGCTGAGGTATCAATAGGTAGAACTTTTAAGGTGTCTTTCGGCCTTGTCGCATAGATCACACTGCCAAAGAGATATTTGCTCTAGTTTATTTGGGTCTGGTTTCCTTTCCGAATTTTCGGAGCGTATTGGCAATTCGGTATCTCCTTCCGCGATAGACCAGTTCTCGCCAACCTTCCTCGGCAATTCTTTCCCCAACAGTAAAAATGCCAGCTAGAGCAGGATCAACAATAAGAAGAGCCACAGAGCCTAGCATCCACACTAGAGGATGAACTAACGGACATGGTTTCTTCGCTAAGGTATTGGTAAGAGCTCTCACATGGTCTGCTATTGCTTCGTGGGTCTCATAAGGGTTGTCCTCCTTCAGCGCTTGTTGGACACCTCGCTTAACGCTTCCGCCGCTCGGTTACCGATACATACCCCGGTAGTAAGCATTCAGGAACCTTCTCTATCAGTTCGTCTACCGCCCACAAGCCCTCCCTATCCAGAACGGCTATTTCCTCCGGCTCCGAGAATCTGCCGATATGCCCGCCGTGCACCAGGAATACCGTACCGCTGATTTCGGCAGCAGCATCGGTAGCCAGATAGACAATGAACGGAGCCACCTGCTCCGGAGTGGCTGGCTCTCCCGCACCGGCAGCGGCCACCGGAGTTCCGTCTTTTGCCTTTCTATCGGCAAGGATACGGGCACTCATGGTCGCCCGTGTCAATGCTCCCGGAGCATAAGCATTACAGGTTATGCCATACTGGTATACATCCCGGGCAACAGACCGGGTCAGACCGACAACTCCGGCATTGGCAGCACTGTAATTGGGATGATTTATCTGGCCCAGCCAGGCAACGGAGGTGCAGTTAATTATCCGTCCCCACCCCCGTTTAATCATATGGGGAAGGGCATGCCGGATAGTATTGAAAGTACCCTTTGGCTTATTGGCGGTAACATGGTCCCATTCCTGTTCCGTCATCTCCCAGGGCCAGGCATGGCGGAAGGTACCGGCATTATTCACCAGAATATCTATCCCACCCAAGCTGTCCACCGCCGTGCGTATCAGGGCACCGGCTACAGTAAAATCAGCGATATCACCGAAGAACGGCACCGCCTTACCACCCATTTCTCTTATCTCATCAGCCACAGTCTCAGCGTCCCCGCTTACCACGGCGGCACGCTCTTTCTCCTCGACAGTCATTGATTTTTCGAATGATTCATCATAAGTGGTGAGACCGGTAGAGCCTTTCTTACGGTTATTGGTTACCACCGAAGCCCCCTCCCGAGCCAGAGCGATAGCAATAGCCCGACCAATCCCCTGACCCGAGCCGGTAACCACCGCCACCCTTCCCTTCAATTTATCAGTCATTTTCTCCCTCCTGTCCTGATAATCATTCCTTACCTCCTTCCGTAATCACACTTAGAGATAGCTAATCTTGACTAAACTTCTGCAAACAAAAAGTGGAGCTGGAGGGATTCGAACCCTCTACCTTTTGACTGCCAGTCAAACGTTCTCCCGATTGAACTACAGCCCCATAACGACACTATCTAATCTAGCAGAAAATAGTAATGAAGGCAAGCCCAGCAAAAATACCCTGGGTAAGATCTGTGAATGGGCTAATCCCCTTCGCTCCTCTCCTTTGAATGAGATGAGCTAGCCTCCCTTTAAGTGAGGTTGATAAGCAATCTCTGACCGGGCCGAGGCCTACGGTCTTGATACACGCTGCTATCTATGGTATAGTAACACAGTTTTACTTCTCGGAGGACTAGTTGGCACAAGAGTCAAAATGGGAACCTAAATTGCTTGGTTTATTATGCCGGTGGTGTAGCTATGCCGGTGCTGATTTAGCTGGAACCAGCCGTAAGAAATATCCAGCCAATATAAGAATAATACGGATCCCCTGCTCGGGAAGAGTGGACCCTCTCTTTATCCTCAAAGCACTACACTTGGGTTTTGATGGAGTGCTGGTTTCAGGCTGCCACCCTGGTGAATGCCACTACCAAACAGGAAATTACCGTGCCCGGAGAAGGATAGCCATAACCAAGAATTTCCTCGAATATATGGGCATTAACCCTCGGCGGATTCAGGCTAGCTGGGTTTCAGCTTCAGAAGGGGGGAAGTTCGTTGAGGTAGTCGCTGAGGTAACAAAAGAACTAAAAGAAATCGGACCAAATGAATTATTTGCCAAAGAAAGAAATGGAGATGGAACAAAAGCTACGGGATGAGGCAAAAGCCTTACTGGAGCAAGGGAAGGTTGACTGTATTATTGGCTTTGAACCGGGAAGCTTGAAATTTACAACTACCCCCTTAATAACCAAGAGCAAAGATGATATCGACCGCCTGGTAATTAATCCATTTATAGTAAATAATCTTAGCCAGTTCCTAATTGAGGTCAAGGGTCGGATTGGTATTGTAGCTAAAGGTTGTGACAGCCGGTCTATCGTTAGCCTGATACAGGACAACAAGGTAGCCAGAGAAGATATAGTAATTCTAGGCATACCCTGCCCTGGAATAATTGACTTGAGTAAGCTAGAACGGTTAGTGGGCAAGGACAGAGATGAGATGGATGATATCACCCGAGAAGAAGATAAAGTGGTGGTAACGGTTGGTGGTGAGAAAAAAGAGTATCCTGTCATTGAAGTTCTCTTTGACAACTGTCTTGGCTGTGAGTTCCCTACCCCTCAAGAGTATGACATTCTTCTCGGTGAATCCAGCCCCTTAATTATCGATAAAGCAGTTAGCCGGGAAAAGATAGCAACGCTGGAAACAATGTCTCAGGAGCAGAGGTGGGACTTCTGGAAGGAACAGTTCAGCCGCTGCATCAGATGCTATGCCTGCCGAACTGTCTGCCCAGCTTGTTTTTGCGAACGATGCTTTGTTGAAGAATCTGAGCCGCAGTGGCTACTATCAGTGCCAAGGTGGCAGGAAAATCTCATGTTCCAGGTAATCAGGAATATTCATGTAGCGGGAAGATGCACCGATTGTGGTGAATGCGAACGAGCCTGTCCGATGGGTATTCCGCTAAGAAACCTAACTAAAGAAATGTGTGACACGGTAGATGAGCTGTTTCATTATCAGGCAGGAACGGATAAAAGTGCGCCGCCATTACTTACTGCCTATGAGCTTAGTGAGACTGAGGATATTTTCAGGTAGAAGTGCTAAACACTGGCTAATATGAAAATAAGCAAAAAGGATATAACCAAACTCCTCAGTGAGTGGAGTCAGAGGTTTACTCTATTTGCCACGTCACGAGAAAGCGGAGTAGCCATAATGACCGAGTGGGATGGAGAAGATACCACCTTCTTGGACTGGTATCGAAACACAGTAGAACCAGCCAAGGCTAACCTCTTTCCACCATGTGAGGAGATGTTCATCTTCCAGAAAGACAAAGAGGGCTACCATATAGAACTGCCAGCATCAGACGAACATAAGCAGTTGATTTTCGGCATTCGCCCCTGCGATGCCAGAGCTCTAGCTATATTAGATATGACTTTTAAGGATGCCTATAAAGACCCCTATTACTTATCCAAGAGGAGAAATACCATTCTGGTCGGACTGGGATGCACTAACCCCTATGATAGCTGCTTCTGTACTTCCCTGGGGAGTAGTCCCTCCGACGCAACCAATGTTGACTTGATGCTTACTGATATTGGTGACCAGTTCTTAGTTGAAGTGGTTACCGATAAGGGTAAGGAGCTAATTGACAAGGCCAGTGGGTTAGAAGAGGCAACCGAAGCTGATGAAGCCAGAGGCAGGAAGGTAAAAGAGGCGTCCAGCAACAAAGTAACAAGAAAGATAGATATAGAAAATATCAAGGAGAAGCTATTATCTTCTTTTGAGAATCAGGACTACTGGGAGAAAGTAGCTGCCAAGTGCCTGAGTTGCGGCATTTGTACCTTCCTTTGCCCTACCTGTCATTGCTTTGACATTAATGATGAACTGGTTAGAAATCAGGGAGCAAGATTTAGAAGCTGGGATAGCTGTGCCTTTCCCATCTATACCAAGATGCCCGTGGAAAACCCGCGAGAGCATAAGTGGCGGCGGGTGAGGCAGAGATTATATCATAAATACGAGTTCTATCCGATGAACTTTGACATTATAGCTTGCACTGGCTGTGGACGGTGTATTCGGCTTTGCCCGGTTAACTGGGATATTACCCAAACATTAAATAGCCTGCCAGCCAAGGTATAGCTCAAACTCGAGAGGTGAAAATGACGGTTACTGATATCAGCCACAGGAAGAGATTCCTGTCCCATGACAATGTTTACCTACCGCACATAGCGATAATTGAGAAGATAATAGAGGAAGTTTCCGGTGCTAGAGCTATCAGAACCTTCCATTTCAATTTTAAGGATGAGAAGCTGCGGGAAGAGTTTACTTTTGACTCAGGACAATTCGGTGAGTATTCCATTTTGGGTGTAGGTGAAGCCACCTTCTGTATTTCCTCCAGCCCAACCAGAACCGACCATCTGGAGTTTGCCGTACTGCGGGCAGGCAAGGTAACTAATGCTCTGCATCGGCTCAGCGTTGGTACAGAGATAGGTTTCAGAGGACCCTATGGCAACGGCTTTCCCCTCGACTTCTTAGAGGGTAAGAACCTCGTTTTTGTTAGCGGCGGTATTGGTTTAGCCCCACTGAGATCTCTAATCTGGAATGTCATCGACAATAGAGATAAATATAAAAATATAGATATTATCTATGGTGCTCGTACTCCCGATGACCTTTGCTTCAAGTATGAGCTGCCGGCATGGGAAAAAGACAAAACAGTAAATATGGTAACTACTATTGACAGAGCCGTTGAAGGCTGGACAGGAAGGGTGGGCTTTGTCCCTGCAGTATTGGAGCAAGTGGCTCCGTCACCAGACAATGCCGTAGCTATCGTTTGCGGTCCGCCAATTATGATAAGATTTACCTTTCCTGTGCTGGAAAAACTGGGTTTTACCCCTGAGCAAATGATAACTACCCTGGAAAAGAGGATGAAGTGTGGTATAGGTAAGTGTGGGCGATGTAATATTGGTAACCTCTATGTGTGCCGTGATGGGCCGGTGTTTACCTATGCCCAGATTAAGAACTTCATCTCAAGTGAGTATTAGAACACCGCTATACTAACAAGCCCTCCATTTGAGCCACGATTTGCTCATTAGTAAAGTGCTTGAGGCTTACTGCGTCACTAGGACAACCACCGACACAAGCTCCACAGCCCTTGCATAGAGCTTCATTAATCTGGCACACCTCCTTTTCCTCATCAAAGGAAACAGCACTATAGGAGCAAACTAGCTTACAAATCTGGCAACCAGAGCAAAGTTTCTCATCAATGGTAGCGACGGCAGCTTCAATCTCTACATTTCCCTTGCTAATCATAGCCAAAAGGCGAGCCGCGGCGGCTGAAGCCTGAGCCACAGTATCAGGTATATCCTTGGGACCCTGGCAGCAACCGACCACAAATACCCCTCCAGTGGTAGTAGCTACTGGGTCAAGCTTGGGGTGCCGCTCCAAAAAGAAGCCATCGGCACTGCGGCTAATATTAAATAGCCGGGCAACCTCTTCAGCATCTGAACGAGCCTCCAAGGCTGTGCTCAGAATAACCATGTCTACTGGCACCCTTATTATAGTACCTAGCAAGGTATCCTCAGCCAAGACAATCAGCTTCCCCTTCTCCTCATCAGTTATCGCCCGGTCAGTAATCTTGCCTACCTTTCCTCTTATAAAATTGGTCCCCTCATCGGAAACACGTTTATAGAATTCCTCATAGCCCTTGCCAAAACAGCGCATGTCTATATAGAACTGGTATGCTTCAGCATCTTCAACCTTTTCCCTTATCAGGTGAGAGTACTTGAGAGAATACATACAGCATACTCGCGAGCAATACTCGTGGTAGTTCTCATCGCGGCTACCCACACAGTGAATGATGGCCACGCTCTTTGGCTCTGAGCCATCTTTGAGCACGATTTTGCCATCCGTTGGGCCAGAGGCATTGCACATCCTTTCAAATTGGAGGGCAGTAATGACATTATCATAACGCCCATAACCATACTGAGTAATAGCTGAGGGGTCAAGGGTTTGATAGCCTGTAGCCACAATGATTCCGCCAACCTCCACTTCAACTGATTCATCTTTCTGCTCAAAATCAATAGCCTTTGGCTCACAGAACATCTCGCAAGCCCGGCATTTACCCCTCAAAAAATATACACAGTGCTCGTTGTCTATCACTGGTACATTGGGCACTGCTTGGGGGAAAGGGGTATAGATAGCTTTTCTCTTGGCCAAGCCCTCATCAAATTCACTATCTACTTTGAATGGACACTTCTCTATGCAAACATTACAGCCAGTGCACTTATCCATATCAACATAGCGAGCCTTCTTCCTGATTTTAGCCTTAAAATTGCCGATAAAGCCAGAAACCTCCTCTACCTCACTATAGGTCATTAGTTCAATGTTGGGGTGCCGGCCTATCTCACTCAGGAGGGGAGTAAAGATACAGCTAGCGCAGTCTAGAGTAGGGAAGGTTTTATCAAATTGAGCCATATGTCCGCCAATGCTAGCTTCTCTTTCCACTAGATAAACTTTATGGTCAGAATTGGCAATCTCCAGAGCCGCCTGAATTCCGGCAATACCCCCTCCCACCACTAGGACATTAGGGGTAACTGGAACCTCCCTAACCTCTAACGGCTGTTGATAATAAGCTCGCCTCACCGAGGCGTTAACTAATGCCATAGCCTTCTCGGTAGCAGCATCGTGGTCTTCAGTTACCCAGGAGCAATGCTCTCTAATATTTGCCTGTTCATAGAGATAGGGGTTTAGTCCCGCATCCTGGCAACATCGCTGGAAGGTGTGCTCATGCAAGGTTGGCGAACAGCAGGCAACAACCACTCGATTAAGCCCTAGCTCCTTAATGTCCTCCTTAATCATATTTTGACCCGGGTCAGAGCACATATATATGTAATCTTTAGCCATTACCACAGAAGGCAATCCTCGAGCAAACTCAGTTACCGCGCCTACATCCACCACCCCGGCGATATTAGTTCCGCAGTGACAGACATATACCCCAATTCTAATTCCGTCTTCCATAATACAACCTCCGCCTGTGTTAGATTGCCGCCTGAACCAATTCTGCGATATCCATAACTTCAATAATATCGCCTTTTTCCATTGTTAACACGCTATCGTTAAAGTTAAGCATACAATAAGGACAGGCAACAGCCAATATATTAGCTTGCACTTCAAGCGCCTGCTCCACCCTTAGATCAGAAAGCCTCTCCCCCTTTTTGGTCTCCATCCAAATCCCTCCCCCTCCCCCACCACAACATAGACTATCTTCACGGAAATTCACCATCTCAACCAATTCCAAGCCAGGAATACTCTCCAGAACTTGCCGAGGCTCATCATAAATATCATTATGACGTCCCAGATAACAGGGGTCATGATAGGTAACCTTCTTATTCAATTCCTTAGTGAACTCTAACCTTCCCTCTTTAATAAGTTCAGCTAGATATTGAGAGAAGTGAATTACCTCAAAATTACCCCCAAACTCGGGATATTCGCTTTTGAAGGTGTTATAGCAATGGGGAGAAGTTACCACAATCTTGTTAACGCCAGCTTCTTGAAAAGCGCTGATATTACCTTGGACTAATCTCTGGAAGACGCTTTCTTGACCAGCCTTGCGGATAGCCTCGCCACAGCATATTTCATCAACACCTAAGATGCCAAAATCTACCTCAGCCTTTTTCAGAATACTAACTGTAGCTCGGGCAACTTTTTGGATACCCGAGTCGTAGGCTGGAATACAACACGGAACGTATAATATTTCAGTTCCCTTGGTATAGGTCTTTACACCAAGCTCCTTTGCCCAATCAGCCCGTTTTTCCTGTGGCTCTCCTAACGGGTTACCTGTAGCGGCGATGTTTTTAGCTGTAATCCGCAGTGAGTCGGGAATCCCACCTATACCAAGTTCAACAATGGCTCTACGCATAGCCCTCATAATATCTATTAGCTCAACACCACGAGGACACTGTTGAACACAGGCTTGGCAGGTGCTGCAAACCCACATCTCTTCAGCCTCAAAGTCAATAAGGCCTAATTGTGCCTGATGCATTAGTTTGCGTGAGGGAAAACTTTTTACATTATTCCAAGGGCAAGCAGCAGTACAAAGGCCACATTGGTAGCATAATTTGAGATTATCGCCACCTTCCTCTTTTATAATATCCGCTGCTTCTTTAAGGGGCGCTAAAATGGACATAGCAAACATTCCCCCTTCCTCTTTATTATTGAATCTCCTGGGTTAAGCTTCTCAGACGAAAAATTGAGAGCCTATTAAGTCCTGCTGTTTCATAATATATCACGTATGAAATTTCAGGGCAAGTTATTTGGGGCTTTGTGTTGTAGTGGGTTGAGTACGAAGGGACTAGTAAAAGGGTATTGAACGCACTTCCTCAGCAGTTTTAGCGTTGAGTGTTTTATCTATTCGCTCATCTATTCTATTATGCATCTTACAGAATTCTTCATAAGAGTTTGGGTGCTACATCGTAGATGTTAGTGATAAACCAAGCATTTTAACAGCTTTAGAACATCCCAATTCGGAAGGACAGCCCTTGCAATTATCGTGTTCCTTCATCCATAGAACACAAGTTTTGGTATGGATTTCAACTTTGTCGCCGTGTTTCCTAACTAGGTCTTGGTATTGTTCCGATATCTTTTCCGCATCGCCCATATTCTTCCTCTCCATTATTTATTCTTATGCATCGGTCAAATACGACTTTCTCGTCCTTTTTCTGTTTCGCCTGGTTTTTCCTTCCCCTGCCACCAAGCTTTGAGCCGAGCTACGACCTGCTTCTCATACCCCTGGTCGCTGGGAATATAATAGTGTTTACCCTGAAGAGAATCGGGCAGGCTTTGCTGCGGAACAAAGTGCTCGGGGTAATTATGAGCATACTTGTATCCTTTGCCATAATCCATATCTTTCATTAATGGTGTTACCGGGTTACGCAGATGTAATGGCACTGGCTCATTGGCACTATGCTTGATTTCATCTTGAACCTTAGAGTATGCCTGATATAAGGAGTTGCTTTTTGGGGCAGTAGCTAAATAGACGGCTGCCTCAGCCAGAGCCAGGTTACCCTCAGGCATGCCGATGAAGTGGACAGCTTGCTGAGCTGCCATAGCTAATATCAGCGCCTGGGGGTCAGCCATACCTATATCCTCTGAGGCAAAGCGAACTAATCGACGGGCAATATAGAGCGGGTCTTCCCCTGCCTCTAGCATCCTTGCCAGCCAGTAGAGGGCGGCATCCGGGTCTGAGCCTCGCATCGACTTGTGGAGGGCTGAGATAAGGTCGTAGTGTTGCTCTCCGTCTTTATCATAACGCAAGGCTCGGTGCTGGATAGCATCCTCAATAGTAGGCAGCGAGATGTGGCGCTTCTCGTCAGTATCAGGTTGCGTAGCTAGGGCGGCTAATTCCAGGGCATTAAGGGCAACCCGGGCATCATTATTTGACATAGTGATAAGGTGGCTCAAGGCATCAGCAGCCAGCTCTACGTTTAAGGCACCCAGACCTTGCAATCTATCCTTTAGTGCCCTCAGGATTATGATATGGATTTCATCCTCAGTAAGGGGTTTTAGGGTGAGA
>SDBU01010928.1_pt1 | contig 10013 bp, 8 predicted proteins | sample 2277071 | NCBI WGS metagenome assembly SDBU01 (sample SAMN10397929, study PRJNA504765) | marine sediment metagenome | isolation source: marine sediment core GS08_GC12, 126 cmbsf | place: Arctic Ocean: Gakkel Ridge, Loki's castle | collected 2008 | reverse complement strand
CGTGAACATTCCCAACAAGAAGATGCCCAGGATCGGGCCAGTGAAGCTCTGTATGACCTTATTGGCGATCTCAATGAGGTCGCCGAGCCGACCTACGTTCGCTGCCAGCGCCACAGCCGCAATGCCCAGTATGACGGTCGCGATCCGAGAGACCCTTACCTGCGTCCGCTGCTGTGCCTCGGTCAGGTTCTCTTCCGGCTTGACCTTCTTCAGGATCAGGCGATTGTAGAAGTCCACTACGATCACTGATGTGCAGGAGTTTATGGCGCTATCAACGCTTGACAAGGAGGCAGCGAGAATCGCTGCGATGACCAGCCCTGTAACTCCCACCGGAAAGGTTTCGCTGATGAACTGAGGGAAGATTCGGTCATGCTGGACGTTGCCAGAGAGGGGATGGTGCCCCAAATAGGTTAATAGTGCCAGACCCACAAAACCGAGGACCACCATCCACACTGTATCACCGATAATGTTTATGATGAAGGACTGCTTCGCATCGCGTACCGACCGGGTGATCTGGAAGCGCTGAATCATAACCTGGTCGCCCGTATAGAGGGTCAAGCGTCCCACTACCGCCGCAATTATTAGTCCTATAATCGTAACGTCGGTCATGAAGAAGTTCCGGACACTGCCCAGTAAACCGACTCCTGGTGTCACTGGGGGGGTCGAGGTGAGTAGCAGCTTCCCAGCCGAACTGGCCGTGCCCAGAACCTCAACGACGCCGCCCGGCACGTTTGCTAAGATGACTGCCACCGTGGCCCCCAGACCACTGAACATGATGCAGAACTGGGTGACGTCGGTCCAGACAACGGCCTTGATTCCTCCGAGCATCGTGTAAACCGTGACAACAGCGCCCAGGACGATGACCATGGGAACAATGGGCAGCGCTCCACCTGTTGCCGCGTTGATCGCAAGACACGGAACGTACAGCGCCGTCCCCATCCAGCCCAACCGCCAGATTATGAAAATGAAGGCCGTCACACAGCGAACCCGCACGTCGAAGCGCCGCTCCAGGTATTCGTATGCCGAATAGAAGTTCATGCGATGATAGAACGGAAGCGTTATCCTGGCCACGTAGGGATACAGCACGAGCCACGAAAGCGTCCCGATGATGATCAGGAAGCCGAATCTCATCACTGCTGACGGCTGCATGATATAATCAATGCCGCTGTTCAATGCGGCCATCAGGGACAGTCCCACGGGGAACCAGGCCATCCCCCGTCGGGTCAGGAAGAAGTCTTTAAGGGACTTCTGGCGCTTCGAAAAATACACGCCGATACCAGTCAGCGTCGCCAGGTAGACGAAGATAATGCCACCGTCTATCAGATAATTGAAGCCTGTATCCATAGAATCAGCTCCTTACTCTGTTTGACTTGCGGGTATCACTCTGCCCATGGACGCCAAAGGACACGCCGAACTGAACCCCGGTGTAGTCGGCTCTCATCATCGCTAGCGAAAACCGATAGTCTTCGGGGGTCACGTGCGTCGTAACTACTCACTTTGTGGCTCGAGGCTTGCATACATTATGCTCTCCCCTCGTACAAGATTGTCAAGGATAATGCAAAACTTTTCGGGCGGCTGATTGTCTTGAATAAATAATAGACGCTACTTCCGCAGCCTACCTACTGTAAATCCTCAACAGTTGCGGGACAAATTGGGGGGGGGCGAGTTAAGGTACACTTGGGGCAGTCCGGCTCCAGGGTTTGTGTTCTTCGTGATCTCCCTGCGATAGTGTTCCCGCCGGGCCATCAAGATGCGTACTTTGAGCTGTTTGTGCTGGACCAGGATAGCTTCCTTGCGTCGATAGTATACATCGTCAGGGATCACATTGTCCAGGGCTTCGCGATAGCGCCGTTGGTTGTAGTAGTCGACGAACTGGCCAATCGTTGCCCAGAGGCGATTGGCACTAAGCGAGACCACCAAAAGAGGGGTCTGTGAGTTGTAATGCGTCGGCTGGCTCGCTACATCCTGCGCCAGTTTGACTTGCCATAGGTTTTCAATGAGCTTCTCCTTAGATGTTTTGTCTCACCTATTGAATCGCGCCTCGGTAACGATTGGTAGCGAATGCTGGGCCACCAGGGTACCGGGTGATGGGGCCGTCCGGAAAAATGGTTGGCTCGTGGCTAAGCAAAATATAGTCCGAAAGCTGCTTAATGCGGTGCACAGAGCGGTACCAGTCGTCAATGCTAGTATGTAGGCCGTTAGGTATTCCCTTCTCAATGTTCTCATTGAGGTAGGCAGCATCGCCAGCAATGCAGTATATCCCTTCTTGCGTATCAATTAGCACCGCCTGGGAACCAGCGGTGTGGCCGGGGACCTTGATCAAGGAAACGCCATCTGCAATGGCCATATCGCCATCAATGATTTGAAAAGCTGTCCCCCAGAAAGAAGGTTTCTCTCCAATAATAGGCGAGAAATACACGGCTTCCTCACCTGGATTGGGCACAAAGGCGTACCGCAATTCGTCCCTTTGCACATAGAACTTTGCGTTGGGGAAGAGATGATTTCGGCCGCAGTGATCATAATGGAGATGGGTATTGACGCCAATTCTTACTTCGGCGGGATCCAATCCAATTTGCTCCAAGAGAACTTCAATGTTCTGATCTTCTCTAACTATGGGTTCTTCTCCTGCAACTTCTATGGACCGTTCTACCGATTCAAAAGAGGTATCCACGATGATCTTTTCATTTTCCCTCTCTAATACGAAGACCGGGTAGGGCACCATGATATTCTGATCGAAATCTGTCAGATGCGTTAGAGCCGCCTTAGGTGATTCGCAAACAGCAGTTTGTAAAGCGATTATTCTCCACTCTGATGATTCAGACGCCATAATATATCTTTCCTTTAATGAATCTGTCGGCTATAATCCGAACTTAAATAAGCTGCAGCCACCGTCCATTAAGAGTGTCGCTCCAGTCATATAGTCCGAACCAGGAGAAGCCAGAAAAGCAAATGCGTCAGCAACTTGCTCGAGAGTCTGTAACTCTCCTAATGGAACGAGACTCTTGTATGTTGGTCGCAGTGCCGGATCGTCTCTCATTTCCTGTGCCGACAAACCAGCATCGACAATCCCAGGAGCGATCAAGTTCACTGTAATGCCGTATTGGGCAAGTTCCAAGGCCATAGTTTTTGCGAGCATCTTCATGCCTCCTTTAGATGCACAGTAAGGAGCGATGCGTGCCTCGGGTACTTCCTGGACAAAAGAACCAGTAAAGATTATCTTGCCCTGGGTTTTCTGCTCGACCATTATCCGAGCGGCGGCGAGAGCTACGTAAAACGCACCACTTAGGTTTATGTCGATGTGACGGCGCCATATTTGGGGTGTGAGGTCCAAGAACGGCACATCTTGAACGATACCAGCATTTGGATTGCAGATATCAATTCGTCCGAACGCTTCCAATATAGTCTTGAACATCTGCTTAACTTCGCTGGGTTGGCTGACATCGCATTTCACATAAATGCACTGTCCACCGTGTCCGGCGATTTCCTCTGCTATTGCGGTGCCCTCTGCTTCTTCTCGTATGTCATTTACCACCATCGTTGCGCCCATGCTTGCCAAACGGATGGCGCAAGCTTTCCCAATATCCCCACAACCGCCCGTGATCAGCACGACCTTATCGGATAAACTATCTCGCTTCATGTGTATCCTCTTCCTTTTTCTTCGCGTTCTATCCGATTCCTTCGGATGTGCAAGATGCTGCAAAAAGAGTGATACTATTTCTTATATTCTGAAGAATACCGCTTCCGGTCCAATGAATCAGTTTTATCCGACATTCCACGTATGCTCCTATGCTGAGTGTAAGATTCTTTGCTTAATCCACTAATTCCTTCCAGTAATGGCCTATTGTCTGGAAAAACTGGCGTTTCGGGGGTTTGAGTGCATTTCTCGCAACTTTTTTGCGACGCGTGAAGAGCCTGTAAATGCCACACCATCTATGCTCGGAGGTTCGAACATTGTCTTCGCCGCCCGGTCACCATGAATCAGATTGAATACTCCAGGCGGTAGACCACTCTGAGCAATGAATTCCGTGATGAGCAAAGCCACACTCTACTCAGTGCGATTTCTCCAAAGACGGTACGGTGACTGATGTTGAGTTCGGCAACGCACTAAGCAGAAAGGGCGAAGATACTATTCTGGGATGATTAGCTTTCACAAGATGCAACGGTAGTTCGAGTATATTGAGTTCATTCCAGACATGCCGCTCGTCGTTGTGGGGGTTGACACCAGTATATTGGACAGCCGATCCTTCGTAGCATCCACTGACCCGACACCATCTCTACTCCAGCCAGTTGTGTACTATCCCTCCCCATAGGGTTTTATGCTCAGTAATCCGACTAATGATATTACCCACATAAGATGATATTCCTAATTGCGCGGGGGGATGTTCATAACTTCTCAGACATCTGCCAGATGATTAATGTTGCAAAACTCGACGCTGGTTGCTGCTTTTCCTGTGTGGGATCTACGAAAGCCACGTGCCTCGTTGAGCTGGGCAAAAACTGGCAAGACAGTCTCCTTGCGTTTCGCATACCTCTACCACCCCTTGTTAATCCGCAGCTTCCAGTCCATTCGCTGTTTGACTGTAGCGTCTTGGGGAATGCGTCCCCGCGGCACTGGGTCGCTTGGCTCGAATGGCCGAATGCCTATATATGGACAGTGGCCCAAGGTCCCAGTAGTCCTGAGGGTTGGTGCGCAGGCAATTGGCAGCTCAATCAGGTGTCGCCAAACGTGCATTATCCTCCTGCTCGGCCAGTCTATACGAAACCATAGCAGGGAATTTGCAGGGCAATGCTGACAATGTTGAGGATGCTGATGACGACGAAATCGCCCATGATCGCTCCCAAAAAGAAGGGGGTACACTTCTTGTAAAATTGATGTCCCCCAAATTTGAGAATAAGACTTTTCAGTACCCAGGCTGCGAAGAGTGGCATCCAGACTATATTCATCATGAAGCTGCCCGAGACCGCATAGCCAAGGGGATGGAAGGGCCAAGCGACATAGCGCATGCGCATGGTTTGCAGGAAGAAGGCGAAGACTAATCCTACCCCTATGGCTGGCATCGTAGCCCATTGGTACTTTTGGGGGGCAGTAAGCCACCCTTGCAGTTTCCAGAATGTATCCAGGTTGAAGCCACCTCCTTGAGCCATCGCCCCCACGTCGTAATAGATATGCAAGAAGGCCCAAAAACTGGCCACTGCTCCGATAAGGGCCGCCAGCGTGAGCGCCAACACTACCCCCTTGTTGGTCCCGGCCACAAGATCCTGCATCTTCATAGCTTCCATCTGGTGGGGCATAGGATGACTCCGGTAGGCCCGGTTATACCAGTAGTGAAAGGATAGGCCAATCAGGTCTCGCCTGGGGAATGACTGACTGCCGAACAGTGATGTGAGAACCACTTCAGGACCGATATGGTGTAGATCGTGGATGAGGGTGCCAAACTCAGCACGCATCCGGGTGATAGCCAAAGCTAACACGAAATATATGAAGAAAACAGCCACGATAGTTGTCGGCCTCATACCCATTGCTGTACTGAACCAGATCAGACCGGCCAGGCCCACAACAATTCCCAGGACTGCTGCCCTGAAGCGTAGCGGCTCTTGGTCGTCACGCAGCCGCGAACGCGCGCCGACCACTACATTATATAACTGCTTGAAATAGTCACGCCCCAGCCATAGTGAGTAGATGGCAAAAAGGATGTAGGCGCCCACGCATTGCAGGTTGGCATAGGGAAAACCCGCCGTCTGGTCAGGACCAAAAAGCCCGAGGGCATCGCTGATGACGAACTCCGCCTTCCAGAAAAAGTAGAAGAACCAGCAGGAGAACAGGAAATCGCTGGGCATCAGATACCCCACACCAATAAAGAAAGGATAGAAGGTCCATGGCATCCAGCCTATGGCTCTCCAGGGGGGGCTGTGCAGGGACTCAGCGAGGTCGCCCCCCCATAGCGAAATTCCTGGCAGGCTGGGATACAGGAAGGCAAAACTATTGTAAGTCTCCAGCGCAGCAACGAGGCCAAAGCCTATCCAGAATAACTTCTGGCGAAACAGTCGTCCTCGAGGGTCAGAGATTTGCACAGGCAGGCTAACCAGGGGGCAGGCCAGGTGCTCAGCGTCAAGCCACCGCTGGCGCAGCAGCACGTTGACACACGCCATGACCAGTAGTAGCGCCACAATGAAGACGACCCACATTGCCACTGGCCCGGCCCAGGCAGATACAATATGGGGCTGGTAAAAGGACACACCACCCTCATAGAAGCCTCTTATGACTGTCGGATCCTGCACTGTCAGCCATTTGGGCATGTAGGGGTTGAGTATCTGATCCCAGTTGTTTTCAGGGCTGGCCATCCAAAACGAATAAGTAAACAGCGGCATCAGGGATTGTACGAAATCAATTCCGGCTATGGCCGAGCCGATACAAACCATCGAGTAGACCAGCAGCAACTCGGCTTGAGAGAACGCAATTTTAGGTCGCAAATGCCGCAAAGCCAGATTAAGAACCTGCAACAGCAGCAGAGTGAAGATAGCATTAAAGAAGAGCGAATATCCCGTGGGGAAGGCAGTTTGCCGGTTCCTCTCCATCTGTGCAATCCAGTAAACATTCGGCGGGATGAGGATAGCGCCGACAAGTATTGCTCGCCAAGTGAAACCGAAGTGCTGACAGGGTTTAGGATCAATATTATCCATATGTTTTCCTACTATGTGTAATATTCTTTGCTTGACACACCAATTCCTCTCGGTAGCGGCCATTTATGTGCAAAAGGCCCACATTTGAGCATCCTGGCGGTCGTGTCACGCCAAATTCGACAACATTGCTGGCTTCTGGACAGGAAAGAAATACACTGCTCCTTGGGCAAGACACTGACGATCAGTAATTCGGGCCCCGACTGCACTGTCGTCCAGCGCCGGGCGCTAAAGCACGGATACGGGCCAATATCTGTGCAAAGAGTTGCTCGGGTATCGCCACCTCCGCCATCTGGAAGATAAGTTGTCGGACATGGTGAATTACCTTAGCCTCGATCTTAATTAGGTTAATTTGTATGCAGCGCAGCGACCAGTGCCGCACGCTTGTGGGCAGGGCTAGTCTGACTTGATTGGCCACAAACCGGTGACAGGCCGTCGGCGACCTCTTCGCCTCGATAGAGGACACCGGGCACGTCTGCGGCGAATCCTTAGGCCGAAACTCCGAAGAATCGCCAGTGACGGTATGGTCGGGAAACAGGCATAGTACTTCGTCCAAAGCCATGAGGTCTCTCACCTGCTGTTATTATAACGAACGTGTAGGCGGACCTGATCCAGAATTAGAGGTTCCTGGGTTGTGGTCGCGATCCATCCTCGTCGGGCGAGCGTGACCTGAAGCTCATTTTCGCCTTGATGTAAAGACGGAGCAGTTAACGGACAGGCCACCCGGGTATTGGTCGTGGCAGGGGCAGACTCCGCAGAACTGATACCCTCCACCACTGAGATTCCGTTGACCTTAATGACGATTTCGTCATCGTCAGCGAGACCTTGAAATTCGAGTTCGAGCGTCAGTTCCTTGACCTGTGCTGAAGGCAGATCATCCGCCATCATCACCGGCATGGTGCAGGTCGATTGCCCCTTGGCCATGTTCAATTCGACAGGCAAATATCGCTGGGAGACGTGCCGATAGGCAGCCCAGGTGCGTTCCCGGCCCCCGGCGGTTACGGTATAGATTTTGTCCTGCCGAGATAGAAGCGTCGGATCGCCGATTTCGGACAGGGCCTGGCGGGCGTGCTCTCTTATCCCATCTTCCTTATCAAATCCCGCGAAATAATTAAAAAGGTAAATTCCGTCCGGCTTGCCACTCCAGAGGTACATAGCCTGGGCTCGAACGAATTCGATCCCAAGAAAGCCGCTCAGACAGGGGTAGATATGCACCCGATACTGACGCCCTAAACGCACCCAATCGGCAACGGGGATAGTAAACGGACAGCACCGCCCGCCGGGTACGACAATGTCAATTAGGCCTTCGCTCATCCACGTTTCAACGTCCAGTCCCAGGAAAAGGCCCTGGTCGAGTGTCCTCGGCACCCTGACCGCGAGTTCTATCTGCCGGCCTCGGGCATCTCCAAGTTGTTTCGTGCGGTTGCGAATGCGACGAATGAAGCCGGTCATGATGCCAATATGCTCCGGCCTGGCCGGTTGGCCGTGCAGAGACGGTCTGAAAAACATTGGCATGGTCAGAAAATCCAGTTCCATACCGTCTACGTCGTAGTTCCGGCAAACCTCTTCGACCACGGCGAAGAAACGGTCGCGGACCTCTAACCGGGCATAATCGAGGGCGGAGTAGTACCAGCCTACCCTGTCCAGGTTTCCGACGTACCCCCTGAGCATCAACGGATTGTCCTGGAAGGAGTCTGGTTTCGAGGCCGGCCACTCTTCCACCAGCCACTCCGGATGCTCCCGCTTGATGCGGTATCCGTGGTGCTTGTCCATGGTGGCGTCGTGGGTGTCATTCATCCGCAACGATCCAAAAACCTCGAACCGCTGGGCTCGACAGAAGTCGACGATCATCTGTAGCGGGTCCTGCCCGGCGTCAAAATGCTTTTGATTATGCTCGAACACATCGTAGCCCGGTATCTGGGTAGGATATCGGAGCATGTGCTGACCGACGCACCACGAGACACTGTCCACCTGGCTGCCCACGAGTGGAGCCAGCCGATCGTCCAGGTAGCGGCGGACATCAGCATACGATTTGGGAATTCCTTCTTCGTTGTAAATGATGCGGCGCTTCATCGATCATCCTAACGGTTATCAAGAATACAGGCTTCCAGCATTGGCAAATGTGTTTACCCGCACTATCTATGCGATAGTCCAACTCCCGGTGGGCCGGTTCGCAAGTTAGCTCACTGTTATGGTTATGCAGTTTGTAAGCATCTTCGGCCCGGTCAAAAAACAGAGGTGCTTCCGATGAAGCCTGGCCCCGTACCGGCGGGACGCCCGGGCCGGGCTCACAACGCACGTACACGTACTGCGCTGTCCGAATGGCCCGAAGAAGAACGAACGGTTGGTTCCTCAATAATATTCGGTCGTCGCATGGACATGCTCCTTTTCGAGAACGGTCCCAGTCGATTGAAAGCAGTCTATTCCTGTTCTATTCGTTTGAGCCACACCCGCTTCCAGATACCGCCCTGGCCCGAGCTATCGATCACTTTCACTACGACCTCATTAGTCTTGCCATAGTGGACCAGATTGGTGACCTCCATCTCGAACGGTTTCTTGCGATGGCCTCGATATTCTCCCACCTTCTGGGCATTGACCCACACGTCGGCGGCATTGTCCACCGCGTTGAACTTCAGAGCCAGCCGCTGACCCTCCAGTTTCTCCGGCACATCGAACTTGACCCGATACCAGGCCACTCCGTTGTAGCCCGGATAGCCCTGGGCCTCCCAGGGCAGGCTCACCCTGATGGGGACCCACGCCGACAGGTCATCCTGGGGCAGAAACCACCGGCCATCACCAACTCCCTCGGGGTCGACCCGGATCTTCCATTCGATGGGAAGCATCGCCACTATGTGCGCTGATTTGAGATCCTCATACAGGTTCAACCCAAAAATACCGTTCACGTTTGCACCGTGGATCATCCGGCGAATCGTTTTCACATTCAAGGCGTGCTGACCTTCGATTTCGTCAAAGAATTCTTCCCTTTCCTTGTACAAATGTAAAAACTGCTCCTGCTCGTCAGCGCTCAGGATCCCCTTTTGCATCAGCTGGTTGATCCGTGACTGTAACATCACGTACCTGAGCCCCAGAGCGACGAAATCCACCCGCTTGCGGTATAAACCGTTCGCTCCGGCTTCGGCCCGGGCTTTGGTCAACAAGGCTTCGGCCTGAGAAAGAAAATCCTCGTCGTAGTAATCCGCGAGAACGGCATAGAAGAAGGAATGATCTAGGAAGCCTTCCGCTGCGATCCGGTCGGTCACCTGCTCGCAGAGTTCGTAGTACTGGCGTACGGATCGTGCGGCCGGACCGAATGCGTAATGATAAAAATCGGCGAG
>SDBU01010927.1_pt1 | contig 10013 bp, 8 predicted proteins | sample 2277071 | NCBI WGS metagenome assembly SDBU01 (sample SAMN10397929, study PRJNA504765) | marine sediment metagenome | isolation source: marine sediment core GS08_GC12, 126 cmbsf | place: Arctic Ocean: Gakkel Ridge, Loki's castle | collected 2008 | reverse complement strand
CGGCAAAACTGCCTACCATAAACCAGTTGAAACAATGGAAAACCATCTGTTTACAACACGCAGGTTGTCCATAATTCGATTACTCCGACAGACTGCTAGAGAGGGGGAAAGCACAAGGCTTATCCGCCGGCAACGGCGGCTGCCTGCTTTCCTCTTTTCCTTTGTGCACCTGCTGTTTCCGCTGATGGATATGTGGACAACTCCCCGCTCGCTCCGAGTTGCCCACATATCCACAGCCTCTATTACCACTTCAACTCAGCACCGTCCAGATTATCAAAATCAAAGAAAGGAGGGGACAACCCGGGTAACATTTTCTTTTGACTTGACAGGATGAGCAAGGGAGCAGTGTTGTATGCCAGGGTGAGCGGTGACGACCGAGGAAAAGAGGGGCGCAACCTGGCAGGGCAGTTAGAAATGTGCCGGGAGTATGCTGAGCGCCATGGCTGGCATGCCGTGGCAGAACTCGCAGAGGATGACAGGGGAGCCTCAGGCGCAGCACTTGAGCTGCCCCAACTGGACCGAGTGCTTGAAATGGCGCGGGCCAATGAGTTTGATCTGTTGGTGACCAGAGAGATTGACCGCTTGAGCCGCAATCTTGCCAAGCAGTTGATCGTAGAGCAGGAATTAAGGCGGGCTGGCGTAGAAATCCAATACGTCTTGGGCGACTATCCTGACACCCCAGAGGGCAGCCTAATGAAGAATGTCAGAGCTGTCATAGCTGAGTACGAACGCCTCAAGATTGCCGAGCGAGTGGTACGAGGACGACGGAACATCGTGAAGAGAGGACTTTGCTTTACGTATAGCTGAAGGACTGGAGTACGCCGACGAGGACTTTGAGACGCGACGACAGGTGATAGAAATGCTGGACGTGCGGGTAACGTTGACACTGGAGGATGGCGAAAAAGTGGCATACGTGCGGGGCGTACTTGGCGATGCTAGTTTATCGGTTGCGTCTACTATTTTGTCAAATTGCAAATCGGCAAGGGCATTTGCCAATCGAGCCAAATGATAGTAAAATATGAATTAAGTCAGGAACTTTTCTCCCGCTCGCCGAAGGTCTCCCGACCGAGGCGAACTGGGCCCTTCGACAAGATCAGGACAGGCTCGGTCAGAGACCTTCGCCCAGCACAAGGGTACAAACACTGAGAGGTAAGACTTGATCAAAACCTTCGATGTTCGCAATGTCCTCTTGGTTAACAAATTGCAGGATCAAGGCCTGCTGCTTAACCTGGAGGAGGCATTGACTCAAACATATAGGCATAGGCCGCTTTTAGCAGCGCTGGTGGGGTGGCTCTCCTTACAAGGGGCAGGGGTCTCTACCTATGTGTGCGATGAGATGGAAGGTGATCGGCAAATGGCAGGCTTCGCCCAGGTGCGCCTGAGAAAGGAGAGTTCCGAAGCCGATGTAGTTTACTTGGCCCCTTCCCTGTCAGCGGCTGGAGAAGCCATGACCATCTGGCGGCGCCTGTTAGAGAAACTGTGCCGTGAGGCCGGGGAGCAGGGTATCCAGCGCATCTTTGCTCGCCTGCCTGAGGATGGGCTCGAGGTCGCAGCCTTCCAACTGGTGGGGTTCAGCATCTACACTCAGGAAGACATCTTCCGCCTGGCGAAGATGCCACCCGGTCTGCCTAGCCCTGAAAAGAAAACCGTACGCCCCCAGCAGCCCGCCGATGGCTGGGGACTGCAAGGACTCTATGCCGCCATTGCCCCTCGCATGGTGCAACAAGTGGAGAACTTGACGGCAAAAAAGTGGGAGGCTACACCTGGCCCGTGGCTGAGGCCAGCCAGACGCGAGGGCTGGGTGCTGGAGGATAAGGGAAAAGTCATAGGCTACGCGCGGATTCGCCAAGGACAGACCGGCCACTGGCTAGAAATGCTCCTCCATCCCCAGGCCTACGAGCGAGCCGACGAGCTCGTCGTCCAATCGCTTTCTCTCCTGGCGGAATATCCGCCCCTCCCCATCTACTGCTGTTTGCGAAGGTATCAAGGCGGGATTAGGGTTCCGCTCGAGGCCCAGGGTTTTCAACTCTTCGCCAGCCAATGTGTGATGATCAAGCACACCACCGTCCGGGTTAGGAAGCCAGTCTTGAAGCTGGTACCAGCCCTGGAGAAGAGAGCCGAGGCAGCCACCCCGATGATGAAAACGCAAGGAAATGTCAAATGACTAATGAGCCAATGACTGACTGGCCAACCTCTGACGCACGGCCCTTCGACAAGCTCAGGACGCAGCCTGAAGACACTGTCCCCAACTCGACCACGGCTACGCTTAAACCATCCGACCACCACGTGCAACAAATGAAGATAACCGATGACCTGGAAGCATTGTTAGCGGTTCTGCCCCCCTACATCGAGCAGGTGCTTCGGGAGGCCAACGAGGGCGATGACCTGCTGGAGATCGTGTTGGACCTGGGACGCCAACCGGAGGCGCGTTTTATCAACTACGAAATCACCCTTGATGAGAACGAAGTCACCGAGAAGGAAATCGAGCACGTGGTCTCCCGCATCGGCGAGTTCGATGGCGATAACCGGGCGGGGATCGAGCGCACTCTGCATCGCATCTCGGCCATCCGCAACCGCAAGGGGGGCATCGTGGGCCTCACCTGTCGCGTGGGGCGATCTGTCTACGGCACCATTGACATCATCCGAGACATAATCGAGTCGGGCCAGAACGTCCTTCTTCTGGGCCGGCCGGGGGTGGGCAAGACGACCATGCTGCGGGAGACAGCGCGCGTCCTAGCCGAGAAGAAACGGGTGGTGATCGTTGACACCTCCAACGAGATCGCCGGCGACGGCGATATCCCCCACCCTGCCATCGGCCGGGCGCGGCGCATGCAGGTGGCCACCCCCTCCCTCCAGCACGAGGTGATGATCGAAGCGGTGGAAAACCACATGCCAGAAGTGATCATCATTGATGAGATTGGCAGGGAGTTGGAGGCGGTCGCCGCGCGCACCATCGCCGAGCGAGGGGTGCAGCTCATCGGCACGGCCCACGGCAACACCCTGGACAACCTGATGATGAATCCCACCCTGGCCGACCTGATAGGCGGCATCCAGAGCGTCACCCTTAGCGACGAGGAGGCCCGGCGTCGGGGCACCCAGAAGTCAATCTTGGAGCGCAAAGCCCCGCCCACCTTCGACGTGGTGGTGGAGATCCAGGATCGGCAGCGGCTGGCAGTGCATCACAACGTAGCGGCTGCCGTGGATGCCATCCTGAGAGGTCGCTCGCTGCCAGCCGGAATCCGTTATCGCAATGAGCAAGGGGAGGTGCAAATTGAGGAGGCAACTCTCTCGCCCCCCAGCCTGGGGGAAGGCCCCATTCGCCCCCCATCCAAGCCCGCTGCCCCCCTGGCGGCCTTGCACGTCTATCCCTACGGCATAGCCCGCAATCGCTTGAATCAAGCTGCCAGCCGCCTCCACCTTCCTGTGGTCATCGTAGACGACCTGGAAAAGGCTGGAGTGGTAATCACCCTGAAGCAATACTATCGCAAGCGCCCCCGGGTCATCGCCGATGCAGAAGAGGGGGGCATCCCCCTCTACGTCCTGCGCTCCAACACCATCAAGCAGATGCAGGATTGTCTGGCTGACATCTTCGGCCTGAAAGTGGAGGAAACGGACCCCTTCGCCATAGCGATGCGTGAGACCCAGGAAGCCATCCAGAAGGTGCTGGCTGGTGCCAACTCGGTAAACCTCTCTCCTCAGAATGCCTACATCCGCCGCGGCCAACACCAGATGGCTCGCCAGGCGAATCTCATCTCCCACAGCCGTGGCAAGGAGCCGAGGCGGAAGGTGAGGATTTATCGGGAGTGAGGGAAGAAGAGAACTTGAGTTTATTCATCACCTTCGAAGGCCCTGAGGGCAGCGGCAAGACGACGCAGATAGAGCTTTTGAGCAGTTATCTTGAGGAGAAGGGCTATCCCGTGCTGGCCACGCGCGAACCAGGGGGGACGAGCATCGGCGACCAGATCCGAGCCATCCTCCTCGATCCCCAAAACACCGAGATGCTGCCCGCCAGCGAGGCTCTGCTCTTCTCCGCAGCGCGGGCTCAGATAGTCAATCAGGTCATCCGCCCCCACCTGGCACGAGGTGGCATCGTCCTCTGTGATCGCTACGCCGATTCGACCCTGGCCTACCAGGGTTACGGCCATGGCCTGGAGCTGGAGACGCTGCACACCATCACCGCCCTCGCCACCGGGGGGCTGAAGCCGGATCTGACGGTCTATTTGGATGTTGACGTTGAGGACGGATTGCGGCGCAAGCTGGCGGCGCACAAAGCGGGCCATGCGGAGTGGAATCGCCTGGACCGACAGGATGCGGCCTTCCACCGCCGAGTGAGGGAGAGCTACCTGCAGATGGCAGCCAGAGAGCCCAATCGCTGGTTGCTGATTGACGCCACCCAACCCCTGGAGGTCATCCAGGCCTCGATCAGGGCTGGGGTGGAAGCGAAGTTGGATGCCAGACGTAATCGCTAAGTGGGGGTGATTGCCGAGATGAAATTGATCATGAGCATTGTTAACCGCGACGATGCCAGGGGATTGGTCGAGGCTCTGCTAAGGGAGGGACACCGGGCAACGATGGTCAGCACGACCGGAGGTTTCTTGCGGGCAGGGAACACGACTATCTATGTGGGCGCCGAGGACGAGAAGGTAGACGAAGTGCTGCGGTTGATCGAGGAGAACTGCCACACCAGAACCGAGTACGTTAACCCCTTACCGCCCATGATGGAGGCAGGGGAGTTGTATATACCCACCCCTGTGGAGGTGCAGGTAGGCGGGGCTACGGTCTTCGTCGTTGACGTGGAGCGTTACGAGAAGCTCTAGCTGCTAAAACTCGCCTTCGGCGCCTGGCTCGCCTCCCAGATCGGGCATGGACTCCTCAATGTCCTCCGGGCTCTGTCCGGACTCCAGCCTGTCTATGACCTCATTGAACTCCGGCCCCAAGTCCTCACCCATCTCCCGGCTCATCTTACGCATCCAGCGACCCATTGATTTTGGATCGTTCTCGTCCAGGCCAGCCAGGCTGCTGGGGTCGGCCAGATTCTCCAGGCGGCTATCCTCGGACCTGGCCACAGCGACGCGAGAGACCAGGCGGGTCAGGCGCTCTCCACTGCAGAAGGAACAGCGGGGCGGAGTCTCCTCAATTACCAAGAAGCTCCGCCAGAAGAGAGTCACCCGCCGCCCACAGTCGTTGCAACGATATTCATAGATTGGCAAAGTCATACCTCCTGGGGAATGAGTAACGAGGCGCTGGCCCTCATCACTCTTTGATTATCGTAATTATAGCTCAAATCGCTCCTGGAATCAAGTCGAAATTGGGTATTGGATATTGGCTATTAGAATCTCAAACCCAGCGGAACACGATCCGTATCACTTAGAATCCAACCCGCTACTGGTCGTCATCTCCGGCCCTTCAGGCGTAGGGAAGGACGCTACCTTGAACCGCATGGAGGAAATGGGCTATCCCTTTCACTTCGTGGTCACGACCACCACGCGGCCCAGAAGGCCCAACGAGGTGGATGGGGTGGATTATCATTTTGTTTCCGAGCAGGAATTCGCCGAGATGTTGGAGAAAGACGAACTTCTGGAACACGCCATCGTCTATGGGCAACACAAGGGCATCCCCAAGAAGCAGGTGCGGGAAGCTCTGGAAAGCGGCAAGGACGTCATCATGCGCATAGACGTCCAGGGTGCGGCCACCATTCGCCACATCGTGCCCCAGGCCGTCCTCATCTTCCTCACCGCTTCCTCAGAGGAGGAGCTGAGCCGACGACTTGAAAAGCGCAAGACCGAGACCCCCGAAGGCTTGGAGAGGCGTATCGCCACAGCTTGGGAGGAGATGAAGCGACTGGATGAGTTTGACTACGTGGTGGTTAACTGCGATAATCATCTCGATGAGACAGTGGAGACCATTGCCGCTATCATCACCGCCGAGAAGTGCAAAGTGAAACAGCGAAAGATCGAATTGCGAGGAGGCGTTCGATGGGAGAAGTAAAAGCAGGAGGTATCCGGCAGTCCGTCATCGCTGGCAGTTGGTACCCCGGCCAGCCCGATGTGCTGCGGCGGACGCTGGAGGGCTATTTGGCGGACGCCGAAAAAGTGAAACTGGAGGGGGAATTGAAGGCGCTCATCAGCCCCCACGCCGGCTATGCCTATTCCGGCCCCACAGCGGCCTATGCCTATCAGCAACTGGAGGACGGCCCCGCTTTCGAGACTGTAGCCGTCCTCTCACCTCTCCACCAGGCGTTCTTGGGCCGCTTCGCCGTCACCAGGGCGGGCTATTACGAGACCCCGCTGGGGCTGGTGGAAGTGGACGCCGAGTTGGTGGAGGCGCTGGACAAGGAGGTGACGCTGAACCGCGTAGGGCTCGACCGCGAGCACTCACTGGAAATCCAGCTCCCCTTCCTTCAGCAGATTCTGGGCGCCTTCACTCTGCTGCCGGTGATGTTGGGCGAACCCCTGACCAGCGACCGAAGTCTGGCGGCTTGCCGTGAGTTGAGTGCGGCTCTGGCCAAGCTGCTGCGTGATAGAAAAGCGCTCATCGTCGCCAGCACCGACCTGTCGCATCTCTACGACTACGACGAAGTCATCCGCCACGACAGGGTAATGACCGAGCTGGTGGAAAGCTTCGACGTCGAGGGGTTGGCTCAGGCTCTCATGGAAGGCCGCTGCCAGGCCTGCGGTGGGGCTCCTGTGGTGGCCGCGCTCCTGACCGCGCAAGCTTTGGGCGCGAACCGGGCCACGGTGCTCCATTACACCAACTCCGGCGACGTGACCGGTAACCGCCGGCCCGGCAGCTACACCGTCGGCTACATGGCAGCAGCTATTTACCAGGCTTAGCCGGTTTGAAGTTTAGAGTTTGAAGTTGGAAGTTCTGTAGATGACCTATGCTGAGGTAGTCGTCAGTACCCCCATCCGGCGACAAGTAATCTCAGGCCAGGAAGAAGAAGGCCCTGAGAATAGATATAGCCCTTTGAGCCTTGCCTTCCATTATTCCATCCCGCCCGCTCTACAAGAGAAGGTGGCTATCGGTCAACTGGTGCAGGTGCCCTTCGGCCCCCGTCGCCTGCAGGGCATCGTGGTGGGCTTGACCGACAGGGCCGCTGTGCCCGAGACCAGGGACATCGAAGAGATCGTTGACCCTGAGCCCGTTCTCTCCCCGGTGCAGATCGAGCTGGCCCGCTGGATCAGCAGTTGCTACCTTGCCCCCCTCATTCATTGCCTGCGCCTGATGCTGCCCCCGGGCCTGGAGCGGCGCGCCGAGCTCACCGTGGAGCTGAAGGCCGATGCTCCTATCCCCCCCGACCTGACGCCAGAACAACACAAGGTGATCGAGCTCCTGCGCCAAAAGGGCAAGCAGCGAGTGAAAGACCTGACGCGGACCCTCGAGATATCAGACCCACGCCCGGTCGTAGATCAACTGGCTCGCAGAGGCATAATCACCAAGCGCTCAGAATTTGAGAAGCCTCGAGTAAGGCCCAAGCGAGCCCGCTTTGTCCGCCTCATCGCCGACGAGGAGAGAATAGCCCGGGCCATCCCTCAGTTGGGACATTCGTCCAAGCAGGCCGACGTGCTGGAATTTCTATCCCGCAGCGAGGACCCCCTGCCCACCCTGGCCGATGTCTGTGCCAAAGTTGGCTACTCCACCACATCACCAGTCTACGCCCTGGCCGAGAAGTGCCTGGTACAGATCACCGAGAAGCGCACCCTTATCATCCCTCTGTTCTCGCCCAAGACCATAGACGAAGCCATTCCTCAGTTGGGCCATTCGTCCAAGCAGGCCGATGTGCTGGAATTCCTGTCCAGTAACGAGGGCTCTCTGCCCACCCTGTCCGATACCTGCACCAACGTTGGCTGCTCCAAAGCAACTATCCGTGCCCTAGCCAAGAAAGGCCTGGCGCAGATCACCGAGAAGCGCATTCTTATCATCCCTCTGTTCTCGCCCAAGACCATAGACGAAGCCATTCCTCAGTTGGGGTATTCATCCAAGCAGGCCGATGTGCTGGAATTCCTGTCCAGTAACGAGGGCTCTCTGTCCACCTTGTCCGATGCCTGCACCAAAGTCGGCTGCTCCAAAGCAACCATCCGCGCCCTGACCAATAAGGGCCTGGTACGGATCACCGAGAAGCGCACCTTTATCACCCCTCTACTCTCGCCCAGGGCCATAGATGCAGCCATCGCCCGTGACTTGCGCCGAGCCCCCAAGCAGGCGGCTGCCCTGGCCTTCCTGTGCGACCACCCCGAGCCGGTGGAGTTGTCGCACTTCTACAGGGACGCAGATTGCTCCCCTTCCGTGCTACGGGAGCTGGAGCGGAAAGGCTACGTGCAACGCTTCGACGAGGGGCCGGTAGTCATCCTATGTGTCCCTCCAGATCAAGTAGTGAACAAGATAGTCGAACTGCGTGGTGCCCAGAAGCAGGTAGAGGTGTTGGATTTTCTCCAGAGCAAGGAGGGTCCCATCTGTGCAAGTCAGGTCTATGCTGAGATAGGCTGCAACCCAAGCACGCTGAGGAATCTGGCTACTCACGGTCTGATCAGCCTAGAGGAAGAGGAGCCGGTAGTCATCCTATGTGTCCCTCCAGATCAAGTAGTGAACAAGATAGTCGAACTGCGTGGTGCCCAGAAGCAGGTAGAGGTGTTGAATTTTCTCCAGGGCAAGGAAGGTCCCATTTGGACAAGTCGGGTCTACGCTGAGACGGGCTGCAATCTGAGCACGCTGAGAGACTTGGCCGCTCATGGTCTAGTCAGCCTTGAGGAAGAGGAGCCGATGGTCATACTGCGCGTCCCTCCAGATCAGGTGGTGAACAAGATTGTCGAACTGCGCGGGGCCCAGAAGCAGGTGGCAGTGCTAGATTTTCTCCGGGGCGAGGAGGAGGCCATCTGGGTAAGCTGGGTCTACGCCGAAACGGGCTGCGACTTGAACAAGCTGAGGGAGCTGGCCGCCCATGGCCTGATCAGCCTGGAGGAAAAGGAGGTCTGGCGCGATCCGCTGGAGGGACGGCAGTTCGTCCTCGATGTGCCGCCGAAGCTGACGACGGACCAGGAGGCGGTGTGGAAGGTGATAAGGCAACAAGTAATGAGTCAACGAGTAACGAGGGATGAACCCAGCACCGGCTCTTCAGGCCGGCGTCCCGTTACTCGTTACCCGTCACTCGTTACTCTCCTCCACGGCGTCACCGGCAGCGGCAAGACGGAGATATACTTGCGCGCCCTGGATGCGGTGCTCAGGCAGGGAAGGCAGGCCGTCGTTTTAGTGCCTGAGATCAGCCTCACGCCTCAGACCATCCGCCGCTTCGCCGCCCGCTTCCCCGGCCGCATCGCCGTCATCCACAGCCGGCTCTCCCTGGGCGAGCGCTACGACACCTGGCGGCGCATCCGAGCCGGTGACGTGGACGTGGTCATCGGCCCGCGCTCGGCCCTCTTTGCCCCCCTGCGTCGCCTGGGGCTCATCGTTATTGACGAGGAGCACGAGGGTTCTTATAAACAAGAGCGAACTCCGCGCTATCACGCCCGCCAGGTGGCGGTGAAGCTGGCGGAGCTGGCGGGGGCGGTGGTCATCATGGGCAGCGCGACCCCCGACCTGGTCTCCTACTATCGCGCCCAGCGGGGAGAGTACACATTGCTGCGCCTGCCGAAGCGCATCCTGGGCCATCGGCGGCGGATCGAAGAGCAAAGAGTGAGTTACAAGCTGCGGGATACAAGTTACAAGTACTTAAGCGGCGAGGCATGTTATACCGATTTGCCGCCGGTGCGAATTGTTGACCTGCGAGAGGAGTTGAAGGCCGGCAATCGCGGGATATTCAGCCGCGCTCTTCAAAGGGCCTTGCGTGAAACTTTGGATAATAATCAACAGGCCATTCTGTTCTTGAATCGCCGTGGGGCGGCCACCTTCGTCATGTGCCGCGACTGCGGCCACGTCCTCAGGTGTAGCCGTTGCGAGGTGCCCCTGACCCATCACCTCCGCCGGCATGGCACTGGAGAACCTCAACTGGTCTGCCACCACTGCAACCGGCACGATCC
>SDBU01010926.1_pt1 | contig 10013 bp, 12 predicted proteins | sample 2277071 | NCBI WGS metagenome assembly SDBU01 (sample SAMN10397929, study PRJNA504765) | marine sediment metagenome | isolation source: marine sediment core GS08_GC12, 126 cmbsf | place: Arctic Ocean: Gakkel Ridge, Loki's castle | collected 2008 | reverse complement strand
GGGGAATACTGAGTAGCATCATAGACATAGTTGGCATTGTCAGCCCATGCTATTTGGCTTTGAGCCAGGCTCTCAGCAGTAGCCCGTTCATCGATGGTAAAAGCGGCTTTGGAGCTAGTAAACAGGCCACTGAGAAAAGTAACGGCAATTGTGGCTAAAATCGCCAACGCCACTAGCGTTTCGAGGATGGTTATCCCTGATTCTCGGCGAGTACCGGTCTTTGACTTTGTCGACAACGGCATTACCTTCTCCTTAGCAGTGGCTAGAATGTCTGGATCATCTAATAGATGGTAGAAAACAAAGTTATGGCAATAACGAGGGAGTGTTTTTTATCTTTAGCCTTAGCCTCGTAGCTTTGAGCTACTGCCAATAGCGTAATACTGAGGTTGCTGGTTTCCTCACCGGCTCTGACCATCTGCACCATCGTCGGCAGGAAAAGCTCGTTCTTAGCCATTGGCCGCGCAGTAACCACGTTGTAGCCGGCCTCGGTTAGAGTCCACAGGAGGAGATTATTTACAATCTCCTCATCATCAACAACCAGTACCTTTCTCTCTTCTCTACTCATTTTTATGCCTCAGAAAGGCATCGACTACCTCGGGGTCAAACTGAGTTTCTTTACAACGCTCTAGCTCGGCGCAAGCCGCTTCATCGCTTATTGCCTTTCGGTAGGGACGCTCTGATGTCATAGCCTCGTAAGCATCAGCCACCGCCAGAATTCTGGCACCGAGCGGTAGCTGATAACCTTTCAACCTATCTGGATAACCGATGCCATCGAAGCGATCATGGTGATTTCTAATAAATTTTAAAATTTCCTCATCGCCGGCAATAGGACTTAAAATACGCTCTCCTACTTCAGGATGTTTTTGTACATGCTGAAATTCCTCATTGGTTAAACCGCCCGGCTTATTTAGAATTGATTCTCTCACTCCTATCTTGCCGATATCGTGAAACTGCCCGGCTAGTACTATCCTGTCAATACTCTCCTCTGACAAATCTAACTCTCTAGCTATGGCTGCTGAAATGTCAGCCACCCTTTGTGAATGGCCACTAGTATATATGTCCCTGGCTTCCAGGGCATAAGCCAGTGCCCTTATTGCATTGAGGAATGAGGCACGGATTTTTCCCGCCTGTTCGGTGACTTTGTCTTCCAGATGCTGCTGATACTCTCTGATTTCGATCTCCAGCCTCCTTTTTTCCAAGGCTCGGTCGATGCTGAGAAGAACGCCATCAAGGTTAAAAGGCTTGGTGATATAATCATAGGCGCCCCGTTTCATACACTGGATAGCAATGTTAATATCGTTAGCTCCCGTAACCATAATTACTGCGGTATCTGAGTAGCTGGCTTTTATTTCTGGTAGTAATTCAATGCCTGATTTGCCTGGCATATTAATATCTAGGAGCGCCAGACTCACTGCTTCCTTTCTCAACTTATCAAGAGCTTGCTCCACACTACCAGCCCCTTGGCACTGGTAACCCTCATTTGATAGCTTCCTGAGGACAACTTTCCTTATAGAATCCTCATCATCAACAACCAGTATGTTTTCTTGCCTAGTCGTCATTTTCCTATCGTCTTTAATGCTTCTTGCACTGTCCGTTTTAGTTCTTTGGGGGTAAATGGTTTGGGTAAAAACAACTTGGCAGCTTGTTCGAGAAAATTCTTCGTATCTCCACCCATTAGGTCTCCACTGGTGAATATTACCTGCCTTGACAATTGCGAATATTTCTTTTGTAGCCATTGATAGAACTCGTTACCGCTCATTTTGGGCATCCTGATGTCAATTAGGCAAAGATCATATGGCTTCGCCTCTATCATATCCTGAGCTACCCTACCGTTGGTCGCAATATCCACACTAAGTCCTTCTCTCATGAGGACACTGAAGCAAACCTGGCAAATCTCTGGTCCATCTTCAACTATTAGGATTCTATTTTCAGTGGCACCAGCGTTTTTCATCTCACTACTCCTCATCTGTCATTACTGCCTGATAGGTAATTCGATAACAAAACTGGCGCTTTTGCCCAACTTATTTCAGTTTAGTGGTGAAGGAGGGGGCAAAGATGTGCCCCAGATTCTCTTCAGCAATCGCAGATCCATCATCCGCCAAGGAAGATCCGCTTGATATTTTTCGCATGCCAGGTATGTTCCTTATTTTTCCAGTCTCAGCATACAGCTAGGATGCTAAAAAAAGCCTAAAAATTTAGGGGGGGGGTCTAAACATTTTCTAAACAGTTTTCAGGAGATATTACTAACTTGTGGTTTAAGTAGTCTTTGATAGTAATATCCTGCCAGTTAAGGAACAAACTGGCAGGAGTAAGGTGGTGGGTTGAACCTGGAGGAGGAATTCCTACTGCAATGGTGTCCGGAAGGAATGTTGCTCAAATCACATCATGCAAAAAGGACCGTAGGAGGTTTACCACTAGAAGAAGCGAGGGAAGAGACGCTGCTTAGTATGCATGTAACACTACTAGACGCCAGGACTGGTAATCACCTAGTAATGTCAGCTCAACGAGTCGACAAAGGTTTAATACACTATACAAAAAGATGTATTGTTACATATGGTTCATTTGTAAGGACTTCAGCGTTTGACCATCTTTTAATGGCTTGATAGTAGAGCGTGTGGCTGTTAACCGCTAGGCTGTAAGTTCGAATCCTGCATGGGAGCCCACATTGGAAGTTGGAGTGCACCTCTATGATTGGACAGAAAGGGTTAGGAGGGTCGGGCGGGGTGATCCATTATTCTGTTGAATAAGTAGAAACTATTCAAAGTCATCCGGTGAGCGATAGCCCAGAGCCGAATGAAGCCTCTTCTGATTATAGACCTCCTCAATAAAATAGGGAAGCCTGGTTACCACATCCTCAAAGGTCTCATACTCACATAGATACACCTCCTCGTGCTTCAGCGTTTTGAAAAAGCTCTCCATCCTGGCATTTTCATAGGGATTGCCCGTGCGCGCCATGCTGATTTCAAACCCGTGGCACTTCAGTTCGTCTATGTATTCGCCTGAGGCATACTGCACTCCCTGATCTGAGTGATGGATGATATCTGGCCCTGGCTTACGTACAGACATGGCCATGCGGAGAGCTTCCAGGGTCAGCGCAGTATCGAGTCTGGTGGAGACAGCATAGCCAATTACCCGCCGCGAGCAGGCATCCAGCATTGCCGCTAGATAAACAAAGCCAGTCCGGATGCGGATATAGGTGATATCAGCCAGCCACACCTGGTTTAATTGACTAATAACCTTCCCTTTCCAGCGCGTATTGATTTAAATCGCAGACTTGCCCTTAATGGGTATCAATGCTATTCTACACGTAAAATATGTGATCATGGCAGGCGAAGTCATTGAAAAAGGGAGGTCTCCTACTGAATTTTACTAATTAGAGGAGGTAAAAGACTATGGATTGGCAAGAAGAATACAGAAGAAAGCTGGTTTCGGCTGAAGAGGCAGTAAAGACAGTTAAATCTGGCGATGTGATTGATCTTCGGCCGTCATGGGACGGCGAGCTTGTCATAGAAGCGTTGTTTGCCCGAAGGAACGAGCTCCAAAATGTTATGGTTTTCCACGGTTACACAAATCTGAACCCCGGCTGGTGGAACCCGGGGTCAGAGGATAGTTTCATCATGGTCCCCGGCGGATTCCAGACTAAGACACAACGGAATCTATTGGATATTCGTAGATGTGATTACTTTCCCCATGGCTATTCCAATTACTTTAAAGCTGACGAAAGACCGGGCGAGGGCAGACAGGTTGATGTTGCCGTAAGCGTTGTTTCGCCACCGGACAAACATGGCTATTGCAGCTTTGGCCAGAGCCCCTGGTACACTAAAACGGTCTGCAAAAAAGCTAAAAAGGTAATCGCCGAGGTCAACAATAATTATATTAGAACCTATGGTGACAACTCTGTCCATGTCTCTGAGATCGACTACTTTGTTGAGTACACGCCGAAGCGGTGGACCCCTGCTGAGATTGAGGAATATCTAGCAACATTAGAGGATAAGGCGCGCCAGCGAAAGCTTAGACAACTTATTGAAAAAGTCCAGCCAAAATGGCGCTCCTATTTGTTTCGCCAACTCCTACCAATGAAGACTGAGAACCTCACTGAAGACATACTGCGACCTCTCTACACTGGAGCTCCACCCACAGAGGAAGAGAGACGCACGTTGGAGTTTGTGGCCAGCTTAATCCGAGACGGCGATACTTACGAGATAGGTGGTGGCGGCAGTATAATCCAGCTCTACATCGATGACTTTCTGGAGAATAAGCATGACCTTGGTATTCACACCGAGCACAATGGGACAGGCTTGGTAAAACTGATGAAGGGAGGGGTAATCACCGGTAAATACAAGACAATCAACTGCGGTAAAGTTGTGCAGACCTGTATTACAGGTCTGCCCCCAGAGGATGTTGAGTACCTTGATATGAACCCTATGATTGAGCTCTATCCCGTCTCTTACGTTATTAATGTCAGAACCATTGCTGCTCATGACAATATGGTTTCAGTTAATCAAATCCTCTCGATAGACCTCACCGGGCAGATTACTGCTGAGAGCGGCGGTGGCCCCCGTCAGATTGGCGGACCAGGTGGACAGCCAGCATTCCACATCGGAGCCGTCCTCTCTAAAGGGGGTCGTGCTATCAGTGTAATTGAATCTACTCACTTTAATGGGGCTGTCTCTAGTATTGTTCCTTTCCTTCCCGAAGGAACGACGGTTACTATAACCCGTGACTATGCTGACTACGTGGTTAGTGAATGGGGTATTGCCAGGCTCATGGGCAAAACAATCAGGGAACGGGCTGAGGAGCTTATTAGGATTGCCCACCCTGACTTCAGATCTGAGCTGAGAAAGGCGGCTCAGAAGCTACGTTATCCATGATAGGGATTGTCTATTGAGCAGTTACCACAGAGGTTCCATAAGCGGGGTCATTAGCTAATTAGGAGATGCTTACCTTAAAGCGGAGGAGAGAGGGGAAGGACCTCAATAGAAGAAAGAACGACTATCGAGATAGTGAAGTAGCAGCACAACTATTGTGCACTGGTGAGTTCACTGACAGTAAGTTGCCACAGGGAGTCATTCGGAAGCAATTCTTGCCAATCCGATAAACGTGGGATTTGTCTCGGATGATGCTGACCTTCCCATGGAGAAGCGACGTCTAGCGCGATTCCTTTATCTCAATGAAAAGACCAACCTGTCATTTTGGTCTACTCAGCTTATGGACAGAATGCTTAACGAGCTAGAGATCTTCCAACCCGTAGTACTCGAGGCCAATCCTTCACTCTTGGCAAAGTTATGCCGTTACATTGTAACTACAAAAAAGGCAGCTTTTCAGCCCGGACTGATCGTTCTGACTTATGAATACCCCACGCATTTTCATTACCGCCAAATTAGTCGCGTCTTCAATGTGCCGATAGCAAGTTCTTATGGAACGACTGAAACCGGATATGTGTTCCTGCAATGTGAGGAGGGAAAGTTTCATCAGAACAGCGAATTCTGTCGGGTAGACTTTCAGCCTTTTAAACCAGAACACGGCGGCCCTTGGCTGGGCAAGATTTTGGTCACCACCTTTAATAATCTATGATACTATATTGTTCGTTTTGATGTAGGAGACTTGGTTCGTATTGACGAGAATGGTATGTGCTCCTGCGGTAGAAATTCAGGTGTGATATTGTCCGCAATTGAAGGCAGGGGTGACCTTTCCCCCAAAAACTAGGCCAGTTATAATGTGTTGGTCTAAGGATTAGAAAGGGGGCACAAATGGTAAGAAGAGCTTACAGTCCGGAACAAATCATCAACAAACTGAGAGAGATTGAAGTCATCATCAGTCAAGGAGCCACCGCTGCCGAAGCCAGCAGGAAGGTAGGCATCACGAATCATAGGGTGCTTCTAGAACTTGTTCGCTGCTCTGGCTTAGACTACCTTTAGCATCGTATCCACAGCCGTCTTTGCCTTAAGGCGAATCTCCTCAGGAACTTTAACCTCGGGGGTCATCTCCTGTAAAGACCATAAGACGCTCTCCAAAGTGATTAACTTCATTCTGGGACAGACTGCCTGTTCAGAGGCAGGGATGAATTTCTTGCCCGGGTTCTCCTTTCTAAGCCGGTGTATTATACCTATTTCCGTTCCCACAATCATCTCTTCTGCCTCGTTTTCACTGGCAAATCGACACATTCCTCCGGTGCTCAAAACTTCATCAGCGAGAGAAATAACCTCAGGTCGGCACTCTGGGTGGACGACTACTTTGGCTTGGGGATACTCCTGCCTGAGGTTGGTAATATACTGCGGCTGTATCCTAATATGAGTGGGGCAAAAACCAGGCCAGAGACTTATCCTTTTATCCGTCTTGGTGGAGATATAATGTCCCAGGTATTGGTCAGGAACAAATAGTATCTCCTCGGCGTCCAGGCTTTCAATGACCTTGACGGCATTAGCCGAGGTGCAACAAACGTCTGACTCCGCCTTGACCTCAGCCGAGGAATTAATGTAGCAGACTACAATAGTACCCGGGAGTTCGCTTTTCCTCTCCCTCAGCCCTTCGGCGGTAATCATATCCGCCATAGGACAACCAGCATGTATATCTGGGAGTAGGACTACCTTGTCTGGACAAAGGATGGAGGCTGTTTCTGCCATGAAGTGAACTCCACAGAAGACTATTACATCGGCATCGGTCTTGGCTGCGTTTTGACTTAGCTCCAGGGAATCGCCTACGAAGTCGGCTATATCCTGAACCTCACCCAGTTGATAGTTATGTACCAGGATAATAGCATTTCCTTTTTTTTTAAGGCTTAAAATCTTGTCTATCAGTTCGGCATCCCTATTTTCCAACAGTCACTATCCTCCAGCTATTAGTATAGGCATTCATTCTCTTTCCTCTGACAAAGCCGATGAGAGTTATCCCTAAATCATTAGCTAACCTCACCCCCAAGTCGGTAGGAGCAGATTTTGAGATGACTATGGGGATTCCTCTCTTAGCTACCTTAAGTAATATCTCTGAGGAAACTCTGCCGCTGGTGATTATTAAGCGGTCTTCTGTGGGCAAATCTGTCAAAATACATTCCCCAAAGACTTTATCAATGGCATTATGTCTGCCTATATCCTCGTTGAAAACCAGGATACCCTTGGTATCACACAAGGCGGCGCTGTGAACTCCGCCCGTTGCTCGGTAAACCTGCGAACGATGTTGGAATTCCTTTACTAGAGCAAAGACTTCAATGGCTGACATGCCAGTTTGAGATTCTACTTTTGCCTGCCCCTGGGCGTCAGCCGCGCTATAAAAGGAGGCCCCTCTTCCACAACCTGAAGTTATAAACCGCCTGAATAAAACATCTCTGCCGAGCGCCACGCTCTCTTCGATTTCCACCCGAACTATACCCCTCCCCTCGTCAACTATTATCTTCTTGAGCTCATCCTTGCCATTGAGTAATCCTTCGGAGAAAAGAAAGCCGGCAGCTAAATACTTTAAATCTGTAGGGGAACAGAGTAGGGTTACCAGCTCTTCGTTGTTTAGGATGATGGTAAGGGGGAATTCTCTGGCAACCATGTCCTCAATGTTACGTCCACCCTCCTCAGTAAACCGCAATATAGGAATCTTCTCTACTTCATTATTATCCATCTTGTTTTATCCTTATCTGGTCTCCAGCCTTGACAAGTCCGCCACGAATTACCTTGGCAAACACCCCCTCTTTAGGCATGATGCATTTGCCTATCTGGCGGAAGATGGCGCACCCGGTATGGCACTCCTTACCAATTTGGCTAATTTCTAGGACGATTTCCTTACCCACAAGAACTCTTGTGCCCACAGGTAACGAGACTAAATCTATCCCTTCACTGGTAAGATTTTCAGCGAAATCTCCAGAGCCTACATCGAAGCCTAGACTTCGCATCTTATTAATACTCTCAATCGCCAGCAGGCTTACCTGTCGATGGGTGCAGCAATCAGCATGAGCGTCACCGACAAGACCATGATCTTCCCGGAGGATGCCCTCAGCTACTATTTCCTTCCTTATTCCCTTTTTCTTGCTCTTACAGACAGCTATAACTCTGCTCACTCTTTATCCCCCTGGAGTCTATATTTCTCAAGCGCACTGTAGAAAGCCTTCCAGAAGGGATCAACTATTGGATGCTCAAGCCTTTTCTCCTTTCCCCCCTCCACTAGAACCATTCCATTCCTTGGCTCGGTCAACTCACCGACGATGGAAGACTTGATATGCCTTTGAGACAGAGCCTCTACCATTCCCTGGGCTTTGTACTCTCGGCAAGCAATGATAAGTGTTCCCTCACTGATAGAAGCATAAGGATCGATCCCAAAGTGACCGCATATCTCTGTGACGCAGTCTTCGACTACGATCTGCTCCTTCTCTACCCTTACTCCCAAGCCAGCGGCCTGAGCCAGTTCATACAGCCCACCCCATATTCCGCACTCCGTAGCATCGTGCATGGCAGTTACCCCATTACCTCGAATGCCAACGCTCACCGCTGTCATTGCATCTTGCACTACCGACATCTTATAGAATATCCCTTGTGCTGTCTTGCTGAACCCGTGTCCGAACTGTCTCTCTATAAGCTCTGGGAACATGGTGGCAAAGATGCCTGTTGCCTCAATCGCCGGTCCTTTAGTGATGATTATCTTATCTCCTACCTGAGCCATGCTAGGGGTAACATACTCGTCTTTCTCACCGACACCGACCATTGTGGCTCCACCCACCATCGGATAATGACAATTTTCATATCTTGCAGTATGACCACAGATGACGGAGATTCCCAACCGCTTACACTCCCGATGCATGGTATCCCAGACTATCTCCAGTTGCCCTTTGGTCATCTCCATGGGAAGATTCAAATCTATGGATAGAAACCTGGGCTTCAGCCCACAGGTCACGGCATCGGAGGCGATGATGTGAATTGCAAACCAGGCTGCCCTCTCCCAGCCATATTGGGGGACGATGAACACCGGGTCACAGGTAAATGAGACTGCCTTGCCCCCGATTTCTACTATTCCGACATCTACTCCGTGCTGAGGCCCAACCAAAACCTTTTCACTCTTGGCCCCCAGGCGAGGAAATATCAGCTCGTTGAAGATGGCAGGTGAGATCTTACCGATTTCAGGTATTTCATTTACTTTCATTGTTTCTCCTTTTACTCTTGGCAAGATAGTCATCAATAGCCGATTTAAGCGCTTCCTCAGCCAGAACCGAGCAATGCATCTTGATTGGTGGCAGCCCGCCCAGGGCTTCAGCTACCGCCCGATTAGAGATTTCCAGCGCTTGTTCAATAGTTTTCCCTTTTATCATCTCGGTGACCATAGAGCTGGTGGCAATGGCGGCTCCACAGCCAAAGGTCTTGAATTTGGCATCAATGATGGTGCTATCATTTACCTTGATGTAAAGCTCCATGATGTCGCCGCACACTGGGTTCCCCACATGTCCGATGCCATCAGGATTCTCTATCTCTCCCACATTCCTCGGGTTCTTGAAGTGCTCCATCACCTTTTCACTGTATAACGACCATGTGTCACGCATGTTTTCTTCTCCTATCTAGGGCTTTTCAGAAGTGGCGACATAGCTCTGAGCTTGGCGACAATTCTAGGCAGGACGTCCAAGACCCGTTCTATCTCCTCCTTAGTAGACCACTTGCCTAGACTGAGCCTCAAAGAGCCGTGTGCCTGTTCATGGGAAAGCCCCATTGCCAAAAGAACATGGGATGGTTCGAGGCTTGATGAACTGCAGGCAGAGCCGGTAGAAACGCAAATGCCTTCCAGGTCAAGGTTTAGGAGCATAGACTCCCCTTCTACAAAATCAACACTTATATTGACGTTATTGGGCAATCTGGTTACAGGATGACCGTTCAACCTGGTGTGGTCAATCCGTTCTAGGATAGCCTTAATGAGCTGGTCACGAAGGCAGGTTAGCCTCTTCGCTTCCTCAATCATCTCCTGCTGGGCAATATGTGCCGCCTTACCAAAGCCTACAATACCGGGAACATTCTCCGTGCTCGCTCGACGTCTTCGCTCCTGCTCACCGC
>SDBU01010925.1_pt1 | contig 10014 bp, 10 predicted proteins | sample 2277071 | NCBI WGS metagenome assembly SDBU01 (sample SAMN10397929, study PRJNA504765) | marine sediment metagenome | isolation source: marine sediment core GS08_GC12, 126 cmbsf | place: Arctic Ocean: Gakkel Ridge, Loki's castle | collected 2008 | reverse complement strand
GGTGGACGAAATCGAGGAGAGCATCCAGCCTGTGATAGCCGAGACAGAAATGACAACCGCTTTCCTCACCGTGGAGCCGCAACAGGTGGCCGGATTGCGTCAGATTATGCGCGTGAAAAGCGCCGGCCAGGAACGCCTGGTACTCGATCTGCAAATATCCGTCGGCGCCAAAGAGCCGCACGACAGGGTGGAGATCATCGGCGACCCGCCATTCTCCATGCGCATTGAAGGCGGCATCTTTGGTAGGACGGCCACCATCGCCGCGTTGGTCAACACCATCCCCAAGATCATCACCGCCCCACCCGGCCTGCGAACGATGATGGAGTTGCCGGTGCCGCATGCGTTCTTTTGATCGCCGAAGGTCTCCGACCGAGGCGAAGTTATTGCCAAGCGAGCCGAAGTCTGCTATACTATTCTCAGCCGGGATTTGGCGCAAAATCATCGCCAGGAGGTGAATCATGTCTACCAGCAAGCGTCTAACTGAAGTGTTCGAGTCAGCCGAGGAGATCCCCTTTGACGACTCCTCCAAGTTCATTTTCTTCAGCGACTGTCACCGAGGTGACAACAGTTGGTCAGATGACCTGGCTCATAATCAGGTTCTCCTCTGGTATGCGTTGAAGCGATACTACGAAGATGGATTCACTTACATTGAAGTTGGAGATGGGGATGAGCTTTGGGAGAACAAGAAATTCGAGGATATACGAAAGGCCCACAGCCATATATTTTGGCAGATGCGGGAATTCCACAACGACAATAGGCTCTATCTTATCTGGGGAAACCACAACACAGACTGGAAAGAGCCAAAGAACGTAGAAAAACACCTTTACGAGTTCTATAACGAGCGCGCGGGCGAGAATGAGCCGCTGTTTGATGGCATCACTGTGCACGAGGGGTTAGTTCTTCGACATTCGGACACGGGCCATAGAATCTTCGTCGTCCACGGACATCAGGGAGACCTTTGGAGCGATCGCCTTTGGCGGTTCAGCAGGTTTTGGGTTAGATATGTCTGGAAGCCTCTTCAGATGGTTGGAATTAGAGATCCGACAAGTCCAGCGCAGAACTTCAAGAAACGGAGAGAAGTTGAGCAAAAGATCGTAGGGTGGATAGAGGCTAACGACAATCAAATGCTCATCTGTGGTCATACCCATCGCCCCGTGTTCCCTGGAGAGGGAGGACTACTCTATTTCAATGCCGGCAGTTGCGTCCATCCCCGCTGCATAACTGGGATCGAGATCCAGGATGGAAAAATAGAACTGATAAAGTGGTGGGTCAGACCGGATGACGAATCTGGGGTGTTGCGCGTTACGAGAGAGACGAAGGTGGGGCCCAAGAGACTGCAAGATTTCTCTACGCAAACAAAAAAGAAAAGTCCCGGAGCGCACCGCTTGCATAAATGAAAGGAGGCCGAAATGAAGCAGCAGATAGAGACGCGCCTGGCGACGGCAGTGCAGGATTTGCCGCCCGAAAAGATACTCCAGGTGATAGACTTTGCCGGCTACTTGCGCAGCAGGTATGCGCCCGACGCGCCACAACGCGGATCGTCCGAGGCGATATTGCAGGCGTTAGAACAGGTCGGACCGTTGCAGTTTGCAGCGGGGGAATTGGACACACTGTTGGCAGAGATTCAGACGATGCGCGAAATGGACATGGAAACCGATGATGAACTATCTACTTGATACCAATCACGCCAGTTGGCTGATGGCCCAACAGGCCCCCATCGTTGCCCGTCTACGCCAGGCCCAGGCCGGCGGCGACCGGTTCGGCGTTTCGGTAACGGTCTTGGGGGAGCTATATTACGCCGTGTACGCCAGCCAACGCCGTGCAGAAAACTTGCGCCGCTTGCAGTCATTGGTCGGAGCATTGTTGCTGTGGCCCTTTGACGCGCTGGCGGCGGAAGAGTTCGGGCGTATTCAGGCTGAACAAAAGGCCAAGGGCCGCCCTATCCCGCCGTTAGACGCTCAAATCGCAGCCGTAGCGAGGGTCAACAATTTGATCCTTCTGACAGATGACAAGCACTTTAAGTTTGTGGACGGTATCACCGTTGACAACTGGCGCGCCTGATCCCGGGTCGGTTTGTTAAGTTGCGGGCGTCCGGACCGCGAAGGGCACGAAATTGCGCGAAAGGCGCGAAAGGGGTTTCGTGATTTTCGCGGGCTTTCGCGGATTTCGTGATCCAAAGGCCCACGAAGCCACGGCAGCCGGAGATACGGCGCAGGTGAGGGAAATCGAGGCGGAGATAGACCGGCTGGCGGCGACCTGGCAGTGTTGGCGTGGAGGGTGAAAGGAGATTGAAATGGGTGAAGTGGTGGGAATCATATTGGGGATTGCCTTATACATTCTTCTCTTTATTCTCGGTCTCTTTCTGTGGAGGCAACGCAGAAGAAGGAAACAGCCAGAAACCAAGCAGGACCCAAAGGAAGAACTGTTGACTATTCTAGGTACTGTGGAACGCTATGCCCACGAAAAGGACCCGGAAATACGCAAGGCGATGCGAGATATTTCGGAGCTACTAGGGGATACTGCCGGACTCCGTGCGATGAATGAGGTAGATAAACAATGGCTTGCCCGGTACAAGACACTCGACGAGCTGAGGGAGGTAACACCGAGGGAGTTCGAGGAGCTTATCGCAACGATGTTCAGGCAAATGGGGCATTCAGTTATCCTTACGAAAGCCTCAAGGGATAAAGGCATTGACATGTTCCTGGACGACCGAAAGGCGATCGTGGAATGCAAAAAATACAAAGGCAGCGTGGGCCAGCCCGTGGTGCGTGACTTTTACGGGACGATGATCCACAACAGAGCTGAATGCGGTTACATCGTAACGACGGGCACGTTCAGCCTTCCAGCCCAGACCTGGGCCAAGGGAAAACCGATCCACCTTGTAGATGGGATGGAGTTGGTGAAGACCTTAGAGACGATTAAGAGCGAGCGGTCCGACGGCACACAGCCCGATTAGCCGGGACGTTAGGATCGGCGCCAGGCCGATGGGTTCAAGAGAGGGCAGTCTGCGACGGCGGGAGGGCGTCTGGCGTCTTTTCAGTCAGGCGACCGACCAGAGGAGCTGGCTGCCCGCCCGGTGGGATCGGGGCTAGACTTACAACCAAGACAAGCGCAGTCTGGCGGCCTTTTCGCCAGACTGCGCGGCCTGCGGATTCAGAGCCGATTGACAATGTTTTGAGGCTAAGTTACACTAATTGGGATTAGTGTAACCTGTTATGTTTAGGAGGGCCATGATGACCGGTATGGCCGAAAGGGTGGAGGCACGATGAACGAGTGGCTACCATGGATTGTAGCGATGATTGGCGTGGTTGGGACGATACTGGCCACCGGGGTTACTCTTGTGGTTGGGGTGTCGACCGCCTGGGTAAATCTTGTAGTTGGGCGAAAGCAAATACGGCCAGAAATTACAGACCATGGGTGTAGAGTGTCTCGTTTAGGTGTCTATACCTATTTCGATGAGAAGAATAAGCTCTCTCTCCCAGGTTGTCCGTATCTTTCCGCGGATGGGGCTCGTAGTTGTGCATTCCCGGTGGACACCGAGACAATAAAGGAGATGCTGGAGATTAATGAGGGCAAGTGCTATCTAGCAATATGGTCAGAGAAGTAGTCTTTCACTAATCCCATCAGCTGGGGGAGCTTAGAATGGCTTATGAGAATGAGCCTTCACGAAAGCAAAAAGCATTAGCCCCGACAGTGGGCATCTCCCCGCCGGTCTTGTCACGTCGCTCGGCGGGAAATTCCAGTCAAATTAGAAAGGAGCAATGAATCATGGGAACGATCAATATCGCTTGGTGGAATCTGCAAAACTTCTTCGACACCGATGACGACCCGATCTCCAAGGACTTCGAGTACACGGCAGAAGCGGGCTGGACACAGGAGGTGTTCGAGGCGAAAAAGGCCAACCTGGCCCAGGCGCTGAACGCCTTGCACGATGGCGCCGGCCCGGAGCTGCTGGCCGTGGCGGAGATCGAAAAAGACACGCTGCTGGCGGAACTCATCGCTGAGATGGGGAACCCCTACCTGAAAGTGGTCGAGGACCCGACTGGGACGAGAGACCTTCGCGGCATTGACGTAGCGATGGCCTACGACGAGCGAAAACTCTCCGTCCAATCCAAGACTTCCCACCTCGTTCACCTGAGGTATCGCACCCGCGACATTTTCGAGGTCGTCTTCGAGGTCAACGAGACGGGCGAAACACTGGTGGTCATCGCCGGTCACTGGCCGTCCCGTCAACTGGGAAGGTATCGCTCCGAGCCTTTGCGTTGCGCTATCGCCGAACACGTTGCCTATCTGGTGGAAGCCCACGTGAAGGTTGAGCCTGAGGTGTACGAGCAGTTGCGGGCTCAGGGCAACCTCGCCCCCGTGCTGCAAACGTGGGAAACGAAAGTGATGGTCGTGGGAGACTTGAACGACGAGCCGGGTGATCGGAGCGTGGTGGATCACCTGCGAGCCTCCAACGACCTGGATCGCGTGATCGGGAGAACGAACGACATTGATGACTTTGAAACGGAAACCGCCGACTACCGGGCCCAGGAGGTGTTCCTGTTCAACCCGACCTGGAAGTTTCTTCCGCAACAGCAAGTGGGCACCTACTTCCTGGATGGACTCAGAAGCGGTGAGAAGTTCGCCAACCGCTATCAGGTGCTCGACCAGTTGATCGCCAGCCGCGGCTTACTGACCGGGTCTGGGCTGACGCTGGATCTGGACAGCGTGGACATCTTTCGCGACTCTCTGGTGGCGACACCCAGCGGACGCCCCCGCCCCTTCAGCAAGACGACGAAGAAAGGAACGTCCGACCACTTGCCGCTGACGGCAGTGCTGCGATTTGGGAACATCGGCCGCCGCGTCACTGCCGCCGATCGCGTTATCGTAATGAGGGAAGAGTAATCGCATGACCACATTTCAGCCGTTCGACATGGAACGCATGATGTCCAAGTGGGAGAACGTCGTGGAGTACAACCTGTCGGAGAGCGGCGTCCACCCCGTCACCGTCCGCGAGCTGCTGGGCGATCCGACCCTGGCCGAGGAGCTGCTGGACACGGAGCTAAACTACCCCCAGACCAACGGCAGCGTCGAGCTGCGGGAGCACATCGCCGCCCTCTATCCTGGGGCGACGCCCGACAACGTACTGGTCACCGTCGGGTGCGCTGAGGCCAACTTCATCACCCTCCAAACCCTCCTCGCGGCGGGGGACGAGATGGTGGTGATGCTGCCCAACTACATGCAGATTTGGGGCATCGGCCACAATTATGGCTTTCGAGTCAGGGCTTTTCATCTCCAGGAAGAGCGGGGCTGGGCTGCCGACCTGGACGAGTTGAACCAGGTTGTATCGGAGAGGACGAAGCTCATCACCGTCTGCAACCCCAACAACCCCACGGGCTACATCCTCACTCCGGAGGAGATGGACGCCATCGTGGCCGCCGCCGAGCGGGTCGGAGCCTGGCTGCTGGCCGACGAGGTCTACCGCGGAGCGGAGCACCTGACCGATACCGAGACGCCCTCTTTCTGGGGTCGGTACGACAAAGTGCTGGCCATGAACAGCCTGAGCAAAGCCTACGGTTTGCCGGGGCTGCGCATCGGCTGGGTGGTGGGGCCGGCGGACATCGTGGACGAGCTCTGGGCTCGCCACGAGTACATCACCATCAGCGCCACCATGCTGGCCAACAAGCTGGCGACCATCGCTCTGTCTCCCCAGGTGCGTCCCCGTCTCATCCAGCGAGCACGAGACTACATCCGCCGAGGCTTTCCCATTCTGGATGGCTGGCTGGAGAGCCACGAGGAGACCTTTACCCTGGTCCCGCCCCAGGCGGCGGCCATCGCCTTCGCCCGCTATCATCTCCACGTCAACTCGATCGAACTCGTGGAGCGGTTGATGCGCGAAAAGAGCGTGCTCATCGTTCCAGGCGACCACTTTGGGCTGGATCATCACCTGCGAATCAGTTTTGGCCTGCCACCCGACTACCTGCGGGCAGGGCTGGACCGCATCCACCAATTGATCGTCGAGTTGGGAGGCTAACGCAAGAGAGGAGGAAATTGATGAAAACCTACACCTTTCACGTATCCCTGCCCGGCGCAGGGCGAGTGTGGCGCAAGATCGAGATGCGCGCCGATCAAACACTGGAGGATTTGCACTTTGCCATCCAGGATGCCTACGAGTGGGACGCCGACCACCTCTATTCGTTCTTCATGAGTGGCCAGGCGTGGGATGAGAGCAGCGAGTATTGCCTGCCCGAAGGCTTTGATCCGTGGGGAGAGCCCCCGCATGACGAAGAAGAAGAGGAAGAGTGGCCTGAGCTTACCCCCGAAGAGCACGAACAGGGCTTGCGTGCTCTTTTTAGCGGCGGTGAGGGGATGACAGTGGAAGAGATGGAAGCAGAACTGGCTGCGTTTTGGGACGAGTATCTGGCAGAAGAAGAGGCACTAGGCCCTGGCAACGTCCAAACCACGACGCTTGAAGAACTGGATCTGGAACCCAAGCAGGAGTTCATGTATCTCTTTGACTATGGCGACGAGTGGCGCTTCAAGGTGCGGGTGCACGCCATCAACGAGAACGCCGACCCTGAGGCCGAGTATCCCCGCCTGGTCGAGTCGGTGGGCGAGGCGCCAGAGCAGTATCCCGCCTGGGACGAATAGGGCCAAGATGAGGCTTCGTTTTGCAAACTCACCTGGGTGAAATCGTTGCCCTGGCCACAGCCGTGTGCTGGGCAGCCACCTCACTTTTTTTCACGATTGCCGGCAAGCAGGTTGGTTCCCAGCTCGTCAACCGGGTGCGGCTGCCGCTGGCAGCCTTGTTCCTGGCCATCACTCACCTGTTGTGGCAAGGCCAGGTGCTGCCTATCCACGCCGAACCGTCCCGCTGGGGCTGGTTGGGATTGTCCGCCATCCTCGGTCTGGTGCTGGGCGACAGCTTGCTGTTCCAGGCCTTTGTCCTGATCGGGACACGCCTGGCGATGCTGATGATGACCTTGGCGCCGGTGATCGGCACGCTGCTGGCCTGGGTCTTTTTGGGCGAAACACTGAGCCTGTTGGAAATCGCCGCCATCATCGTGACGATGGGCAGCGTCGCGTGGGTAGTTTCGGAACAGAGGAACTCCAACTCTGCGGACGGCAACCCTAGGAACTACGTCATCGGTGTGCTGTGCGGGATTGGCGGCGCGTCCGGGCAGGCGTTGGGGCTGATTCTGTCCAAGCGCGGGATGGTCGGCGACTTCCCCGCCCTTTCGGCCAGCCTGATGCGGTTGTTGGTAGCGTCAGTTGTCATCTGGCTGTGGGCGTTGATCCAGGGCCAGCTCCGCCCAACCATTGAGGGCTTGCGCATCCGTCGTGCCCAATGGGCTATCCTGGGCGGGACGTTAGTGGGACCATTCATGGGCATGACCCTCTCGCTGGCAGCAGTGCAGTTAGCTCCCGTGGGAATCGCCTCCACGTTGATGTCGCTGAGTCCGATGCTCCTGCTGCCGCTGGCGCATTGGATATTCAAAGAACGCATCACCCCACGGGCCATCGTCGGGACGGTGGTGGCGATGGTGGGTGTGGCAATGATTTTTTGGACGTAAGGATGAGCAAAACATCAACGCCGCCGTCCTGCTGGTGGGGGTGTTGTTGGTGGTGGGGGTGTTGCGGGAACCGACATACTGAAGTGTGCGGCAAGAGGGCCTACGGCTGGGGTTGCCGTGGGTATAGCAGGACAATGTTAGATTCTCGCTAAGGTTATCTGATTGCGGACGTGGCCGCCAAACAACACTACATCGAATTGAGAAAGGAACGAATTTCTTGCTTCTGATTCGTTTTATTCTAAATTCGTTGTAGTGTCTCAGCAGATCTAACATTGTTAAGGTAGCAGCGCTGAAGGAGGGACCATGAAAGCACCTACCGTTTTCATCAGCTACAGCCACGACTCTCCCGAACACGCTGATCGTGTTCTGGCTCTCGCTGACCAACTCATCCAAGATGGCATTGACTGCATCCTTGACCAATACGAAACCTCACCTCCGGAAGGCTGGCCAAGATGGATGGACAGACATATCAGGAACTCTGACTTTGTCATCATGATATGCACTGAAACATATTACCGCCGCGTCATGGGGGAAGAGGAGCCGGGCAAAGGTCTGGGTGTAAAATGGGAAGGCAACCTGATCTACCAGCACATTTACGGCGCCAACACGGAGAATGTTCGATTCATCCCCGTTCTGTTTGAGGCGGGCAACGTTGAGCATATTCCTACACCGCTAAAGGGGGCAACATACTACTGCCTCGACCCAGAACAAGGCTACGAAGATCTCTACCGTCGCCTCACCGACCAACCCCGCACGACAAAGCCCAAACTCGGCAAACTGCGGAAGCTCCCGCCCCGGGAGCGAAAACCTGATTTCCTCACAACCGAGGCAGCCGGCCCCGACAAAATCTCCACCAGCCGCCTGCCCCCCACCGGGCGGGACCTCTTTGGCCGCCATGCGGAACTAGGGCTGCTGGACCAGGCCTGGGCCGATCCCAACACCAACGTCCTCAGCCTGGTGGCCTGGGGCGGGGTGGGCAAGTCGGCCCTGGTCAACCACTGGCTGCGAGGGATGGCGGAGGATCATTACCGGGGCGCGGAGCGGGTCTACGGCTGGTCCTTCTACAGCCAGGGCACCACCGAGCGGGCGGCCTCCGCCGACCTGTTCATCGAATTGGCCCTGACCTGGTTCGGCGACCCCGACCCCACCCAGGGCTCTCCCTGGGACAAGGGGGAGCGGCTGGCCCGACTGGTCAAAGCGCAGCGCACCCTGTTGCTGCTGGACGGGCTGGAGCCGTTGCAGTACCCGCCCGGCCCGGAGGAGGGCAAACTGAAGGACCAGGCCCTGCAGGCCCTGCTGCGCGAGCTGGCCGCCCTCAATCCGGGCCTGTGTGTCATCTCCACCCGCCTGCCGGTGACCGACCTGGAACACTTTCAGGGGAGCACGGCCCAGCGCATCAACCTGGAACACCTCTCGCCCCAGGCTGGGGCCGAAATTCTCAAGGCGCAAGGCATCCAAGACGGCCAGGCTGAACTAGAACAGGCTGCCAGAGACTTCGGCGGCCACGCCCTGGCCCTGACCCTGCTGGGCAGTTTGCTCAGGGACGCCTACGATGGGGACATCCGCTGTCAGAGCGAGGTCGGCCCGCTGACGGAAGAGATGCGGCACGGCGGCCACGCCCGGCGGGTGATGGCCTCTTACGAGAAGTGGTTGGGCGAAGGGCCAGAGCTGGCCGTGCTGCGGATGCTGGGCCTGTTCAACCGCCCCGCCGACGGCCCGGCGGTGGCCGCCCTCCGGGCCGCCCCGGCCATCCCAGGCCTGACCGACAAGTTGCAGGATTTGAGCCAGCGCGACTGGCGGCTGGCCCTGGCCAAATTACGCCGGGCCAGGCTGCTGGCCGAGCGTGACCCCGCCCAGCCCGACACCCTGGACGCCCACCCCCTGGTGCGGGAGCATTTTGGCCAGCAACTCCGGCAAGACCACCCCGAAGCCTGGCGGGAGGGCAACAACCGCCTCTACGAGCACCTCAAGGACACGACCAAAGAATACCCCGACACCATCGAGGAGATGGCCCCCCTCTTCGCAGCGGTGGCCCACGGCTGCCAGGCTGGGCGTCACCAGGAGGCGCTGGATAAGGTGTATTATCGGAGAATTCAGCGCGATGGAGAGACAAACTACTGTTACAACAAACTTGGCGCTGTTGACGCTGAACTGGCAGCTTTGTCCGGCTTTTTCGACTTGCTCTGGAGTAGACCTGTGCTCGAACTGACGGAAGCAGATAAATCCTGGGTACTGGCTATAACGGGATTTCGCCTCCGGGCGCTGGGCCGGCTGGCGGAGGCAGCCCAGCCCATGCAGGCAGCGCTGGAGACTTACATTGCGCAGGAGCACTGGGGGAACGCGGCCACCACTACCGGCAACCTTAGAGGGTGTTTTAAAAGTATCCGATGTGGTGGATTATCCGACGTCAAGGGTCGATCAGCGGCCATTTGTGGGGATTTATAGCCACAAAATAGCC
>SDBU01010924.1_pt1 | contig 10014 bp, 9 predicted proteins | sample 2277071 | NCBI WGS metagenome assembly SDBU01 (sample SAMN10397929, study PRJNA504765) | marine sediment metagenome | isolation source: marine sediment core GS08_GC12, 126 cmbsf | place: Arctic Ocean: Gakkel Ridge, Loki's castle | collected 2008 | reverse complement strand
CCCACCATGGATTTCCCGGTAACATTAGTACAGGAGCATCCTGATCCTAAGAATACAGTAATGATGTTCACAGCGAGGGAAGAAGGAAAGGCTTGGTGAGGTGTAAGAGGAGGCTAATGCAAGTGTGCCCTTGTAACTTGGGGCGTTGACGCCTATTATGTAAAAAGTTTTCCAATAATTCCATAAGTGATGTTTTTCTATTTTGCTTATCCTTATTTTTACTTTTTTTGCAAAGGAGCCAATGGGAATATCAGGGACAAGGGAATCCAGGCCCGTGGACAATTCCGCGCCCTGACGGTCTGGTCCATAGGTTTCTTTGTTTACTTAAGGAAAAATAAGTATTTAATTAGGAAGCTAAAAATAAGGCCGAAGGGAGGTGGAAAAGTAGGTAGGCCATTAGCTCACGATAAAGGAGAGCTTTCCAAGAGAGAAGTGTCGAAAGATTAGTTTTCTCTTTTTTGGGGAAGTCTGTCCGGGACACTATCGTTCTTTAAGGTTGAGAACCGGGAATCAAGGTCTGAAAGGGTGCGAATGATTTTGAAGGCCAAGAGGAAAAGTGTTCATAGTTGCTTTTCTTTCACCGAACCTTTAATGACCAATCGCACAGGTAGTGTTAAGAATTGTATGATAGAATCGCACAAGCAAGGAGAGAAAAATGAAAAGAAACATTATTGTCGCTATGTCTCTCGTTTTACTCGTAGCGTTCTCAGGTATGTGCTATGGAGAGTCCTCAAAACCAGTGCACCTTCTCATGTGGAGCGGTGCGAAACCTTTCATGGATACTTTGTCTGAGATTGAAAAAGTTTATGAACAGGAAACCGGTAGAGAGGTTGAAATAAGTACCCTTCCGTGGGATGAGATGCACCGAAAACAGGTAATTACACTCGCTGCGGGGAGCCCAACTTACGATGTGATATATCTTGCTCCAAAGTGGCTCACAGAGTTCGCAGAAGCAGGGCTTCTAGAGCCACTGGATGAGAGGATGACGCCTGAGGTAAGGGAGGCTCTGGTACGCGGTTCAATCGAGCCTATATTGCGGAATGGCCGTCTCTACTCGCTGCCGAAGACAGTAAGTTCCAGATTTTTCATTTACAGGAAAGACCTGTATCAAGAAGCTGGTATTGATCAGCCTCCTCGTTACATAGAAGAAATGGTAGAGTATAGTAAAAAGATCCAGCAACTTACCGGGGGAAAAGTATGGGGATTTCTTGCTGGACTCAGGGGGAATATAGGAGCAATCACCTATGTGATAGCACTTAACCTATCAGGAGGTGCAATGTGGGATGAAAAAGGTTACCCTGCGTTTACATCTGCTGAAGGAGTGAGAGCACTAACTTTCTTGTTGGATATCGTGAATAAATATCAGATTACACCTCCTGCCGCAATTGGGTGGTCCAATTCTCGATCTATTGGGACAGCATACAATACAGGAATTGGAGCCCAGATGATAGAAATGGCAGAGAAGTATAACTGGGCCAATAACCCAGAACTGTCTAATGTAGTAGGAAAAAGCGGTATCTCAATAAATCCTGCTTTCAAGGATTCTGGACGAAGAAGTGCATCTCGAGCTGCCTATGAGAGTATAGCTATACCTGTGTGCTCGGAAAATAAGGATGCAGCTTGGCATTTTGTCAAATGGTTTACGACAGCTTATTCTCCCAACAAATTATGGATCGAATACGGGTATCCACCTCTTGCTACCTCTGTTTTAGTTGACCAACAGATCCAAAAAGAGATTCCATGGGTGGAAGGATTCAGAGAGCAGATTTCTTATCCGTGTCCAACCTGGGAGGATGTGTCCGACTTTACTCAACGACGAGATATACTCATGGAGGAGATCGAGGCTGCTTTACTTCTTGCGAAATCACCTGAACAAGCTTTAAAGGATGCAGCTAAGAGAATTATAAAAGAGGTCATAGAAGGCGTAAACTAAAGTAGAGAAACGGGCTTGAGCTTCCCCGGAGTTCTCTCCGGGGGGAGCTTAAGCCCGGAGAAAGGAGGGTAACCAATGCAAAAACAAATGACACTGTTAGTATTTTCCGCAAGTCCTGATTCAGCTGAAATTATGGCCGGTGGAACGTTAATTAAATATGCCAAATTTGGGCACAAAATATTTGATGTGATTGTAAATAAAGTTGAACCCACCTCAGCGTATGGAGCTTACTACCATGATGTTGGCAGTCAAAGTAGTGAGCAGCCGGAATCAGATATCGAGTTGAAAAAGAAAGAGCAGAAGAAGGCCGGGGAAATTATTGGATATCAGGAAGTAAGATTTCTTGACTACGAAGATATAGAATCTGATCCTCAAAAAAAGTGGTCTATAGTTGATATTATTAGGGAGATAAGGCCGGATATAATCCTGACCCATTTTGAAAATAATAGAAATCTTGGTTTTGCCCATACTTTACGCATTGTAAAAGAAGCTTCTTTTTTAGCAGCGACTGGACGTAGGAGGGGCAAATTTCTTCCTCACCGGATTAAAATGTTGTATATGTTTGGAATTCGAGGGTGGGCTCAAGACTTTATTCCTGATGTGTTTATTGACATAAGCGATGTGATAGAAAAAAAGAAAGAGGCTCTCTCTCAGTATAAATCTATGTGGGGACTACCTGGGAGGTCAAAGGATTACTGGCTGGAAAGACATGTTCTTACTCAAAACAAGCAGTGGGCCTTTGAGGCTGGTATACCCGGGTTCGCAGAGGCTTTCAAAAGTTACTGGACCCGTCTGTATGGGAGCCCTTTGGCTGATGAATTTCTCCCGTGCCGGGAGGGAGGAAATTTGTAAATCAAGACAATTATACCGTTGGAGTTAAAATGGAGTAGTCTCAGATGCATAAATCGATAACAAAAACAGACCGTTGGTTTGGGTTATTTCTCATACTGCCATCGATCGTCATCATCTGTTTCATGTTTTTGTACTTACTGGGTTACTCTGGCTATATAAGTTTGACTAATCTGACTCTGAAAAGAGGCTGGAATGCTATGGAGTTTGTGGGACTGCAACAGTACATGCGCGCTTTTACAAATCCTACTTTTTGGAAAATTACCGGACAAACTTTCTTCTTCATCAGTGGTGCAATAACTGGGGTTGTACTTCTCTCTACTGGAATGGCTTTACTCTTAAACGAGCCATTCAAGGGACGGGCAATAGTGGTTGCTCTTTTTTTGATCTCATGGGTTCTACCGCGAACTGCTACAACATTTATATGGAGCTGGATGTTTGATGGCCAATTTGGCATCGTTAATTATATCTTGATGTCCTTAGGTATTATCTCCTCTCCCAGAGTCTGGCTAATGCATGCTAATTCTGCAATGGGTATTTTAATTTTAACTTACATATGGAGACAGATCCCTTTTGCAACATTGATTATTTTAGCAGGATTACAGGGAATACCCAAGCAGTTGTACGAAGTGGCAAGAATTGATGGTGCTTCTACTTTGCGCCAATTTATTAGTATTACACTTCCCTTGGTGAAAAGGGTTATGCTTATTATTTTGGTATTACAAACTATCGCGTCGTTTAAAGCTTTTACTCTGGTTTACACGCTGACTCAGGGAGCACCAAGAGGAAAAACAGAGTTGTTAATTACGTATATTTTCAAACAAGTTTTTGAATACTTGAACTTTGGGTATGGATCAGCAGTTGGATATATTTTGATAACAGTATTTATTTTGCCATTGTCTATCATATATCTGTTGGTATACATAGGCAAGGAATGATAAGAGATTTAAAGGAGAGTATCGGTGTTTGGATATACAAGTAAAATAAGAACATGGACCATCGCAAAAAGGGCAATATTACTTGTAATAGTTGGAGTGATGCTCATCCCCGTAGTATGGCTTTTTATGAGCAGCTTTTTAGTTGAGAAGGACATATGGAGTTCCCCCCCAAAATTGTTCCCTACTTATTTAAATTTTTCTAACTACGAGCAGATTCTCTCTGACAGCGATTTTGTAAAGTCTTTTAAGAACAGTCTCATAATAGTGGTACCTACGACAGCGCTGGTAGCTCTCGTTGCTGTGCTTGGGGGTTATGCCTCAGCGAGATCGAGGTTTAAGATTCCTTTTCTCAATCTTATATCGATTGGTATTTTAGGAGCACAGATGGTCCCTGGACCGATCATTTTAATCCCTCTGTTTATCCTTTATAAGTTTCTAAACATAATAGGCACCTATGTTGGTATTGTCTTTAGTTATGTGGCTTTTCTTCTGCCTGTTGCACTTTGGCTGATGAGAACCTATTTGTCAGCATTCCCCGAAGAAATAGAAGAGGCAGCGAGAATAGACGGCTGTTCCAATTTACAGATTCTGACAAAGGTAGTCCTACCTAATGTAATCCCCGGATTAATTACTATACTACTGTATACTTTCATAGAAGTGTGGGGAGAGTATACCTTTGCCGTCGTGCTTACAGATGCGGATACTATCACTCTTCCCATCAAGATCGCCTCATTCAGGTCACGTCAGACTGCAGTCATAGGTCCTTCATTTGCTGGAGCCGTACTATTCAGTCTTCCGATAATCATAATTGCGCTTATGCTCCACAGGTACGTCTCTACTAGCCTTGGGAGTAGAATAAGTAAAGGTTAATCGTCGCGTGCGGTTTTCTCAAGGGCATTAAAAAATAATGCAGAGTTTAATGAGATTCCAAGAAATGGTTTTTGAATCTGCAATAAAAAGAACACGAAAATGGGTCTATTACCCATTTTCAAAACGAAGAAAGCATCTATCGGGAAGATTCCCGAAATATCTTCAAAATCATGGAGGTTGTTATGAATTCTACTGACAAAGTGAGAGTGGGAGTTATCGGTGTGGGAGGATTTGGTAGTTGCCATGTCCAGGTTTACTCAGAACTGCCCGAGGTTTCTTTGATGGCTGTAGCAGATATTGATGAGAAAAGAGCAGAAAATGTAGCTGCGCAATATGGAGTAAAACACTATTACTCTGATTATAGGAGACTACTAGATCGTAAGGATATAGATATTGTCAGTATTTGTACTCCAGAACCTGACCATAGAGAGCCCACGGTACACGCAGCTCAAGCGGGTAAACACATCTTGCTGGAGAAACCTATTGCGACGACCCTGGAAAATGCTCATGCGATAGTAGAAGCTGTTAATAACGCTGGAGTCAAATTAACGATGGGGTTTCTTTTTCGATTTGTTACAAGTAGAATGAGACTAAAGCAGTATGTAGAAAGCGGACTTCTTGGGGAACTTGTTTCCGCCTCTGCTACCCGCCATACCAAACTCTCAACTGCCCGTCCTGTTGCAGCCAGAGTTGGACCTGGAGCAAACATCATGGAAGAAGGAATTCATGAAATAGACCTTCTCCGATGGTGGGTAAATAGTGATGTCGAGACAGTATATGCCAAAGGCGTCGAAAAGAGTTTAGCAAAGGAGTTCCCAGGGGTGTGCGATGTATGGTCTTTAACACTGAGTTTTCGTAACGGAGCTATAGGTCATCTTGAATCTTCCTGGGTCCTTCCGGTTGCTACCTGGACACGACCCAAAGATTGGAAAAAAAGTTGGGTCGCTTGTAACTTGAAGTTCAACATCATTGGAACAGAGGGTACTGTTTTTTGCGATGGATTTCCGACCTCAACATATGCGTGGGATGAGGAAGGATGGAAATTTCCAGATGAGGGAACTTTGGATTTTGGATATGGTAAGATTAATGGTGCGCTTAAGAGAGAACTGTCCCATTTTGTGGAATGTATCGCTAAAGGCATAGAAATGAAGGGAGCTACCGTGGAGGACGGACAAAAGGCCTTAGAGATTGTCTTTGCAGCTATGAAGTCATCGAAAGAAAACAGGCCCATTAGTTTACCCCTATAAGCCGTCATTCTGTAAAACTGCAGGATTGGGCTTCCCAGAAGGTTAAAAATAGCATAGAGTGAGAGAAGAATTCGTTATTGATAAGTTTTCAAAAGGAGGGGGAGTTTGAAGAAGGAAATTATTGGCCCAAGGAGTCAGCCTTATTCACAGGGGGTAAAAGTTGGTAATCTGGTATTTTTTTCCGGTTTAAGTGCTCGCGACACAGACGAAGTGATGTATGCCCCGGGAGATATCCGCCAACAGACAGAGAGAGCACTGGAGAAATTGAAAGAGCGAGTTGAGTCAGCGGGAAGTTCTCTTGAGAATGTCGTCAAAATTAATGTCTATATTGATGATATTACAAAAAAGCCACAGTTCCACGCTGTTTACAAGGAATTTTTTTCCAAGGATGGACCCGCAAGAACCACGATACAGGTAGGTCGCTTCGATGGGGGAATGTGTATAGAAATAGATGCAGTGGCACTGGTCCCCGAATCGTAGTCAGTAAAAGGTCAGCTTACGTGTAGCCTCCTGTATAAGCGGCTTTAAAACCTACCAGTTTAAAAGGTGAGAAAGTGTTGGAAAACAGACAGGTTGATGTTGTAGTTATAGGCTCTGGAGGGGCAGGACTTACAGCGGCTATAGAAGCTGCTGAGAGAGGCATGGAAGTTGTTGTTTTGGAGAAGATGGCGAGAATCGGCGGGAACACAATTATCTCCTCCGGGTGGATAAGTGCGGCGGGTACCTGTTTTCAAGCAAATCAAGGAATCAAAGACTCTCCTGATATCCATTTGTACGATACCCTGAGGGCTGGGGGTTATAAAAACGATAAAGAACTTGTGCAAGTTCTCGTCACCGAAGCATCACGTGCCATTCATTGGGCTATCAAGCAGGGGGTCATTTTCGAGGAAGAGGTAAGATGGGGAAGGAGGGCAAGTAGACCAAGACAGCATGTGTGCTCACCTTCTCAGTGGGTGAAACGGTTTAAAGATGTGGCGGTAAAAAAGGGAGTCAAAATTCTTACTCGCACGAGGGTGGTTAAGATTACCAAAAGGGAAGTAAATTCTAAAGAAAAGGTGCTGGGGGTTGTCGCGAGCCAAAATAATGCGAGATTGATCGAAATAGAAACCAGAAAGGGTGTGATATTAGCAACCGGAGGGTTTGGAGCTAATCCAGAAATGGTAAGAAAATACAATCCAAAACTTAAGTACCTCGGCACTACTAATGCTTCTGGAGTCACCGGTGATGGAATATTGTTAGCCGATGAGGTAGGGGTAAGGCTCATTCATATGGAATATATTCAGAGTTACCCTTTGTGTGATCCGCGAACCGGGAGATTAAGCAGGGCTGGAGAGCTTGGAGTAATCTTGGTGAATCAAGAGGGTATGAGATTTGTGAATGAGACCGAGACAAGAGATGTAAGATCCTCTGCCATCATGAAACAAACAGGCGGAATCGCCTTTTCCATTCTGGATGAGAAAATTCGAACAAAACAGAAGAAAAATGTGAATCGTGTTGGAGCCAGAACGATAAGGCAGCTCGCAGAAAAAAATGGTGTAAAGGCCCAAGGACTAATAGAGACAGTAAAGAAGTTTAACAGGTATGTGGTAGCAGCACAGGATTCTGAATTTGGGAGAAAGATGGATGATATTGACAAATTAGAAACTCCCCCTTTTTACGCCATTAAGGTTACCCCTTCTGTTCACTATACTCTGGGAGGAGTAGCTATAAATACTGAGGCACAAGTCTTACGCAGGAAGGGGGGTGTAATTTCCTCGCTGTACGCAGCTGGCGAAGTTACAGGAGGTGTTCATCGATCAAACAGAGAAGGAGGAAATGCACTCGTCGAAACTCTTGTCTTTGGCCGTATAGCTGGTAGGAACGTCGCGAAGGAAAAAGGACGGAGTTAGTCAGGAAAAGGAGGAAGTTATGAAAATAACAAAGATCGAAGTTATCCCTGTAAAGATTCCCTACACAGAGTGTGTAAGAGAAGAGTTACTTAGAGCCAATCCTCGAATGGAAGCGGCAAAAACTAACATATATAAGGTCTACACCGATGAGGGAATAGTGGGTATAGGTGAAGGACAGATTGCCCCAACGAGCCATGTTAATCAATACATTGGAAACTCTCCATTTGACTACATTCTGGATGACAGTGCAGGTTCCTTATTAATAGCCTTTTACGACCTAATGGGTAAATTTCTTGAGCAACCACTATACAAGTTCTTTGGTAGGCGCCTAAGAGATAAGGTTACAGTTGCATACTGGTCTCATTGTTATACCTCCGATCTTTTAGCAGAAGAGGCAAAACGAGCAGTAACTAAAGGCTTTACATTGCATAAAATAAAAGCTAGACCGTTCAGAGATCCTATCTCTCAGGCTTTAGCAATCGCAGAGGTGGTACCACCTGAGTATCGGATTGTTGTTGATGCCAATGAGACCTTTGGTACACCAGCAAAGACTCTAAGAATTGCTAAAGAATATGAGAAAATCCCTCAAATTTGGGCACTGGAAGAACCAATTTCTACGTCGAATCTTGAAGGTTATCGATATTTGAGACAAAAGTTAAACTTTCCAATCGCAATACATGTTAAAAACAAAATAACTGCCTTCCAGCAGGGTACATGTGATGCAGTGGTATTAGAGGATATTGCGCTCGGCCGTGCTATTCAGACAACAACGGCCTTAGCTGAATTTAAAGGACGAACAGTTTGGGCGGAATACGGCCTTTTTTCTGGAGTTTCAGCCACATTTCAGGTACATCAGGCAGCGGTGATACCAAACCTTGAAATGTGTATAACCTTGGCCTTCCTTACCGAGGATGATTTATTAATGAAGCCACTCTTTCTCAGTGATGGTTATGTAAAGGTGCCGGAAAAGCCTGGTCTTGGAGTCGAATTAAATGAGGATGCCGTAGACAAATATCGTATTTAGAGCACATTCTTTCAGAGAATTCTATTTCTACGTAAAAACAGACATACAAGCCTGTCTTTGCATAAAATGCAGCTAAACCCCCAAAAAAACCTGTGAAAGCGAATTTCTTGGTTTTGGGGTGACGATATGTATCTACCTGTATCTTTTACCGAGAGGCAAATTTATTTGAGGGAGGGTATATGCTATGTCTCTTTCTAATCCCAAGAGGATCTCAACGGAACCACTTAGAATCTTAGTGGCAAGTGCACATGCAGCCGATTTTTGTTCCCGGGCTGGAGGCACTATTGCGAAGCACGTAAGGAAGAACGATTCTGTGTGGGTACTGGATTTAAGTTTTGGAGAACGCGGTGAGTCGATGCCATTCTGGAATAAAAAAAAGGAAGTATCGGTTGATTCTGTAAAGGCTATCAGACGTAAAGAGGCTGAGGAGGCAGCGGCAATTCTTGGTGCAGAAATCAAGTTTATGGATTTTGATGATAACCCTCTGGTTATTGACAGAGACAGGATGCTGGTATTAGTGAGAGAAATAAGAAAAATAAGACCAGACATTGTAATAACTCATTACTCTCAAGGAATTTACATAAGAGAACCCATGAATCCAGACCACCAAATAACCGGGAGCTCTATTGTAAGAGCCTGCTACTATGCTACCTGCGTCGGTGTTCTTCCAGAAGAAAAGCCCCATTTTTTCCCGCCTGTGTTTATGTATGAGCCGACAGTCCCACTCACTGAATTCACCGGGTTCATTCCAAATGTGTATATTGACATAACTGAAGTGTTTCAGCAAAAAATGGATGCTCTAAGTAAATTTAAAAGGGGACAACCAAATCTACCAAAGTACTACACTCACTACGCAACTCATCGGGGCTGGCAGGCAAAGGAATTTGTGCACGATGAAGGATGTTTTCAGTATGCAGAAGCTTTCTATCGCTATACCCCGTGGCTTGGAGAGAATCTGCCTGTATAATTTGGCTGTGATATCATGGATGAGTGAGATCCACCACTGGTTTTACAGAAAGTATGTCGAAGTGAGAAAGACAAGGCACAGGTGTTTTATACTAAGGGAAACTTTTAGAAAGAAAACAGACGTACTAAATAGAACCCTCTTAAGGAGTTTCTGGTACTGTCAAAACTTATATGAAAGAATATGAAAAAAAGATATGATAGATCAACAAAATAAAAAGATAGAATTTTCTTTGGAGTAAGGTCATAATTGTTCTTTGAAAAGAGAGTTTTAATAGTTGTAGGGCTTGATAATAGAGTA
>SDBU01010923.1_pt1 | contig 10015 bp, 9 predicted proteins | sample 2277071 | NCBI WGS metagenome assembly SDBU01 (sample SAMN10397929, study PRJNA504765) | marine sediment metagenome | isolation source: marine sediment core GS08_GC12, 126 cmbsf | place: Arctic Ocean: Gakkel Ridge, Loki's castle | collected 2008 | reverse complement strand
GGCATCCGATCGGCGGATGATTGGCGCGGATTTCAGAAAGTATGGTGGGCTGCACATCAATTAAACCAAATTGTGATCAAAGAATTTCTTGACTTAGGATTGCCTGTCATCTCTCTGCCAGCTTCCGCATCTCTTGTTTCAAGTAACAAAAAGGTTGATCAATGGAACATACAACCTATTATTTCTAGCTTAAAAAACCACCTGTTGCCAATTGTATTTGGAGATGTAGTCATTGATAAAATATTGGGAGCAACGATTTTTTCTACAGAAGAATTGTTCTCATACTTGGTTAATGTATTACATCCAAACCACATCTTACTTGCCGGAAAAGAAAACGGGGTTTTTTTGGATTATCCACGCAATCAGAACCTAATCTCATCAATCACTCCAGATACTTACCCATCTATATCAAATAAAATAAATGCTTCCTCGTCCACAGATGTAACAGGCGGGATGGCCTCAAAAGTGAGAGGCATGCTTGACATAATCATGCTTGAGAAAAACTTATCCATTGATATTTTTTCCGGAGAAGAAGAGGGAAATCTCTTTGAAGCCATATCCGGTAAAAGAATAGGAACCAGACTTTCTCGCTGATTACTCCAGATTTGAAAACCCTTGTATAGTACAATCTATCAATTAAAGGGCTTTTGCTAATATCATGCATGATGACATTTTCTTAACTGAAGAAGGAATTCAAAAGATAAAAGTTGAACTTGAAAATTTAAAGCAACACGAACGCCCCGAATTAGCTACCAGATTACGGACAGCCATTGAAATGGGAGATCTTTCCGAGAATGCCGACTACATTAAAGCAAAGGAAGATCAAGGGTTCATGGAAGGAAAAATTCAAGAATTAGAAGAAACCTTAAAACGAGCAAAAGTAATAAACCAGGCAGATATTTCATCTGATGAAGTTCAAATTGGGTCAAGTTTAGTAGTTAAAGAAGAAGGATATCCAGAAGAGATCATTCACATTGTGGGATCCAAAGAAGCAGATCCAAGCTTAGGCAAAATATCTTACGAGTCTCCTATCGGAAGCGCTCTCTTGGAACACAAAGTTGGTGACATCGTGCGTGTAAAAACACCAGAAGGTGGAATCAACTTTAAGATCATTAAGATTAAATAAAAGAAACCCGGGCAATCCGGGTTTCTTTATTAGCTATTATTATTTTGGCCAAACAGAAACTTCGAGTGTTAATCTTGAGAAATAACTGTTTTCAGGTAAAGGTCCGCGTGCATATACCATGTCAATAACATGTGCCTCTAATTGAAGGGAAGCAGTTTCCATTACGAAACGCATGCCTGGTTCAATTAAGATAGGTTCTCCCTTAGAAAGAAGCCGCTGTCGTAAAGCAGGGTCGTTATTCGCGTGTTCGCTCATTAATACTTTAGTAACAGTCTGAATATCGTTCTTATCAAACAACCAAACCTCAAGTGCTGTCACTTTTTTAGGATCACCTACACCTATCGTTTCCGCAATGCCAACACCGCATTCTCCCAAGAATTCACCATTCACTGAGTCGATGCTAAAAGAATCGTCATACAGATCGTCACCCTGGCGATAAGTTGTCATAAATTGCGCTAATGGTGATTCTTTGGTACCGCTTTTTTTATCTTCCCGCCTTAATTGCCCTTCAATATTATTCTTAGGGATCACAACTTTAGTGGCTTTGATTAGTCCTCCACTATCACCCTTACTTCGCTTGATCATCAGAAAAATAAGTATTCCACCTACAATAAGCGTAAGGAAAATGAGGATCGCAAGTGGAAGAATTGAGATTGTTTTCACTTCCTCAAGTGCTTCCTCTCCAGCATTTAAGAAACCAATGTCAGTTTCTTGTTCGACAAGTTCTTCACCTGTAATTATTGGAATAGTTATTTGAAGATCCACAATTTCTTTGAAGGCATCAATTTCCGCAGCAGAAGTAAATCGGCAAGTTGTTGGCGTCAATGAATTCAACAATTCATCAGCGTTTTCGCCCAACCCATCCCAACGCAGCTGCACCAGTCCATCATCTTGGTTTCGTATATAAGAATCGATCATCATACAAAGGTAGTCCCTTTGGTAATCAATCTGCAGATCAGTTGGAGCAGCATTTGTCCATTTCACTGGCCATACGCCCCAACCTAGAGCAACAAGGCCTATCACCATCCCTGCTATTATTCCTATTAATCCAAAACTGATCGGATTCTTGAAAAAATCTTTTATTTTATCCATAGTCATCTCTCCTGTAATTTTACAAGATCAACACACTGTATAGGATGCAAGTTTTATGCCGCTTCCTCAACAACGATTTTTTCCGTTGAAAATACTTCGTCACAAGCAAGACACTGGAATTCTCTTCTATTTTTAATAACCAATATACCACCACAAGTGAGGCAACTGGCTTTTATGGGCTTTTTCCATGACGTAAAATCACAATTTGGATAATTTTCACATCCATAAAATATACGGCCTTTTCGGGTCTTGCGCAAAACAATAGCTCCCCCATCTTTCGGGCAAGCAACGCCAATCTTTTCTAAAAATGGTTCGGTATGTTTACACTCAGGATAATTACTACAACTAATAAATTTACCAAATCTACCCCATTTGATGATTAACTCATTTCCGCATTTTGGGCAGCTCCGACCTATCTTTTCAGGTTCGGTTTTTGTTTCGGGCATTTCTTCCTGCGCATGTTTTAATTTCGGTTCAAAGTCTTTATAGAAATCCGCGATCAAATCATTCCATTTCCGTCTGCCTTGTGCAATTTCATCTAAATCCTCTTCCATTTTTGCGGTGAAATTTACACCAAGAATATTTGGAAAATATTCGATTAAAAGATCATTCACTACAAATCCAATTTCCGTTGGCATCAGCCGTTTATCTTCTCGCTCCACATATCCACGAGTCAGGATCGTTGAAATTATTGGCGCGTATGTAGAAGGTCTACCAATTCCATATTCCTCTAACGTTTGTATCAATGAAGCTTCAGTAAATCTCGGCGGTGGCTGAGTAAAATGCTGGGTAGGTGAAAGTTCAAGCAATTTCAGTGCGTTTCCCTTTACCAATCCTTTAGGCAGTTTTAATTGTCCGTTCTTTTTCTCAACTAAATCCTCATTTTTTGCTTCTTCATAAAGAACAAGAAACCCAGCAAAATCTAATGCGGAACCAGAAGCGCGAAATTGGTAAATATTTTCAATACTTTCACCATTTACAAGGATCGAAACAGTTGTATAAATTGCCGCACGCATTTGTGAAGCAACGAAGCGGTGCCAAATCAACCGATAAAGTTTATACTGCCCGGGTTTTAAGAACGGTTTGACTTTTTCCGGTAAGTGCATTACAGACGTCGGTCGAATAGCTTCATGCGCTTCCTGCGCTTTAGCAACTTTGGTTTTATAAAAATTTTCCTTATCTGGAAGATACTTCTCTCCATGCGTAGCTTTTATATACTTTCGAACATCTTTGAGTGCAACTAATGAGATATTTGTCGAATCTGTTCTCATATAAGTAATTAAACCTGTTAAACCACCATTGCCAATATCAATGCCCTCATATAACTGCTGAGCAACTCTCATTGTTCTTTTTGCAGTAAAACCCATCTGCCGTGAAGCTTGCTGCTGTAGAGTACTAGTGATAAAAGGAGCATAAGGCTTTCTGGTTCTTTTCCCTTTTTTAATTTCTCCAATCGTATAGTTGGCTTCTTTGAGTTTCGAAAGGAGATTTTCAACAACTTCTTTGTTTGGTAAACTCGGGTCGCTCCCACCAACCTTGGATAATTTTGCTGTAAAAGACTCAGTTGCATCCAAGGGTCTGAATTCAGCGTTTATGGACCAATATTCCCGCGGAACAAATACTTCAATCTCCCGTTCTCGTTCAACAATTAAACGCAACGCTACAGACTGAACCCGCCCTGCCGAAAGACGGCCGCGTACTTTTTCCCATAAAAGAGGTGTCAGATTATATCCGACCAAGCGATCCAAGATTCGCCGCGCTTGCTGTGCATCAACAAGATCAGAGTCAATTGTTCGAGGATTAGAAAAAGCCGCTTCAATCGCTGGTTTTGTAATCTCGTGAAATACAACCCGTTTTACACGCTTCTCCTCAAGCTCTGCAGCTTCCATCAGATGCCAAGCAATTGCTTCACCTTCCCTATCCGGGTCTGTTGCAAGGAAAATCTCTTCAGCCTTTTTTGCTTCTGCTCTCAGTTCTTTTACTATCGGCCGCTTTTCATTGGGAATCCGGTATTTTGGTTGGAAATTATTTTCCACATCAACCGACAATTGAGAACGAAGAAGGTCTCGCACGTGCCCTACCGATGCTCGAACAGTATATCCTTTCCCTAAAATATTCCCAACGGTCCGGGCTTTTGCTGGTGATTCTACGATCACCATTTTACCTTTTCTATTAATTTCCTTTTTTACTCGTGGTGGAGCAATCATACCTTCATGCATCTCAGTGCGTCCCATCCGATACAGTTTTGTGCCGCAAACCTTACATATGCCTGTAGTTACTGGTGTTGACCGAGAATTAAATCCCGCTTGGGGTTTTTGTATCTCTCGCTTTTCTTTACATTTAACACAATATGCTTCCAAAATAACTCCTAAAGATAATTTATTAAACCCTTTTCTTTTATCATCTTAATAACCTGGCGAACCTTTTGAGTTTCACCTCTCTTACATATCAGCAATGTATTTTCATGATCTATTATTACAAGATCTTTTAATCCCACAACTGCTATCATCTTCTTTTCGTCAGTTGATCGAACAAGAATATCCGTTGAATCCACATTTATCACAAGGCGTGCCAATTGGATATTTCCATCTCGATCCGCTTCTAAAATTGAAAAAAGAGAATCCCAACTCCCCACGTCATTCCAACCTAAATCCCTCGCAGGCAGTACAACCACCTCTGAAGCGCCCTCCATAATACCATAATCAATTGTTTGTGGTTGAATCCTCTCCCATATATCAGTAATTTCCCCGATTTGGCGATCTTCCTGAATGCGGGTTTGGATTAGTTTCAATTTCTCATACAACTCAGGCATTTGTTTACGAAATTCTTCTAAAATTGCCGTGACTGACCAAATGAACATCCCGGAATTCCAATAATAAGAGCCGGATTTTAGATATTTCTTAGCCGTGTTTAGATCAGGCTTTTCTTTAAACTGAATTACCTTAAATCCATTCAATCCGTTGATTTTTTCTCCAGCATTGATATAACCATATCCGGTAGCCGGATATGTTGGCTCAATACCCAATGTGATCAATAACCCTTCAGCCGCTGCCGTTTTCGCTTCAATTAATAAATCTCGGAAATACGGTACATTTTCGATTATATGGTCTGCAGTCAGAACTGCCATTACTGCATTTGGATCGATTTTCTGTAAATAAGTCGCAGCCATCCCCACAACAGACGCTGTCCCTTTCGGCATCGGCTCGATCAAGTAATTTTTTAATGGAAGTTCTGGAGCTTCTTCTCTGAGTTTAACAATCTGTTCCTCAACAGTAACCACATAAATATGATCAAAATCAAATAAGCCCTTTAAACGATCTAAAGCTAAGCGAAAAAGCGATTTATCGTCAATAATTTTTAATAATTGTTTGGGAGTATCTCTTCGGGAAAGTGGCCATAATCGCGTTCCCCCTCCCCCAGCCATAATAACTGCATAATATTGTGTATCCATCACACCTCATATTTTTCTGATCCATCAGATATGGATTGGTACATCATATTTCCTACTTTTCGAACAAAACCCTTCAATTCCATCATAACCAAACTCGCGGAAACCTTATCCGTCGATAAACCCGTGATTGATTTTATATCATCAATATGCAAAGGTTCATCTCGAATTGTATTTAAAAGCAGTAATTCGATATCATTTTTTGGCAGAATATTTTGTACATATCTGAATTCAGCGGATTGTTCCAAATTTAAAGCTAAAAGTAATTCATTAAAAACCAGCAGCGGAATAGCGCCATCACTGATCAATCTATTTGTTCCTTTGCTTCTTGGGGCGTAAATTGAACCAGGAACTGCAAAAACGTCTCTTGATTGTTCTACCGCAAATTTGGCTGTTATCAATGCGCCACTTTTTTCACCAGCTTCCACAATCACAACCGCCTTTGAAAGACCAGAAATGATTCGGTTGCGTGGTGGGAAATTCATCGCCTCAGGTTGAGTACCCGGATAAAATTCACTTACAAGCACACCATGTGTTTTTATGTTCTCTGCCAGACATCTGTTTTCCGGAGGATATATAACATCTAATCCGCTCCCAAACACTGCTATGGTCCTTCCGCCTGCATCCAAGGCAGATTGATGAGCAATTGTGTCAATTCCACGAGCCATACCGCTAATTACCGTTATACCATTAGACGCTAAGAATTGCGAAAGCTCGCTGGTCACTTGTTTCCCATAGGATGTTTTTCTGCGAGTGCCAACAATGGCAACAGAGCAATCGTCTTCATCAATAAAAGACCCTTTGATATACAGCACAGGAGGAGGATGCTCTATAGATTGAAGTAATCGCGGGTAATTATCTTGATCAAAAGTAACTACTGATATACCTAATTGTTGAATCAGATCCCATTCTTTTTCAAGATCAATTTCACGGCGCAATTTCACAAACGTATCGACAATTTTTCCTGGCAATCCTGCTTCTCGCAATGATGGCGGATTTGATTTCCATGCTTCGGAAAGATCACCGAAGAAATCCAACAACATTTTGGTCCGTACGGAGCCAATCCCTCGAATCTGGTCAAATCCGATCCAATACCGACGATCATCCATCAACGCCACTCCTGGAGTTTCACGGTCATTTTATTGTTCTTAATATCCACTTTTTTCACAACTGATTTTATTGCAGGTATCAAGACATCCTTCGCAATCTGATTATTAGGTTTGACAACATATACATCGTTAGCACCGGTACGAATGATTTCTATTAGAACACCAATCTCTTGATCTTCAATGGAAAAAACTCTCATACCTATTAGATCATGATGATAATATTCATTATCTGGTAGTAAGGGTAAAGCATCATATTGTATATAAACTATCTGATTACGAAAAGAGGCCACGGAATCTATTGAATAATGATCTGTAAATTTTATAAGATATTTTTTATCCATCTTCCTAATAGTATCAATTTGGGATGGAATATGTGTTTCACCGATATACACTCGCTTTCCTTTTATTAACCTTTCGGGAAAATCTGTGAGCAATCCTACCGTTACTTCACCATTCAAACCATGCGGCTTATGAATTTTAGCAACTGCTAAAAAATCAGGCTTACCATTATTTAGCAAGCCTGATTGATCCTGTCTTTCATTTTTTTTATTCTGCATATAACTAAGGTTCTACAATATCCAGGGTTGCGCGTTTCCCTTCACGGGCAGCTGCAACACGCAAGAGAACACGGATTGAATTGGCTACCCGCCCACCTTTCCCAATGACACGGCCCATGTCTTCCTTTGCTACTTTCAGCTCAACTCGAACGCGTCCGCCTTCCTCAATTTCAGATACTGATACTTGCGATGGGTCATCCACCAATTGCTTTGCGATAGATTCAATTAAATCTTTCACGTGGACTCCTTTTTTGTATTAACTGCTTATTCCGCTTTAAGTTCGGCTTCAGGTTTAGTTTCGACCTTAGATTTAGCTTTGGCTTCAGGCTTAGTTTTGGCCTTAGGTTCAGCTTTGGCCTTAGGTTTTTCCTCGGCCTTCGATTTCGCTTTGGCCTTCGGTTTATCCTTGGCCTCAGGTTTATCCTCGGCTTCAGGTTTCGCTTTGGGCTTTGGTTTAGCTTTGGGCTTTGGTTTAGCTTCGGCTTTAGGCTCAGCTTTTACTTTAGATTCAGCTTTAGGTTTATCTTTGCGGGTTTTCGGATCAACAGATCGTGATTCATAGTAAGCCTTAGCTTCCTCCAATATTTTCTCAATAGGTTCGCCATTTTTGAATCTTTTATACCGATCTAATAGTCCAACAGAATTGAAAATTTGTGTTACAGATTCACTTGGCTGCGCGCCATTCTTGAGCCAATGAAAAACACGCTCTTCATCAACTTGTAAGGTGAACGGGTCAGTACGTGGATTGTAAGACCCTAAATTTTCAAGAAACTTCCCGTCTCGGGGACTCTCTTTCTCTGCCGCAACGATGCGATAACTCGGCTGATTTCTAAAACCTGTTCTTCTTAAACGAATACGTACCATAAACGCTTCTCCTGATTAATTCATATTATTTATATTTCAATTACTTTGACCTCAGAAATATAGAGGGCGTGAAAGGATACGCTATTTCCGTAAATCGCATTAATTGTTTGAACTTGGAAATATTATACATTTATGTAATTAGAAATCCAAATCCACATAACCAAAACCGAATTTTATTAGAAATGCAAGATACCGTCAAGGTATATAAAATGGAGTTTCTTGTCATAGAATAAAAAAGTGCATTTACCTAAGAAATTTCAAGAATAATCCTACATTTTAGTTTGATAAAATGACTGCATAAGAAAAGGGAATATCAATAACATGAAAAATTTCTCAAGTGTTGGCATCCAGTCACCAGAGGTACTGATCCCTATTAATCAATTAGATTATGAAAAGTGGGCAGTAGTCGCATGCGATCAATTCACATCCCAACCAGAATATTGGAACACTGTAGAAAAAATAGTCGGTCAATCACCATCCACATATCATCTAATCCTCCCTGAAGTATATTTGGGTTCTAAAAAAGAGCAGATTCATTATTCACAAATCAACTCACTTATGGAAAAATATCTCAAAATGCAGTATTTCCAAGTAATTGATGGCATGATTTATATCGAACGGTACTTTGATAATTCAATCAGAAAGGGACTCATCGCCGCTCTTGATCTTGAACAATATGATTTTACTGAGGGTGCTGGCTCACTTATCAGAGCTACAGAAGGCACGATTATTGATCGTTTACCGCCCCGGATAAAAATTCGCAAAGATGCGCTTATAGAAATTCCGCACATTCTAGTCTTGATCGATGATCCAGTAATGTCTGTCATCGCTCCTATTTCTAAATCATCCAATGCTATCAAACTAATTTACGATTTTGATCTTATGCAGAATAGCGGTCACTTGAGGGGTTACCATATCACTTCTCCAAAGCTAGAAAATAAGATCATCCAAGCTCTTGAAAAATTGATTTCACCAGAGATTCAATCAGAAAAATATAGTGTTAAGAAAAACACCCCCCCATTCCTTTTTGCTGTAGGCGACGGAAACCACTCATTGGCAACAGCAAAAGCGGTTTGGGATAAGATAAAACACAAAGCTTCAGAAAATCATCCAGCTCGTTATGCGCTAGTAGAGATCGTCAATATCCATGACGAAGGCATAGTATTTGAACCAATCCACCGCTTATTGAAAGGGATAAAGGAAGACTGGTTTCTTTCATTAAATAACTATTTCACAAACAAATTAGATATTCAGAAGATTACTGATTTCAATTCGTTAGTATCTGCGGTTTCCAACAATCAAATTGAGGGTCAAGTATTTGGTGCTTTTGATAAATCCAACTTTTGGCTGATCAGCATAAAGGAACCCAGCCACACATTAACAGTAGGAAGCATACAAAAATGTATTGATGATCTCATCTTAAATGATCATATCAATGAAGTGGATTATATTCACGGAGATGACACAATTCTTGATTTGGGTACTGCGCCAGAAAATGCAGGAATTTATCTGTCGGCTATACGGAAAGATTCCTTATTTCGATCTGTGATAAAAGATGGTGTACTTCCCAGAAAGACTTTTTCGATGGGAGAAGCACACCAAAAGCGATTTTATCTGGAATGCAAGAGAATAAGGTAGCAGGTCACCGATGAAAAAAAGAATTGCCTTGCTGATAGCATGTTTGATTTTTTTGTCAGCATGCACACCCAAGAAATCAGAGGCATCAATTCCTGATTCGGATTTAAAATCACCCACTTTCACTGTACAACCAACTTTCACGGTTGAACCAACGGACACTCCCCCCCTCCCTGCGGAAACC